>Ga0189278_10219_pt1 | contig 37413 bp, 35 predicted proteins | sample N26A9minimetaG_FD_130326 | JGI IMG/M metagenome (GOLD analysis project Ga0189278, IMG submission 130326) | Marine microbial communities from the Costa Rica Dome - N26 A9 mini metaG | ecosystem: Environmental > Aquatic > Marine > Oceanic > Photic zone | place: Costa Rica: the Eastern Pacific...
AAGCTGGCCAAGATCCTTCCTGCACCGCAGCAACCGCGAAACGCCTGACAGGAAAGGCGCTCGCGCCATGTTCAGCAGCCGATATTCTGCGCCAGAGAACGAGTGTTTTTCCACAGAATCGGCCGAAAGCAAACATTATAGCAGCAAGATCGAAGGCCGTCTTTTCCGCGCAGCCCCCAGATCCGCTGCGACATGAGGCGCTGCCCGGCCTGGCACCCGGTGGACTGCTTCAATTGAACCTCCGCGCTGCGGCCCCTGAGGCCACCTGCACCTGCGTTCAGAACCCCGCACGCCATTTTGGTTTGTTCGACGGTGCCGGGGTGATCTGTGCGAGGCCGGAGGTTTCCATCAGGCGCGCGGCCTCTTCCGCCAGCAGGCGCTCCTCGGCCTCGCCCTGGACCGGGACGCGGCCCATTTCCAGGAACAGGGGTGCGGCCAGCGGTGTCACCCGGGACAGGCGGCGGTGGTCGATGCGGCCGCCGATGCGGGTCAGCATTTCTTCGATGCGGCCGAAATCCACCAGCCCGCGCAGGGCCTCTTCGCGGGTGATCTGCAGCATCAGGTGGTCCGGGTCGTAGCGCATCAGCGTGTCATATAGGATGTCCGAGGAAAACGTCGCCTGCCGTCCCGACTTGCGCGCCGAGGGCGTGTTGCGTTCGATCAGCCCCGCGATGGTGGCGGAGGCGCGGAAGGTGCGTTTCATCACCGCATTGCCTGCCAGCCAGGTCTCCAGCCCCTCGTGCAGCGCTGCGGGGTCAAAGAGCGGCGCGGGGTCCTTGAGCGCCTCCAGACCCCAGATCAGCGTGGCATAATCGGTGGCGACAAAGCCCAGGGGATGCAGGCCCAGTTCCTCCATCCGCTTGGTCAGCAAGAGGCCCAGGGTCTGCATCCCGTTGCGCCCGGCAAAGCCGTAGACGACCGTCTGTTCGCGCCCGTCATGGGGGAAACTCTCGATCAGCAGGCGGCCCGGCTGCGGCAGCTGGCTGACCTCGCGCTGCAGATGCAGCCATTCGGCGGTGTGGCGTGGCAGGTCGGGCCAGTTGTCTTGCGTGAACATCTCCTGCACCCGGGCGGAAAGCTGCGTCGATGTGGCGAATTTGGTGCCCATGAAGGTGGCGATCTTTGGCTTTCGGGCCGCATCCCGGCTGACCTCCACCGTCATCTCGCGCAGACCCTCGTATTTCACGATCTGCCCGCCGATCAGGAAGGTATCGCCGGGGGTCAGGCTGGCGGCAAAGCCTTCCTCGATCTCGCCCAGCGGCTTGCCGCCCCGGTTGCGGCGCAGGCGGACCTTGAGCGTGTCGGTGTCCTGAATGGTGCCGATGTTCATGCGGATGCGCTGTGCCGCGCGGGGGTCGCGCAGCTGCCACCGCCCGTCGGGGCGCTGCAGCAGGCGTTGCCAGCGGTCATAGGCGCGCAGGGCATAGCCGCCCGTTGCGCAAAAGGCGAGGCAGGCGTCGAATTCGGCGCGGGACAGGGCCGCATAGGCGCCGGCGGAAGTGACTTCGGCAAAAAGCGCATCGGCGTCGAAGGGCCCGGCGCAGGCGGCGATCAGGATGTGCTGGCACAGCACGTCGCGGGGGCCGGGGCCGCGCGGGTCGCCGTCCAGATCCCCCGCCAGCACCGCATCGAGGGCAGCGACACATTCCACCACTTCAAAGCGGTTGGCGGGCACCAGCAGCGCCTTGGAAGGGGCGTTGTAGCGGTGGTTGGCGCGGCCGATGCGCTGCACCAGACGTTTGACGTTCTTGGGCGCGCCGATCTGGATCACCAGGTCCACATCGCCCCAGTCGATTCCCAGATCGAGGCTCCCGGTGCAGACGATGGCGCGCAAGTCGCCACGGACCATCGCCGCCTCCACCCGCTGGCGCTGGTCGCGGTCGAGGCTGCCGTGGTGGATGCCGATGGGCAGGCTGTCCTCATTGGCGAACCAGAGGTTGTGAAAGAAGATCTCGGCCTGGGCGCGGGTGTTGTGGAAGATCAGCGTGGTTCTGTGCTTGCGCACCTCTTCCAGCACCGCCGGGATGGCATAGGCCGCACCGCCGCCGGACCATGGTGGAGCCTCTTCGGTGCGCAGCATCCGGATGTCGGGGGCCGGGCCGGGATCGGCCAGCAGGATCTCGCAGGGGTCGGGGTGGCGGGCCATCAGATGGGCAATGGCGGCGGGGTCTTCCACCGTGGCGGAAAGCCCCACGCGCCTCAGATCGGGGCAGAGGGTCTGCAACCGCGCCAGTGCCAGCATCAGCTGGTCGCCCCGCTTGCTTTCCGCCAGGGCATGGATTTCGTCGATCACCACCCGCTTGAGGCCGCGAAACATGCGCGGTGCGTCGTCATAGCTGACCAGCAGGGCGAGGCTTTCCGGTGTGGTGAGGAAGATATTGGGCGGGTCGGCGCGCTGGCGGCGGCGGCGCGCGGAGGGGGTGTCACCGGTGCGTTCGTCGATGGTGACGGGCAGCGACATCTCCTGCACCGGGGTGGTCAGGTTGCGTTTGATATCGGCGGCCAGCGCCTTCAGCGGCGAGACATAAAGCGTGTGCATCCCCTCGTGCTGCCCATCGGCAAGGTCGATCAGCGTGGGCAGGAAACCCGACAGCGTCTTGCCCCCGCCGGTGGGTGCGATGAGCAGAAGGGCGGGGTCATCCGCGCGGTCCAGCATCGCCTGCTGGTGCGGGTGGATGGACCAGCCCTTGGCGGCGAACCAGTCGGAGAAGGGGGGGGGCAGGGGGTGCATGTCGGGCAAGGTAGCATGGGACAGACCGGGGGCCAGCCCCCGGACCCCCGGGAATATTTGGGGCCAAAAAGAAATGGATAAGAGCGTTTCGCGTTTACCTTGAGGCAGTTCTTGTCATCTGAGCGTTGAAATCTCTGATTTCCGGCAGCGTCAGGTCACGATAAACGCTTTTGAATGCGGGTCGTGGCGCGGAAAACAGCGCCTGATTTCCGTAAACCCCTGGTGAACCAGGTGCCGTTCGCGTCAGCCGGTCAGATTGGGTGCATCTATTTCACGATATGTTCGTCCTTCACGAACATGTTCGCCCAGGCGCGGTCGATCAGATCGGGGCTCATCTGGTAGGGGATGCCTTCGAATTCACAGATCGCGATCATCTGGTCGATCAGGAAGATCGGCTGGTAATTCGCATAGATGTTGTCGATCGTCGGGTATTTCACCTTGAGCAGATGCACCAATGTCGCCTCGTCCAGCGGCATGCCGCGTTTCTTGGCGACCATGGCAAAGATCTTGAGGAAGTTCTGCTGGTTCGGGCCGTCGATCTTGATCTTGAAGAAGATGCGGCGCAGGGCGGCCTGGTCAAAGATCTCGTTCGGGTGGAAGTTGGTGGAAAAGATCACCAGTGTGTCGAAAGGCACCTCGAACTTTTCGCCCGATTGCAGGGCAAGGATGTCCTTGCTCTCTTCCAGCGGCACGATCCAGCGGTTGACGATGCTTTGCGGCGGTTCCTTTTGCCGGCCAAGGTCATCGACGATGAAGATGCCCCCGGTGGATTTCAGCTGCAGCGGCGCCTGATAGGTGCGCGCGGTGGGGTTGTAGACCAGATCGAGCATGTCGAGCGACAATTCGCCCCCGGTGATCACCGTGGGCCGTTCGCAGCAGACATAGCGCATGTCATAGCGGGTGACGCGGCGCAGCGAGGTCGGATCCTGCACTTCGTCCTCGGCCTTGGAATGGACGATAGGATCATAGACCGTGATCACCTGGCTGGCGTATTCGATGGCGCGCGGCACATAGACCCTGTCGCCGAGCGCGTCGCGGATGCCGTTTGAGATCGAGGATTTGCCGTTGCCGGGCGGACCGTACATCAGGATCGACCGGCCTGCGCCGACAGCGGGGCCGAGGTGGTCGAGCAGGCTGTCGGGCAGCACCAGGTGGCCCATGGCGCCGGTCAGCTGTTCGCGGGTGATCTGCAGGTTGCGCACCGACTGGCGTTTGACCTGTTCGCGGTAGACGTCCAGCGGCACCGGCATCGGGCCGAAGTATTCCGACTGCGCCAGCGCGTCCAGCGCACGGGCCTTGCCTGCGTCTGTCAGCTGGTAGCCCATTTCGTTGCCGTTCTGGGCATTCAGCGTGCCTGTTGCCTCCAGCAGGCGCTGGGTGCGGGCCATGTCCACCAGTTCCTGGGTCACCGGGATCGGCAGGCAGATGGCAGCCGAGAGTTCGCTGACAAGCTCGACGTTCTTGCGGAAGATCGTCTTGAGCAGGATGTCCCGCATCATCACGATCGGCAATTTCATGTCTTCAAGCCGCTTCGGCGGCGGCGGGGCCATGACGGCGGTGGTCTGCATGTTCACGGTGCGGCTCCTGTCGGGCGGGGCGTTGCTGCTCAGACGGGGTTTAACGCCGGATTATGGCGTTTATCAGGCGCCATAGAGGGCACCCAGGATCAGATAGATGGCCAAAGTGGGGCCAAGGGCGAGGCCCATGGGGAATTTCTTGGTCTGCTCCCAGCTGACCCATTCCGGGGCCATCCGGCGCAGGGGGGAATATTTGGCCCCCTTGTGTGCCACGACAGCCGCCAGAAGGGTCACCATGAACAGCGAGATCAGCAGCCGCAGGTCACCCAAGGCGATGTAAGGCGCGGCGGCCGCGGCGAATTTGGCGTCGCCCGCGCCCAGGACCCCGGCCGCGTTCAGGACCACCCCCACTGCCAGCACAATCAGCAGTGCCGCAAGCCGCCACAGGTAGACGTCGAAAGGCAACAGGAAGAAACCCAGCACGACAAAGATCAGGGCCAGCAGGATGACAGCCTTGTTGGTGATCTTCATCAGCGCCATGTCGGTATAGGCGACGTAAAGACAGATCGGCAGGACAAAGGGCAGGAACCACAGTGCGTCCGTGGCGCTGATCGTCAAGAGACTAGCTTTCCAAAGCGCGCAGCGATCGCACGGCGGCTTCGAAATGCTGCGGATGGGTGTCAATGGCTTCGCGCAACAGCCCTTTGCCGGTTTCCACATCGCCTTTCTTGATCGCGGACAATGCCATGGTGTGCAGCAGTTGCGCGCGCTCTGTCTGGTCCATCGGGATCACGGGCAGGGTGTAGTCGCGCTGTGCGGCGCGGGCCAGGATCAGGTTGTTCTTGGCGGTGAACAGGGTGGTGTCCTGACGCACGGCTTCAGAGAACAGCCGCTCCGCATCGGCATAATCGCCGCGGGTCAGTTTGGAATAGCCCCAGTTGTTCATGACGGCACCCGGCGTGGTTGTCAGCCCCACCGCAATCTCGTAAAAGCTGTCGGCCTTCTTCCATTCCTGCTTGCTGTCGGCGACCAGCGCCTCAAGCCTGTAGCGTTTGAATGTCTCATGGGTGGGCGGCACGCCATCAAGGATTTTTTCCGCCTTGGCCCAGTCGCCCGCGCGGATCAGCGCATCGGCATATTCGACGCTGTCGTCGCTGGTGGCGCCCTTCATCTTGGTCACCTTGGACCAGGCGACGGCGCCCTCTGTCACCCGTTTTGCCCGGATCAGCGAGGATGCAAGGCCGCGCTGGTGGCTGATGTCATCGGGTTTCTCGGCGGTGGCGCGTGCGAAATAGGTCACCGCCTCGTTCGGGTCCGCAACCGTCAGCATCACATCGGAAAGATTGCTCTCGTCGACCACGTTGACGTCCTTGAAGGCGCGTTCGACAGTGGCGTTTGCGTCTTTTTCACCGCAGCCTGCAACAGCGGTCACGCCTGCGATGCAGACGGCCAAAAGAATAGGGTGGCGCATGTTTGCGTCCTTTTCTGCTCTACCTCGATACCGGTGTCGTTAAAGAGGGGCTGTGATCAGAAAATCACCGCCGCCCCGGCGCACCAGCTTATAATCGTTGTCGTCAAGTTCTACGTTATCAGAATTTTGCGATTTGGCGAGTGCCAAGCGAAGATTGTCGCGGATTGCGTCACTTTGGCCATTGTCGAGCGCATAGGCCTTCTTGAAGATCTGCTCGGCCTCGACGGTCTTGCCCCGTTCCATCAGGACAACGCCCAGGTTGTTCCAGACTTCGGGCTGGCTGCCATCTTCCTTCACGGCGCGGCGCAGCAGGGTTTCGGCCTGTCCCAGACGGCCAAGCCCGAGGTTGGCGGAACCGAGACCCGACAGCACTTCGCCGTTGAGCCCCTGGTCGAGCGCTGCACGGTTGAAGGATTTGATGGCCAGTTCGTATTGCCCGGCGGCAATCAGGCGGTGGCCCACTTCGACACCGTCAACCGCCTCTGCCCGCTGGTCGACGCCGGGGGCATAGACCTGTTCGGATTTCGACGCAGAAAAGCCGCCCGGTGAACAGGCGGCCAATCCAAGGATGGTTGTCAGGGCAAGGGCACGGATAGATCCGCGCCCGTGTCGTGGTGTCATTATTCCGCCAGTCCACCCATATTGCCAAGTTGCGTGATGCCATGGACCGAAGGACCCACAAGAATGATCAGCAGCGGCGGCACCGTGAGCATCATTGTGGCAAGGGTCATCTTGGTTGGCAACTTGTTTGCGGCCTCTTCCGCGCGCATCACGCGTTTATCACGCATTTCCGCGGCATAGACCCGCAGCGCGTCCGAGATCGACGTCCCGAAGGCGGCCGATTGCACCAGCACGGTCACAAAGGACGACACGTCCTGCACGCCGCAGCGTTCGCCCATGTCATTCAGGACCGTGATCTTGTCCTTGCCGGCCTTCATCTCGTAGGCGACGATCTGGAATTCCTCGGACAGGGCGCGGTAGGAGGCGCGCAGTTCGGCGCTGACGCGGACGATACATTGGTCAAGCGACTGGCCGGCCTCGACGCAGACCAGCATCATGTCGAGCGCGTCGGGGAAACCACGGGTGATTTCCTCCTTGCGGGCCTCGACGCGGCGCGTCACCCAGTATTTCGGCAGGAAATATCCCAATGCGCCGGGCATCAGGGTGTAGATCATTGTCTTTTGCGTGCTCATGCCTTCGCCGCCGCCCAGCACACCGGTGTAGAAGATGCCCGCAGCCATGCCGAGCAGCCCCAGCGCCATCTGTGCGAAGTAGAAGATGCGCACCGCGTCGCGCGACTGATATCCGGCCTGGCGCAGCATGAGCTGTTTGGCGGAGAGTTCGGCAACATCCTCGGGTTCGAGGAATTTGGCGAATTTCTGCAATTGTGCGTTCTGGTCGGCCTGACGCAGCCTGGCGTTCTGGTCTGCCTTGCCCGGGTTCGCCGCGTTGCGCTTGAGCTTGGTCAGCGGGTCTTCGGGCTGGCGCAGGTACATGATGGCGGCTGTGGCCACCATGACAAAGCCCACGACACCAGCGATGATGATCAACCCCATCGGGCCGAGGGTCCGGGTGACCTGATCGTTGATCTGTAAAAGGATATCCATGTCTCTGCCTTACACTTTGATGTCGGTGAGAATGCGCATCACAAAGAGGTTCATCGCCAGGAAGATACCCACGAGGAAACAGGCGGGAATGAACAGGGCGTGGTCGCGCACTTCGTCATAGTAATGCGGGTCGGAGACGTTGATCACGATCAGCGCCACGATGGGGAAGGCGGACAGGAACTTGCCGGACCATTTTGCCTCTGCCGTGATCGCCTTGACCCGGCGGAACAGGCGGAAACGGGCGCGGATCACCTTGGCCAGACCGGCGAGGATCTCGGCCAGGTTACCACCTGATTGCTGCTGGATCGTCACGGCCACGGCGAGAAAGCGCAGATCCTGCATGTCCAGGCGTTCGGCCATGTCTTTCAGCGCCTCGCCCACGTCGCGGCCATAGGCGGATTCATCGGCGATCACCCCGAATTCGGAGGCCAGCGGATCCTGGATTTCCTTTGAGACAATGGAAATGGCGTTGGAGAACGGATGCCCCACCCGAAGCGAGCGCACCATCAGCTCCACCGCATCGGGCAGCTGTTCCTCGATCATGCCCATGCGTTTGTTCGCCTTGGCCGAGATCCAGAAATAGACGCCGCCGACACCGATGCCGACCGACAGAAGGGCGCGCACCGGCGCGTCGGTTTCGGTGCCCACGGTCAGCGCCATGAAGGCCGCGGCAGAGACCCCGGCCATGATCATCAGAAGCTGCTTGGGCGTAAAGGCGATGGCCGCCTTTTGTGCCTTGATCGACAGCAGCGAATACAGCGGGATGGTCTTGGCATCCATGTGCTGCTGCATTTCCTTGCGCAGCTTGTCCAGCACCTCCTCGCGGCGGGTGCCTTTTTCCAGCATCTCAAGGCGGCGGTTCACGCGGCTGTTGAGGCTGATGGATTTGCCAAAGGCGACAAGGTAAAGGCCTTCGACCAGCACCAGAACACCGATGAAGATCAGGCCGTAGATGATTGGTTCGGCGCTCATTGCACTAATTCCTTACAGGGCGGATGCATTCTTGTGACGCGGCCCGGCGGGCCGGGGGTTTCCTGGGGTACGGCCTATTGGGCCGCAATCGGTTCATAGATGGACGAGGGCAGGTCATAGCCCCACATGCGGAAGCGTTCCGCATAGTGGCTGCGCACCCCGGTGGCGGTGAAATGGCCGATGATCTTGTTGTCGGGTGTCAGGCCCACGCGCTGATAGCGGAAGATTTCCTGCATGGAGATGACATCGCCCTCCATGCCCGTGATTTCGGTGATCGAAGTCATGCGGCGCGAACCGTCCTGCAGGCGGCTGGCCTGCACGATCAGGTTCACAGCCGAGGAGATCTGGCTGCGCACGGCTTTCAGCGGCATTTCGATCCCGGCCATGGCGATCATGTTCTCCAGACGGGACACGCCGTCGCGGGCGGAGTTGGCGTGGATCGTCGTCATCGAACCGTCGTGGCCGGTGTTCATGGCCTGCAACATGTCGATGACTTCCTCGCCGCGCGTCTCGCCCACGATGATCCGGTCAGGACGCATCCGCAGGGCGTTTTTCAGACAGTCGCGGGGGGAAACCTCGCCCTTGCCTTCGACGTTGGCGGGGCGGCTTTCCATCCGGCCCACATGGGTCTGTTGCAGCTGAAGTTCCGCCGTATCCTCGATGGTCAGGATACGCTCGGCGTTGTCGATAAAGGACGACAGGGCGTTCAGCGTCGTGGTTTTGCCCGAACCGGTACCGCCCGACACGATGATGTTCAGGCGGGTCGCCACGGCGGCTTGCAGATAGGCGGCCATTTCCTCGGTGAAGGCACCGAAATTCACCAGATCGTCGATCCCCAGCTTGTCTTTCTTGAACTTACGGATGGAAACAAGGCTGCCGTCCACCGCAACCGGCGGCACCATCGCGTTGAAGCGCGAGCCATCCTGCAGACGGGCGTCCACATAGGGGTTGGATTCATCCACCCGGCGGCCCACGGCGCTGACGATCTTGTCGATGATGCGCAGCAGGTGTTTTTCGTCCTTGAAGGTGATATCGGTCAGCTGCAGCTTGCCGTCGCGTTCGACGAAAATCTGCTGCGGGCCGTTCACCAGGATATCGTTGACCGTGTCGTCCTTGAGCAGGGTTTCCAGCGGCCCAAGGCCCGTCACCTCGTCAAAGAGCTCGGAGTTCAGCGTCATCCGGTCTTCGCGGTTCAGAACGATGCTTTTCTCGGCCAGAATCTCCGCCGAGATCGCGTTGATTTCCTGACGCAGGTCGGCTTCGCTTGCATGTTCCAGCGCCGCCAGGTTCAGGTTGTCCAGCAGGGCGCGGTGCAGTTCCAGCTTGATCTCGCCCATCCGCTGCTTGCGCTTCACATCCTTGTCGATGGGTGCGGCTGCGGCGGGTTGCGCGGCCTTGCGCACCACCGTTTTGGCCGCATGGGCAGCGGGTGGCGGTGCGAGGTCAACCACCGCCGCCGGTTTGCGGGCCGCTGCGGTCTCTGGCGTCTTCTTGTATTTCGAAAACATGGCAGGCTCTTTCAGTTCGGGGATCAGGCCGCTTCGGCCTGGTCGCCTTTCAAGTGATGGATTGAGGCGGCAAGCTTGGCGATTTCGCGGCGCAGCGGGCTTTTCGGCGCGGAATTGGCAAGCGGCAGGCCGTGGTCATTGGCCTGCGTGATCGGCTTGCCCCCGTCCGGCAGTTGCACGTCGATGGAGATGCTCAGCGATTCCGCCATCCGCTTGACGCGGCTCTTGCCGTTCAGGTCCGTGAACTTGGGCGCGCGGTTCAGCACATAGCGCAGCTTTTCAACCGGCAGATCCTCTGATTGCAGCGCGCGCTTGAACCGCAGCGTGTTCTGGGCCGACCGCATGTCGAGTTCGAGCATGGCAAAATAGACATGCGCCTGGTTGAGAACGGTTTCAGACCATTGCACCAGCGTCGAGGGCATGTCGATCACCACGTAATCGAACTGGCTGCGCGCGATGCTCAGCACACGTTCGATGTCTTCGGAGCCCAGCAGGTCCAGCGGCAGCATATCCGTGGGGGCGGTCAGCACGTTCAGCTTGTCTTCATAGGTCAGCATCGCCTGACCGAAAATTTCGTCGTCCATGGCTTCAGTGTCAGACAGCATCTCGTAGACCGCCTCGCGGCGCGGCAGGTCGAGGAAGGTCGCAACGGAACCGTACTGGAAATCGAGATCCAGCAGGCACACGGAGGGCGCGTTTTTCTTGTCGGCCGTGGCCAGTTCCCATGCCAGGTTCACCGCCATGGTGGTGCTGCCGGTGCCACCGGCAAGACCATGTACCACGATCACCGCGCCATTCTTGTTGGCACCTGCACGCAGGCTGGGTCCGCTGGCTTCGACGTGCTGCTGGACCGCCTGGTCGACCATGCGCACGCGGTCGATGGCCTGCGCCAACTCGCCTTCGGGCAGGGGATAGGGAACAAATTCATCCGCGCCCTGCCGCAGCAGGCTGTGCAGCGCGGCGGGGGTGACATCCTCTGCGATCAGGATGACCTTGATATCGTGGGCCTTGGCCTGGCTGATGATCTGGGTCATCAGCACCAGGTTGTCCTCGTCCTCCTGGTCCATCGCCAGGGCGATGAATTCCATCGCATTGGCTTCGGGCTGGTTGAAAAAGGCAAGTGCCTCGGCAAACCCGAGATCGCCCCAGCTTTCGCCCATGGAATCTTCCATGTCCTCGATCAAAAGATCGAAGTTCTGCACGTCACGGCTGACGGTACAGGCAACAATCGGCGCTGTTTCTGGTTGGGGCATTACACTACTCATAGCCTTTATCCTCTACTCACAAGGGCTTGGCGGCTGGAGCTGCTGCAGGTTCAATGCAGTTTCGATCCCGCGCGGTCACCCATGTCTGGCATTCTGCACAGACACATCTGTCCTATTGCGTGAATATCGCGGCAAACTTGGGCGAGATTGGGGCCAAAACGGTCTGATTGTTGGGTATGTTGAAACGATCAGGCGCTGCGGTTGAGATTGATCAGACCGCTCCGTCGGGGCCAAAAAGGCAGGGGACGGGCAAGAAGAAGGGGGCCAATGGCCCCCTGCTGTCCGGATTACTGGCCGCCGACCCCTGCGGTCAGCGTCTCGCTCAGCTGACTGGGGGGCACGCCGCTTGCCACGTAGTCGCGATAGATGATCTGCGCGTATTTGCCATCCAGAACGGTGGGGTGGCGTTCCACAAAACCACTGACCTCGGTCACGGTACGGCGGTTCCTGCGCTCGCGGCCCTGTGTCACGATCAGGGGCTGGGTTTCACCAAAGGACACCACAGCTTCGAGACGGCTGCGGCTGATGCCCAGTGTCGACAGGTAGCTGACGACAGCATTGGCGCGGCGCAGGCCAAGGCCCTTGTTATAGCGGTTCGATCCCACCGCGTCGGTGTGACCGTAGACGCGGAAGCGGATTTCCGGGAACTGGCGGATCCAGCCGGCCTGCTGGCGCAGGATCGCCTGGGCGTTGCCATCCAGCTGCGATGAATTGAAATTGAAGTTCACGACCGATGTCACTTCGTTGGCAAAGCGGTTGGCCAGATCGAAGGTATATTGCCGCTCGCCCGTCATCACCAGACGGTTGTTCAGCGTCGCATTGCCAAAGTAGCCGGTATCGGCCAGCGCGCCCGCCTCGCTGTAGAACTGGGTATAGACCGGGTCGGAACTGGGCGCGCAGCCCAGAAGGGCGGCCAGAGCTGCCGAAGCAGTGGTTACTTTGAGTTTCATGGCCAGCATTGGTGTCATCTGTTCAGTCCAGTACATAACCATATGACCCGCCAAAGTCCTGTTTGGCAACCTCGCCGGCGGCACCCTTGCTCGGGGCGCGTGTGCCTTCTGCGGTGCGGCCATAAAGGAACAGGTCCTTCTCGGTAGGCGGCTTGATCCGGTCGGTGGGCAGCGCAAGCGCTTCGCCACGGGTCGGTGTGACCAGATGCGCGGTCACGATGATGACAAGTTCGGTCTGGCTGCGCTGATAATCCGCGGAGCGGAAGAGGGCGCCCAGGACCGGCACATCGCCGATCCACGGCAACTGCCGGGAATTGTCGGTAAAGTCGTCGGTCAGAAGCCCCGCGATGGCAAAGCTTTCACCGTCGCGCATTTCAACCGTGCTGGAGGTCTCGCGCCGGGTGAAGGCGGCAATCGAGATGCCGTTGCCCAGTTCGAGGCTGTTGGTCGGGTCGATGGCGGAAACCGCCGCCTTGAGTTCGAGGTTGATCAGATCCTTGTCGACCACGCGGGGGATAAATACCAGTTCGACGCCAAAAGGCTTGAATTCGACCGAGATCCGGTTGTCCGTCTGCGCCACGGGGACGGGATATTCGCCACCGGCGAGGAATTTTGCCTCCTGCCCGGAAAGTGCAACCAGGTTCGGCTCTGCCAGGAACCGGACGACACCTTTTTCTTCCAATGCTTCCAGCAGGATACCAACCTGGGTCGATCCTGCGTTGAATCCGAAGAGGACCGCGCCCGCGTTCTGGTTGCCGGCTGGAATGTTGCCACCAAGCGAGCCTGCAACCCCGCCGGAGGTATTTGTCGTTCCGGTGCCGCCGTTGATCCCGGTGCCGCCGATGGCGCCGTTCAGCGCCAGCGATGCGCCAAGCGATTTGGAAACGTTGCGCTGCATTTCTGCAAAGCGCACTTTCATCATCACCTGCTGGATACCACCGACGCTCATCAGGTTGGACACCCGTTCGGGGGCGTAGCGCTCCGCGAGGTCCAGCGCGCGTTGAAGGCGCTGGGTGGAAGAGACGATGCCCGACAACACGATGCCGTCATTGGCGGTGCGCACTTCGATATTCTCGCCGGGCATGATCTGACGCAGACGTTCCTTGAACTCCGACACATCCGCCGCGACGCGCACATCGACGTTGGTGATCAGCTGGCCGCTTGCGTCAAGCAGTGTCAGCGTGGTCAGACCCGGCGATTTGCCCAGCACATAGATGGTGCGATCGGAGAGCGATGAAATATCCGCGATACCGGGGTTGGCGATGCTGAGCTCGGCAAAGGGGATATCGCTTTCCACCACCACCGCACGGTTCATCGGCACGTTGAGCGCCGCGTTCGTGCCACGTTTCATGACCCGCAGCGTATCCGCTTGGGCGGTCAGGGGAGCGAGCACTGCGACAGGCGCAGCGGTCAGTGTCAGGCCCAATAGAGCCGCTTTCAGAAATCTGTCGATTTTCATGTGACCTGCCTTTTTGATCACGCCTCAATGTAGGGTCTTTTCGCCCGTCGTTTGAAACACTCTGCGTCAGTTTCGATTTTATTGCAAGAATCAAGGTGTTCGGCTGGTTTTCTTATGTGGACAAATAGCAACATAACGTAAAACCGAACCGGCGCCGCATCACTGCGGCGCCGGGTCAAGCGATTGGTTTCCAACAACCTTGATGGCCTTGGGGCTGATCAGTTGGTGCAGGGGATCGGCAGTTCGACCACTTCAGCACCGCGCCGTGTGCGGATGGTGCAGACCTTTTCCTTGGCAACTTCGGCCTTAATTTCCTCGGCAGCGATGCCAAGCAGCGCGCGTTGGTCCACTTCGATGGCAGAGGCCACCGTGTCATCTTCGGCACCCACCAGCGACAGCGAGAGGTTCCCGGTCGATTGCGCCTGGGCAAGCCCGGCAACCTGCTGCGGGCTGACGGCAACGGTGACGGTGCGGGCGATGGTCGCCTCGCTCAGCTCGCCACCGGCGGATTGGTCCACCGCGATCAATTGCACGCCGGCCTCGATCAGCTTGGTGACTTCGGTGCTGGGTGTGTCGCGGTTGATGCTGACGCGGCCTGTCCAATAGACATCGACCTTGTCGCCCGGACGCAGGAAGCCCGAAACACCGCTGGAGACGTCAACCTTGATGGTAAACGCGCGTTTGCCGCGTTCCAGCCGCGAGGTCAGACCGGTATCTTCACCAGGTGCAGTGACCTTGAGCGCCATGATTGCTTCGTCTTTCTCCATGGCGCGCAGGACAACGCGGGGTTCATCCGTATTTTCGGGGAAGAGGACCGCATAATCTGTAAAGGCCCCTTCGGGGATGGCATTCTCGGGCCATGCAACTTCGCGCACGTCCTCCGGGGTCAGCCGCTGCCCGTATTTCAGGGGGCCTTCGGCGACAAAGACCGAAACCGTGGGCACAACCTGGGACAAGGCTTCCTGAGCGCGCGCATTCGCCAGTTGGTATTGCGCGATCCGATCCTTGGCCAGATATACCGCCCCGCCGGCAAGCGCGATGCCCACCAAAAGGACCAGTCCAAATACCATCCGCATGTTATCACCTCTTGCTCATTCGTGCCGGGATTGCCCGACGCCTCTTTGTCAACATCCGGCCTAGCAGCCGAATATGACGAAACTTTGCCTCTCCGGTGGAAAGGGTTGGGCGCCCGCCGCCGCGACGCTGACAGGGTCAGGATCATCGGAGAAGAGCGCCCGAAAGGCCGCCCCGGAGGCCGGCCCGTCAAGTCAGTTTGTGGTCAGTTCCCGACCAATCGATTGCCCAGCCAGGTGCCGGTGCCATCGCCCACGCTTTCTGCGCCGTTGTGGATCGCCACGACAATTACAACCGCCAGTGAGACGACTGCAGCAGTCAGGACAACCCAATCCACCGTGACTGCGCCACGTTCGGATTTTCGGAATTGCTTCAGTTTGCGCAACATGGTTGTGCTCCTCTTAAAGAGGGTTGACCCGATCGTCCGACCGGGACGAAAACGGGGCCGCAGTCTGATCATCAGAGTGCGGCCCCGCAATTTCACACCATCAGGTGAGAATTAGTTGGTGCCGGGTGTACGGTTGTCCAGGTATGTCGCTGTACGGTCGGTCAGGCCGGAAGCGCCGGTCTGGATCGAGGAGTAGGCTGCGACGGCCAGGCCAACAACGGCGGCGGTCAGCACGACCCAGTCAACAGTCACGGCGCCGGATTCGTCAGATTTGAAGTTTGCGAAGAAGTTCATCATGGTTTGTCCCTCCAAGGATCAGGTTTTAAGGTTACACCCTGCCGTCCGTTGGTGGCGCCGTTCTCTCAGTTGAGCGCCTGTCCGACTTGGTATGACGCTATATAGCTGTCTGATTGGGGCATGAATTTGGCGGCAAATGTGACTTTTTGGTTTTTTCGCCCATCTCTGGCCAAAAAATTTACAAGCACATGTTATCAAACGAAATTTCCCTAGATACACGTGTGGGTTTAGTTAAATTCGAAAGATCTTGGGGCGAATTATGGCGAAATTGCCGCAATTCCTGCCTCGATTTAGGGGTTTTGGCAGGGCGCGCGGCGCGATTTACTGGTTTCGACAGTGATTTTGTGGGAAGCTGTCTGAAAATCGAGCCGATAAACAAACAACGGCAGGCAGGCATGTATCGTATTCTGGCAATCGCGCTCTTTTCGGGCGCCATGGTGGCGGCACCGCTATGGGCGGAGAGCGCGCGTCCCTTTGCAGATTTCAGCGCCAAGCGGATCAAGGCCCCCAAACCGGGAAGCCGGCCACGGATCGGCATCCAGATCGACCCGGCGGTTCAGGCCGCGGCGCTGAAGCCCAGGGTCGGCCCCGACGTGGTGGCGCAGCCATCGGGGGCCATCACGCCCAGGGAACCTGGTCAATATGACTGGTTCTGGGAAAAGGTATCTCCGAATATTGCGCAATCCGGTCCGGGACGTCTGGAAACCGCGATGGCAACGCTGGCGGGCGCGGCGGACCGCGTCAACAGCCCGCGCCTGCAGCAGATGCAGGATATCGCCAAGGTCAACGGCATCGACATCCTGCGTTCCACCATCGGGACGCAGGTCTCGCCCGCGCTGGTGCTGGCGGTGATCACCGTGGAATCCGCCGGAAAGCCTGATGCCGTCAGCCGGGCCGGTGCGCAGGGGCTGATGCAGCTGATGCCGGCCACGGCGGAACGGTTCGGGGTGACGGACAGCCTGGCGTCTTCCCAGAACATCACCGGCGGGGTGAAATACCTGAACTGGCTGATGGACGAATTTGACCGCGACCCGATCCTGGTGCTGGCAGGGTATAATGCCGGAGAGGGCTCGGTGCGCAAACACGCCGGTGTGCCGCCCTTTGCCGAGACACGCGACTACGTGCCCAAGGTGCTGGCGGCCTTCCAGGTGGCCAAGGGCTTGTGCAAGACCCCGCCCGAGCTGATCTCGGACGGCTGTGTATTTGCTGCGATGAACTGAGTGGCGAGAAACGGAGTTTTTGAAAACTCCGGTCCGATCTTTTTGAAAAGATCGCGACACCCGGCCTTGCAGACATCGAAAGCCTCCGCCAGTCACGGATGTTTTCGCCGCCCGCCGCTCACGAGAGGTCAGAGCGCCATGGTCGGCGGGAGAACCGGAGTTTTTAAAAACTCCGGCCCGATCTTTTTGAAAAGATCGCGACACCCGGCCTTGCAGACATCGAAAGCCGCCGCCAGTCACGGATGTTTTCGCCACCCGCCGCTCACGAGAGGGCAGAGCGGCATGGTCAGCGGGAGAACCGGAGTTTTTGAAAACTCCGGTCCGATCTTTTTGAAAAGATCGTGCAACTCAGCCTTCAGACGTTGAAGGCGTCCGCCCATTCCGGATGTTTCCGCCGCATCGCGTTCACGAAGGGGCAGAGCGGCACGATCTTGAAACCCTCGGCACGCGCATCCTCGACCAGCCGTGTCACCAGTTTCAGACCGGCGCCGGTGCCTTTCAGGGCCTCCGGCACGCCGGTGTGATCCGCGATCACCTGGGTTTCACCAAGGCGCGAATAGGTCAGCTCAGCCTCGTGACCGTCCTGTGTCAGGACATAGCGGCCCTTGCTGCCGCTGACCTCGCGGGTGATCTCAGACAATCGTCGCCTCGGTCGCCGCGCGCAACTCGTCCTCGGTGACGCCATCTGCGCATTCGACAATTCTCAAACCGCCTTCGACCACGTCCAGCACACCAAGGTTGGTGATGATCCGGTCCACCACGGCCTTGCCGGTCAGCGGCAGGCTGCATTCTTTGAGCACCTTGCTTTCGCCGGCCTTGTTCTGGTGGTCCATCACGACAATGACCTTGCCGACCCCTGCGACAAGGTCCATCGCGCCGCCCATGCCCTTGACCAGCTTGCCGGGGATCATCCAGTTCGCCAGATCGCCGTTTTCGGCCACTTCCATGGCCCCCAGGATCGCCGCGGCAATCTTGCCACCGCGGATCATGCCGAAACTCATGGCGCTGTCGAAATAGGAGGTGCGGGAAAGTTCGGTGATCGTCTGCTTGCCCGCATTGATCAGGTCGGGGTCCTCATCGCCCTCAAGGGGGAAGGGGCCCATGCCCAGCATGCCATTCTCGGATTGCAGGGTGATGTCCTTGTCACCGACATAATTGGCCACCAGCGTCGGAATCCCGATGCCGAGGTTCACATACATGCCGTCTTCCAGCTCTTGTGCCGCGCGTGCGGCCATCTGATTGCGATCCCAGCCCATTATGCTTCCTCCCGCTTGCGCGTGGTGCGCTGTTCGATGCGTTTCTCGTGGGTGCCCTGGACGATCCGGTGCACATAGATGCCCGGCAGGTGGATCGCGTCGGGGTCAAGCGACCCGCGCGGCACGATTTCCTCGACCTCTGCGATGCAGACCTTGCCGCACATGGCGGCAGGCGGGTTGAAGTTGCGCGCGGTCTTGCGGAACACCAGGTTGCCGGTGTCGTCGGCCTTCCAGGCCTTGACGATGCTGAGGTCGGCAAAAATGCCCTCTTCGAGGATGTAATCCTCTCCGTTGAACTGTTTGACTTCCTTGCCCTCGGCGATCTGGGTGCCGACACCGGTCTTGGTGTAGAAACCGGGGATGCCGCAGCCGCCCGCGCGCATCCGTTCGGCCAGGGTGCCTTGGGGATTGAATTCAAGCTCCAGTTCACCGGACAGATACTGGCGCATGAATTCCGCGTTCTCGCCCACGTAGGAAGAGATCATCTTTTTCACCTGCCGGGTCTGCAACAGGATGCCGATGCCAAAATCGTCCACGCCCGCGTTGTTGGATGCAAAGGTCAGGTTCTTGGCACCATTCTCCTTGATCGCCTGCAGCAGCAATTCCGGAATGCCGCAGAGGCCAAAGCCCCCGGCGGCGATCAGCATGCCATCTGACAGAACGCCTTCCAGCGCCTCGGTGGCGGTTGCGTAGATTTTGTTCATTCTGCATGATCCCCTGTCGCTATGGTCAGAAGAACTTGTGACGCCGCGTCGCGGCAAAGTCAATTCATGCAGGGGTTGCGCGCCGGCCGGCGGATTACACGATACGCACCTGCGTCCCGATCGGGGCGATCTGGTACAGGGCTTCGATCATGTGGTTGTAAAGCCCGATGCAGCCGTCAGAGCTTTGCCGCCCGATCTTGCGCGTGTCATGGGTGCCGTGGATCAGATAGGCGGGCCAGCTCAGGTACATGGCATGGGTCCCCAGCGGATTGTCGGGGCCGGGGGGCATGTATTTCAGCTCCGGGTCGCGTTCGATCATGCTGGGTGTCGGGGTCCAGTCGGGACCGACGCGCTTGCGCACGATCTTTGTATACCCGCGCTTGGTCAGCTCGTCGCTGCGGGGCACGGAGGTGGGGTAGACATTGTAGGTCTTTCCGTCACCGCTCCAGAAATGCAGCGCGCGGCTGGTGGTGTCGGCAACGATGGCGGCCTTGCCCAGGGTGTCAAAGTGGTCCTGCCAGCGTTGCGAGACAAAGCTGGTCGCATTGCGCCGCACCGGGTTGAGGTCGCCGGGGTCTGCCCGCAGGACGGTCGGGGCAAACAACGTTGCCGTTGCCCCGATGATGAAACCGCGCTTGCTCAGATGCTCTGTCATTGGTCTGCCTTTCGCCTGAAGTTTTGCCACTGGTCTGGCAAGCTTCGGGGGCAGGTTCAAATCACAAGTCTTTGATCAGCGGTCATTTTGTCGCAGTCAGGCTTTCTTGACAGCGGGTTTTTTGGGGGCGGCCTTCTTTTTCGCAGCCGGTTTTTTCTTTGCCACGGGTTTTTTCTTGCCGGACTTGGCCGCGCGTTCGTCGATCAGGGTGATCGCCTGCGCCATGGTCAGATCTTCGGGGTCGATCGTGTCGGGAATCGTCGCATTGATCTTTTCCCACTTCACGTAGGGCCCGTATTTGCCCTTCATCACATTGACGGCGCCGCCCGCCTCCGGATGCTCACCCAGCTCGCGCAGTGGTTTCGCGGCCTGTCCGCGTCCGCCCCGGCTGGCGACTTTCTCGGCCAGCAGCTGCACCGCGCGGTTCATGCCGACGGTAAAGACCTCTTCGATGTTTTCCAGGTTGGCATTGGTGCCGCCCCGGTGCGAGGTGCTTTCCGCGTGTTTGAGGTAGGGGCCGTAGCGCCCGATGTTGGACCAGACCATCACGCCATCCTCGGGGTGCGGACCAATCTCGCGCGGCAGCGACAGCAGCATCAGCGCGCGTTCAAGTTCCAGCTCCTCCGGCGGCCATTCCTTGGGGATCGACTGGCGCGGCGGCTTCTTGTTCTCTTCCGTCACCTCTCCGCGCTGGACATAAGGCCCGAAGCGGCCCTTGAAAACGCGGATCTCCTCGCCCTGATCGGTGCCCAAAAGCTTGCCGTCGGGGGGGATGGCGCTGGCCTCGGCTTCCGGATCGGGCGGGCCAAAGGGGCGCGTATAGCGGCACTCAGGATAGTTGGAGCAGCCGATGAACGCCCCGCCGGACCGCGCGGTGCGCATCGAAAGCCGACCCGCACCGCAATGCGGGCACAGCCGCGGATCGCTGCCGTCTTCGGTGGGCGGGAACAGATGCGGCTCCAGAACCTCGTTGATCTTTTCCAACACCTCGGTGATGCGCAGCTCGGAGGTTTCCGCAATCGCGGCGGAAAAGTCGCGCCAGAACCGGCCCAGCACATCCTTGTAATTCGCATCGGCCGCAGAGACCTTGTCGAGCTGGTCTTCGAGATCGGCGGTGAAATCATAACCGATGTAGCGGCGGAAGTAGTTTTCCAGAAAGGCGGTGACCAGACGGCCCTTGTCCTCGGGGATCAGGCGCTGGCCCTCGCGGCGCACATATTCACGGTCCTGGATCGTGGTGACGATGCTGGCATAGGTGGAGGGGCGGCCGATGCCCAGTTCTTCCATCCGCTTGACCAGCGTCGCCTCGGTATAGCGCGGCGGGGGCTGGGTGAAATGCTGTTCGGGCGTGACGGCGCGCTTGTCCATCTTGTCGCCTTCGCTGATCTGGGGCAGGCGCTTGTCGTCCTCGTCCACCACGTCATCGCGGCCTTCTTCATAGACGCGCAGAAACCCGTCGAAGAGCACGACCTGACCTGTGGCGCGCAGGCCGACCTGACCGTCCTTGCTGCCGACCTCGACCGTGGTCCGCTCCATCCGGGCGCTGGCCATCTGGCAGGCAAGGGTGCGTTTCCAGATCAGATCGTAAAGCTTGGCCTGGTCCGATTCGAGCTTGAGCGAGGCCGCATCACGGGTCATGTCCGTGGGCCGGATGCATTCATGTGCTTCCTGCGCGTTCTTCGCCTTGTTCTTGTAGATGCGCGGCTCACCGGGGACATAATCGGCGCCGAATCGTTCCTTGATCGCGTCGCGCGCCATGGTCACGGCCTCGGGCGCCATGTCGATGCCATCGGTCCGCATATAGGTAATGTGCCCCGCTTCATATAGGCGCTGCGCGGTGCTCATGGTCTGGCGCGCGCCCATGCCGAACTTGCGGCTGGCCTCCTGCTGCAGGGTCGAGGTCATGAAAGGGGCGGATGGGTTGCGGGTGGCCGGTTTCGCCTCGACGCTGGTGACGGTGAGGTCGCGGCTGGTGATCGCCTGCACGGCCATTTCGGCCCTGGTGCCATCGGAAAGGTCGAATTTTTCCAGCTTGTCGCCCGCCAGCGTGACCAGCCGTGCCTCGAATTCCTGACCCCGTGGTGTCGCCAGCAGCGCCTTGACGGTCCAGTATTCGCGGGCGCGGAAAGCTTCGATCTCCATCTCGCGCTCGACGATCAGGCGCAGGGTGACCGATTGCACCCGGCCCGCCGATTTCGCGCCGGGCAGCTTGCGCCACAGCACCGGAGAGAGGTTGAACCCCACCAGATAATCCAGCGCGCGACGGGCCAGATAGGCCTCCACCAGCGGCATGTCGACCTGGCGCGGGTTTTTCATCGCTTCGGTTACCGCGGCCTTGGTGATCGCGTTGAACACCACGCGGCTGACCGGCGTGTCCTTCTTGATCGACTTGCGGGCGGTCAGCGTCTCTTGCAGGTGCCAGCTGATCGCCTCGCCTTCGCGGTCGGGGTCGGTTGCGAGGATCAGTTCGTTGTCGTTCTTCAGCGCGTCGGCGATGGCCTTGACATGTTTCTTGCTGTCGCTGGCGACTTCCCATTTCATGTCGAAATCATGCTCGGTGTCCACAGACCCGTCCTTGGGCGGCAGGTCGCGGACGTGGCCGTAAGAGGCAAGAACGGTGTAATTGTCCCCCAGATACTTGTTGATCGTTTTGGCCTTGGCAGGAGATTCGACAACAACAACTGGCATGAATTCAGTACCTTGATAATAAAAGCGGGCGCGTTCGTGCGTTGTGTCATGTGGGATGGCGGGGTGGATTGTCAATGCGCCTCAGTCCGACGGGCCGACCCCCGAAGGCTGCGGGAGGGGCTGATCGTGACGGTCAGCATGGCGGCAAAGGCTGCTCTGCCGACGATGCGATGCGCGCGGCAAACTGCGGCCCTGGCCGCTGCGCCTGCCTCCTGGTCCGGGGCGGCAAGGCTCAGCGGTTGAGGGCCGCCTTTCCCGGCCGCCACCTTGTTTCATCTGCCGCCTTGGGTGGCGGATCGGGCGATCTTCAAACCACTCTGGTCAGCAGGCCGCCGGGTTGCCGCGCGATTTGTCCGTCAAGTTCGAGGTCGACAAGCGCCGGTGCGACCTGCGCCGGTGCGGCTTTCAGATCGCGGATCAACTGGTCTTCGGCAAGGGGCGACGGGCCAAGACGTGACAGGATCTGCTGGTGCAGGCGCGCGGCGTCTTTCAGGCTGTGCCGGGGCGGTGGCGCCGAGGCGGGCGCGCGCAGGCCCGAGAGGTTTTCGGCAGTGCCCGGCACCGTGCCATTGAACGGGGTGCTTTCCGACAGGGCATCCAGAACATCCACCGCCGACCGCACCAGCATCGCCCCGTCGCGGATCAGCATGTTGCAGCCCGCCGCACGCGCATCCAGCGGATGACCCGGCACCGCCAGCACCTCGCGGCCCTGGTCAAGCGCATCGCGCGCGGTGATCAGGCTGCCGGATTTCGCGGCAGCCTCCACCACCACCGTGGCGCGCGACAGGCCCGATATGATGCGATTGCGGCTGGGAAAGTGGCGCGCCATCGGTTGCAGGCCAAAGGGCTGTTCGGAAAGCCGCAACCCGCGGCGGCCAATGTCGCGGGCCAGTTCGGCGTTTTCCGCAGGATAGATCACGTCGACGCCGCCCGCCTGCACGGCGATGGTTCCGCTGTCCAATGCGCCCAGATGTGCGGCGGCATCGACCCCGCGCGCAAGGCCGGAGACCACGACATATCCCGCGGCACCAAGATCATGCGCCAGGGCGCGCGCCATCCTTGTGCCCAACGACGATGCATTGCGCGCACCCACCAGTGAAACCATGGGCCGCGACAGCAGTGCGGGATCGCCCAGACACCACAGAAAGGGCGGCGCATCCGCAAGTTCCGCCAGTTGTTCGGGATAGGGGGTTTCCCCCAGTGCCAGCAATTGCGCCCCCGCAGCACGGGCGGTTTTCAATTCAGCGAGAATCACGCCCTCGGGGCAGGGGGTATAGCTGGAAACGCCTGCGGCGCGCGCCACCTCCGGCAGCGCGGCCAGCGCGTTCTGCGCAGTGCCGTATTCAGTCAGCAGTCGTTTATACGTCGCTATTCCGACCCGGCGCGAGCGCAACAGACGGAGCCGGGCAAGCTGTTCGTCTTCCGGGGTGGGTGGGAGTGGGGGGTGAGTGGAAGAAGGATGTTGGTCCTTGTCAGTCATCCCGTGTCTCCGTCCGTTGCAGAATCAGGTATAGGACAGCGCGGTTAACAGGGCGTGAATCAACTGCTGCCGTTTTGGCACAAACTGCCTGCCCGACGGCAAGGGTCGGTATACCATGAAGGGCGCAACGGCAGTGCCGGTTCAGGTGGCAGAGCCGCCTACCGTCAGCCCGCCGATCATCAGCGTCGGCTGGCCCACGCCCACCGGCACCCACTGCCCCTGCTTGCCGCAATTGCCCATGCCGGGGTCAAGGCTGGGGTCATTGCCGATGGCCCTGATCTGCTTCAGCGCGGTGGCACCGTCGCCGATCAGCGTCGCCCCCTTGACCGGTGCACCGACCACGCCGTTCTGAACTCGGTAGGCCTCGGTGCAGGAGAACACGAACTTGCCATTGGTGATATCGACCTGACCGCCACCGAATCCCACCGCGTAGATGCCATCGCGCAGGTCCGCCACGATATCGCCGGGGGCTGCATCGCCGCCCAGCATATAGGTGTTGGTCATGCGCGGCATGGGAATATGCGCAAAGGATTCGCGCCGCCCGTTGCCGGTGCTCTTGACCCCCATCAGCCGCGCATTCTGCCGGTCCTGCATGTAACCCACCAGCCGCCCGTCCTCGATCAGCACGTTCCTGGCCGAGGGCGTGCCCTCGTCATCGACGCTGATCGACCCGCGCCGGTCCGGGATCGTCCCGTCGTCCAGCACCGTGACCCCGGGGGCGGCGATCTGCTGGCCCATCAGCCCGGCAAAGGCCGACGACCCCTTGCGGTTGAAATCGCCCTCCAGCCCGTGGCCAATGGCCTCGTGCAGCAGGATACCGGGCCAGCCGGGGCCCAGCACCACATCCATCACACCTGCGGGGGCAGGCACGGCATCAAGGTTGACCACCGCGACGCGCAGCGCCTCGCGCGCCTTGGCCTGCCAGTCTTCGGGGGCCAGCATGCCATCCAGCCCGATCCGCCCGCCGCCGCCTGCCGTGCCGCTTTCGCGGCGGCCGTTCTGTTCGACGATGACCGAGACATTCACCCGCGTCATCGGGCGCACGTCCCTGACGGAGGTGCCTTCCGGTCGGAGAATCTCGATTTCCTGCAGCGAGGCCGAAATGCTGGCGCTGACCTGCACCACCCGGCTGTCCAGATCGCGGGCAAAGGCGTCGATCTCGCGCAGGGTCTGGATCTTGACGGGAAAGGCGGCCCCGGCGATCGGATCCTCGTCCGTATAGAGCTTGCGGTTGGTGCCCTCCGGCGCATCGGCCCAGGTGCCGCCGCCGTCTGCCACGGCCAGGCGCGCAGTCTCGCAGGCGCGTTCCAGAGCGGCATGGGAGACTTCGGTGGAATGGGCGTAACCCGCCACCTCGCCACGCACCGCACGCAATCCGAACCCTTCGGAGGCATCATAGCTTGCCGTCTTGAGCCGCCCGTCATCGAACATCAGCCCCTCGGACCGGCGCCGTTCAAAGAACAGCTCGCCATCATCGGCACCGGCAACGGCCTCGCGCAGGGTTTTCAGGGCCGCATCGCGGTCCAGCAGGTCGTTGAAGGGGGAAAAGGGGGTGCTGCTCATGAAATTGTCCTGAATTGGTGCCACAAAATGCGCATCGCGTCTGTTTGCCGCAATCGAAGTGGCTTTATCTTGAGGATAGAATATGATTGTAAGCACCCAGATTACAACGGGGCGGGCAGGGTTCATCTGCTTCTTCCGGCGAAACCGTAGCCAAACATGGTCACAAGATCAGGACGACTTATGAAAAAACTTCTCTCTCTTAGCGCGCTCTTGGCAGGCCTCGGGGCCATGCCGGTACTGGCCCAGGACAATCTGCGCATTGATGGACTTGAGGTCATCGGTACGCCCGTGGACGGCAAAATGGGCTTTCAGCCTGCCGTGACCCGGCTGGCACAGGATATTCATGATCTCGACTGGCTGATCCTTGTCATCATCACCCTGATCACCCTGTTCGTGACCGGTCTGATCATCTGGGTGATCCTGCGCTACGGCAAGAAGCGGAATCCGAACCCGTCGTCCTTTACCCACAATACACCCATCGAAATCGCCTGGACGGTTGGTCCGATCGTGATTCTGGTGCTGATCGGCGCCTATTCGCTGCCGATCCTGTTCCGCCAGCAGGAAATTCCCGAAGCCGACATCACCATCAAGGCGACCGGCAACCAGTGGTACTGGTCCTATGAATACGTGGACGAAGGTTTCGGCTTTGACAGCTACATGATCGGCGCGCCCGCCACCCTGACAGCCGAGGACGAAGCCGCAGGTGCCATCGCCAACACCCTGGACGATGTCATGGTGGCCAAGCTTGAAGCCGCCGGTTATTCGCGTGACGAATGGCTGCTGGCGACAGATACCGCTGTTGTCGTGCCGGTGGGCAAGACCATCGTGATGCAGGTCACCGGCTCCGACGTGATCCATGCCTGGACGGTTCCGGCCTTTGGCGTGAAGCAGGATGCGGTGCCGGGCCGTCTGGCCGAACTGTGGTTCAGCGCGGAGCGTGAAGGTGTCTATTTCGGCCAGTGTTCCGAACTTTGCGGCCAGGCCCATGCCTATATGCCGATCACTGTCAAAGTGGTGTCCGAAGCCGCCTATGCCGACTGGCTGGGCAAGGCCAAGGAGGAATACGCCGGTATTCCCCAGACGCTGACAGTCGCTTCGGCTGACTGATCCTCGCGGCGCGGTGTCCGTCACCGCGCCCGACCTGCAGGCCCCGAGCGGCCTGCAGTGATTGTATGGTGGATGCTGTCCACCCTGTTGCCAGCTAAAGGTGTCCCATGACCGACGTCAGCCAAACGCCAGCCTTGGAAAACGAAGCGGAACTGGGTGATTACTTTGCCCTGTTGAAGCCGCGCGTGATGCAACTGGTGGTCTTCACGGCCCTGGTCGGCATGCTGGCCGCACCGGCGTCGGTGCATCCGGTGATCGGTTTCGCCTCCATCCTCTTTGTGGCCATTGGCGCGGGGGCCTCGGGTGCGCTGAACATGTGGTGGGACGCGGACATCGACTCGGTGATGCGCCGCACGGCCAAGCGGCCCATTCCGGCAGGCAAGGTGCAACCGGGCGAGGCGCTGGCGCTGGGCGTGGGGCTTTCGTTCCTCTCTGTCATGATGCTGGGCCTCTCCGCGAATCTTCTGGCAGCCGGCATGCTGCTGTTCACCATCTTTTTCTATGCCGTCGTCTATTCCATGTGGCTCAAGCGTGCGACACCGCAGAACATCGTGATCGGCGGCGCGGCGGGGGCCTTTCCGCCGGTGATCGGCTGGATCATCGCAACCGGCAGTTTCTCGGTCGAGGCCTGGTTGATGTTCGCGCTGATCTTCATGTGGACGCCGCCGCATTTCTGGGCGCTGGCGCTGTTCATGCGGTCCGATTATGACGATGCGAATGTGCCGATGCTGACCGTGACCCACGGTCGCCCGGCCACACGCCGTCACATCATGGCCTATACCGTGCTGCTTGCGCTGCTGGCTGTCGGCACCGGCTTTACCGCCATCGGCGGCTATATCTATCTGACCGTATCGGTGGTGCTGAACCTGCTGTTCCTGATCGGCGCATGGCGCATCTGGCAGCGGGACGAGGCAGCGGCCGAAGCGGACAATTATATGGTGGAGCGCAAGTTCTTCCGTCTGTCACTGTATTACCTGTTCCTGCACTTCGGCGCGATCCTGGTCGAGGCGTCGCTGCGGACCTGGGGCATGGGAGGCTGGTAATGGCCATTCGCGCAGAGCATGAGATTCACACAAGACGCAAGGGCCGCAACGTCGGCGTCGGCCTGATGCTGGGCGGCTTCGTGGTGCTGGTCATGGTGCTGACCTTTGTCAAGATTACCCAGACCGATTTCACCCGCGCGCCGGGAACAGCCAATCCGCCCGCCGCCGTCGGGGGGCAGGACTGATGGCAATTACCGGTCCGCAGAAGACAGTTCTTCAAACCGTTTCTGTTGTGGTCCTCATGGGCGGTCTGGCCTGGGCCTCCGTGCCTTTCTATGACTGGTTCTGCCGGGTCACCGGCTTTGGCGGCGTGCCGCAGGTCGTGGGCGGCGGCGGCGACAATATCCTCGACCAGACCATCAAGGTCCGCTTCGACGGCAACCTCAACAGCGGTATGCCCTGGAGCTTCAAGCCGGTGGAGCGCGAGATGGAAGTGCGCATCGGCGAGACCGCCCTTGCCTTCTACGAGGCGCATAATCCCACGGATCGGCCCATCGCCGGGCAGGCCAGCTATAACGTGACGCCCTATTCCGCGGGGGCGTTCTTCGACAAGATCGACTGTTTCTGCTTTACCGAACAGGTGCTCGCCCCCGGTGAGACCGTGCAGATGCCGGTCAGCTTCTATGTCGATCCCGAAATCGTCAATGACAGGGATGGCAAGTATGTACACACCATCACCCTGTCATATACATTCTACGAAATTGATCTGCCCGAGGGCTATGCCGCCCTTGATGCAGAGACAGCAACAGACCTGAATTAATCAAGAGGGACCCCGGCACATGGCCCATGCTAAGAACCACGACTACCATATTCTCGCCCCGTCCAGCTGGCCGCTGATCGGCGCGATCAGCGGCTTTGCCATGCTGTTCGGCGCTGTCCTGTGGATGCATGACGTGACACCGTTCCTGTTCTGGGGCGGCTTTGTGGGCGTGCTTTACGTGATGTTCGCCTGGTGGAAGGACGTCGTCGCAGAAAGCCACATCGGCGATCATACTCCGGTCGTGCGCATCGGCCTGCGCTATGGCTTCATCCTGTTCATCATGTCCGAGGTGATGTTCTTTGTCGCCTGGTTCTGGACCTTCTTCAAACAGGCCCTCTACCCGATGAACGAATATGTGGGCTCGGAATACGTGCCGCCGGTCTTCGACCCGGTGAACGCCTTCCACCTGCCGCTGATCAACACGCTGATCCTGCTGCTGTCGGGCTGCGCCGTGACATGGGCGCACCATGCGCTGGTGCACGAGAACAACCGCAAGGACCTGGTCAGCGGGCTGGCAATCTCCATCGTGCTGGGCATCGCCTTTACCGCGCTGCAGGCCTATGAATACGGCGAGCTGCTTTTGCATCACGAATGGACCTTTGGCGGCGACGCGTTCTTTTCCGCCTTCTTCATGGCCACCGGTTTCCACGGCGCACATGTGATCATCGGCACCGTGTTCCTGACGGTATGCCTGATCCGTGCCATGCGGGGTGATTTCACACCCGAAAAGCATGTCGGTTTCGAGGCCGCTGCCTGGTACTGGCACTTCGTGGACGTCGTCTGGCTGTTCCTGTTCTTTGCCGTCTACATCTGGGGCGTGCCTGCGGGCTGATCCTTCGCGCGGGGTTGCATCCGCCGCCCCGTCGCCTAAAACCCCAAAGCGCGCGATCCGCTTCGCGCGCTTTTTCGTTGCAACACGGACCCCTGCATGAGCCGCGCGCTTTTTGTCATCCTCATCGGTCTCGGCGGTGCCGCCATCCTGATCAGCCTCGGCGTCTGGCAGGTGCAGCGCCTGACCTGGAAACAGGGCATCCTGGCCGAGATCAATGGCAGGATCGAGGCACCCGCCGTCCCCCTGCCGGAGCAGCCCGACCCAAAAGAAGCGGCCTATCTCCCCGTCAAGGTTACCGGAAGCTTTGAAGGGCAGACCCTGCGTGTACTTGTCTCGCAGAAAGATCAGGGCGCGGGTTACCGTTTGATCACCGCGTTGAACACCGGAGATCGCCGGGTGCTGGTGGATCGGGGCTACATCCCCAACGAGGCGGCTGCACCCCCGCTGCCGGACGGGCCGGTGACAATCACCGGCAACCTGCAGTGGCCGCAGGAAACCGACAGTTTCACACCCGCCCCGGACATTGACGGCAACATCTGGTTCGCCCGCGATGTCACCGCCATGTCACAGCTCTTGCAAAGCGAACCGGTGCTGGTGGTTGCGCGCGCCCTGTCGTATGACGCGGCACCGGTGTCGCCCTTGCCCGTGGACACGTCGCGTATCCCGAACGATCATCTGCAATATGCCATTACATGGTTTTCGCTGGCGGCAATCTGGGCCGCCATGTCCCTCTATTTCCTGCGCCGCCGTGCCAAAACCGAAAGCTGAACCCATGCGCTATATCTCCACACGGGGCCAGGCCCCCGCGCTGACCTTTGAAGAGGCGATGCTGACCGGGCTGGCGCGCGACGGCGGGCTCTATGTGCCGGAGGTGATTCCGACCCTGACCTCCGACCAGATCGCGGCACTGCACGGCAAGAGCTATGAGGAAACCGCCTTTGCCGTCATGCGCCCCTTTATCGGGGATACCTTCAGCGACGACGCCTTCCGCGCCATCATCGACCGTGCCTATGCCGGGTTCAGCCATGGCGCCCGCGCGCCGCTGGTGCAGCTGGCCCCCGGCCATTTCCTGCTGGAGCTGTTTCACGGCCCGACGCTGGCGTTCAAGGATTTCGCCATGCAGATGATCGGCCAGATGTTCCAGGCGGCGCTTGCCCGCCGGGGCGACCGGGTGACCATCGTCGGCGCGACCTCGGGCGATACCGGATCGGCGGCGATCGAGGCGTTCCGCGGGTTGAGCAACGTGGATGTCTTCATCCTCTACCCGCATGGCCGGGTCAGCGACGTGCAGCGCCGCCAGATGACCACGCCGTCGGAATCCAACGTGCATGCGCTGGCCGTCGATGGCGATTTCGACGATTGTCAGGCCCGGCTGAAGGATATGTTCAACGATTTCGAGTTCCGCGACAGTGTAAAGCTGGCAGGCGTCAATTCGATCAACTGGGGCCGGGTGCTGGCACAGGTGGTCTATTACTTCTCCGCCGCTGTCAGCCTCGGCGCGCCTGAGCGCGAGGTCAGCTTCACCGTGCCCACAGGCAATTTCGGTGACATCTTCGCAGGCTATATCGCCAAGCGGATGGGGCTGCCGATCCGCGACCTGGTTGTGGCCACCAACCAGAACGACATCCTGGACCGCTGCCTGAAGGGGCAGGGGTATCACAAATCCACTGTACATCCCTCGATCAGCCCTTCGATGGACATCCAGGTCTCCTCGAACTTCGAACGCGCGCTGTTTGATGCCTACGGGCGCGACGGCAACGCGGTGGGGCAACTGATGGCCGAGCTGGGGCAGGGCGGTTTCGACGTGAGCCAGGGCGCGATGCAGGCCCTGCAGGCCATTTATCGCTCGGGCCGTGCCTCGGAAGAGGAGACCTCCGCCACCATCACAAGCGCCCGTGAAACCATGGGCGAACTGCTCTGTCCGCATTCCGCCGTGGGGGTCAAGGTCGCCGAAGAACATCGTGACGCGACCACGCCAATGGTCACACTGGCCACGGCACATCCGGCAAAATTCCCCGATGCGGTCGAGGCTGCCACCGGATTGCGCCCTGACCTGCCGCCGCATATGGCGGACCTTTTTGACCGGCCGGAGCGTTTCACACGCATCGACAACGATCTCGGTGCCCTGAAAAAACATATCAAGGAAAATCTTTCCGCATGAGCCTGAACCAGACCCGCCTGCCCAATGGCTTTCGCATCGTGACCGAACATATGCCGGGGCTCGCCTCGGCCTCCGTCGGGGTGTGGGTGACTGCGGGCGGACGCCACGAGACGCCGCAGCAGAACGGCATCGCACATTTCCTTGAACATATGGCGTTCAAGGGCACGGCCAGACGCAGCTCGCTCCAGATTGCCGAGGCGATCGAGGATGTGGGCGGCTATATCAACGCCTATACCTCGCGCGAGGTGACGGCCTATTACGTGCGGGTGCTGGAAAACGACGTGGCGCTGGGGCTGGACGTGATTGCCGACATCCTGCGCAACCCGGTGCTGGACCCCAGGGAGATCGAGGTCGAGCGTGGCGTGATCCTGCAGGAAATCGGACAGGCGCTGGATACCCCCGATGACGTGATTTTCGACTGGTTGCAGGAAGAAGCCTATCCTGATCAGCCGCTGGGACGCACCATTCTTGGGCCGACCGAACGGGTGTCGAATTTCAACCGCCAGGAACTGCAGGGTTTCATTGCCGATCACTATGGCCCCGACCAGATGATCCTTGCCGCCGCCGGTGCCGTGAACCACGACGAGATCGTGAAGCTGGCAGAGACCCTGTTTGGCGACATGCAGGCCAAGCCGATGTTCCAGATGCAGAACGCGACCTTCCGGGGCGGCGAGACCCGCCAGATCAAGGCGCTGGAGCAGGCCCATTTCGCGCTGGGTTTCGAATCTCCCGGCTACCGTGCCGACGATATCTACGTGGCGCAGATCTATGCCTCCGCGCTGGGCGGCGGCATGTCGAGCCGCCTGTTCCAGGAGGTCCGCGAGAACCGCGGGCTGTGCTATACGATCTTTGCCCAGGCCGGGGCCTATGCCGACACCGGCATGACCACGATCTATGCGGGCACATCTGCCGCGCAACTGCCGGAACTGGCCGAGATCACCATTGACGAAATGAAGCGTGCTGCCAGTGACATGTCGCCGGCCGAGGTTGCCCGTGCCCGCGCACAGATGAAAGCGGGCCTGCTGATGGGGCTGGAAAGCCCCTCCAACAGGGCCGAACGGCTGGCGCGGCTGATCCAGATCTGGGATCGCATCCCGCCCCTGTCCGAGACCATCGAGAAAATCGACGCCGTGACCACCGGTGATGTGCGCGACCTGGCGCAACATATGGCGGAGATTTCGCCGGCGGCACTGGCGCTCTACGGCCCGGTGGAGAACGCGCCGACGCTGGATGCGTTACAGGCCCGACGCGCTGCCTGATGCTGTTGGTCAAACGGAAAATACGCATCGAAACAGAGAGGCTGACCCTGCGTCCGCCGCAACATGCCGATTTCCGCGACTGGACCAGCCTAAGGATCAGAAGCCGCGATTACCTGACCAAATGGGAACCGGCCTGGGCCGAAGATCACCTGACGCGCAAGGCCTTTACCAACCGGGTCTACTGGGCGCAGCGGTCGGTGAACTCCGGCACCGCCATGCCGCTGTTCCTGATCCGGCGCGAGGATCGGACCCTGGTGGGGGCGATCACGCTGGACAACGTGCGCCGGGGCCCTGCGCAATCCGCCACGCTGGGCTATTGGACCGGCGAAACCTTTGCCAGGCATGGCTATATGCGCGAGGCGATCGAGGCGATGGTGCATCACGCCTTTACCCGCATGGACCTGAGCCGGATCGAGGCGGCCTGCCTGCCCGAAAACGGCCCCTCGCGCGGGCTGCTGGAAAAGACCGGTTTCAAATATGAGGGCGTTGCGCAGAGCTATCTGCAAATCGACGGGCGCTGGCGGACACATGTCCTTTATGCCGCGCTGCGCGGTGACCGGCGGGGCAAATCGGAAGCGGGATAGGGCTGGGACCGCGCGGAGCCGTTACCTCAATGTCACCGGGCCGGTGCAAGCCGCCCCCGCGCGTTCTAATGCACAGTTGCCGTCCGCGCCTGCGCCTCTACCGACAACAGGGCGTTGCTGAGGGTTTCGGCCTGGGTGATTGCATAAAGACTGTAGGCAACGCGCCAGTCCGGGCCATCCCGGCGTTCCAGCCACGAATAGGTCTGGTAGGGGGGCTGTAGCAGTTCCTCGCCCCGATAGATGCGCGCCTCATGCAGGGATTCGACCAGGTTCTTGCTTTTGAACTTGGCCTCCACGCAATGCCGGACCACCCGGGTCACGCCGCGTTCGCGGTAGTTGGCGCGCACGGCGCGGAAGATCTGGTGCAGTGTTTCCCTGTCGGTCACAAAACGGCGCCCCTCGATGGTTTCGAGATGCTGGGGCAGGATGAAACAGGGCGCAAATGCGTCGAAGTCGCCGCACATCAATGCGACGCCGGTGCGGCGCAGAAGATATTCGGCTATGTCACTTGCCTTTTCGAACTCGGTGGACACGGGGGCAATCCCTCCTTGGACATTGGCGAAACTGGTACCAAACGCACAACCGCCGTCCCCTGGGGCGCGCGCGAACAATTACGTCGGGGTGATCATACACGGAATTCCCCGAACGCGATGACGAAACAATCACACAACAATGGCGATTCTATGGAAACAAACGGGTTTCGCCCGGATTTTTCGCGGCATGCCCTGCTTAGGCAGAATTTTGCCCTCCCGCATTGCCGCCCACGAAATGCAGCCTGTCAAAGGTTGCCCGAAACGCGCGCACCTCCTCTGCCATGCCGGCGGGGTCGTTTGACCGCAGCGCACGGGCAATCATGGCGGCGAGCGGCTTGGCATCCGCCACACCCACACCCCAGCGCACCAATTCAGGCGTGCCGATGCGCAGGCCGTTCATGTCGCCCGGCACCTCCGCGATCGGCAGGCCGATGCCACAGGCCAGAAACCCGGCCTTGCGCAGCGTCTTTGATGCGGTCTGGCCGCCGCCGAAAGCCTCGGCCTCGACCGCGAACTGATGCGACCGGGTAAAGCCGCGCGCCTTGCCGAACACCGTCAGCCCTTCGGCGTCCAGGGCTTCGGCGAGCGCCTGCGCCACCGCAATCATTTCAGCGGCATAGGCGGCCCCGTAATCCACCCAGTCCAGCAGCGTCAGGGCCAGAGCCGCCGATTTGGCCGCATCGAAATTCGCGGTCATGCCGGGGAAGGCAATGGCGTCCAGCCTTTCGGCAATGGCCGCATCATCGGTCACGATCAATCCGCCAGCCGGTCCGCCAAAGCTCTTGTAGGTGCTCATCGTCATCAGATGCGCACCCTCTTTAAGGGGATTGCGCCAGGCGCGCCCGGCGATGATCCCGCATTGATGCGCCGCATCGAACAGCACTTTCGCGCCGACCTCATCTGCGATGGCCCGCACCTGCGCCACGGGATGTTCAAAGAGGTTCAGCGAGGCCCCGACCGTGATCAGCTTGGGTCGCACCTCATGGGCCAGCCTGCTCAGCTGGTCGATGTCCAGCGAATAGCCGTCCGCATCAACCGGTGCGGGCACGGTCCTGAGCCCGTAGAGCCCGGCGCAACCGGCCGCGTGATGCGTTACATGCCCCCCGACAGAGGCAGGCGGCGCAATGATCGTATCCCCCGGCTGACAAAGCGCCATGAAGCCGTAAAGGTTCCCCAGGGCACCGGAAGGCACGCGGATTTCGGCATAGGCCGCGTCAAAAACCTGTGCGGCAAGTTCGGCGGCAATGACTTCGATCTCTTCGATGGCCTCAAGCCCCATTTCGTACTTGTCGCCGGGATACCCCAGCGAGGGCCGGGTGCCGATGCCACTGGCAAGTGCCGCTTCGGCGCGGGGTGACATGACGTTGGTGGCTGGGTTCAGGTTGAAACAGGCGCGTTCGTGAATTTCCCGGTTCTGCACGATCAGCGCGTCAATCCGCGTTGCGGTCCGGCCGGTATCGGCGGCAGCGGTCCGGGTGGCAACCCGCTGGACAAGGGCTTCGCTGGCGGCAGGCACCCAGTTTCTTTTGGCAAGCATCACAGGTCTTTCTGCTGTTTTTCGGGCAGCATGCATCGCCGCAGCGGGATTTGGCAAACCGCATTGTTCAAACCGCTCGAAATATCGAATTCGCGTGTTAGTTTGATCGGCAGGGGGTCTGCCATGTTGCCTCGATGTTTCACCTTGATCCTTGCCGCGCTGGTGCTGCCCGTCGCCGTCTCGGCGCAGGACCGCACGCCAAGCCATTGCATTGCCCTGGCGGATGCCACGCCGGGCATTGCGCATGTGATCCCCGCCAACCTGCCCGATGTGGCGCCCGAAACGGTCCACCTGCATTACATCGCCCATGCCTCCTTTCTGATCCGCAGCCACGGCGGGCTGAACATGGTGACGGATTACACGGGCTTTACCGGGACACTGCCGCTGATCCCGGATGTGGTGACGATGAACCACGCCCACGACAGCCACTGGACCCCCTTTCCCGACCCGGCGATTCCCCATGCGCTGCCGGGCTGGGGCCCGTTCGGAGAAGGCATCGACCACGAGGTCGACCTGGGCGAAGTGCTGATCCGCAACGTATCCACTGACATCCGCTCGCAGTTTTCCGATGTGGAGCCGGAGGGCAATTCGATCTTTGTCTTCGAGATGGCAGGCCTGTGCATCGGCCACCTGGGCCATCTGCACCACGAACCGACCGAGGCGCAATATGCCGCGCTGGGCCGGATCGACGTGCTGATGGCCCCGGTCGATGGCGGATACACCCTGCCGCTGCCGGTGATGATGCAGGTGATCCGGCGGCTCAAATCCACCATCGTGATCCCGATGCACTGGTTTTCAGGCCATGCACTGGATGCCTTCCTGACCGGGATGTCGGATGAATTCCAGGTGGTGGAGCTGGAAAGCGCCAACCTCAGCGTCTCGATCGACCGGCTGCCGTCGCGGCCCACGATCATGGTGCTGAACCCCTCCTATATCAACGTCGCGCGATAAAGTGTTTCCGGTATTCCTTGCAACAAGGCATCGCCGATGTCCCGGGAGCGCCGAAGGCGTGGCAGGGTATCGGCGGTTCAACATGAACCGGAAACGCTATTGGGCTTGCATCCGGCGCGGCCAGGGCTGATCAAGTGGCATGCTGAACCCTGCCGATAAAGATTTCGAAGCCCTTCTGCTGGACCATTTGCCCGCCGAAGTCCTGCGCCCCGTCGAACCGCGCTATGCCGAAGAGCCGCGGGGCTATTTCAAGGGCCTGATCGGCCTGCTGGCCCTGCCGCGCACGGTCGATGAGGTCTCCACCCTGATCCGCTGCGCCAATGCGGCGCGTGTCGGCGTGATCCCCTATGGCGGCGGCACCGGGCTGGTTGCGGGGCAGGTGATCCCCGACGGGCCCGCGCCAATGGTCCTGTCGCTGGAACGGATGAACGCGGTGCGCGAGGTCTATGCAGACGAAAACGTGCTGGTGGCCGAGGCGGGTGTGATCCTGGCCGATATACAGGCGGCCGCACATGCGGCGGACCGGCTGTTCCCGCTGTCACTTGCCGCCGAAGGGTCGGCGCGGATCGGGGGCAACCTTGCCACCAACGCGGGCGGCACCGGGGTGCTGCGCTATGGCAATACCCGTGACCTCTGCCTGGGGCTGGAGGCGGTGCTGCCTGACGGGCAGATCTGGCACGGGCTGACCCGGCTGCGCAAGAACAACACCGGCTATGATCTGCGCAACCTGCTGATCGGGGCGGAGGGGACCCTGGGGGTGATCACCGCCGCCGCCTTCAAGCTCTTTGCGCAGTCGGAGCAGACCGGCACGGCGCTGCTGATTGTGCCATCTCCCCGCGCGGCACTTGAGCTGCTCTCGCTGGGGCGCAGCCAGCTGGGCGAGGCCTTCAGCGCCTTTGAACTGATGAACCGTCAGGGGTTCGACTTCCTGACCGAGGTGCTGCCGCATGTGCGCCAGCCTTTTGCCACGCCGCCGGAATGGTGCGTGCTGATCGAACTGGGCCTGAACGGCGGCCTGGATGCCGCCGAAGCGATGGAAAGGCTGCTTGTGGCCGCGCTGGAGGCGGGGCTGGTCACCGATGGGCTGATTGCACAAAATGCCCAGCAGGCCGCGGATTTCTGGGCTGTTCGCGAACAATTGCCAGAGGCCAACCGCATCATCGGCGCGGTATCGAGCCATGACATCTCCGTCCCGCTGCGCGCCTTGCCCGATTTCATCGAAGCGGGGGCAAAGCGCATCGCCGATCTGGGTGACTTCCGGATCAACTGCTTCGGGCATCTGGGGGACGGCAACCTGCATTACAATGTTTTCCCCGCAAAAGGAAAATCCCGCGACGCCTACAGCAGTCAACGCGACCAGGTGCAGCGGTCCGTTCACGACCTGGTTCATGAGGTCGGCGGATCGTTCAGTGCGGAACATGGCGTCGGGCGGCTCAAGGTCGGGGAGCTGGAACGTTACGGCGACCCCGCGAAGCTCTCTGCGATGCGGGCGATCAAGGCGGCGCTGGACCCCAGGGGCATCATGAACCCGGGCGCTGTGCTGCGGATGGGGGCATCGTGATGCAGGCCTGTTTCACCGCTGGCAACTGCGGCAGTCACCAGGCCCTCTGACGGGTTCCGCAGTCGCTGGTACGTCAATGCTACGCGTGTAATTTCCCTCCTGTTTGGCGCAACCGCCCCACAGGCAGGCCTCCCGGCATCCGCCAGACGGTGGCTGATCCTAGGTCGTGTTGACATTCATTGTCGCCCACCCGCGCGAGACGGATTTTGCCGCTGGCGCCCTGATGTGAGCGCAGCAATGTGATCATTGGAAGCGAACATCCGGGATGGCAGAGGCAAAA
>Ga0189278_10220_pt1 | contig 37336 bp, 29 predicted proteins | sample N26A9minimetaG_FD_130326 | JGI IMG/M metagenome (GOLD analysis project Ga0189278, IMG submission 130326) | Marine microbial communities from the Costa Rica Dome - N26 A9 mini metaG | ecosystem: Environmental > Aquatic > Marine > Oceanic > Photic zone | place: Costa Rica: the Eastern Pacific...
CAAGTCGAAAGGTGCTCGGTCTCCGAGATGTTCTGATCGAAGGTAACCGTGTTAGGCACCTTCGCGAACGCGTCCACGAAGTTGACCGATGCGGGCGCGTCGTAGACGGGGTTGCAGTTGATCGTGACGAGGGTATCGACGAGCCCGTTGTTCATTGCACCCGCGAGGGCTGCGAGTTCAACGGCACCATTGCTCGCGAGCGACTCGGACATCGCGGTGGTCTTGACCATCGAACCCAACGCGCCCAGCGCGTTGTTGATGGCCATACACATCGCCCATGCCTCGGTCCCGATCTGATCGCCTGGGACAACGACGGCGTGCCCGCGATGCGCGACGAGGTCCTTCGCGATCTCATCGATGTCATGCTGAGAGATGCCATCGACCGTTGCGTTGACCAGACCCGCGGCACTAGTCCCCGTGAGTCCGGCGACGGCGTACGCGAGCGCCATCGTGAAGTTGTGCATCTGCGACGGTGCAACACGGAAACGATGATCCGCGAGCGACCCGACCGAGGTTGGTTTCGCTTCTACTGCGTAGAGGCGTGACATGTCGTCGCCGCCATCGATAACCTTGCGGGTGCTGGCAAAGGTGCGTGCGTTCTTGAGCGATCCGGCGCCGCCAGCCATAAAGTCCGACCCGACGGAGACCACGCATTGGGCGCCATCAAAATCGTAGCTGACATGCTGGGGTGATCCGAACGCGAGGGCGGAGCCATCAATCGCGGCTCGGGATTCGGCCGGGTTCCAGAACACGAACTGTGCTCGTGGGAACCGATTGCGTACCGTGGCGATCATACGCTCACGCGTCGGCGAGCTCTGCTTATCGAGGATGAACGCGAGCCCGAGACCATTGTTCGCATCGAACTGGGCGAAGTGCTCGCCTGCCCAGAGATCGAAGTCATCCCATGTACCGACGATCTTGCCTTGTGTGGGATTGTTGTACACCGGGTGCTTGAGTCGTTCCGGGTCGTAGAGACCCAAGATGCTCGCCTGGGCCATCGCGCTGGATTTGCCTTGGTTCCCGGGATGGAGCGGGTTGCCCTCGATCTTTGTCGGGCGACCCGTGTGGGTCTCGATCAGGAGTCCCTCGCAACCGCCGCCGGGGAGGGGCATCGCGGTGGTGAAATAGAGCGGCTTGCCAGGAACAACTTCCGGCTGATGCTCGGCGTAGGGGATGATCTTACGATCCGGGCGACGACACCCAGGAACAGTCGCGGCACCAGCGAGCGCGAGACCCGCGCCCATGATCTTCACGAAGCTCCGACGGGAAGGCTCGGACATCACGGAAGCATCAACCGGGAACTCGCGTTCCACGAACTCCTTGAACTCGGGAGTCCCGGAGTACTCGTCAAGAGATCGCCAGTAGGCGCGGCCGGAAAGGCGGCCCAGCTCAGGCGCCTTGGTCGGGATCTCTTGTTTTCCCTTGCTCGATGGGCATTGATCGAGGTTGCTCATGGTTTCGTCTCTTCATCACCCCGAGGGGTGTTGGTTCAATCGTGTGCGAGGGACTTTGCCGGCGTCTGCGACTCTGTAGTCATTAATAGTGACAGGCGGCACAGTGCTCGGGCGGGTTCCGCTTGAGCGTATCAACAAGGTCCTGCGGATTAATGCCTTGATGGGCACGCTCCTCAGGCGAAAGCGGGATCAAGGTTTCCCCGTCTTCACTCATCTTGTTGAACCAGTGATTCTCAACCCAGTAAAGGTCCGTGACCTTATCTTTCGGAACGAGGTTCTCTTCCGGGTTGCGATGGCAATCAAGACACCAGCCCATCGAGAGTGATTCCTGTTGAGCAACGACCGGCATGCCTTGGATCTGTCCGTGGCATGAATAGCAGCTCACGCCAGCGTTCACATGCGCGTTATGCGGGAAGTTCGCGTAATCCGGCACAACATGGATGTTTCGCCATTCGATCCCAACGCCCTCGTTGTAGGCATCACGGATGAACTGAACTTTTTCATCGGTCGCAGTCGAGAGTTCCGTATTCAGACGATTCTCGACATGACAGTTCATGCAGGTCTCAACCGCAGGGACATTGGCGTGCCACGAATCTTCAACATTCGTGTGGCAGTACCGACAGTCCATGCCGAGTTTGCCCGCATGAATCTGATGATTGAACCCTGATCCGGGCTGTTCGGGCATGTAGCCCACCTCCCAGAACTTGGGTGTCGCGTAGTACCAGAACCCAGCAATCACGCACACGACCCCGCCGTTCACGACGAAGAAGAGCAGCGTGGGAAGCGCGTTCATCCATTTCGGGAAGATGGGTTTCAAGGCGAATCTCCACCGGTGTCAAAATAGACAAGCGTCCAATGACGCGATATGCCCGAATGCATTCGGGCGCTACTGGTCACTAGGGTAGCATCGAGATTCCGCGTAAACTGTGCTGCCCAACCGAAATTCTGTCTGTTTTTGTGTAGAATACGGCAATCGCACACGATCTGACAGCAATAATCGTTGCGACTCAGTTTCAACTACACCGGAAGGATTCTCAAATGACGAGCACACAAGAACTTCCGAATACAGGACACTCAAATCCCCAATCCGCGGGCGTGCTCGCCCCAGCGCTCTCGATCGGATTCGGCGCGGCCGTCTTGATGTGGGTCGTCGCGTGGATCCTTCACATGCCGGGGGTGCGTGTTTCCAACTCGATCGCGATCCCCATGCTCCTTGTGCCGCTGCTAGCGATGTGCATGCTCTGGATCCCCGGAGTGCCCCCATCAAAGCGAGTCAAAGCCGGAGCTGTATCCGGATTGGTTGCAGGGCTGGTGAATCTGCTCATTCTGGGTTCCTTTATTACTGAGCAGCCGGAATCGACCGCGGAGATGTCTGAAAAAGCGAACAGTCTCGCGCCGAACGCGTTCGTGGTCATCTTGGGATCCATCACTGTCTCGATCGTCGTTGCCCTACTTGCATCCCTGATTGTCAGAGGGAAGCAGTTTGAAACGCTTGAATCTCGCAAGTGGCTCTCACGATTCGCGTGGGTCACGGCACTGACCTATATCCCGCTGATCGCGGTCGGGGGCGCGGTCACGAGCACGGATTCCGGGCTCGCCGTCCCAGATGCCGTAACCAGTTATGGCGCGATATCGGTGCTCTTCCCCTTAAAACTCATGGCCGAGCCACGAATCTTCCTTGAGCACTCGCACCGATTGTTCGGCACCCTCGCAGGGTTCACGACGATTGTCCTTATGCTCCGCGTGGTCATTTCACGCGTCCAGACGCTTCCCAAAGTTCTCAGCATTGTGCTTTTCCTCGCCGTCAGTGCCCAAGGCATCCTCGGAATCGTCCGCGTGGCCGATGCCAGCACCGCGTTCGCGATTATCCACGGCGTCTTCGCCCAGTTGGTCTTCGCACTCGCATTTGTCATCGCGATCATGCTCACGCGGACCTGGATGGAAACATCCCCGAGCGAGGCAGTTGTTGCGAACGCAAAGAAAGCACGAACCGTGATGATCCTGGCGTTCATCGCATTGTGCATCCAACTCGTCTTTGGCGCGCTCACCCGCCACATGCATTCATCGCACGCGATGCTCTCACACATGGGATTTGCGTTTATCGTGATGTCTCTCGTGATCATCGGTGGCGCGTTCTGCATTCGTGCGGGCAAAGCGGACCCGTCCGGCAAACCGATCCGCATCTTTGGAATCCTGATGCACGGGATCGTGACTTGGCAGTTCGCGCTTGGATTCGCCACACTCTCGCTCGCGTGGACTAGTGATAACCCGGATCTGCCCACAGCGGACACACTGCACAAGGCCGATGCGATCGATCCCATCGGAGCCCTCGTAGCGACGCTGCATCAGGTATCGGGCGCGGCGCTCCTTGCGACGACGGCCTGTGCGCTCGTATGGGCGATAAAGCTCGCTCGGGGTCCCAAAATCAAGTAATCTCAGTGTGAAACCGCCCAGCACCGGGTCCCAATGCAATCCATTGGACCTTGCTGCGTTGGACGGACAACACACGGAGATTGCGTCATGGGCACATACACGACACATACCCAGCCGCGCGAACGCGTTGAGACCTCCCTGCTCCCGATCTCGGACGAGGAGTTCGGGTATCGCGAAGCGAGACACCTGCTCTGGCGTGCGGGGTTCGGCGGCACAGACGAGCAGATCCGTACGCTCGCTTCATGGGGGCCAAAGAAGGCGGTCGATTTTATTATCGACTATGAGGACATCCCCTTCGAAAACGACGGGCCAACTCTGTTCGATAAGGACATCATGACGCCACGCTCTCGCGAGGAGAACATGGCCTTCCGCCTCGCTCAACAGACAGGCGACGAGAACACTCTGAATAGGTTCCGCGAGATGCGACAACGCGCCCAGCGCGAGGATCGTGCGCAGATGCGTGAGATCCGACACTGGTGGTTGACGCGAATGATCCAGACGCCGCGACCGCTGGAAGAAAAGATGACACTCTTCTGGCACGGCCACTTTGCAACGAGCTATCGAACGATCGAAAACTCGTACCACATGTATCAGCAGAACCGAATGTTTCGAGGGCTTGCGCTGGGCAACTTCCGCACACTCCTGACTTCGATCATCCGCGACCCCGCGATGCTCCGCTATCTCAACAACAACCAGAACCGAAAAAACGCCCCCAACGAGAACCTCGCAAGAGAGATCATGGAACTCTTCTCTCTCGGCGAGGGTAACTATTCTGAGCGTGACATCAAAGAAGGGGCTCGTGCGCTGACGGGTTACACCTATCGGGATGACGCATTCTTCTTCAGCAAGAACCAGCACGATGAAGGATCGAAGCGCGTCCTCAGCGTGAATGGCAACATCGACGGCGATGGGTTCGTGAACGCGATCATCCGATCCCCCCACTGCGCCCCCTTCATCTGTGCCAAGCTCTACAAGTTTTTCGTCTCCGAAATCCCAACGGATACCAAGGCCCTCGAGGGCGCCGAACGCACGGTCGTGCGAGCCCTCAGCCAAGTCATGGAGCAATCAAGGTTTGAAGTCAAGCCGGTTTTGAGGAAGCTGTTCCTGAGCAGGCATTTCTACGATCCGAGCGTCATGGGCAACAAAATCAAGAGCCCGATTGATCTGGTTGTCGGCGCTGTGCGGACGCTCAATACCCCCGTGCGGAATCTGGTCATCCTTTCGCAAGCGATCGATAAGATGGGCCAGAGTCTGTTTCTACCGCCGAGCGTCAAGGGCTGGGACGGCGGGCGCGCATGGATCAATACATCGACACTCTTTACACGCCAGAACACGCTCGTATACATGCTCACTGGGCAGATGGCTCAGTCGAACCGGCTCTTCGTCGATCGAACCCCATATGACCCGCGACTGATCGTGGATTGCATGAATGACCCACGCATTCAGGGAGATCCGCCCGATGAACTCGTCGCGAATCAAATCATGGACTTCGTGCTGGGACGAAGACCGTACGGCGCTTCTGACCAACTTGTATCTGCAGCTTACAAAGTCGATAAACCCGCGAGTACCGACGGCATCCGGACGATGCTGATGCTCACGACCTCGATGCCTGAGTACCAGCTCTGCTGAATCTGAGAGGGATACACGATGAACCTGCACAACGATCCAACGAACGCGAAGGCCTATACCCGCCGGGCGTTCATTCAGAACTCCGCGATGCTCGCGTCCGCGGCATTGACTGTCCCCGCTTTCATCCAGTCGTCCGCCTTTGCGATGCCCAAAGCAGAGCACGGGCTCTCATCGATCGCAGGCGTCAATGAAGACAATATCCTGGTGATCATCCAACTCTCCGGCGGCAACGACGGGCTCAACACCGTTGTGCCCTACCGCGACGACGCATATTACCGAATGCGTCCCTCGATCGGGATCAAGCCAGACGGGCTGCACATCTTGAGCAAGAACGGGTCCAACGGCGCGGTCGATCTTGGCCTCAATCAAGCGATGACCGGCATCCGCGAGCTATACGACGAAGGACAATGCGCCATCATTCAGGGCGTCGGGTACCCCAACCCGAACCGTTCGCACTTCGCTTCAATGGACATCTGGCACACCGGTGAAACCACCGGCACGGGTGATGGGTGGCTTGGACGCTACATCGATGCGCAGTGCTGCGGGTACGGCAAGGGCGAGAGCGGCACGCCCGATGGATCGATGGATGACAAGGTCGAGCCTCCGATCGCGATCGGGAACGAGGCGCCGCTCATGCTCACTGGGCGCAGCATGATGCCCGTGTCATTCGAGTCCGCCGAGTTGTTCGCGTGGGCTGGCAAGAAGTACAACGAGGACATCGTCGAAGAGCATCGCAAGCTCACGGACATGGTGAACGAGCGCATCGAGCACGAGAAAGACTCCAACAACGCGTTCCTGCTTCGCACCGCGATGGACGCGCGGGTCTCGTCGGACACCATACGGCGCGCCGTGAGCGAGAAGCCGCTCGTCAACTACCCCAACAACGCGCTCGCGGGCCAACTCAGCATGATCGGGGCAATGATCCGCGCCGGGCTCAAGACCCGCGTGTATTACGCGTCGATCGGCAGCTTCGACACCCACGCCAACCAGCTCGGCGGGCACGCGCGATTGCTCGGACAGTTCTCCGCCGCGGTGCGTGCGTTCCAGAACGACCTCAAGGCACAGGGCAACGACTCGCGCGTCATGACGATGGCCTTCTCCGAGTTCGGGCGACGCGTCGGACAGAACGCATCCAACGGCACCGACCACGGCACCGCCGCGCCGATGTTCATGTTCGGCCCCAAAGTCCGCGGCGGGTTCCACTCTCGCCACCCGTCACTCACAAGTCTCGAGCAGGGCGACCTGAAGTACACATGCGATTTCCGCAGTGTTTATGCGGAGGTCCTCGACGAATGGCTGAGCACGAAGAGCGATGAAGTGCTCGATGGGAAGTTCAAGCATCTGCGGGTGCTGCAGAGTTAATCAGTCAGTTCTACTCAAAATCCACTTCAAGGCAGCTCACCGACATAGACCGAATCAATCGGCACCAGCACCGGCAGCGGATCGTTCACCCCCACCTCGCTTGGCGGGATCACGGTCGGCAGGGTGATCACGCGGAGGGCTCGCCCCGCATCATCCGTGATCGTCGAGTCGTCCTGAAATACGGGCAGCGATGTCGCGAGCACGAACCGATTGCCCAGCACGAGTTGCTCGGCCTTGATGATCGTGAAGTACACGCCCAGTCCCGCATTCAACTCGACGACTGTCGTACTGAATCGGCCTTGCTCGTTGTATATCTGCGTGAGCATCAAAGGCTGATCGCCCGCATCGATCGCGCCTGCAGGGATGCGGAGTTCCACACCACCCGGCCAATCCAGCGGGGAGATCATCAACCGCTCACGCTTCGCTTTCGTTGCGAGTGAGATGGCGTCGGGGTCGCGACCCGCGAGCCATTGACCCAGCGCGTTCGCGTTACCGGTATCGCCCGCGCCTGCGCCAATTGGTGCCGCGTCGCTCATCGGCTTGTCCTTGTCGAGCGTGACGAAGATCATCGCGTACAACCCCGCGAAGGTCGCAAGGGGCGCGATCAGCCAAAGCGTAAGGATGATGTTCTTGCGGGTCACGACAGGATCATAGAGACGAAAAAACCCACGCGATGCGTGGGTTGTGGATCGTGCGATCGATGAAACGGGGTCAGCCCTTGAACTTGGTGTAGTTCTCAGCGACCTTGTCCCAGTTCACGACATTCCAGAATGCGCCGATGTAATCCGGGCGTCGGTTCTGGTAGTTGAGGTAGTACGCGTGCTCCCAGACATCGAGCCCCAGGATGGGCTTGTGTCCGAACATGATCGGGGAGTCCTGGTTCGGGGTGGACCCAACATGGAGCTTGCCGTTCTCGTCAAAGCCAAGCCAAGCCCAACCGGACCCGAAACGGGTCGCGGCTGCGTTCGCGAACTCTTCCTTGAACTTGTCGAACGAGCCGAAGGTCTCGTTAATCGCATCCGCGAGCTCGCCGGAGGGCTCACCGCCGCCGTTGGGTGAGAGAATGGACCAGAAAAGCGAGTGGTTCGCGTGTCCGCCGACATTGTTCTGGACAGCGGTGCGCTTGTCTTCTGGAATTTCGTTGATGCGAGCGAGCACTTCGCCGTAGCACTTATCTGCCCAATCTGTGCCTTCAAGCGCTTTGTTGCCCTTGTCGACATACCCCTGATGATGCTTCGTATGGTGGATTTCCATCGTGCGTGCGTCAATGTGGGGTTCGAGCGCGTCGTATGCGTACGGGAGTTCGGGAAGTTTGAAGGACATGGGTGACTCCTTTGGATTCAGGATTCTCCTCGCGGATCAAAGTCAAATCTGACAAGCCCCCCAAGTCAAAATTGGGGTGAATTGTGGATGACCCGCGAAGAACACAAAATCTGTGCCGGATAAACCCCCAATTTCAGAAGAAATTGGGCCTGGTCGGGACGAAACTGGGATGAGTTGTTGTTTGTAAATGGCATGATGTGTATACTGGCGACCCGGTACGCGGGCACCACGATCGCGCCAACAGGTCAAGCGACCCGTTTCGAGATCGCCCAACGGCAGACAATAGGACCGAGTTTATCGGTCGTCAACCGATCGCAACCCTCCATGGTCCGTCATACCGGATCGCAAACCAGGGTTCCGAGCAACCCGGACATGACACCCATGCAGGATGCAGGGTGTAGGACCTTTCCGATTGAGATCGGGAAATCCTGAACTCGCCAAGGCAGGCGGATCGCACAACACACGCACGCACTGCTTTGTTCGCGTCGTGTTCGGCATGCCGATCGGGTCGGACTCCCTATTTCCGACTGACAACTCAGTATTTTGTGTCGATCCGGTTTTATGATCGAAACTCAGTGGTATGAAGTTCGTATTCATTGAGAGCGAATGGGTTTACTCGCCTTTTCGTCGAATGAACCGACGACTCCGAATGAGCGACTTCTTCAGTTGCTCGACATCCTGCCCGGCTCCCCACACTCGCCGACAAGATCGCTTGACCCAGCCATGAAATGGCACAACACCCAAGCGGCTCGGCCAAATCAACACGGGACCCCGGCAGCCGTCGTTCCCACGCACACCGGATGTGTGTGGCATCACAAGCAGGAACGGGAACCAGGGCACGCCCAGAAGGCGTGAACTGGAGACAAATCGGTTACAGAAAAGGGCATTATTTCCCTGATCCATGCATCCCCATTTCAGGGGTTGCGTAGAGATCGTTCCCCGATTCGGGGTCAGCCCTCTCAACGCAACACGGTTTATGTCCACGGCTGGGTCCGATCATTGATCGCGACCCTGGGATCGGGGCCAGGCCCCAACGAATGCTCGGCTTACCGAGCGTAAAAGCAAGCAAAGAACACGCCGGCATAGGAAAGTGCCGGCCGGAGACAGCATGATGCAAGCAACGAGCAACACCCCAAGCCCACTCGAGCAGATGCGTCGCAAGCACCGCGTTGGGGTTTCGCGTACCTCAACCCGCGCCGGCAAGACCTCGCGTCAGCTCTCACATGAAGACGAGCGACTCCTGAATCAGATCCTTGCCAAGGAGCAGGACTTCATCGACTCAGAAGTCTTCTACGAGGACGACGCAGAACAGAACATCTATGAGGATGCTCCTGATATCGCATTGCCGGATACCAGCTGGTACCACCCCGTGATGGACGATATCTCCTCGATCTCAAGGACCAGGACAGTGAAGTCTTCCCAGCAGGTGATTCTGACCGGTGCCGAAGAACGCGTCCTCTTCCACCAGTTCAACTATTCCCGATACCGCGTGTACAAGCTCCAGCAGGAAGTCTGGGCACGCCCTGACAAACGCCCGACCGCGGAGCAGGCGGATCATCTCCTCCAATGGCATCGCAAGGCCGAGCGAATCCGTGAGCAGATCGCGGAAACCAACCTCGCGCTGGTTCTTGCCATGGCAAAGCGCACCCGCATGAGCGAGGTCGACTTTGCGGATCTCGTCTCGGAGGGCAATATGGCCCTTCTGCGTGCAGTCGATAAGTTCGACGCTGGACGCGGGTTCAAGTTCTCGACATATGCGTGTCGTGCGATCCTCAAGGCGTTCTCCCGTCAGGGGATGAAGCTCAGCAAGTACCGCCAGCGCTTCCCCACGGACTTTGATCCCAAGCTTGAGAAGTCCGACTTCCTTGAAACCAAGCGTGCGGATTTCGAGAAAGACACCGCGAGCGAGGTTCGTGAGATCGTTATGTCGAACCGTGCGGATCTCTCTGATGTTGAGAAAACCGTCCTTGAGCACCGTTTCGGTCTCGAGTCCGGCGGGCACGAGAAGCCCATGACCCTCGAACAGGTCGGGCAGATCATCGGCGTGACCAAGGAACGCGTTCGTCAGATCCAGAACAAGGCGATGGAGAAAATCCGCGTCGAACTGGAGGCGAACTTCCTGGGCACGAACGAGCGTGAAGCCGAGGCTGTTGGCGCAAAGTAATCTCAACCATATTCCCAATAAGCGGGGTCGGAAGGCCCCGCTTTTTACTTGATTCGCAGTGATTCCGAAGCCGGGTCTCGAAGTTCTCCCAGATTGACACCCCGCCCCATGGGAACCGACAGCATGCCCCGGGCGAATAAGACCTTGCGATCGATTTGATGATCGCACCCGACTCGTCGGGATCCAAACTCGGCACCGGGTTCTCCGGGCGATCCGCTGAGCGCCGACTAGAATACCAACCCCATCTGGCGTGCATCTGTACGCCGAGTACCGCCCATCGGTTATTGCGGGCAGGAACAAAGATCAACCCACGCCCCCGGCGTGCAGTGAAGGATGAAGACATGAGTGTGACTGACGCCCCCTCATCGAGCGCGACCGCCGGGCATGTGGACCTGGACCCGTCGATGAACCGCAAGGACCCCCACGCGACGCGATGGGGCGACTTCCTGAAAGCAACGATCAAGTTCGGCGCGTCGGACCTGATCATGAAATCGAATCAGAAACCCAAAGTCCGCATGCGTGGATCGCTCAAAGCACTCGATGTTGAGCCCGTAAGCGCTTCTGAGTTCTTCAAGATCACCAAAGAGATCCTGACGGACGAGCAGATGAAGGACCTGCATAAGTTCGGCTCGGTTGACTTCGCGTACAACTACGACGCGAAGCATCGTTTCCGTGTCAACCTGTTCCAAGCACGCGGCACCATCTCCGTCGCAGCACGAAACATCACGAGTGAAATCCTGCCATTCGAAGGCTTGCACCTTCCAGAAGTCATGGCCGATATCGCAATGCAACCGCAGGGGATCGTGCTGCTCTGTGGTGTGACGGGCTCGGGCAAGTCCACCACGATCGCATCGATGCTGGATTATGTGAATGCACGCAAGAGTGTTCACATCCTCACCCTCGAGGACCCGATCGAATACATCTTCGAAGACAAGAAGGCCACGATTAACCAGCGCGAGATCGGGCTCGACTGTCTCGACTTCAAGACCGGCCTCCGTGCGCTTGTTCGTGAAAACCCCGATGTCGTGCTCATCGGTGAGATGCGTGACCAGGAAACCTTCGAAGCCGCGCTTCACGCCGCGGAAACGGGTCACCTTGTCTTCGGTACCATCCACGCGTCGAGTACGACCCAGACATTCTCACGCATTTATGGGCTCTTCCCTCAGGAAGAAATCGATCAGGTCCGCAAGATTCTTGCGTACCAGATGCGTGCGTTCGTGTATCAGAAGCTGCTCCCAACGCTCCACGAGGACATCTTCCGCATCCCGGCGTTGGAGATCCTGATCAACAACGGCGTTGTCCGCAAGTACATCCTTGAAGAACGCGAGGGTGATCTTCGTGATGTGCTCAACTCGATCGAGGCGCAGCAGATCGGTATGGTCGACTTCAACGACTCGCTCGTGAAGCTGGTTGAGGCCGAATACATCCACATGCGGACCGCGATCGAGTCCTCACCCAATGTGGATGAGCTGCAGATGAAGCTCAAGAAGTTCGCGTGAGACCAGTCGGTTCGAAGGACATTCACCACAGCTCAAGATGCTCGTGGTGTTACGCCAGAGAAACCACTACAATCTGGGCATCCACCAGGCGAGTTCACGCTTGGCTGCCCACGCACAGACGACATGGCAACTAGAGGACATAACAGTGCTCGAAATGATGATGCTCCCCATGACTCACTCACTCGGCTCGCTCACGCTTGGGTCGATGACGCTCGCGGCCGGCGACGCGTACATCTTGGTCTCTTGGTGGAAGGCGGTTCTGCTCTTGGCCCCCTTCATCGGGTGGGCATGGGTGATCTCGACGAAACTCGATAAGCACGCGCAAAGGTTCTTCCTTGGCCAAGAGAAGTGGAACCTGATCCACATGATCTTTGGTGTCGCTGCTCTCGCGCTTATCGTGCTCTTGCCCGTAGGTGGGATCGTCGGGCTCCTCGTCGCCTTCTTTGGCGCAAGCATCATCCTCGGGATCGATATTCTGGTATTTGCCAGTGTCGCTAACAAGGACGACCGGATCCCTGAGCATGCGAAGCTCAAACTGAACATGTCGGATGTCGCTGCCAAGCGTGAGGAGAAGAAAGCCGCCAAGAAGCTGGGCAGCTCCGAACTCACGATCGTCGGTGCGAACAAAATGAAGATCGCCCCTCCAGAAAAGGAATCGACCGCGTACGCGGTTCGCCTCGCAGCGGAGGAGATCCTCCTCAACGCGAACGAAGCCCGTGCTTCGCAAATCGATATTCTCCCGGTGAACCCAGAGACATACGGGGTATCGATGCTCGTCGATGGCGTGCGTCAACCGGGCGAGCAACTCCCTCAGGGCGACGCGATCCAGATCATCGACTTCTGGAAGAAAGCGGCGGGCTTGGATGTCACCGATCGCCGGCGTAAGCAGAGCGGCAGCATCGATGCTTCCAGCGAATCGATGAGCACTAAGAATGTAAAATGCATCTCGAGCGGGTCCAAGAACGGCATGGTCCTCACCATGATCTTCAACCCATCCAAGGCGGTCCGCCGAGATCCCGGCGAGCTGGGGATGACGAACTCCCAGTACGAAATGGTCAAGGAATGGGCGAACGAAACCCAGGGCATCGTGCTGCTTGCCGCCCCCAATGACAACGGGCGCACAACGACGATGTATTCGATGCTCAAGCTCCACGACGCCTACACATCAAACATCCAGACAATCGAGTATGAAACTGAGGACGCCATCGAGGGTGTGAAACAGATCACCTTTGATCAGACCCAGGAAGACGCAGATTTCGCGACTACCGTGCGCTCCTCTCTGCGTCGAGACCCGGATGTTGTTGGTGTCTGTGATCTCCCTGACGCCAGCACCGCAAAGAACATCGCAAACTCTGACCATGATCGCACGCGTGTCTACCTCTCGCTCAAGTCGGATGACGCGATCAGCGCCATACAGCTTTATGTTCGTGGAGTTGGAGACGCGAAGCTCGCCGCTGCGGGGCTCCATGGCGTGGTCGCACAGAAGCTCCTCCGCACACTCTGCAACAACTGCAAGGTCGCGTATCAGCCAACCCCCGAGATGCTCAAGAAGCTCGGGCTCCCCGCGGACAAGGTCAAACAACTCTTCAAGAAGGGCGGCCAGGTGCTCATCCGCAACAAGCCCGAAATCTGCCCCGCCTGCAATGGCATCGGGTACGAGGGACAGACGGGCTGTTTCGGGGTATTCCCAATCGGTGACGAGGAACGGAAGATGATCGCGAGCGAGAACTGGACGGGTCTGCGTACCGCGATGCGGAAACGATCCCTCCCGAGCGTTCAGCAGGCCGCCCTCCGCAAGGCCGTCGAGGGGGTCACCAGCATCGAAGAGGTGTCGCGCATCTCGAGCAGTTCAAAGAGCAGAAAAAGCGGCGGCTCCTCTGGGAGCAAGCCTGCATCCTCGAAACCACAACCCGCGTAAAATTGATTAGAGCAAGACACATCACCCAACACAGGGTGCACACCCCGTGGGAGCAACTCACATGTTCATGAACATCCTTGTCGTGATTTTCGTGCTCGCCGTCGGATACGCGTGGATGGTGCGAGGCATCTTCAACGCGATGATCCATGCGTTATGCGTTTTCGTCGCTGGTGCAGTAGCGTTCGGGTTCTGGGAACCTTTAGCGCTCATCCTGGTCAATCTGAGCCCTGAACGCGGATTTTTCTCATTCATCGAATCCGTCGCCTGGGGCGTGGCGCTCGTGGTCCCGTTCGCTGTTGTCTTGATCCTGTTGCGAATCGCAACGGACAAGCTCATCCCCAACAATATCAAAAACAACAGCATGGTGGACTACGCCGGCGGTGCCGTGTTCGGAATCGCAACTGGCATCATCAGCGCAGGCATCCTTGTGATCAGCATCGGCAACATGCGCGTATCGACAGAGTTCATGGGCTACCAACCGCTCTTCTACTCCGCAGACCGTGCCGTAGGGGCTGGCTCGCTCGTGAAGAACGACACACTCTGGATCCCTGTCGATTCGATCGTATCCAAGACATACGGCAATCTGTCCCAAGGCTCGATGAGCACCGAACAACCCCTTGCGTACTGGTACCCCGAACTCGAACTGACGGGGTTCGCGTCACGCGTCTCGCCCGACGGCATGGGACGCAACGCGCTCCGACCGAAAGATTTCAGCATCCGAGGAGCATACACCGTCGGCCCTGAATCGGGGGTTGAAAGCACCGAGCTCCTCAAGATCGATGGACGGTCCGAGCCACAGCGATATGTCGACATCAACGAACAACGAGTCGGCAAGGCCCGAATCTTCGGCTATATCGTTGAGTTCGAAGCCGGGGCCAAAGAACGCGGCAAGCGTGGTGCTGGTCAGCTCATTGTCTCCAATGGGCATGTCCGACTCCTTGCCGAAGACGACGCTACGGGGGAGACCTTTACCGTCTTCCCATCTGCGGTGATCTCCGAATCTTCAGAACCCGGGCAGTTTGGACGCTGGCGTTTCGACGCCAACGATGTCTACATCAGCTCCACGGGTGGTAAGTCAAAGGTCCCCATGGCCTTCGAGTACATCGTCCCCGCGGGGAGCACCCCAGTCGCTTTGTTCGTCAAGAACATCCGTGTCAGCACCGATGAGCTCGCCAAGCCAGTGAACTACCCGAGCACCACACGACGCGATCGCGTGGTGCCTACCGGATCGATCCTCAGGGGACAAGCACCCGAGGTTGAGTACGAAGATAAGTACACCGTTACCTATGACACATCCAATGTAGATGACGAGTTCTTCGATGTCTCCGCCCGCATGCTGGACATCCTCGGCATGCAATCCGCTCGACGCGGCTTCACGGTTGATGACAACCAGCTCGTGGTAGGCGGCCAAGGCATCTGGGATGTCAAATCGGAAGTCGGCCGCAAGAACGCGGGCGTGAGCAAGAAGCTGCGTGTTGAACGCTACGCGATCGCAGACGACCAGGCACTTCTCAAGCTGGATGTCAGCGCGAACTCCCCGTTCGGGCTTCTCACTGAAGCAGCCCAGATTGCCCCGCTCGACCAACCCGTGAAGGTCATCGACACCATGGGGAACGAGTACGATGCCATCGGGTACGAGTACAAGGACGCTTCTGAGATGCGGATCCGCTATACCTTAGGCAATACCCTTTCAGGGCTGGACGACACCCCATCGCTGAGCACGACTCGCGCGGATCAGCGCATGCGTTTGATGTTCATCGTCACCAAAGGTGTAGAGATTGAGAAGTTCGTCATCGGCGATACACTGATCGCGGAGTTCAACCCCCCGATCGATGCAACCGGATTCTGAGCAATCCGCAGATCATTCCTACCGCTAGACGCCCGCAGAATGCGGGCGTTTTTCTATGCTGAACATCACACGGATAGAGCGCAAAGAAAAGGACCATCCAGTTCATGGATGGTCCTTTGTGATCACAGGATCTGAAGTTACTCTTCGCTTCCCGATGCTGCCGCGGCTTCAGGAGCGGGTGCATCTTCCTTCTTCTTGTCCTTGACGATGAGTTCACCTTCGTTGTCGAACTCCATCTCGTCCTGGTCATCCGTTTCGAGTTCACGATCAGGAACAACCCAGAGCTTGATGTCGGCTTCGAGGTCCGAGTCGACCTTGATGTGAATATCGAAGGTATCGATCCGCTTGATCGTTGTCGGGAGGCGAACCTCACGCGGTGCGACCGCGAACCCGAGCTCTTTGAGTGCGGACGCGATGTCCTGCTGGGTGACGGAGCCGTACAGCTGTCCCTGATCGTTGCAAGCGCGGATGAGGGTGAGTTCCTGGCCGTTGAGCTTGCCGATCATCTCTTCTCGCTGTGCTCGGCGCTCAGCGAGTTCTTTCTCTGCCTTCGCACGCTTTTCAGCGAGCTGGGAGATCAGTTCTTCGCTGGGCTCGGTCGCGTACCCAAACGGAAGGAGGTAGTTGCGTGCGTATCCGATACGAACATTAACGATGTCACCGACGATGCCGAGGTTATCGACATTTTCCGTCAGCAGTAGCTTCACATTGCGTGCCATGGAATGGTCCTTTCGCTGTCCTTGCCCAGATGATTCCGAGCGAGTTGAGGAGCACCGCCCGTTGCGATGCCCCAACTAGAGGGATCCGGGGTTTCCGGATCGGGAGGGGATCGTAGGGCCGGTCAATCTCCCTATCCAACGCTCCCAACGGGAATTAGAACCCGAATGCATGAAAAAACCGCCCTCTGGGCGGCTGTGTGATCTGGTCATTGTGCGAATCAGAAGGGGATGTCGTCATGGTCGATATTGGCACCGCCGCCGCCGCCACCACCGCCGCCTTGGCCAGCTCCGGAGCGAGCGTATCCGCCGCCCCCACCACCACCGCCGCCGCCTTGGTTGCCGCCGCCCTGTCCAGAATCGACAAACTGGAAGTTCTCGACGACGACGGAAAGCTTGGAACGCTTCCCACCGCCGTTCTTGTCTTCCCACTGATCGAGTTTCAGCCGCCCTTCGATGAAGACGGACCGTCCCTTGGAGAGGTACTGAGACATGACTTCCGCGGTACGACCCCATGCCTCGCAATCGACGAAGGTGACTTCTTCCCGCTGCTCGCCGGACTGGGTCTTGTAACGCCTGTTCACAGCGATCCCGAAGTTCCCCACAGCGGTGTTGCTCCCGGTGTGACGGATCTCGACATCGCGAGTGAGATTGCCCATGAGCATGACTTTGTTAAAGCTGCCTGCCATTGTATTCTCCCTTATCAGTCAGTATCTCGATCAGTGTAGCATACCAAACAGATGCCGGTGCGAACGACTCATAAATCGTCCGCACCGGCAGGTTGGATCATTGCCCTGCCCGGTGAATACGGGCAAGGCAGTGGGTTTTCAAGAGCGGCTTACTCAGCCGATTCTTCCTTGGAAGGCTCTTCGGATGACTCTTCCGCGGGTGCTTCGGCAGGAGCTTCGGCTGCTGGTGCGACGGGTGCCTGCTCGGGAGCGCCCAGACGCACCTTGCTGCTTCCCTCGGAATCAGCCGTGTCGCCCTGCTCAGCGCGAAGTTTCGCTTCTGTATCAAGCCCGGTGCGGTCGTCGTGTGCCTTGATTTCCTCTTCCGTGAGGTGCTCGGCGCTGGTCACGAGGACTCGCAAAAGCTGATCCGAGATCTGAACATCGCGTTCGAGATGCGCAACCATATCAGTCGGGCAGTTGATGTACGCGAGGATGTAGACGCCTCGTTTCTGCTTATCGATTTCGTAGGCGAGACGGCGATCATCCCACTTCTTCATCGCGACGACTTCTGCATTCGCACGCTCGAGGAGGTGGTTGATGTGAGCGACGAGGTCGCCAAATGATGCGGCCGCGGCCTGACTCGCGAGGAACATGACCTCGTAGGTGCCGGTGCGGGTTTGGGTGTCTGTGGACATGTGTATCTCCAATGGGTTCTGATCAGCTCGATGAGCTGGTTTCGTTTTTCGTATCGTTGCTGTTGGATTCGCTGGACTCTGCCTGATCGTCTTTGGGCTGTTTCTCGGGCCTGGGCTTCTTGAGCTTTGTGTTGAAGGTATTCATCGCCTTCACCACACCCTCATCGAGAATACACTCCGTCGCGTCTGCGGCACGGGTGATACCGCGTTCGATATCTTCGCGCTCCTCGCTCATGAACCGACTGAGAACCCAGTCTGCTTGGTTCATGAGCTTGGGGACCGCCCCGACACCGAGACGCACACGCATGTACCCGTCACCGCCGAGCATGCGATCGATATCGCTGAGCCCGTTGTGACCGCCCGAACCACCGTTCTTGCGGACACGGGTGTGACCTACCGGCAGGGCAATGTCGTCCACGATGACGATCAGGTCTTCGCTCGGATCGAGCTTGAAGAACCGGACCGCCTCGCCGACGGCTTTCCCCGACAGATTCATGTAGGTCGTGGGTTTCATGAGCAACACCTTCTCCGCGCCGATGTGCGCATCGAGGGTAATGGAGTTGAACCGGCTTTTGGGGACCTGCCCGGTCGCGTGACGCGAAGCGAGCACATCGACAACATGAAAACCGACATTGTGCCGTGTCTTCTCGTACTGCAGTCCCGGATTGCCAAGCCCAACGATCAGCTTCATTATTCAGCGTCTTCCTTCTTCTCACTGATGACCTCGGGCTCTGCGCCGTCGGCACCGACTTCACCCGCTTCACCCTCTTCCTCCTGGACCGCCTTCATGACGATCTGGGCGACGATGGTTTCGGGGTCGGTGAGAAGCTTCATCGATTCAAGCGGGAGCTTGACATCGCTTGCGTGGATGATGTCGCCAACCTCCATCTCCGAGACATCAACATCGATGTGATCGGGGATGTTGGAAACGAGCACATCGAGCTCGAGTTCCGTGGAGGGGTGCATCATGATGGCGCCAGAGGTCTTGAGCCCCAGCGCGTCACCAATGAATCGCAGGTGCGCCTTGGTTTGAACGCGTTCATTGAGATCAACTCGCGCGAAGTCCGCGTGGATGATGTTGGTCCCGAGGTAGTCGTAACCGAGGTCCTTCAGCAGAACATGCTGGGAAGCCCCCTCGATGTCGAGCTCAAAGACCTTCTCGCCACGGGTGATGTGCATGATTGCCTCATGCGCATCGAGCGAGATTGAGATTGGCTCTTCCTTGTGCCCGTAGACAACGGCGGGAAGCCCGCCGGCGTTGCGGATCCGCTGCGAGTAGCGGGATCCGGTGCGTTCGCGCTTCTTTGCGCTCAGCTGAGTCGTTGTGTCACTCATCGTTTTCTCCTTATCTAAACAATCAACTCTTTGTGTACTCGTTCTCGATCAGCGCTTCGCACCCGCGGTGCGCTCAAAGAGCGCACTGATCGATTCATCGTTATGAATTCTCGTGATCGCCTGCCCGAGGATCTCCCCCACGGACAGGATCACGAGCTTATCCTTGATCTGATCACAGCGTCCGCCCTCAGGGATCGTGTCGGTCACAACGACCTTGGAGATCGGAGAGTCTGCAAGCTTCTGCATGGCCGGCCCAGCCAGAACCGCGTGTGTGGCAGCGCAGACTACATCCGATGCACCCTCGTCCATCACGAGCTTCGCCGCTTCGACGACCGTGCCGCCTGTCGAGATCATGTCGTCAAACATGAGGACTGTCTTGTTTGCCACATCGCCGATGAGGTTGCCGACTTTCACTGAATCACCCGTGAGGCGGCGTTTGTTGATGATCGCCAGATCTGCATCAAGCAGGTTGGCCATCGATTCAGCAACCTTGACATTTCCAACATCCGGCGACACGAGGCACAAATCCCCGAGTTCGGCCCGGTTGGACATGAAGTAATCAAAGAACACGGGGGTCGCGGACAGATGATCCACGGGGATGTCGAAGAACCCCTGGATCTGTGCCGCGTGCAGATCCATCGCGAGGACGCGGTCCGCGCGTGCCGCGGTAATCAGGTTCGCGACGAGCTTCGCGGTAATCGGGACGCGTCCCTCGTCCTTGCGGTCCTGACGACCGTACCCGTAGTACGGCATCACCATCGTGACACGCTTCGCGCTCGCCCGGCGGAGACAATCACAGAACACAAGCAGTTCCATCAGGTTGTCGTTCACGGGCTCGCATGTCGAGATTACGACATAGCAATCGCGCCCGCGGACATCGTCGTCGAGTTTGACGAACACCTCGCCGTCAGGAAAGAGGTTCGTGCGTGCACGCCCCAGTTCGATACCGATCTCGTCGCATACTCGCGTCGCGAGATGTTTTGAGTTGCGTCCTGCGAAGACTTTCAGCTCTGCCATGCTTGATATGCCCTTCGGTGTGTGCGTGGGGGTGAATGTGAACTCGTCAGTTGCTCATCGAGCCCTGTCGATCGCGATAGATCGCGTCGACATGTGCCAGGTGGTCGAGTGTGTTGATGCTCAGAATGTCTTCCGCGGGGACCGCATCGATCACCTCAACGGGCAGCCCACGCTTGAGCATGAGCTCAAAGACATCCGTGATGTAGTACTCGCCCGTGAGTTCGTTCCGGTTCACCTGCTTGAGCGCTTCGAACATCGCGAGAGCGTTCATGCAGTAGTAACTCGGATTGACCTCGTTGATCTTGAGTTCGTCCTCGCTCGCATTTTTCTGCTCAACGATCCGCTCAAAGCGCCCGTCGGTGTCACGCACAATGCGTCCATACCCGCTCGGATCATCGATCACGCTCGTCGCGAGTGTCGCGGCCGCGTTCCTGGACCGGTGCAACGCCAGCATCGTATCGAGTGTTGAGGAACGGATAAGTGGACCATCGCCGCAGAGCACGAACACATCAGTCTCCGCACGATCCTCGAAGGGGAACGCATCCACGGCGCTTACCACCGCGTGACCAGTGCCGAGTTGTTCGTGCTGAACCGCGAACTCGACCTTATCACCGTACGACTCAAGTGCCTCGCGAACGAGTTCCTGCTTGTACCCCACCACGACCACGATGCGATCGCAACCCGAATCGAGACACGCATCGACAACAGCACAGACCATCGGACGCCCACCGACCTCGTGACAGACCTTGGGGAGATCGGATTGCATCCGCGTCCCCTTGCCCGCGGCAAGGATGATCGCTTCGAGTTTGGTTGCGTTGGGTGTATCGCTCATCGCAAGATTCAGCGACGAGGCAGCTGATACGCAAAGTACTGAAAAGAAAAAAGTTACCCCACCAAGATTTGAACTTGGACCGACTGGATCAAAACCAGCTGTGCTACCATTACACCATGGGGCAAAGATTGTCTCCGGTGGGACGCGTCCCATCCGAGTGCTTTGCATCTGTTGTCTGCCGCGTGTCGCTTCAACTCCTGTCTGTGCAAAGCGAGTGGCTTTGCGGGTATCCGAACCGTCAAATCTGTCGGCTCAGACACCCTCGACATGATCGAGCGTGCGTCGCCGCAGCACATACGCCTCAAGTGCCTGAACACAAGAGACTTGGAGCGGAATTCACGCGGCTGCGGTGTCAAGGGTTGCCCCAAGACGCAAGCGTGAACCCATCGGGGTGCCTCGGCTTTGATCAGCAGATGCCGATCGCCGCGTCCGTCACTCCGGGCTCCGCAGAGAAGACAATCGTAGACCCGAAAACCGCGTCCTCCAACCCAGATCACGATCAGTTTTTCGATACCGAAGCACAACCGTCTGGGGAAACCCCCGTATAGAGTGATGAATCTGTCCCGATGCGCAATTTCGGGCAGTTCATTCGTCTTGAGGTCGATTCCGGCCATCACTATGAGGTCTCCGATCAGGTGACCCCGTGTCCCAAACCGATGTTCTCTGCAATGACTGACATATATTCGTCAGGGTTTCGTTCGCACACACTTGAGCGACGCATCAGAAAGGTCTCCAACATGCCTCCGACATTGTTCAACACCAAGTCTCACCGGACGATCTCGGTGTGCTCGCTCACCCTCATCGTTGGCTCGGCGATGCTCGCCGGGTGCACGAACCAAACGGCTCGCGATGCAAGCAACGAACCCGCATCATTCCAACCCGAGGGGTCCCCGGCGCCGTTGCCCAAGGATCAGCGCCCACCATCGATCGTCATCGATCCGAACAACCGTGATGCGTTTGTACGCACAACGATTGAAGCTGAGATCTACGACACCCGGACCGTATCGCCGCAAATCCAGATCTCTGAGCCATTCGAAGGCGAGATCGGGATGATCAAGCATCAGCTCTATCAGCACTCACGCGATAAATCGCTCGATTTCGTTCCCGACAATGCACGCACACTCCCCGTCGGTCAAGCCGTCGAGATGGACCGCGTCAATCACGCGGGCGGTACCGGGTTCGAAGGGATCGCGCAGACCGAGTGGTCTCCACCAGACCCGACCCTCGCAGTTGGTCCTGACCACATCGTTGAAACCGTGAACGCGGCGATCGCGTTCTACGACAAGGATACTGGAAATCAGGTTTTCTCCACACATCTCGGCACGCCGGGCACTCCCGGGTTCTTTGAACCCGTCGGCGCGGATTCAAACTTCGTGTTTGATCCCAAGGTGTTCTACGACCAGAAGGCAGAGCGTTTCGTAGTCGTCGCGTTGGAAACGAGTGGTGCTTCATGGATCGATATCGCGGTCTCGGATGACTCGGACCCAAACGGTGTCTGGTACAAATACCGCACCCCCTCCGTCATCGATGTCGGGGGCGATGACTACTGGGTTGATTACCCAGGGTTCGGGTTCGATGACAACGCCTGGTATGTCACCGGCAACCTTTTCCCGCTTGGATCTGGATCTTTCGGCGGGCAGCTTTTCCGCGTATACCCCAAAGCCCCGATGCTCAACGGCGACCCTGTAACCTTCAATGACCTCGCACCGGATAATGGCGCGTCTCTGCAGGTCGCGCAGATGTTCGGCCCCGCGCCACAGTGTTTCTTTGTTTCTCGCCGCAACTCGAGTTCACTCCGTGTATGGACCATAAACGATCCGGTCAACAACCCGGATTGGCAGCGCGTGACCGTAGACCAGCTGAGCAGTGCGGATGGACCCTCTCAGGACGCGAACAACAATGGCGGTTTCATCTCTACGCTCGATGGACGCATCATGAATGTCCACTACCGCGATGGGAACCTGTACGCGGCACACGCGATCGATGGGCCTCCCGGCCAAACCGTTGCCCGCTGGTATCACATCGATATGAACGGCTGGCCCAACTCGGGGAGCAATCCAAACCTCGTCCAACAGGGTGAAATCACGGGTGACAACGGGCGCCACTACTTCTTCCCCGCAATCTATTCGGATCGTGATCACAATGTCGGTCTGATCACCGCCAGCTCGAGCCCCAGCACCTATGCGAGTGTCCGGATCTCCGGGCGATTCCCAAGCGATCCGCTCGGAACGATGAGCGAACCCGTTGAAGTCGCCTTTGGCGATACTGCCGCGAACGGTCGATGGGGTGATTACCTTGACATCGCAGTGGACCCGGATGACGACAAGACTTTCTGGATCGTCGGCATGTACCAACGCGGCTTCGGCTGGCAGACCTGGATTGACACATTCACAATCCAGGCACCGTGTCCGGCAGACCTGGACAATAACGGCTTGCTCGATTTCTTTGACATCTCGCTCTATATTGGCTCGTTCAACGCTCAGGTCGACAGCGCGGATCTCAACGACGACGGCGTATGGAACTTCTTCGATGTATCACTCTACATCCAGCAGTTCAACGCTGGCTGCCCGTAATACATCTGATATGAAGCCACAACTTCTTCAGGCCCCGTCGTTCATCGGCGGGGTTTTTTCTTACTCGTCTTTGTCCGGAGCACTCTGAGGATCAGCGTCGTCCTCGTTGATCGCATCATCGCCGATGAGCTGATAACAGGTCGCCATCAATCCGATCAGGGGGAACTTCCCCTCGGGGAACGGGCTCGCCCCCAACCGGCGCAACAGCACACAGTTCAACGCCGGCGGTTCGATCGGCGTATCGAGTTGCTGCAACTCATCCCCCACTTCCCAGAACGAGTCGATCGAATCATCGAGTGGTGCAGAGGGCACATCCGAGACCCCCGGAACATGCTGGAGCAAGACCGGCGCGGGGCCTGATCCCTGCACGCCGACCGCTCGTTTCTGGCGCAACCCGTCGATGAGTTCCTGCGAGGGCATCCCATGCAGCCCGAATATCAGCATCGGGTCGTCGCCCATCCGTTCGGAAAGCAGCGCAGTCAGGCACACCGCGTGCTTACACCATGGCTGTTCTTCGGACCAATCCGGGCAGGTGCACTTCGGGTGAATATCACTCGGTTCTGCTGGAAAGAGCTTGAGCCCGAGCGGTGCGAAGACATCCTCGATATTGCTGGGGAGCTCACCCGATAGGAGCTTCGCGGCATACCGAACCTGATCCGCCATGGCAGCGATCACGCGCTCCTGTGATTCTGCATCAAACTGATTGAGCGCAAGCAGGGTCGTATACGGCTTGTCACTCCGGCCTTGAATCACACCCTCACAGAGTGTGTCCTCGATCGTCAACCGCTTGGTTTGACCGAGTCGTGCGTACTCAAGCCCGTCCTTGTACACTTCGGACTCCGCGCCCTGTTCCGCCACACGCAACAAGCGCTGGGTGACCCAGCTCCGCGGGGTCTCGCCAGCTTTGAGCTTGAACTTCACACCCCCTCGTACCCGACGCGGGTTCACGAGAGATTTGCGAGAAGAACGGAAAGACGCGTACTGCGGCTTTACCTTCTTGGGTGCCGTCGGAACATGCGCGCTGAGGGTGGGCTTCGCGACAACATTCACGACGCGATCTTCCCGTGGGGCCTCAGGTTTGGTGCCCTTGTCCTTGTCGGACGATGATGATGTCTTTTTCTTCGCCATCGATTCGCCCTCGGGTTACATGTCGTCTGCGATCGTATCCGCACGGAGTGTGAGGAGCTCACGCAGCTTGTCCGTGCCGAGCTCGGTGAGCCAGCGCTCGCCGTGCCCGATGATGTTCTCAGCAAGTTCCATTTTCGACTCGATCATCTCATCGATACGCTCCTCGAGCGTGCCTCGGACGATGTACTTGTGCACCTGCACGGTACGGGTCTGTCCAATTCGATACGCTCGGTCGGTCGCCTGATTCTCCACCGCCGGGTTCCACCATCTGTCGAAGTGGAAGACATGCGTCGCCGCGGTAAGGTTCAGACCCACACCACCGGCTTTGAGCGAGAGGATCAGGATCGGGGTTTTGCCTGTCGCTTCCTGGAACTCATCGATCATCTTCTGGCGCTTACCCTGCGAGGTCCCGCCGTGCAGGAACAGGACATCCTTGCCGAGCTCATGCCGCAACATGTTGCTCAGGATGTGCCCCATCTGGCGGAACTGCGTGAAGATCAACGCCTGGTCGCCCTCAGCGATGAGTTCGGAAGTCTGCTCGAGCAGTCGAACACACTTGCCCGAGCGCATCGGGTCGATGACCTTGCCGAACTGCGGATCGGTCTCTTTGAGCATCTGTGCCGGATGGTTGCAGATCTGCTTGAGCTTGATGAGTGCGGCAAGAACCAGACCACGACGGTGGATTCCTTCGCTCTGATCCACATCCGTGAGCATTCTCTGCACGCAGCTCTCGTAAAGCTTTGCCTGCTCAGGCGTGAGTGGGCACCATTCCTTGCTCTCGATCTTGCTCGGAAGATCCGAGACGACCGTCGGGTCTGTCTTCACGCGACGGAGAATGAACGGCGAGACCATCGAACGCAAACGGGCCATCTTGTTCTGATCGCGGTGGCGTTCGATCGGCAGCGAGAACTTCTTCCGGAAAGTACCCGACTGTCCAAGGTACCCGGGGTTGAGGAAATCCATGATCGACCACAGCTCGCTCAACCTATTTTCCACAGGCGTACCCGTGAGTGCCACTCGCTTTGGTGCGACGATGGATCGCACGGCCTGAGATTGCTTCGCGGCTGGGTTCTTGATGTACTGGGCTTCGTCAAGAACGATCCGCCCCCACTTCACCTTTTCGATTGTCTCACGATCTCGATGTGCCAACGCGTATGTTGTCAGAATCAGATCAGACCTGTTCACCTCGTCGACAAAGGCATCCTCAAGCTTCCGCTCGACACCGTGATGCACCATGACACGCAGATCAGGAGAGAACTTCTTGGCTTCTTTCATCCAGTTCCCGATGACAGACATCGGTACGATGAGCAGCGTCGGGTCAACGCGCTCCCCGTTCGCCACCTTGCGTTCATGTGTGAGCAACGCGAGGAGCTGAATTGTCTTCCCCAGCCCCATGTCGTCCGCAAGACACGCGCCAAACCCGAAGCGTTCCATGAACGCCATCCAGCTCATGCCGCGAGCCTGATAGGGACGCAGTGTCCCATTGAAGTTCTCCGGCGTGTCGAGTTCGGGCAGCTTGAGCGATGCACCGTTCTCGTCTCCACCCAGCAGTGAAGCCACCCAGCCAGTGGCCTCCAGACCGGTGACGGGGAGCCCTGTTTGGGCGGAGTCGGACGCCAGAGCGAGCTGCATTGCCTCGCCGAGTTCCATCTCGCCGCCAGGGTTTTCTGAGATGAACTTGATCGCGTTCTGAACATCCTCAGGCCGGATCTCGACCCACTTGCCACCGATGCGCACAAGCGGTGCGTTCTGCTGCGCGAGCTGCTCGAACTCGTGCAGGGTGAGGGTCGTGTCGCCGATCGCGATCTCCCAGTGATATCCGACGAGCGTGTTGAGACCGAGCTGCGCTCCCGCACCGTCCGGATCGCCGTTCTCGTCAAACATGCCCTCCGCGGGATCCGACTCGATCTTGAGCCGCGCACCCAGTCGCCCGCTCGGCGATTCCCACCACGGCGGGCTCTGGATCGCGAATCCCTGCTCCTCCAAGATCGGTTTGATCTCACGCAAGAACCGGTACGCCTCTTGCGAATCGACCAGCACCTCGATGGGCTCGCTCGAATCGAGCGCGTCTTCAAGTTTCTTGTAATGCCGACTCGCGCGTCCGAGTTCGGCCATCAGGAGTTCCTGCGGGTTCTCCAATGTCAGACCAGAGATCACGACGCGCTCGCGCTGGATCAACCAGATATCCGACGCACGGAGCACGATCTCTTCATCGTCAACGCTTTGAAGGAAGAAGCTCAATGACCACTTCACGGTATCGTCGGGCTTCGAGATATCCGCCGCCAACCCATCCGCGATGGGTTCCGCGATCCGCAAACCGAAACGCCAGACGCTTGATTCGCCACGGTCTTCAAGTTCTGATATCCAACGGCGAACCTTGCGAACAATATCTGCTCGCTGCCCTTGAACACTCGGAACCTCTTCCGTCTGATCGAGCAACCCGAGCAGCCACGCAACCTGTGGGTCCGAGTCCGGGTCCGCGTCCTCGACAGTATCGAACATATTCTCGCGGATCATTGTCGCACGAGCGCGAGCATCGGTCACCGCGGCAAGGAAATCCGTGGTGAGTGACCAAGCGTCATGCGCATGCTCGTCCGTGACAGCACGCGCGACACCGGGCATCGAACTCACCAGTTTCTGCACGCGTGCAGCGGTCATCCCGTCGCTCAACCAGGGCCACCAACCGGCACTAAGATCCCCTTGCGCGTCCTGCATGATCATCGGCACAACACGGTGCCCAGCGAGCAGATGAGACGCCAGACGCGACGCTGCAACGAAATACTGGATCCCGGCACCCAGTTCGCCGAACTGATCGACGCTCTCGCTCTGAGAATCGTCATTGTGTTCAATCAGCCATTCGAGTGCACGCCCCGCATCGATCGGCCGGATCGCGACTGTCGGCACCGTGAACTCTGCGAGCAATGCCGCGTTATCCTCGTCGTCATCGCGTCCGATGAGACGCGACATGGGGGCGCTGGGGACCGGGCTGCCATCCTTCACCGGCAAGCGAAGGTTGATCTGAGAATCCTCGCCATGGATCCAGGCGGGGAGATCCGTCGGACGCACCGAGCATGTGTGGAGCGGCAGTTCAGAACTGATCCCCTCAACCTGGGTAGGCGAAGGCGTCTCGCACCAGAGATGCAACAGCCCTCCGCTCCAGTTTGCGTGGATGACTTGATTTGAGCGATCGCTCGCGCTGACAGGAGTTTCGATCACGGACGAGGCCCCCTGGGGTCGATCGGGGTGGGCACCGACCCGGTCCACGCGTGACAATCCTTGTTCGCGCAACCTGACATGCGGATCGAATGATCCTGCAAGGCCGGGCAGGTCTTCAAATAGGGGAGCAGGGATTCGAACCCTGAACCTGCGGCTTAAAAGGCCGTTGCTCTACCGTTGAGCTACTCCCCCAGCACCGATCTGAGGGATTGGATCCCGTCACGGATATGGGCTCCGTACCGCTGCGTCGCGGGCCAGAGAGACAGTGTACGCACGAATCTCGTGAAAATCACGCGATGAGAATCGCACAACCAGCGAAATTCATCCCACATCACGCCCTCTTGACACGCCCCATCAGCTCACGAGCGTGCTCAGCGGATGCCCCCTGCTGATCCCTCACGCAAGACCGGGCGGACTCTCCCATCGCACGGCGTTGATCCGGGGCTCTCAGCAACTCCGAAATCGCGGATGAGAGCGACTCCCGAGTCTCAATCCGGATCCCGTTGACAGATCTGAGCAACCCGACCGACGACTCAAAGTCCCCGTACCGCGTCCCGATGATGACGGGTTTTCCAAGGGCAGCGGGCTCGATCGGGTCAGACCCGAACTGATCGTTGAAAGACCTGCCCATCACGACGATATCGGCCAGTTCGAACACGCTTGAGAGTTCGCCGATCGTATCGAGGATGAATCGGGTGGTTCCCTCCGGAGCACGAACCCCGCTCGATCGCCGGATCGCCCCCGGCACCATGGCCGAGGCCTCCTCGAATCGCTCCGTTTTCCGAGGAGCGATAATGAGTTGGACATCGGCTGGGACCGATTCGTGCATCAACAACTCTTCCGTGGGTCCGGTTGAGCCAGCAACGACGATCGGGCGTCCCAAATCGACCCCCATTTCCGACGCGATCGCCTGTGCTCGCTCGCTCGGTTCATGCAACGGAGCTGTGCTGATTGAGTCCCACTTCATCGTCCCGGTGATGCGGATGCGATCCTCTGGAACGCCCATCGATCCGATCCGGGTAGCATAATCCTCATCCTGCACGCACGCAAAGGACAATCGGGCAAAGGTCGGGCGGAGCAGCGGGCGGATCTTGCGATACCCCTTGAATGAGCGTTCGGAGAGCCGCCCATTGATGATCCCGATCGGGATGCTCCTTTTCACGCATCGTTTGATGAAGTTCGGCCAGACTTCGAGTTCGACGAGCGCGACCACATCCGGGCACACCAGATCGAGAAAACGATCCACCATCCACGAACAGTCGAGAGGGTATCGCACAATGTGCACATGCCCCGTGCCCTCAAACAACGATTGCGCTCGCGCCAGCCCCGTATCAGTCGTCACAGAAACAAAGACCTCCGCATCGGTCGCGAGAATGGGTACGATCGCCCGCAGCGCGTTCACCTCTCCCACCGAAACGGAGTGGAGCAAGATGCGCGGTCGATCCGGACCGAAATTCGAATCATCGAACATCTCAGCGACATGACCGAATCGCTGCTCCCAGCCCTCGCGACGCTTGCGCATCCAGACTGGCGCTGTTAAAAGACCCAACGGGATGTAAAGACAATCGAGCAGATTCACTTCGGGTACCATAGCCGATAATGGGGAGCGGATCGCGCCTCATTGATCCTGCATCCGTTCTCCAGCATGATCGAACTCAGAAACTCGGAGGCAACGATCGCACAGGAAACTAATCAAACCACCCCCCCACTCATCGCGGTCACCGGCGCAACAGGGTATGTAGGCGGGCGTCTCGTCCAATCCCTTCTGGAGTCCGGATATTGTGTCCGATGCATCGTTCGCGAACCACGAAAACTCGATCTGCGTCCGTGGGTGGACGATGATCGGGTCTCGATCGCCAAGTGCGATCTCGCGGAGGACGACGATCTCCATGAGCATCTCGAGGGCTGCAACGCAGCGTACTACCTCATCCATTCCATGGAGATATCCGGGAATGAGTATGCCGAGCGGGACCGGATGCTCGCGACCCGATTCGTCGAATCCGCACAACGCGCCAAGATCGGACGCATCATTTACCTCGGCGGGCTTGGAGAAATGGGTGATGGCCTCAGCGAGCATCTGAGCTCCCGCCGCGAAGTAGAACGAATCCTGTCTTCGAGCAGCATCCCCTGCACCGTATTCCGTGCCGCCATGATCATCGGATCAGGCTCCGCGTCATTCGAGATCCTCCGCTATCTGGTTGAGCGACTCCCGATCATGACAACCCCCAAATGGGTCACGACAGAATCGCAACCAATCTCAATCGCGGATGTTCTCCATTGGCTGGTCCGCTGTCTGAAGGTCCCTGAAACCGAGGGCCGAACCCTTGAGATCGGAGGGGCGGACATCCACCGCTACTGCGAGCTCATGCGGATCATGGCAGAGGAACTCAAACTCCCCCGACGCATCATCATCCCGCTCCCCGTCCTGACGCCAAGACTCAGTTCTGGATGGATCTCGCTCGTCACACCCGTGTCGTACCGGATCGCACGCCCACTCGCAGAGGGGCTCAAAAACAAAGTCGTCGTCACGGACAACTCCGTCCAGGAACTGATGCCCCATCAAGCGATGGGTGCGAGGGAGTCGATCCGCAACTCGCTCGAAAGGATCCGCATGAACGCCGTCACAACGCGTTGGTCCGTCGCAGGTCCAGTGCCAGGCGATCCGGATTGGGCGGGGGGGACTCTCTTCGAGGACCAACGCACCATCGAGATCAACGCAACCCCAGAACAGGTTTTCCGTGCCGTGTGCAAGGTCGGCGGCGGGCACGGTTGGTATGCGGCAGACCTCCTCTGGCGCATTCGCGGCTGGATGGACACCCTTGTCGGGGGGCCCGGACTGCGGAGGGGGCGACGCGATCCGGAAAAGATCGAGTTTGGCGAAACTCTTGATTTCTGGCGCGTCATTGGCATCGAGCAGAATCGTTCACTCACCCTCCGTGCCGAGATGAAACTCCCCGGCACCGCGAACCTGGAGTTCGTGCTCACGCCCAAGGGTGAATCAACAGACCTCCAGATGACCGCACTCTTCAAACCCAAGGGGCTCCTCGGGCTCGCGTACTGGTATTCTGTGCTCCCGCTCCATCATTTTGTGTTCGCAGGCATGCTCAACGGAATCCGCAGGGCAGCGGAAAAACCGGAGGATTGACACTCACGGTTCCGATGCTCCCGGCGCCTGCACGGGCCTGAACTTGATCTCTGTCCCTTCGACATCATCCGTGAGGAGCGCCCGATTCGCGCCCAGGTTCGATGCGGCCGAAGAATCCATAAGCATCGTCGAATCCGAGGCACTCATCTGCATCAGGACACGCATCCCGAACTCCCGGATTGTGCCCCGATCGAAAGTGCGTTCCAGATTCGTCAAAGTATCGCACCAGGCGATCGTCCAGACGCCCATCGCGGGTCCTTCGAGCAGTACATTCGCGAGGTCCTTGTCCGGCGATGACCCCGCATCGTCATCCAGCGAGAACCCGTAATCCTCGCTTCTTCGCAACTCACGCAGACGATGCAGACCCGCGATAATGAAGAGCACGGGATCGCCGGGGTGCCCCGATCGTGATTGCACGATCTCATTCACTTCAGAAACAATCCGACCCGCATCAAGCGCACGGTGGAGTTCAATATTGTCTCCACGCCCGGCAATCGCCTGCTGGATTCTCGCATGCTCGGGATCTTCTTCGGGGGTCGCGTCGATGATGACAACCCGAGCACCAGGGGTGGATGCGAATGTGATCGCGCTGGATGCCAGCATCCCGTATGCGGACATGGCCTGAGGACCAACGACAAGCATGTTCCCGCCTGAACGCTTGGTAAACATCGGCGCGACGGGTGGCGCAATCGCAACGGACTCGCCGAGAAGAGCCCGAGGCATTGATCGATCAGGGTTCGTGTGCTCGAAGGACTCGCGGGTCGCTTCAAACTTCGCGAGGGTATTGCCCTCGAAGACCACCGTGGGCTCGAGTTCGACCGTCGGCGCGGGCAATCGTGTAAGTGCCGCGTCGCGATCCGAATCGGGTAGCCACGCCGTCTGGAATGGCGAGTTCCCCTCGATCAATCCGCCGGCATTGTTGTAGATCGCTTCGCCGGGACGCTCCAGGAGACGCGCTGCGTTGTTGTCTTCACCAAGAATCAGGTACGAGTCGGCTTCTGAGCACTGGAGCGCAATCCGCACCCCGATCTGTCCAAGCGTAGAACGCGCAAGCGAGTACGCGCCCGATAGGGTCTGCGAACCGAGAATGACATGCACCCCGAACGCACGACCCTGGCGAACCAATCGGTCGAGCAGCAACGAAGCGTCTGACGCGACCTCGTCATCAACCGTAAAGAACTCCTGAAACTCGTCGATCAATAAAAGCACGCGTGGGAGATGCTCATCCGGCGCGAGCTTGCGGGCCCCCGCGAGGTCTTGAGCCCCGAGCTTGCGGAACAACTCGCCGCGTGTAGTAAGCTCGTCGTCGAGCCGCTGGAGAACGGACAAACCAAACTCACGATCAGACTCGATCGCGACGGCGCGGACATGAGGCAAACGCCCACCGGTATACGCCTTGAACTCGACGCCCTTCTTAAAGTCGATCAGGTACATCTCCAGCTGATCCGGACCGTACCACATCCCCGCGGCCGTGATCATCACATGCAGCAGCGTGGATTTACCCGATCCAGTCCGTCCTGCAATCAACGCGTGCTGACGCGTGCCCAAACCAAGCCGCAGCTCCTGCACCTTGCGTGCGCCCGATCGACCGAGCGGGACCACGAGCTCCTCCGCGCAATCACGCGACCAGAGCTCGTCATCGTTCGTAGGCGTCAGTCGATCAAACGGGACCTCGATACGACCCGCGTCCTCGCTCGCGCGTGCAACGCGATCAAGAATCTGCGAGAACAGTGCATCTTCGGGCTCGGAATCTAGGGTGAGTTCGAGCTCGGTGTCCGGCCCCTGTTCGAACGGTTTACCTGTATCTCCCAGATGCAGCGTCGCCGGCACATCGTCAAGCGAACCCTTGAGTTCTTCGGGGAGTTTCGCATTGTGCTCAACGCAGAGGATCGCATACACACCGCATCGCGGCCCGGATTCGAGGATGCTCTTGAGCTTGCTCGCACCGTTATCCGTCAACGCAACCTGCAAGTCTGGGATCACGATGAACCGATACGGCTCAGCGATCTCACCCGCCGCCTCGTTGTATTCCTCGATCGTCGAGTAGTCCTTGCGGAGATACTTCTGAATGACCGTCTGCATGTGCTCAGTGAGGTCCACAAGCTGGCGTTCGATCTGATTCGGATCTGCCCAGATCCGTTGTCCTACGGGTGATGGATCGAGATCCGAAAGACGCATGAACCCCGCATACGACTGACCAATGCCGACCGGATCACACAGCACGAAACGGGCCTTGCGCCCCGGGAACGACGCGAGGATGCGAGTGACGACATTCCGCATGGATGACAACGCCTGATCGCGTGACGCTCGACCATGACGGATCAGGAACGAACTCGCACCCGGCAACGCGAGCACGCCCGGGGTATCGATCCGATCTGGAAGCCCGAGTTCATCACGGATTTCTGCAGGCAACGCATCGATTCGTTCGCCCAGTTTGACCGCGAGCGAGGCAAACCTGACCACGCCGGGCACTTGAGCTGGCTGCGGTAGTCCGGGCATGGTTTCAAATCGCGGGTTCGTGTCGCCTGCCAGCTCCGCATTCGCACGGACGATTTCCATCGATGACCGTACCGCGGGCACGAGCGACTCTCGCACACCCTGACACACCCGCTCGTACTCCGATTCCGCTTCAGAACGGATGCTCTCGAACTGCTCCCGTGCCTCCGTGGTTGCATCCTGATACTTGGAATCTGCGAGACGCGTTTGCGATTCCACCCATGTATCAATCTCACCAAGTTCAGAGGACCGCTTCGCGTTGCGCTCTTCAACGCCGGACTCATACTTCTGCATCTCCTCACGGATGGATGCCCCGGACTTGCGTTCGCTGTCTTTGGAGATCGCTTGCAACTTATGATCGGCCTTGGCGACTTCAGAACGGTGCCGTTCATTCAACGAATCCATCAGGGTATCGATCTCCATCCCGAGCTTGATCTGCAACTCCTGGATCGTGGCCCTCGCCACATGAAGCGCCCTATTCGCTTCGTTCGCGTGTTCAACCTTCTTCGCTTTGGACCGCAGCATGCCCCCCAGCCCGGGGTTCGCGCACACATCAACCGCCAAGCCGAGCTTTTCGATTGCTTCGTCCACACGCTCGAATGTCAACTCCTCGCGAGGCACCCTGTACGAATCATCAATCTCCGCGAGTTGCTTCAGAACCGCGTGGCTCAACGAGCCGCCGAGTGTCTCCTCGAGGGAATCAATCAGCTTGACACGGTCCTCGATCGCCTTCTGGTCGCTTTTTCGACGCTGTTCAATCTTCAGCGTCTCGGACTCAGACATGGTGTCCGCAAGCCACATCCGTTCCTGTGCCTCACGCTTCGCTTTCTCGATCGTGCTGCGATGCCGTTGCTGGATCATACTGATAGCCCGGTCTCGCTCCTTGCCGAGTTCACTGACCCGCTTCGCGTGCTTCTCCTCTGCACCCCGCTTCGCAGACTCGGACTGCTCTTTGATCTCCGCTTGAGTACGGTCAAGCCGCTCATCGTGCTTCGCGCTGCGTTGATCAAACACGCTCTTCGCATCGCTCAGGCGTTGATCCCGAGTGGCACTCGACTGTTTGATCGCATCGATCGCCAGATCGATCTGATCGATCAACGAACGGATCGCTCGCACCTGAGCATCTATCCCGAGAATCCCCGCCCGGGATGCTTGTCCCCGTTGTTTCACATCTTCTTCACTCACCAGCTCGTCTCGCTTCATCGCAGGCGGATTGTAACCGGTCCATCGCATCGATCGCTCGCCGAACCAATGGGTCGAAGTTATTCACAAAGTCTTCCGCGAAACGATCGGCGTTCTGGTCATCCCACGACGCATTGCAACGCCTCCAGGCAACCCGGTAGTTTTTTACCGCATCCACGAGCATCCCCTTGCCAACAGACTGGCTCATGATTCATCCCCTTGACCATCCGCTCCATCTGGCGTGGTATCGCCATCAGGCTTGTGTTCTTCATGCTGCAATTGTGTGTACTCATCGAGCGCACGGATCTGCCCATCAAGCCTCCCCAAAGCACGGGGCATATCCGCCCGCGCAACCGACGCCATCGCCTGCACCGCTCCGCGGTAATAGTCGATCTCCTTGCGGAGTTTGTTGATCGCCCGCTTCGTTGATTCGAGCTTCTCCTCCGCCTCATGCACGCGCCGTTTCGCCTTCTCGTACTCCTTCCGTGCGTCCACAGACGGGCGCGGCTGACTGGAGCTGATCTGCTGGGTCAGCTTCGATTTCGCAACGACCGCCGCTTCCGACCGCACGCGGATCTCTCGCTTCCAGTGCGATAATCGATCGCCCTGCAGCCACGACAGTACCCGCATCGCGTCCGATCCCGGGCTGGTTAACGCCCGCTCCACATCCTCCTTGAACTGGATGAGCGACGGGCGAAAATCGACGAGCGCCTGGGTGTTTGTGACGCGTACCTTGGCGCACATACTCAGCGCTGCCTCAGATATTCATCGAGACGGTCGGCCTTCCGCATAAGGAATGGCACCTGTTGGTCGATCGACTCCCGAAAACGCATCAGCTGACGCATCGTGTCCTCGAAGTCCTTCTGGAACTTCACCTGCTCCTGATCACGCCAAGTCTGACTCAGGTTGGACATCTGCCCATTGAGTTGGGTCATCTGCTGCTCCATACCCGTCCCAAATCGCTTGAGCATCTGAGCAAACTTACGGATTTCTTCTGGATCTGCGACTGCTTTCGCCATGGGTCACCTCGCTTGACCGTTCGCCCGCGCCCTCAGGTGTGTTCCGTTACACCCTGCTCTACGCACCGGAATCAGGCATATTCCGAGTGTATCGCAATCAGCACCACATGAAGCATGCCACAAAAACAAACGATGTCCGCGTGTAGAACACGGACATCGATCATTCTCAGAACCCATCCAGATAGTTGGCCGGGAAAAATAGGCGAGGAGGGACTCGAACCCACGACATTTCGCGTGTAAGGCGAACGCTCTAGCCAACTGAGCTACTCGCCCGGCTGGGCTGAGGATAGCACGCTCAGCCCATAAATCTCCATTTTCCGCAAACCTTCATACCCAAAAAAGAGATCGCCCCGCCGAGGAGGGAACTCGGCGGGTGAGCAACAAGGATCGAAATCTCAGTGAGACCATGACCCCCGGCTCTGAGCGATCTCAGAGAGGGCGACTGATGAGTCTGAAAGATACACATTTCGCCCACGGTGTGGTCGAAATTTCATCCTGAATGCGAAATTTGTTACAGAGAAATCTCACAATGGGGTGTTCGCTTTACAGCTCAATATATTAACGAAATCCAAATATGCACACGATTCGGGGATAACCCGAATGTGCAAAAAAAACTGCCCGGGTTGCTCCGGGCAGTTTTCAGCGAAAGAGAAATCACGAAACGCGGAGGCGGAGACAACGCGTTTCAATACACCGCTTATCGACGGCGACGAGTCGCGACCAATCCGCCAAGCCCGATCAATGCCATCCCAGACGGTGCGGGGATCACGCTGATCGTCATGTGAGTGAAATCAGCGCCCAGAGCGTTTTCGAACGGGCCATCATCGATGCCCAACCCAAAGACGGTCAGACCGGTGTAGTCGTAGGTACCAGCCGCATCGAGAATGTCGAGCGAATCAAGCGTATCACCAACATACGACACATTGAAGGTCGAAAGGAAGTTGCCGAACGCACCGGCCTGATCGGTAACTACACCGTTGGGGAAACCATCAACCGAGCCGTCGGTGATGAAGAAGCCGTCTGCCTGCGGATCGTTGTTGCGAACCACAAACGAAGGGGTAAAACCGGCTGGGTAGGGGTTCGCGGCTTGAATCACCGTACCACCAGAGAATGCCACCTGGAATGTGGACAGATCGATGGTGTAACCGCGGACCGGGAACGAACCGTCGACATAGTCCATCGAACTGAGTTCGAAGGAATAGGTCATGGTTTCGCCAACATTGACATTCTGGAAGTCGCCCCGGTTGATGCCGTTGAAGTAGACATCGCCGTGGACCTCCACGAGGACATCGTTCACGGTGCCAGCAAGTGCAGGAACTACGGTGAGCGCGAGTGCGCCGATCATGGCCTTGGTGTTCATGGTTCTCTCCGTTCGAGTGTGTTTCGCCGGCGAAGTGATTACCGGTGTGCTGCGTTGTCCGTGAGTGCTGCCGGGCTCGATGTAGTATCACCCATCCCCGCGACATCCGGAACTGTTTTTGTGAGACGACGACCCCGCCGACTCCTGATGACACGAATGTATCGAGGTCGATGAGCCGTTGCAAGTTTCCCATGGGAAATTTTGCAAAATTATTTTCGTGACATACCACACCCCATCGTGTACACTCTGCAACGCCCCTCCCGAGCGTTGTATAATCGGGATCGACCGCTTGTTCGGATCAAGGTAGGATGCCAAATGCC
>Ga0189278_10221_pt1 | contig 37181 bp, 34 predicted proteins | sample N26A9minimetaG_FD_130326 | JGI IMG/M metagenome (GOLD analysis project Ga0189278, IMG submission 130326) | Marine microbial communities from the Costa Rica Dome - N26 A9 mini metaG | ecosystem: Environmental > Aquatic > Marine > Oceanic > Photic zone | place: Costa Rica: the Eastern Pacific...
GGCAAGAGAGCGCAGGAATAGCCAGCTATTTCAAGCTCTCTTAACGCAGAAATGGGCAATTTTGGCGAAACCCCTGCGGGGCGCGGCGGATTTTGCCTCTGCCCTCCCGGATGTTCGCTTCCAATGATCGCATTGCTGCGCTCACATCAGGGCATCAGCGGCAAAATCCGTCTCGCGCGGGTGGACGAAGACAAATGTCCACAGGCCCTAGGACGCGGGGGCGGCAGATACAATGCACCGGCGGCAATGTCAGCTTTCCGCAGCCCTGCCGCAGGTGGGACATTCCGCCCGGCGCTGCACCGCAATGCTGCGGTTCTCGCCAAAGAGCGCGTCATAGATCACCATCTGCCCCCGCGCGGCCGTGCCCGCCCCGGTGATCAGCTTGATCGCCTCCACCGCCATCATCGCGCCCACCACGCCGGGCAGCGGCCCGATCACCCCGGCCTCGGCGCAGGAGGGCGCAAGATGCGGCGCCGGCGCCTTGTCGAAAATGCATTGGTAACAGGGCGCGCCCCGCGCCGGGTCAAACACCGAAAGCTGCCCTTCCCACTGGCTGAGCGCCCCCGATATCAGCGGCACCCCGGCCCGCACGCAGGCGGCGTTGACCAGATAGCGGGTTTCAAAATTGTCGCAGCCGTCGATCACAAGATCATATTCAGCCACCAGCTCATCGGCGATTTCCGCGGTCAGGCGGCGGTGATAGGGGCGTACGGTGACAAATGGGTTCTGCGCCTGCATCGCCTTTTGCGCAGAAAAGACCTTGGGCATGCCGATGGCACTGTCCGGGTGGATCACCTGGCGTTGCAGGTTTGCGTTTTCCACCCGATCATCGTCGATCACGCCGATGGTGCCGACACCTGCGGCGGCGAGGTATTGCAGCACCGGCGCGCCCAGACCGCCGGCCCCGATAACCAGCACTTGCGCATGTTTGAGGGCCTTCTGACCGGCACCGCCAACCTCGCGCAGGACGATATGGCGGGCATATCGGTTCAGCTCGGTGTCGGTGAATGTACCGGTGGATTTCGCGCTGTCCGGAATGACTGTTCTGCCCTCTGCGCGCTGGCGCAACATGCGGATCAGCGCGCGGTAGGTCAGAAAGATCACCACGGCACCGCCCAGCAGCAGCCAGAGCGCGGCACTGCCACCGGTATTCACCGCCAACGGATGGGTGGCGGGAAAGGTCACCTGGATGCCCAGGACCGCGAGGTACAGCACACCGAGCAGGATCAGCCGGAGCTTGCGCGGCGCGCCAATCACGCCGCCGCCGAACCAGATCGCGGCAGCCATGACCGCAACCAGTAACATCAGCTCAGTCCCGTGGATCCAAAACCGCCGCCGCCCCGCGCGGTATCATCCAGAGCTTCCCCGACCCTGAAAGCCGCCTGCACCACCGGGGCCACCACCATCTGCGCGATCCGCATGCCGTGGGTCACCTCAAAGGCCTCCGTCCCGGTGTTCAGCAGGATCACCCCGACAACACCGCGATAATCGGCGTCAATCGTGCCGGGGCTGTTGGGCAGGGTCAGCCCATGTTTCAGCGCCAGGCCTGATCGCGGCCTGATCTGCACCTCGAACCCTTCCGGGATGGCCATATGCAACCCCGTGGAGATCAACGCGCGGCCCGCAGCGGGCAATGTCACCGGCCCCGCTGGCAGGTTGGCGCGCAGATCCGCACCGGCAGCCCCGGCGGATTCATAGGCGGGCAGGCCCAGTGTCTGATCGGCCCCTTCGGCCCAGCGCAGTGTAATCGTGACCATCGGTGTATCCTAACCCAGTGCCTGCGCGATACGCGCTGCCAGTTTGCGGGCAACAGCATCCTTGCCCATGCGCTGCCAGACCTCCGCGCCCGCGTCGGAAATCAGCGTGACCGCGTTTTCATCGCCCCCCATGATGCCGGTTTCGGGGGATACGTCATTGGCCAGGATCCAGTCGCAGCCCTTGCGCGCGCGCTTGGCCGTCGCATTGTCGACGACATCGTTGGTCTCGGCGGCAAAGCCTATCACCAGACCGGGCCGGCCTTCGGGCATCCGGCTGACGGTCTTGAGGATGTCTGGATTCTCGGCAAAGCTCAGTTCGGGCAGGCCATCCTTCGACTTTTTCAGCTTCCGGTCGCTGGCCGAACTGACCCGCCAGTCGGCCACGGCGGCGGCAAAGATTGCGGCATCGGCGGGCAGGGCCCCCTGCACCGCCTCCAGCATCTGCAAAGCGGTCTGGACGCGGATCACCTCGACCCCCTCGGGCGGGGGCACATCGGCAGGTCCGGTGACAAAGACGACATGCGCGCCCAGCGCCGCCAGCGCCCGGCCCAGCGCCGCCCCCTGCGCGCCGGAGGACCGGTTGGCGATATAGCGCACCGGGTCGATGGGTTCATGGGTCGGCCCCGAGGTCACCAGAATGCGTTTCCCCCTGAGCGGCCCATCGGCCAGCCGCGTCTCGATTTCGGCCACGATCTCAAGCGGCTCGGCCATGCGGCCCGGCCCGAATTCGCCACAGGCCATGTCACCAGCATTGGGACCGACCATGCCGATCCCATCCGCCATGAGGGTTTCGATATTCCGCTGGGTTGCCGGATGCTGCCACATGCGGACATTCATCGCCGGCGCGATCAGAACCGGCGTATCGGTGGCCAGCAGCAGGGTGGAGGCGAGGTCATTGGCAAGGCCCTGCGCCATCTTTGCCATCAGATCGGCTGTTGCGGGTGCAACAACCACCAGATCGGCCACGCGGCTGAGCTGGATATGCCCCATCTCGGCCTCGTCGTTCAGATCGAATAGCGCCTGGAACACCGGTTTTCCCGCCAGTGCAGATACCGACAGGGGGGTCACGAACTCGGACCCGGCAGCAGTCAGGACCGGCGTCACCTCTGCCCCGCGTTCGCGCAGGCGGCGTATCAGGTCAAGCGACTTGAACGCGGCGATGCCACCACCGATGATCAGCAGAATGTGTTTGCCTGCCAGCATGATATCCCCTTGCCAGATCGCGCCTGGCTGGGACCATAAGCGGCAGCCCGGGAATGTGCCAGCCCCGGACGGTCAGTTCAGGAAATGCATGACCTCGCGCGACTGCCCTTCCAGCGACTTGCGCATTTTGACAAATGCGGCCGCTTCCAGCTGGCGCACGCGTTCTTTCGACAGGCTCAACTCGTCGCCCAGACTTTCCAGCGTCCGCGGCTGATCGCGCAGCTTTCTTTCACGCACGATGAACTGCTCGCGGTCGTTCAGCTCTTGCATCGCAACCACCAGCCAGGTGCGCAGCTGCGCCGTGTCGTGGCTGTCTTCGACCCGCTCTGCCGCCTGCGCGCTTTCATCCACCAGCGCGTCAATCCATTCGCGGCCCTCATCCTCTGCCGATTGGGTCGCGTTCAGGGAATAGTCAGAGCCGGACAGCCGCCCTTCCATCATCTCCACGTCATGCAGTGGCACGCCAATCTCGGTCGAGATCATCTGGCGCAGCTGATGCCGGTCCAGTGTTTCACCTGCCGCCGAGGCTTCACGCTCAAGCCGGGCCTGAACCCGGCGCATGTTGAAGAACAGCGATTTCTGTGAGGAGGTGGAGCCGGTGCGCACCATCGACCAGTTGCGCATCACATGATCCTGGATGGAGGCCTTGATCCACCAGACCGCATAGGTCGAAAACCGCACCCCGCGATCCGGGTCGAACTTGTCCGCCGCCTTCATCAAACCCAGGCCCGCTTCCTGGATCAGGTCGTTCATCGGTGCGCCGTAGCGCTTGAACTTGCCTGCCATGGAAACGGCCAGACGCATATAGGCGGTGATCAGGCGATGCAGGGCCGCTTCATCCCGCTGGTCGCGCCAGGCATATGCCAGCTTCAGCTCGGTTTCTGCATCCAGCAGTTCCGCTTTCATGGCGGTCCGGGTGAGGGAAAATTCTCTGGCCGTTTGCGTTGTCATATTCAAATACCCCCTGAAAACATGGCAAGCCTTGAGACCGGCCTTTGACAAAGGTACGCATGACCCGGCGCCATAGTTCCGAATTAAAGGAAAAAATCTTGACCCAATCCACTCTCGTCCTAGGCGGGGCCGCGTCCGGCAAATCGGCCTGGGCCGAAGCGTTTCTGGAAAATGACGGTCGGCCAATGGTTTATCTGGCGACCGGCCGGATCCTTGATGATGAGGTGGCACAAAAGGTGGCGGTTCACAAAAAGCGGCGCGATGCGCGGTGGCGCACCATCGAAGCGCCGCTTGATCTGGCCCCGGCGCTGGCCGGGGTGACGGGTGATGAATGCGTCCTGATCGACTGCGCGACCATGTGGCTGAGCAATCACATGATGGAGGGTTCGGACCTTCTCCCGGCCCGGGAGGCGCTTTTGACCGCCCTGCGCGGCTGCGCTGCACCCTGGGTCATCGTCTCCAACGAGGTGGGCCATGGCATCGTGCCCGACAACGCACTGGCCCGGCAGTTCCGCGAAGCGCAGGGGCGGCTCAATATCGCGCTGGCGCAGGAGGCGGCACTGGTGGTGCAGGTGACGGCCGGGTTGCCGTTGGTCCTGAAAGGCCATCTGCCATGACCACCTGGCATTGGGTCCGGCACGGTCCCACCCATGAAAAGACCTTTGTGGGATGGCGCGATGTCCCTGCGGACCTGTCCGACAGGGCGCGCATCGCACGGCTCAGCGCCTTCCTGCCGGAACGGGCACTTGTCGTGTCGTCCGATCTGATCCGTTCGGTCACCACCGCCGATGCGCTTGAGATGCCGGGCCACAGGCGTCTGCCGCACCGGCACGACCTGCGCGAGCTGCATTTCGGGGATTGGGACGGAAAACACTTCTCCGAAGTCGCCGCCACAGACCCGGACCTGTCCCGCGCCTATTGGGAAACCCCCGGCGATGTGGCCCCGCCCGGCGGCGAAAGCTGGAACGCCGCCGCAGACCGCGTGGGCAAAGCCGTCGACGCGCTGAATGCCCGCCACCCCGACGCACATATCATCGCCGTGGCGCATTTCGGCGTGATCCTGACCCAGGTTCAGCGTGCCATGGGCGTCACCGCCAATGCGGCAATGGCCCACAAGATCGACAACCTGTCGGTGACCGAACTGCATTACGAGGCGGAAACCTGGCAGTTGCGCCGCATCAATCACTGCCCGTGATCACCTGCCGCACAAAATTGCGTTTGCTCCGCTTTTCACATCAGGGCTAGGTGGCGACATGACATATGACCTTTTCATCGGCGATCGCACCTTCTCAAGCTGGTCCCTTCGGGGCTGGCTGATGCTGGAAAAATTCAACCTGCCCTACAAGGCCCATATGGTGGGCCTTTACAGCGGCACGATGGCGGATGAACTGGCGGCACTTGCCCCGGCGAAACTGGTGCCGGTCCTGCGCACGCCTGAGGGCACCGTGATCGGCGAAACCCTCGCCATGGCCGAAACACTGGCCGAACGGCACCCGGAGGCGGGCCTGTGGCCCGACGGCGCGGCAGCCCGCGCCACGGCGCGCTGGCTTTGTGCCGCGATGACATCCGGTTTCACCGCCTTGCGCGGGGCCTGCCCGATGCAGTTGCAGCATGTGAACAAGGGCTTTGTGGTCACCGAGGCCGTGCAGGCGGACCTGGACCGGATCGAAACCCTCTGGGCCCACGCCATGCGCAATGCGGATCTGCGGGGGCAATGGCTTTTCGGGCGGTACTCGCTGGCGGATGTGTTTTACGCCCCGGTGGCCGCGCGCATCATCGGCTATGACCTGCCCGTGTCCGAGGCGGCGCGCCGCTATTGCGAGATTGCGATCAGTGACCCGGCCTTCAAGGCCTGGCGTGCGGAAGGGCTGAAAACCACCTACGACCCCTTTCCCTACGACATGGGCACCGAAACCGCGCCCTGGCCGGGCGATGAGCCGCGTTAACTCTTCTTAAACCACCCCTCCCTATCCCTTAACCAAGGTTGCCAAAGGGATAACAGATGGTTTCACGCGCCTATACCGTCGCCTTCCAGGGGGTCGAGGCGCGCATGGTGGAAGTGCAATGCGCCGTGACGGCAGGCCTGCCGGCCTTTTCCATCGTCGGCCTGCCGGACAAGGCGGTGTCCGAAGCCCGCGACCGCGTGCGCACCGCGCTGACCTCGATGGCCATCGCGCTGCCGTCGAAGCGGATCACCGTCAACCTCAGCCCTGCCGACCTGCCCAAGGAGGGCAGCCATTTCGACCTGCCCATTGCGCTGTCGCTGCTTGCCGCATTGGATATCTTGCCCGACGACGTGGTGCAGACTGTCGTTGCCCTGGGCGAATTGTCACTGGACGGCACACTGGTGCCGGTGGTGGGGGCCCTGCCCGCCGCCATGGCCGCCGCAGAACAGGACCGCAGCCTGCTTTGCCCCGCCGGATCGGGGGCGGAAGCCGCTTGGGTGGGCAAGACCCAGGTCATTGCCGCACCCACCCTGGGCGACGTGGTGCGCCATTATACCGGCCAGGCCCCCTTGCCCCCTGCCGAACCGGGCGAGGTTTCGGCACCGCCACAGGGCCGCGACATGCGCGACGTCAAGGGGCAGGAGAGGGCCAAACGGGCGCTGGAAATCGCCGCCGCCGGGCGGCACCACCTGATGTTTGTGGGCACGCCCGGCTCGGGCAAGAGCATGCTGGCCGCACGGCTGCCCTCCATCCTGCCGCCCCTGACCCCGGCAGAGGCGCTGGACACGTCGATGATCCACTCCCTCGCCGGTCTGCTGGACGAGGGCGGCATTTCCCGCGCGCGTCCGTTTCGCGAACCGCACCACACCGCCTCGATGGCCGCGATCATCGGCGGCGGGCGGCAGGCCAGACCGGGCGAAGTCTCGCTGGCCCATAACGGCGTCCTGTTCATGGATGAATTTCCCGAATTCCCCCGCATGGTGCTGGAAACCCTGCGCCAGCCGATCGAGACCGGGGAGGTGATGATCGCGCGGGCCAATGCCCATGTGAAATACCCCTGCAAGTTCATGCTGGTGGCCGCCGCCAACCCCTGTAAATGCGGTTATCTCAGCGATCCCGCCCGCGCCTGTGCGCGGGTGCCGCAATGCGGGGAGGATTACATGGGCCGCATCTCGGGGCCGTTGATGGACCGCTTCGATCTGCGGGTCGATGTGCCCCCCGTCGCCTTCACCGATCTGGACCTGCCCGGCAGCGGCGACAGTTCCGCCGATGTGGCCGCCCGTGTCGCTGCTGCCCGCGCCACCCAGGCCGCCCGTTTCAAGGATCACGCCGGCATGCGGGTGAACGCCGACGCCGAGGGCGACATGCTGGAACAGATCGCCACCCCCGACGCAGAGGCGCGCGCGCTGCTGACCAAAGTGGCGGAACGGTTTCACCTGTCGGCACGGGGCTATCACCGGGTGATCCGGGTGGCGCGCACCATTGCCGACCTCGACGGCGCACAAAGCGTGCGCAAGCCGCATATCGCCGAGGCGGTCAGCTTTCGCCTGGTCAATTCAGGCGCTGGCTGATCCACGCTGCCAGGTCGCGCAGGCTCGCCCGGGCTTCCGGCAGGATGTTGTGCAGGATCGGCCAGACATGGGGCAGGTCGCAGACCTCGGCAAAGCAGACATCGACACCTTGTTCGCGCAACCGTGCCGCCATCCGGCGTGAATCGTCGCGCAGGATTTCGGTATCGCCCACCGTCAGCCAGACCGGTGCCGCCCCGGTAAAATCCGCAAACAGCGGGCTGACCGCCGGATCCTCTGCCGGGTGGTCTCCCAGATACATCCGGCACATTTCATCAGCGCGGTCTGCAACCAGAACGGCCTCTGCCTGCGCATTCTGGCGGAAACTCGCGCCCGAATAGGTCAGGTCGGTGAGCGTCGAGAAACAAAAGGCCCCGGCAGGTTGCGCCGCGCCCGCCCCCGCCAGTTCGGCCAGTAGACCCAGCGCGAGCGCACCCCCGGCACTGTCGCCGCCGACAATCACCTGGGCAGGATTTACCCCGCTGGCGATCAACCCATCCCAGGCGGTGCGCACGTCGGTGGCGGCAGCGGGAAAGGGAGCCTCCGGCGCCAGACGGTAGCGTGGCAAGACCGCACGCATCCCCGTCAATTGCCCGATCTTGCCCAGCATCGCCGCATGGCTGCGCGGGCTGCCAAAGACGAACCCGCCGCCGTGGATATAGAGGATGACAGCGTCAGAGGTCAGAACGCGCGGCACGACCTCCAGCGCCTCGACCTGGCGGCCCGCCGCCTGCAGGACCTGCCATTGTTTTTGCGTGCCACGGGGGGCGTGAAAGAAATAGCGCGCCTGCCTTTCCAGGTTGGCGCGCATCTGTTCTGGCCCCTCAGCCCGCGCCAGGCGCGGCTTTTCCACCAACCGCAGATAGCTGTTCAGGACTGGCCGCAACAGGCTCATGCGCGCCGCGCCTCGATCGCCTCCCAGATCTTGCCGGCGATGTTGACGCCGTCAAACCGCTCAAGCTCCTGTATCCCGGTGGGTGAGGTCACGTTGATCTCTGTCAGGTAGTCGCCGATCACGTCGATCCCGACAAATATCTGCCCCTTTTCCTTCAGCAGCGGCCCGATGGTGGCGCAAATCTCGCGGTCTCTCTCGGTCAGGCCGATCTTTTCGGGGCGGCCGCCCACATGCATGTTCGACCGCGTCTCACCTTCTGCCGGAACCCGGTTGATCGCGCCCACGGCCTCCCCGTCGACCAGGATGACCCGTTTGTCGCCCCTGGACACCGCGGGCAGGAATTTCTGCACGATCAGCGGCTCGCGCGAGAAACCGGTGAACAATTCGTGCAAGGAGGCCAGGTTGCGGTCCTTCTCATCCAGCCGGAAGACCCCGGCCCCGCCATTGCCGTAAAGCGGCTTGAGAATGATATCGCCATGCTTGGCCTTGAACGCCTTGATGGTTTCAAGGTCGCGGGCAATCGTCGTGGGCGGAGTGAGCTGGGGGAAATCCAGCACCAACAGCTTTTCGGGATAATTGCGCACCCAGAAGGGATCGTTGACCACCAGCGTGGTGCCCTTGAGCCGGTCGAGCAGATGTGTCGAGGTGATGTAATGCATGTCAAAGGGCGGGTCCTGCCGCAGCCAGACCACATCATATTCTGCCAGATCGACCTCCCGCAGGGGGCCAAGCTGCGCATGGTCGCCCTGCACGCGCTGAACGGTGAAATCATGCCCCCGCGCGGTGATCCGCCCTTCCTGGTAGGCCAATTGATCGGGCCCGTAAAAGAACAGCTCATGCCCCCGTGCCTGCGCTTCTTCGGCAAGGCGGAAACTGCTGTCCGCGTTGATGTTCACATCCCCGATCGGGTCCATTTGAAAGGCAATTTTCATCGGTCAATCCCTGCTGCTTGCCTCTTAGATGGCGCAGCGGGACGGCGGGTGCAATGGGTCAGCCGTGACCAAAGGCGTTTTCGATGATCCGGGTCTGTCCCTGTGCATCGACAAGCGCGACGTCAAACCGCGTTTCGGTCAGGGTGCCCGCTGGTTCTGATCCAAGGAATTCTTCGGCGGCCAGATAGATGCGCTGCATCTGGCGGGCAGAGAGGCTTTGTGCGGCGCGGTCGAAATCACGTGCCTGTTTGACTTCGACAAAGATCAGCCCGTCACCGTCACGCAGGATCAGATCAATCTCCCCGCCCTTGCCGCGCCACCGCCTGCGCGCCAGGGCAAAGCCGCGCCTTTCGTAGTCCTGCGCAATCCGGTTTTCCGCCGCGACCCCCGCCTGAAAAGCCATCGCGCCCCTGTGGGTTCTGGCAGAACCGGTCATGTGTCATCCTTTCCCATCGCCAGGGCAGCCTGATACACCTTGCGCCGTGGCAATCCATGCGCCTGCGACACCATATCGACCGCATCGCGCATCGACATTTCCGACAATGCGCCTTTCAATTCCGTTTCTAGGTCAATTTCCCTAACAGTTCCTGAACGGGCACGGTCCACCAGCACCACGATCTCGCCCTTTGGATTGGACTCCGCGTGGATTTCCGCCAGTTTTTCCAGGGGATGGCGCTGCACCTCTTCGAATTTCTTGGTGAGTTCCCGACAGACGGCCGCTTTCCGGTCCGGGCCCAGCACCTCCGCCGCATCGCGCAGCATGGCCCCCAGCCGCTTTGGTGATTCGTAAAACACCAGCGTGCCCGGCACCTCCTGCAGGGTCTCCAGCGCAGCCTTGCGCGCGGTTGCGGCATTGGGCAGGAACCCCGCAAAAAAGAACGCATCCGTCGGCAATCCGCCCAGCGCCAGCGCCGTGGGCAGTGCGGATGGCCCCGGTGCGCAGGTCAGCGGCAACCCGGCCTCGGCCACGGCACGGGACAATTCGAACCCCGGATCGGCAATCAGCGGCATGCCGGCCTCGGAGGCATAGGCCACCGACTGCCCGGCGCGGATCGCGGCCAGCAGCTTGTCGGTCACAGCCGCACCGCTGTGATCATGCATCGCGACAATGCGCCGCCCCGCCAGTGGCACGCCGTGAATATCCATCAGCCGCCGCAGGCTGCGGGTGTCTTCCGCTGCCAGCACATCTGCGCTGGCCAGCACGTCGAGCGCACGCAGGGTGATATCGCGCGCCGTCCCGATCGGGACGCCGACAAAGTATAAACCCGCCGACAAAGCGGCTTTGAGGTAATTCACGCTGGACCCGCCTTTCGCACTCTCTATGATTGCTTAGGTAAAACACCGGCGTCCCGACGCCGCCTGACCACCCGGAGAGTGAGTTCGACATGATTGCTTTTTTCGATGCAGGCCGCAAGAAGCTGCGGCTGCTGATCCTGGCCCTTTTTGCCCTGGTCCTGGCCGCCTGCGAGCCGATGGCCATCGGCGGGCTGGCAAACACCGGCGGACCCAAGGTTGATACAAGTGCACCAATCCCGGTTGCCCTGCTGGTCCCGCGCGGCGGTTCGGCCAGCGACAACCTGCTTGCGCAGAACCTTGAAAACGCGGCACGTCTGGCGATCCGGGACCTGGACGGCGTCAAGGTGGACCTGCGCGTCTACGGCACTGCCGGGAATGCAGGCACTGCCGCCAGCATGGCATCCCAGGCCGTCTCCGAAGGGGCCAAGATCATTCTCGGGCCGGTCTATGGCGAATCCGCCAATGCCGCCGGGGTTGCGGTGGCCTCCCAGGGCGTGAACGTGCTGTCGTTCTCCAACAACACGACCATCGCCGGCGGCAACGTCTTTGTGCTCGGGCCAACCTTTGAATCCACCGCGAACCGGCTGGTCGGCCATGCCAAGCGCAACGGCAAGGACCGGATCGTGATCCTGCACGGGCAGGATGTCGCCGGGCAACTGGGGCGCGATGCGATCCAGCGGGCGATTGCTGCAAACGGTGCGACCCTCGCGGGGACCGTGGACTATGCGCTCAGCCAGGAATCCGTCATCGCTTCGGTGCCGCGGGTCAAGGCGGCCATGGACAGCGGCAATGCCAATGCGCTGTTCCTGACGACCTCTTCGGCCAGTGCCCTGCCGCTCTATGCGCAACTGCTGCCCGAGGCCGGCATAAAGGCCCCCACAACACAGTTCATCGGCCTGACACGCTGGGACATTCCGCCTGCAACCCTTGCCCTGCCAGGGGTTCAGGGGGGATGGTTCGCCCTGCCCGACCCTGGCGCGACAGGAGTGTTCCGCCAGAAATACAGCGCGGCATACGGGTCTGACCCGCATCCTCTGGCCGGACTGGCATTTGATGGGATTGCGGCCATCGGTGCCCTGGTCAAGACCGGCAAATCCACGGCGCTCACCGGTGCGTCCCTGACCCAGGGTGCGGGGTTCCGGGGGGCAAGCGGCATCTTCCGCCTGCGCGCGGACGGCACCAATGAACGTGGGCTGGCCGTCGCTACGATCCGCGACAAATCGGTTGTGATCCTCGATCCCGCGCCCAAGGCGTTTGGCGGCGCGGGTTCCTGATCCGAAAGTGCCAACTTCCCTTTCAACAAAAGCGACAGGCGCGGATAGCGATCCGCGCCTGATTTGCGCGCCCGAACTTATTTTCGATGCCGAGGCGGTACATGCTGCCCTGGATGAAGCCTGCACGGGTGCAGAACCCGGCGCCCGCCGCGCGGCAGCGGTGCAGGTGCTGCGGGAGGTACAGGTAAACGGACGGGCTGAAATCGCGCGCAGTTTTGCCGCAGCCCCCTTCGACGCCCGCGGCATGACCCGGGCCTATACCTATCTCACGGATCAACTGGTCAGCGCCACGCTGGACGTCGCGACGCGCCATCTGCATCCCAAACCCAACCCGACCGAGAGCGAGCGCCTTTCGGTGATCGGGGTTGGCGGCTACGGGCGCGGGGAAATGGCACCGTTTTCCGACGTCGATCTGCTCTTCCTGATCCCCTACAAGGCCACCGCCTGGACCGAGAGCGTCGTGGAAAGCGTGCTCTATATCCTGTGGGACATGAAAATGAAGGTGGGCCATGCCACCCGAACCATCAAGGATTGCATCAGGCTGGGTGCCGAAGACTACACCATCCAGACCGCCCTGCTGGAGCACCGCTATATCGCCGGTGACCGCAAGCTGGCAAAGGCACTCGATACCAGGCTGGCCAGCGATCTTTTCGACGGCAAAGGCCGCGATTTCATCGAAGCCAAGCTGGAGGAACGGGACAAGCGACACCTCAAGCAGGGACAACGCTATGTGGTGGAGCCCAACGTCAAGGAAGGCAAAGGCGGCCTGCGCGACCTGCATTCACTGTTCTGGATCGCCAAGCTGATCTATCACGTCGACCGGATCTCGGACCTGGTGGACAAGGGGGTGTTCCGCCCCGATGAATACAACACCTTCCGGGAAGCCGAAGATTTCCTCTGGGCGGTGCGGGGGCATCTGCATCTGCTGGCCGGGCGGGCCACCGAACAGCTCACCTTTGACGTGCAGGTCCAGGTGGCCGAGGCGATGGGCTATCAGGACACCAGCGGCAGGCGCGGGGTCGAGGTTTTCATGCAGGCCTATTTCCGCCACGCCACGGCGGTGGGGGACCTGACCCGCATCTTCCTGTCCAGCCTGGAGGCGATCCACGTCAAGGCGGAACCGCTGCTGGAACGGTTCTTCCGCCGCCGCCCCAAGATCAAGGAAGGCTATGAGGTGGTGCACAACCGCATCGCCATCTCGGACGACAAGGCCTTTCTGTCGGACAAGCTGAACATGCTGCGCATCTTCGAGGAAGGGCTGCGCACCGGCATGCTGATCCATCCCAATGCCATGCGCCTGATCAAGGCAAACCTGCACCTGATTGATGACGACATGCGCGAAACGCCCGAGGCGCAGCGCATCTTCTTTGACCTGCTGCTGAAACACGGCAATCCCGAACGCGCATTGCGGCGGATGAACGAGCTGGGGGTGCTGGCCGCATTCATCCCCGAATTCGAACCCATCGTTGCGATGATGCAGTTCAACATGTACCACAGCTATACCGTGGACGAACACATCATCCAGTGCATCGCCAACCTGGCCCGGATCGAAAAGCAGGAGCTGGTAGAGGAACTGCCGGTCGCCTCCTCCATCCTCAAGCGGGGGGTGAATCGCAAGGTGATCTATACCGCCCTGCTGCTGCATGACATCGCCAAGGGCCGCCCCGAGGATCATTCGGTGCTGGGTGCCAAGATGGCGCGCAAGATCGCGCCCCGGTTGGGCCTGTCGCGGGCGGATGTGGATACCGTGGAATGGCTGGTGCGCTATCACCTGCTGATGTCCGACATGGCGCAAAAGCGCGATATCGCCGACCCGCGCACGGTGCGCGACTTTGCCAAGGCGGTACAGACGGTGCGGCGGCTTGACCTGCTCTGCGTGCTGACGGTCTGCGACATCCGCGGCGTGGGGCCCGACACCTGGAACAACTGGAAGGCGGTCCTGATCCGCGCGCTGTACCGCCAGACGAAACGCGGGCTGCAAACCGGGCTTGAGGACATCAACCGCGAAAACCGCGGCACCGAGGCCCGCAAAGCCCTGAGCGAGGCGCTGGCGGATTGGCCCGCCAAGGACCTCAAGGCCGAGAAAGCGCGGCATTATCCGCCCTACTGGCAGGGCCTGCACGTCACCGCCCATGTCGCCTTTGCCGAAATGCTGCGCGACATCGGCGACGGCGACGTGCGCATCGACCTGCACCCGGACGAAGACCGCGACGCCACCCGTGCCTGTTTCGTCATGGCCGACCATCCGGGCATCTTTTCGCGACTGGCCGGGGCGCTGGCCCTGGTCGGGGCCAATGTCGTGGACGCCCGCAGCTACACCACCAAGGACGGTTTTGTCACCGATGCCTTCTGGATTCAGGATGCGGAGGGCAACGCCTATGAGGCCTCCAAGCTGCCCCGCCTGCGCCAGATGATCGCCAAGACCCTGCGCGGCGAGGTCGTGGCACGCGAGGCACTGAAATCCCGCGACAAGGTCAAGAAGCGCGAAAAGGCCTTTCGCGTGCCCACGTCGATCACTTTCGACAACGAGGGGTCGGAAATCTACACGATCATCGAGGTCGACACCCGCGACCGCCCCGGCCTGCTTTATGATCTGACGCGCACCCTGGCGGGGGCAAACGTCTATATCGCCAATGCCGTGATCGCGACCTATGGCGCGCAGGTGGTCGATACTTTTTACGTCAAGGACATGTTCGGCCTGAAATACCACACGGTTGCCAAGCAGAAGATGCTGGAAAAGCGCCTGCGCGACGCGATTGCGGAAGGCGCGGAGCGGGCCGAGAAATAGGGGCCGGCCCCGCCGTTGCGATCTCTGCGGGAAAACTCCCGATTTCCTGCACAAGCCGCCCCATTGCGCGGCAGGCACGCAAGGGATAGGCAAAATGCAACGCAATTCTCCGAGGCCGCCATGAAACCCATCCGCCTGATGTCCGGCTTTTTCACCGTGGGTATCTGGACCTTGCTCAGCCGGGTGCTGGGCTTCCTGCGCGAAGTGCTGCTTTTGTCGCTCATCGGGCCGGGGCCGGTGATGGATGCCTTTGTCGCGGCCTTCCGGCTGCCCAACATGTTCCGCCGCTTCTTTGCCGAAGGCGCGTTCAATGCGGCCTTTGTGCCGATGTTCGCCAAGAAACTGGAAGGCGAAGAAGGTGCAGGGCGCTTTGCCCGCGATGCCTTCAACGGGCTGGGCATGGTGGTGCTGATCCTGACCGGGCTGGGCATGGTCTTCATGCCCGCGCTGGTCTGGGCCACTGCCGAAGGTTTCGTGGGGGATGCGCGGTTCGACATGACCGTGGGCTTCGGGCGGATCGTCTTTCCCTACATCCTGTGCATGTCGCTCTCGGCCTTGTTTTCAGGCATCCTGAATGCCACCGGCCGCTTTGCCGTGGCGGCCGCGGCCCCGGTGCTGCTGAACATCTTTGTCATCACCGCGATGGCCATCGGTGCGCTGACCGGCGGGGTCGTGGTGAACTGGCTGATCTGGTCGATCCCGGTCGCGGGTCTTGCGCAGCTTTTCCTGACCTGGCGCGCCGCCGCTGCCGCCGGCTTTGCCCTGCGCCCCGGACGGCCGCGCTGGACGCCCGAAATGCGCAGCATGATCGTCATTGCCCTGCCCGCTGCCCTGGCTTCCGGCGTGATGCAGATCAACCTGGTGGTCGGCCAGCTGGTGGCCAGCCAGTATGACAGCGCCGTGTCCTGGCTCTTTGCCGCGGACAGATTGTACCAGCTGCCGCTGGGGGTCGTCGGCATCGCCGTCGGCGTGGTCCTGCTGCCGGACCTGTCGCGCCGCTTGCGGGCGGGCGATGACGCGGGCGCGCGCGGTGCGCTGAGCCGGGCCGCCGAAATCTCCCTGGCTTTGACCATCCCCTCCGCCGTGGCGCTGGTGGTGGTGCCCCTGGCGCTGGTGACGGTCCTGTTCCAGCGCGGTGCGTCGGACGTGGACGACAGTGCCGCCATCGCCACCGCCGTGACGATCTATGGCCTGGGCCTGCCTGCCTTTGTCCTGCAAAAGATCCTGCAACCGATCTACTTTGCCCGCGAAGACACCCGCCGCCCCTTCTACTTTGCCGTCGTGGCCATGGTGGTCAATGCCGCGCTGGCCATCGGGCTGGCCCCCGTCGTCGGCTGGATTTCCCCCGCCATCGCCGCCACCCTTGCCGGTTGGGTCATGTTCGCCTGTCTCGCGATCGGCGCCCGCGGCTATGGCGAAGCCGCGCAATTCGACGCCCGGTTTCACAAACGTATCTGGCGCGTGCTGGCCGCTTCCGCCGCAATGGGGCTGTGCCTCTGGTCGGCCAATGTCGCGTTCCAGCCGTTCTTTGGCATCCCCTGGTGGCGCGGCCTGACGCTTGTGGTCCTGATTGCCGTCGGCGCGGTCAGCTACTTTGGCATCGGCCACCTGATCGGTGCGTTCAGGCTGTCCGAATTCAAGCGCGCGGTCCGGCGGGGATGACGCTGGTTCTGAGTCCTTACGCCGGAAACACCCAAACCTGACGGCGCAAAGTTCACCGCCGCCTGAGGCCCGCGCGCATCCGCGCCCATTCCCCCGGTGCCAGCAGGAAACACAAGGCGAAGCCGCAGAAGAACCCCGCAAGCTCGGCCACCCAAAGGGTGCCGACCTCGAAAAACACACCCCAGAGCAATTGCAGCGCCATCAGCATGCCAATCAGGGTAAACGCCCGCGCCTGTTGGGCCCCGGTCCCGGCCAGCGACCGCCACAGGACAAAGGAATAGGCCCCGATCAGCCCGTAGACATTGGGATAGGCCCCGGTCAGCCACATCGGATCATTCAGCAAAAGCCCGTAGACAACCGCGCCGCCAACCCCCGACAGCACGAAAATGACCGCAAAGGCCACCTGCCCCATGACCTCGGCCACCATCTTGCCCAGCGCCAGCAGCAGCACCATGGCAAAGATGCCATGGGTGAACCCCAGATGGACAAAGGAATAGGTCACAAGCCGTTTGACCTCGGACAGCGGGAATTGCCCGTTTGCGATCATCCAGTCAAAGATCTGGCCGGAAAAGCCGTAGTCGCGGATCAGGCCCAGCCGCCAGCCCACGGCCCCCGGCCCGCCGATCAGCCCGGCCTCACCCAGTGACAGCCCCGCCTCCACCCCGGCGATGGCAAGGAAGAACAGGATCACCACCGGAGGCAAGGGGTTCACGGGCGGCTGGAAATCGGGTGCGGACATGGGCGCTCCTTGACGGCATTGGCCCCCATGAGTAAGCCGTGCCCACCGCCTTTTCCAGTCCCAGAGGTCAGCCATGCCCAAGACATCCTTTACCCCGCGCGTCTTTTCCGGGATTCAGCCCTCCGGCGGCCTGACGCTGGGCAACTATCTGGGTGCGATCAAACGGTTCGTGTCGATGCAGGACGAGGATTTCGAGACGATCTATTGCATGGTCGATCTGCATGCGATCACCGCAAAGTTCCTCGAACCCGAGGTCCTGCGCCGCAACACCCGCGAACTGGCGGCAGGTTTCATCGCCAGCGGCATTTCGCCCGAGAAATCCATCCTGATCAACCAGAGCCAGGTCCCGGAACACGCCCAGCTTGCATGGATTTTCAACTGCGTGGCCCGGATGGGCTGGATGGGCCGCATGACCCAGTGGAAAGACAAGGCCGGCAAGAATGCGGAGGCTGCCTCGCTGGGGCTGTTCGCCTATCCGGCACTGATGGCCGCCGACATCCTGGTCTATCACGCCACCCATGTTCCCGTGGGCGAGGACCAGAAACAGCATCTTGAGCTGACCCGCGACATCGCGGCCAAGTTCAACCACGACTACGGCGTCGATTTCTTTCCGATCACCGAACCGGTGATCGAAGGGGCCGCGACCCGCGTGATGTCGCTGCGCGACGGGTCCAAGAAAATGTCGAAATCCGACCCCTCCGACGCCAGCCGCATCAACATGACCGATGATGCCGATGCCATTGCCAAAAAGATCCGCAAGGCCAAGACCGACCCGGATGCCCTGCCCTCCGAAGCCAAGGGTCTGGACGACCGGCCGGAGGCGCGCAACCTGGTGAACATCTATGCCGGTCTCTCGGAGCAATCCGTCGATCAGGTGCTTGCGGAGGTGGGTGGCCAACAGTTCGGCACCTTCAAGCCGTTGCTGGCCGATCTGGCGGTTACCAAGCTGGCGCCGATCTCGTCCGAGATGGCGCGCCTGATGGATGACCCGGCAGAGATTGACCGGATCCTTGCCAGGGGCGCGGAACAAGCCCGCGAAATAACGGCACCCATCCTGAAAAAAACATATGAAATCATTGGGATGGTCGGCTGACACCGCACCGTCGGCACCTGAAACTTAAGGTTCCTTGAGCGGCACTCCGCTGCTAACCTGACGCATATTCGTTTTTTTGTTCAGAGAATCGTTATGCCGACAGTTGTTGATAATTATACCGCGATCCTTTCAGGTGCCACCTGGTCGGGCGAGGCGGCGACGCCCACGGTGGTGACCTATTCCTTTGAAACCATGGCGCAGGACTATCTGCTTGATCGGGGGTTTTCACAGGAATACGTCGATAGTTTCCAGCAATTTTCAGCCGCTCAGCAGGCGCTGGCCCGATCGGCAATGGATGCCTGGGCCGCGGCCGCCGGCATCATCTTTGTCGAGGTTGAATCCGGCGAAGGCGACATGCGGTTTGCCAATTACAATTTCAACCTGGACCCCGGCCAGGGAAGCTTTTCCGGCTATGCCTACTACCCGGGCCGGACCATCGGGCAATACGGCGCCTATGAATCCGACATTGGCGGGGATGTTTTCATCAACACCGGCCGCGCAGGGAACATGAGCTGGGGGCTGATCGCGCATGAGATCGGTCATGCCATCGGGATGGAACACCCGTTCAGCGGCGATCTGGTCCTGGACGCGGCTTATGACAATGGCACTTACACCATCATGAGCTACAACCGGGGTGCCGTGAACCGACTGGGCATCTTTGACGTGGAGGCGGCCCAGCATCTGTACGGCGGGCCCGGTTTCACACCGTCAACCACGGGCGGCATCACCAGCTTCGCGTTCAACGAGGGCAGCATGCGCGTGACCCAGGGATGGGGCAATGCCGCCTCGGCCATTACCGGGACCAGCCTGGACGATGTGATCGCGGCAGGGGCCGGGGACGATACCATCGGCGGTTTCGCGGGCAATGACACCCTGTCCGGCGAGGGTGGAAACGACCGGATCGACGGTGCGGACGGCAATGACCGGATCGACGGCGGCAGCGGCAATGACGACATCCGGGGGGGCAATGGCAACGACACAATCGTGGGGGGCGCAGGCAACGACACCCTTATGGGTGGTCTTGGCTCCTCGGACTATACATTCGTCGATCTGCTCGACTACTCCGGTGCTTTGGCCAATATCTTCGTCGACATTGACCGGTTTGAGACCAGCAACTTCCTGTCGGGCTATGCCGAAGGCGACGATATCGGCAGCGATGTCCTTTACGGCTTTACCAATATCCTGGGCGGTGCGGGCAATGACACGCTGGAAGGCTCCCGCCACGACAACCTGATCGAGGGCGGATATGGCGATGACCAGATCGAAGGGGACAGCGGCAACGACACCCTGCGTGGCGGCGTCGGCAACGACCAGATCCTGGGTGGCGAAATGGCCGATACCCTGCTGGGCGACGGCGGATTCGACACGATTCTGGGCGACGAGGGCGATGACTTCATCAACGGTGGCTTCGGCGCGGACCTGCTGCGCGGAGGGACCGGCAACGATCTGATCTATGGTGAAGACGGGTTCGACAACATCTACGGCGATGCGGGCAACGACACGCTTTTTGCGGGCGATTCTGCGGACCGTGTGTTCGGTGGAGACGGTGACGATCTGATCCGGGGCGGCGCAAACTTCGGCGGCTCGGTCGATGGCCTGTTTGGCGAGGCCGACAACGACACGATCTTTGGTGAAGCCGGTTTTGACCTGCTCAATGGCGGCGATGGCAATGATTACCTGGATGGCGGCAACCAGGCCGATAACCTGTTTGGCGGCGCGGGCAACGATACGCTGCTGGGCGGCAATGGCTTTGACCGGCTGTTCGGCGAGGCGGGCAACGATCTGCTGGACGGCGGGTCCTCCGGTGACGCGCTGCTGGGCCAGGACGGCAACGATACCATGCTGGCGGGCGAAGGCGACGACCGCCTGCTGGGCGGCTCGGGCAACGATGACATCCAGGGCGGCATCGGCAACGATTCGCTTTACGGCAATGCGGGGTTCGACACTCTGACCGGGGGCGCGGGCAATGATCTGCTGCGCGGCGATTTCAACGGCGATACCTTCGTGTTCGAAGAGGGCCACGGCCATGACACGATCATCGACTTCGATGCCAACAGCGGCCTTGAGGTGATCGACTTTTCAGGCATCGCCAGCATCCGCGCCTTTGTCGACGTCATGCGGGGGGCCACCCAGGTCGGCAACTCGGTCGAGATTATCACCGGCGTGGACAGTTCCATCATCCTGCTGGGTGTGGACCGGGCCGATCTGGACCGGGGTGATTTCCTGTACTGACGGCGGCTTTACTTGCGCCCGACCAAAGACTGGCGCGCGCGGTCCAGATAACCTGACTTGCGCAGGGTATTTGACGGATAGCTTTGATCGAACAGATAGCGTTCGATGCTGAAATTGGTCTCGATCGTTTTCAGCTCGTTGACCTGTTTCAGGCTGTCGGCAGCCCTGTTCTGCGCCGCGTGCAGGCCGATCAACTGCCGCCGGGGCGCCCGGTACGCAGGTGACCTTTCCGCCGCCAGCTTGGAGCTTGCAACCGCCTCTTCGGTCCGCTGCAGGGAAATACACAGCAGCGAATGGTGCAGGTTGCACATGGCCTCGAACTTGGAAAGGGCAGAGATGAACTTGCTCTGGCGCGACAGTTCATAGGCCTGATCCAGCTGCCCCTGGGCGATGCGGCCCACGGACATGGCCTGCAGGGCGAACAGGTTGTTGGGGTTTTCGCGCAGCGCGCGCCGGGCCAGATTGACGGCACTGTCATGCCGCTCGAACAGGATCGCCTGCACGTTTGCGCTGACCGCCGCCATCATCGCATCACCCGGCGCCAGTTCTTCTGCCCGGCTCAGCAGCGCGGAGATTTCCTCAAGCGTTGCTGCGTCCTCGACCAGAAAGCCCTCCATGATCATGGAGGTCATCGCCCAGGCCTTGAGCGCCAGGTAAAGGCCTGCATCCATTTCGTCATTCGCGATGTCCAGCACCGAAAGACTGGATTGCATTTCCACAGGATCAAAGGTCAGAACCTTGCGCAGCGCCTTCTGCACATGACCCGACCGCATCGCCAGCGGACTTTGGTCGCGCCGCAGGCCGGGCAGTTTTTCCAGCGTCAGGTCCGCCACGTTCCAGCAGAACCGGCCCAGAACCTCCTGACTGCGCAGGAAATTGTTGAGATCCTCGGCAAAGCAATGATCGGAATGCACGATTTCGTCCATCAGCGGGTCGATGACCTGGACAAGGATCGCGGCACCGCCGTCCTCTTCCTCGATGCTGGTGCGGATCACCAGATCGGCATTGGTTTCGGTGATCGTGCGGCGCGAAGCGGCGATAAATTCGCTGATGATCTTGCCGACCTGATCGTTCACGATCTGCTGTTTGGCATTGCCGACCGAGGATTGGTTCCAGGGTTCGCCGCATTGGATTGTCACCCGCCCCGGCAATTGCGCGTCCGACCGGTTGGCCCCGCTCCGCCGCAGCATCATGCGTTGCTGCATCAGCCAGTCGTTGAACTCGGGATCGGGGATGACAAGACCTTCGAGAAACTCGCGCGTGCTTTCGGTATTGTCGATGTCGGTTTCGATACGGTCCTGTTCCAGCCAGACCGACGTGCGATCAGAGCCGAGAATATCGGCAAATTCGCCAAGGTTCTTGCGAATGTCCACAAGGGTGGTGCGCAGACTGCCCCGTGCCTGTTCGCTGCCACGATCGCTCCACAGTTTGTCTTCCAGCCAACGCCGCGACCTTGTGTGATTGTCGCTGCTGGCAAGCATCGCCAGCAGGCCCATGGCCTTCTTTCCCCTTGGGGTCAGCGCATCCCCCGTCGGAGAGGAAATGCAGAAATCACCCCGCAATCTGATCCGTACAACCGTCATGACTCTGCCCCAGGCTCTCGCCCTGCGTGTAACCCCGTCAGACGCAGTGAAAAAACCGTTAATAAAGGCCCGTTTCCACGCTGTCTGTTGACCCGAGACTAAGCGCAGGCTGTATTGAATACAACGGTTCTCGGAGGGGTGGTATGACGGGTCTCAGCGCGCTTAATGGCCGGAACGGTCGAAATGGCAGAAATGGCCGGAACGGCAGGAATGGCCGGAACGGGCGCAATGGCCGTGACGGCATCTTCTTTGCGGGGGGCGAGACCAGCGGACAGGTCAGTGCCGCGCTGATGTCCACATTCGAAGGGATCACCCGTCAATGGGACGCAACATTGCACCGGCCACGCACCTCTGCCCCCACGATCAACCTGCCTGCGCTGTCGCCTGACCTTGCCGCGTTTGAACGCCACGAGGGGTTTTTCCGCAATCACATCATCGACTACAACCTCGATCACCTCTTTGCCCCGCTTGCCCTGAACGCCCCGACAGAGGTGGTCCTGCAGGAGGCCGGTGCAGCCACGCCAATCTATACATTGCCCCTGCCACAGGGGGCCGATCCCCAGACGCCGTTCCGCGAGGTTCTGAATGCCTATCTCCGGGGCCAGATGCGCTTTGTGAAAAGCAGTGCCGCGTTGCGGGACGAGCGGTTTGACGAGATCCATGTGCAGCAGACCGACACGCTGAGCTTTTTCGGGGCGCTGATGGCGCTGGACGACAACCGCACCCCCTGGACGCTGATGTTGCTGGACGCGATCCTGCGCTTTGGCACCTATATCGAAATGCCGGTCAAGCTGCATCTGTCCGCGACACGCCCGAACGAGATGTCGGGTTTTGTCCAGCCGATCATCCAGCCGCCGAGCCACGCCAGCTTTCCCAGCGGCCATTCGGTGGAGGCCTTTGCCGTGGCCACCGTTCTTCATGCGCTGTCCACGGACACCCCCGGCAATGCGCCCTATTCAGCGCAATCCGCCTTTGCCGCCACCCAGCCGCCGACCGAGGCAAGCCTGCTGATGCGGCTGGCCGCGAGGATCGCCGAGAACCGCACCATTGCCGGTGTCCATTTCCCTGCGGACAGTTTTGCCGGGGCCGCGATGGGCATGGCAATTGGTGAATATCTGGTGAACGCGCTCAGCGGTGCTGCGCAGACCGGGGCCTATCGGCTTGAGACCGCCAATATCGCGGCACGCGACTTCAACTTTGACACGCTTGCCTTTTCGGGTCCGCAGAAAGCCTTTGATCACACTCCGGCCTCGGTTGCGGTGGACGGGTCGATTGTATCGCCGCTGTTGCGGGACATCTGGGCACGGGCGCGGGCAGAAATGCGGATCGCGAATTTCTGACAACGCGCCTAGGTGGTCGGCGGCATGCCGACCTGAACCAATTCGCGGCTCAGGATCGCGGCAGCGCCGCTTGACCCCGACAGCCGCGAGCCGGTGCCGGAATAGGTGCCGGTCGTGCGCTGCCCATAGGTGAACACCTGATCCACCACGCGATTTTGGGTCTCGGCACCCGACCCGGCCCAAAGCGCGCCGCGCGATGCATAATCCGCTGCCGTCACCTGCCCCAATACATCCTTTTGCGCCCCGACCGTGTGAATGCGCGGGTGGCTGGCGCTGGCATAGGCACTGCAGGTTCCCTCGTTGGTCAGCGGGGCCAGGACGTCCCAGCCGGGATGGCCGTCCTGGACAACGGGCACTGCTGTCCCCTCCAGGAACGATTGCCGCCCGCCGATGTTGAAACCCGGCGCGGTATCGCCACGCTGTACCTGCAGCACCAGATCGACCGGCGCCGTCGTCGTGTTGGTGATGGTGATGCGCCAGTCGCCCGCAGGCGCGATCGGCAGATCAGGATCAATCCGGCGCGTCGGCGCGATGGCGAGGTTGTAGAACCCCAGGCAATCCGGACGCCCGCTAACCACCCGTTCCGGCGCGTGGTACAGCCGCGCGGGCGCGCCGCTCCGGGCGGCCCCCAGCGGCGGCACCGCCGTACCGGGGGCAGGCGCAGCCTGTATCACCTGACCACCGTCCGGCGCGGTGACCGTCATCTGCAAGCCCTCGGGCAGGCTGGTCAGATGCGGTGTGCCTGCGCTGCTCAGGGTCCGTATCTCAAGGAAATTCGGGACCGGATCGTCGGGTTGGATCACCCAGACCAGCGGATCAGAGGTCGCGCCCGGCGCAATCTGGACCCGCGCCACCTGCTGCGCATTCAGGCTGTTGCCATAGGCATAGACGACATGCACCTGCTGGCCCAGCGCCTCCGCAAGGGTGATCTCGCGGTGGATTTGCGCCTCGATGAACTTGCCGCCATCCTTCTGCCCCGCCAGCACGCCATAGCTGATGTTGATCACCAGCCTGGCCTGCGGTGCCCGCCTGCGCGCCTCGGCGCAAAGCCACCGAACCCCCTGAACGATATAGCTCTCACTATAGCTGCCGGTGGTGTCCACCGCCGCTTCGGGCGGCAATTGCACCGCCATCAGTGGCACGGCGCAGGGATTGTCCGATGCGCACATGTCCTGGCCATAGGCCAGATCGGCGACCGCGGTGCCATGGCTTTCGACAGGCGGGGGGCGGCGAAACGGGTCCCAGACATGCAGCGCATCGTTGATGTCGCCGTAGATGCGCACCTCATCGCGCGGATCACCGTGGATCATGGCGTCAATCTCGGCCTTGCGCAGGACACGGCCAAGCTGCACCGCGTTGATCGGCGGCAATGGCGTGCTGGCCAGACATTCGCGCGACTGCAGCCAGACCGCCTCGAACCGGGTGTTGCCTGCCTCGGGACCGTCGCGATGGCGAAAGGTCGTGTTCAGAAAACCGATGTCATTGTCGATGACCGCACCGATCACCTCTGCCTGGGGCAAGGGCTGGCCAATAGCACCTTGCGACGCCATGCCCATGAAGGGGGCCGGTGCAGGGCGGTACAAGGCCGGTGCGCCAAGGTCGATCACCTCGAAAATACTGTCGTATTGCTGGTGCTCTGCCAGGCTGCGGGCAATCGGACGATACAAAAAGAACTCAAGCGGCGCATCTGCAAACAGCGCATGTTCAAGGCCGATCAGCAGGTCGTTGATGTCAAAGGCCAGATCCTGGCCGGACAGAAATAGCAGTTCGGGCAGCGCCAGCAGGCTGGCCCCGGCAGACAGGTCGGCAGCCTGAAGAAACCCCTCCACCTGACTGCGCGACGCGGGGCATAAACACTCTCTCACCCGCACGAATGCCGGTTCGTAGACCGCCATACCCGTATCCGACGCGACCTGTTCAAGCGAAGGGGCCGGCCCCTCGACCGCCCGGTCCATCAGATCGGCCCAATGAAGGTATCCGTCCCAGAAATAATCTTGAAGCGTTTGTGTCATCTGACCCCCGGATCATCCCTCTTTGGAGTTTGGGCGCGCGGCTTGCCACGGGTCAAGCGCTCAGGTGACCCTCGCAAATATTAACGGTTTACTAACGTGCAACTCACGACCGCCCGGCTACACTGAACCTGGCTGTCTAGGCTGGTGTTTGTGACCCGTGTGGGGGTGAAGTTGCCGCAGTGATCCCGGACAGCGCAAAATGTCCGGGTGAGTGTTCGGTGGCTGCGCTTTATATTTTATGCCGCTTGGGTCGTGATCGCCTGGCGTGCGCAGGGTGCATTACATCCTGTGTGCGCCACCTTCCCCTTCCGGGGAGCAAAGGGCGATCAGGGTAAGGTTTCGCTGCCACCGTGCATCGGCGGCAGTTACGCCGGACATGACCGGCGCGGGGCTTTGTTCCGCACCGTTAAAGAGTTGGTATCGCGCGCCATGAGAATTGGCTCATAGACGCAATACCCCCGACACCTCCCCGTCGGGCAAGGCCGGGTCGCCCCCTGGGATCGACCCGGCCTTATTATATTTTCCGGCATATTCCGGTGCTGGCCGCATGCCCGCGACACAACGCAGCGCAATCCCCCGCAAAAACGGGAAGCGGAACCCGCCGCGCCCTTGACTTCCGGGGCGGCAAAAGGTGTACCTGCGCCAATTCATTCAGCCCTGAGGGGGACCGCACATGCACGCCTATCGCAGCCATACCTGCGCCGATCTGAACCTTGCGAACAAAGGTGATACCGTGCGCCTTGCCGGATGGGTCCATCGGGTGCGCGATCACGGCGGCGTGCTGTTCATCGACCTGCGCGATCACTATGGCATCACCCAGGTGCTGTGCGATCCCGACAGCCCCGTGTTTGCCCAGGTGGAAAAGGTCCGCTCTGAATGGTGTATCCGGATCGACGGGCTGGTAAAGGCCCGCGCGGAAGGTCTGGTAAACGCCAAGATCCCCACCGGCGAGATCGAAGTCTATATCCGTGACATCGAAGTGCTGGGAAAGGTGAACGGCGACCTGCCCCTGCAGGTTTTCGGCGATCAGGAATACCCCGAGGAAACCCGCCTGCGCTACCGCTACCTCGACCTGCGCCGCGAGAAAATGCAGAACAACATGGTGCTGCGCTCTGACGTGGTGTCCTCGATCCGCAAACGGATGTGGGATCAGGGCTTCAGGGAGTTCCAGACTCCGATCATCACCGCGTCCTCGCCTGAAGGTGCGCGCGACTTCCTCGTGCCGTCGCGCCTGCATCCGGGCAAGTTCTATGCCCTTCCCCAGGCCCCGCAGCAGTTCAAGCAGTTGCTGATGGTCTCGGGCTTTGACAAATATTTCCAGATCGCGCCCTGTTTCCGCGACGAGGATCCGCGCGCCGACCGGTCGCCCACCGACTTCTACCAGCTCGACCTTGAGATGTCCTTTGTCGAGCAGCAGGACGTATTCGACACCATCCAGCCCGTGATCACCGGCGTCTTCGAAGAGTTCGGCGGCGGCAAGAAGGTCGACCAGACCTGGGAGCAGATTTCCTACAAGGATGCGGCGCTCTGGTACGGATCGGACAAGCCCGACCTGCGCAACCCGATCAAGATGCAGGTGGTCAGCGATCATTTCGCCGGTTCCGGTTTCGCGATCTTTGCCAAGCTGCTGGAGCAGGAAGGCACCGAGGTCCGGGCGATCCCCGCGCCCACCGGCGGCAGCCGCAAGTTCTGCGACCGGATGAACGCCTTTGCCCAGAAGGAAGGGTTGCCGGGGATGGGCTACATCTTCTGGCGCGAGAAAACGGCGGATGCCGTGGCACAGGAAATGGGCATCACCGTGAAGGAAGCCCAGGCCAAGCTGAAATCCGGCGAAGTCGAAGGTGGCATGGAAGCGGCAGGCCCGCTGGCCAAGAACATCGGCCCCGAGCGGACCGAGGCGATCCGCCAGCAGCTGGGCCTTGGTGTCGGCGACGCCGCATTCTTCCTGGGCGGCAAGCCCAAGACTTTCGAGGCCATCGCGGGCCGCGCCCGCAACATCATCGGCGAGGAACTGGGCCTGACCGATACGGACCGCTTCGCCTTTGCCTGGATCGTGGATTTCCCGATCTACGAAAAGGACGCCGAAACCGGCAAGATCGACTTTGAACACAACCCCTTTTCCATGCCGCAGGGCGGGATGGAGGCGCTGCAGGGCGATCCGCTTGAGGTATTGGGCTTTCAGTACGACCTGGCCTGCAACGGCTATGAACTGGTCTCGGGGGCGATCCGGAACCACAAGCCCGAAATCATGTTCAAGGCCTTCGAGATTGCGGGCTATGGCGAAGAGGAAGTGCGCAAGCGCTTTGGCGGCATGGTCAACGCCTTCCAATATGGCGCCCCGCCCCACGGCGGCTGTGCGGCGGGCATCGACCGGATCGTCATGTTGCTGGCCGAGGAACAGAACATCCGCGAGGTGATCCTGTTCCCGATGAACCAGCGCGCCGAAGACCTGATGATGAACGCACCCAGCGAGCCCACCAGCGACCAGCTGATGGAATTGGGGCTCAGGGTGATCCCGCAGGAATAAGCTGAAAAGGGCTGCACATTGTTGCAGCCCTTTTTCGTCAATCCTCCAGCGAATCTTCCTTCTTTTCCTCGATCAGCCCGCGCTCTTGCTTCTTGCGGGCCTCGAAGCGGGTGCCGAAACCTTCGATCTCCTCGGCGTCGATGACCTCCCTGGCGCGGGAGAACACCTCGTCTTCCTCTTCATCCATGTGATGTTCGTAGTCGTGTCTGAGCGTCTTGAACCTGGTCAGCCAGCCTGGCGAGGACATGTCCATCTCGTTCAGCTCTTCCATCAGGTCATCCAGTTGCTGGTGCTCATGCACCGAATGACGCGCGGCGTCCTGGCCCCAGGTCTTTGAGATCAGCTTGGAGTAGAAGGTCTCTTCCTCTGCGGCGGCATGGGATTTCACATCATGGTAAAACCTGCTCCAGGCGTTCTGACGCGCCGTGCTGGCGCCGCTTGTTTCCCCGATTTCCTGCAACAGGCTGCGGTGCAGGTCGTGATCGGCTTTGATCGCATCATAGATTGTGGGCATGGTGGTTCCTTTCGGTCATCGCGGCCCAACGCGTTTAGATTGGGCGCGGTTCCCGGCCAAATTCGGCCTGTGGTCAAATGCCAGGGATGCAAAAGCAACCGTGACGTATTATCTTGGTGAAAGGGCCGGTTTGGAGACGACATGGGCTTTTCACCACATCTTGCCGAAAGGCGCTTTGGCTATGGCGCATCGCCCCTCGTCGCGCCGCCTGCCTCTGTTGCGGCCATGCTCGACATGCTGCGCGGTGAAGATGTGATGGCCCGGCAGTTCCCGATCCCCGGGTTTCGCCCGTTTCAGGACGCCCATATCGTCAAGATGCGGTTTGATGCCTTCGCCCGCAAGGAAACCACCAGCCCCGAACAGGCCGCGGTGGCCCGCAAGAAATCGGATGCGATCGTGCATGATTTCATCCGGGAACGGCTGCGGTCCTTCGGGCAGATGCAGCTGCGGCGCATCCATGGCACTGACAGCTTCCGCGAGCGGCTGGTCGCCTTCTGGGCGGACCATTTCACCGTGCAGGGAAAGTTCTCCATGCTCAAACAGGCGGTCCCCGCCTATGCGGAGGAAGCGGTGCGGCCCCATGTTTCAGGCCGTTTTGTCGATTTGCTCACCGCCTGCATCACCCATCCCATAATGCTGGAATACCTGGACCAGACCACCTCCATGGGACCGGGCAGCAAGCGAGCGCAGCACGACGGCAACCGCCGGGGACTGAACGAAAACCTGGCGCGCGAACTGCTGGAACTGCATACTTTGGGCGTCGGTTCCGCCTATGATCAGGCCGATGTGCGGCAGATGGCCGAACTGCTGACCGGCCTGACCCGCACGCGCGACTATACATTTGTCTATCGCAAGGGCTGGGCGGAACCGGGCACCGAAACCGTGCTGGGCAAGACCTATGGCGACCGCAAGGACATGACGCCGATCCGCGATGCGCTGAACGATCTTGCCCTGCATCCCGATACGGCGCGCCACCTCGCCACCAAACTGGCGGTGCATTTCGTTGCCGATACCCCGCCCGAAGACCTGGTTGCGCGGCTGACGACGGCCTACCTGGACAGTGGCGGCGATCTGATGGCGCTTTACGAGGCGCTGCTGAATGACCCGCTGGCCTGGCAGATGCCCGCGACAAACATGCGGCCACCGCTGGAATACGTCAGCACGGCCTTGCGGGCATTGGCAGTGCCGCCGGACCGCATTCAGGCGTTGAAACCCAAAGAGACCCGCAACTGGTTCCTCGGCCCGCTGAATGTCATGGGTCAGGACTGGCAGAGCCCGTCGGGACCCGATGGCTGGCCGGAGGCCGATGGCGCATGGGTCACGCCGCAAGGCGTCGCCGCCCGGCTGGAATGGGCGATGACAGTGCCATCCCGCCTGCTTGGCGACCTGCCGGAACCGGAGGCGTTCCTGCGCAGCACCCTGGGCCCGGATGCCCCGGAGCCGTTGAAATTCGCAACCGCCGCTGCCGAAACCCGCGCCGTCGGGATCGGGCTGGTGCTTGTCTCGCCCGCGCTGCAGCGGCGCTAGAAAGGGGATCACGATGACAGACCGGCTTTCCCGCAGACAGCTCTTGACCCGCGCAAGCGCCATCGGCTGCTCGCTGGCCGCCAGCCCCTTGCTGACCCGGATGACCTTTGCCCAGGCGCCCTGGGACACCCGCCTCGTTGTCATCATCCTGCGCGGCGGCATGGATGGGCTGGATGTGGTGCGGCCGATGGGCGATCCGGCTTATGCCGCTTTGCGGCCCGGCCTGCGGACCGACGGCGCGATGGATCTTGACGGTTACTTTGCCCTGCACCCCGCGCTGGCTGGGCTGATGCCGCTCTGGCGGCAGCAGGAGCTGAGCTTTGTCCATGCCGTATCCACCCCCTATCGCGACAAGCGCAGCCATTTCGATGGCCAGGACCTGCTGGAGGCAGGCACCGCCGAACTGGGCGATGGCACCCGCGATGGCTGGCTGAACCGGTTGCTGCAGCAGATACCCGGTGCGGGGCGGGACACGGCCTATGCCATCGGCACAACGCCCCTGCCGGTGCTGGAGGGCGCTGCACCGGTTTCGAACTGGGCACCGGAGGCCAATCTGAAAATCAGCCCGCAAGCCATGCGGCTGGCCGCCCTGGTGATGGAGGAAGACCCGGCCTTGCACAGAGCCCTGGCCGAAGCGGAAATGCTGGCAGAGACCGGGATGAATGAAAAAGGTGGCCGCGCCCATCACCAGATCGCCCGCTACGCGGCAGGCAGGCTGCGGGGCGACGCGCGCATCGCGGCCTTTTCCCTTGGCGGCTGGGACACCCACCGCGCCCAGAGCCGGGTCCTGCCGCGCAGCCTTGCCACGCTTCAGGACTCCATTCTGACCCTGAAAGACGGGCTTGGCGCAGATATCTGGGGCAAGACGGCGATCCTCGCCATGACCGAATTCGGGCGCACCGCCCGCGAAAACGGGGCCGGTGGCACCGATCACGGCACCGGGGGGCTGGCGATCCTCGCCGGGGGCGCGATCAGGGGCGGGCAGGTCAGCACCCGCTGGCCCGGGCTGGAAGAGGCCGATCTTTACGAACGGCGCGACCTGATGCCAACCGGCGATGTCCGCGCCACGGCGGCCTGGATGCTGCGGGGCATTACCGGCGTGAACGGCAATATTCTGGAAAACAGCGTCTTTCCCGGGCTGGATATGGGCAGCGACCCCGGGCTTTTGGCATGACGCTAGCCGGGGGTATCAGAAGGCCGCTGTGGTAATCACATAGGTGCCCAGGCTGGCGACCAATCCCGCCTCGCCCGCCTGAATGGACGCGGCAATCACGATCAGCAACCCGACAAGCGAAACCGTAAGGACAATCCAGTCCACCTTGCGGGGGGCGGCCTCTTTCTTTTCTGTCTTGTCACGTTTGGCCGGAAACATCTGGCGTCCATGGTTTGTGCTGCATTCCTGCCATTTCAGCAGGGCAATAAGGCGATATTAGGCTGTCACCGTGCAGGTTTTGCGGCGCGGGGCAAAAAGCCTGTGCCTCCCTGCGCGGACGCAAGGGCGCGGGATTGGCGCGGGCAAAGCGGCTCTGGCCGGGCCGGCCAGCGCATTATCCTCTTTCCCAATGCCTTTGCTGCGCATATCGTTTTGCCATGACTGACGTTTCTTCCCCTTCGCGGCCTGTCGGACCGCCTGTACCAAACTGGACGCCGCCGCCGCGTCCTTCGGGCGACACCATGACCGGCAGCTATGCGCGGCTCGCCCCGCTGTCGGCAGATGTTCACGCCGCCCTGCTCTACCGCGCCTATGCGGAGCATGACGCGGTGTGGGACTATTTGCCCTACGGGCCATTTTCATCTGCCGCGCAGTATCATCGCTGGGCGCGGGAACATGAGGGCCAGCAGGACCCGTTTTTCTACGCGATCCGCAATCTGGAGAGCGGGGTCTGGGAAGGGGTGGCGAGTTATCTGCGCATCACCCCGGCCGCCGGCTCAATCGAGGTGGGGCACATCAACTTCAGCCCGGCGCTGCAACGCACCCGCGCGGCCACCGAAACCATGTACCTGATGATGAAATGGGCCTTTGAAGCAGGCTATCGGCGGTATGAATGGAAATGTGACGCATTGAACATGCCCTCCCGCCGGGCCGCGCAGCGGCTTGGGCTGAGCTATGAGGGGGTTTTCCGTCAGGCTGCGGTGGTCAAGGGGCGCAACCGCGATACCGCCTGGTTTGCGGCCATTGATTCCGAATGGCCCGCGTTGAAAGAAGCCTTCGAAGCCTGGCTTGCCCCGGCCAATTTCGACAATGACGGTCGGCAACGCGAAAGCCTGGGCGACCTGACCGGCCTTGTCCGCGCCGCCGGCGATCCCGCGCTCTGAGCGCGGGCTTTGCCATGGGGTTTGCAAGCCCCGGCCCCACTCCGGCTAAATTGCGACCTTGTCGGACAGGCGGTGCTGAATGAGGCCAGCGAGGATCGCCGTCTCGGATGCGGCGGCCTCTCCCAATGCTCTTTTCGCGGCGAGTGCATGTGCCGCATCTTCCAGCGGCTTGTCCTCTGCAAGCCGTGCAACACCGGTCAGGAACTGCGCCGCGTAATCCAGCGCGTGGTCATCGGGCGGGTCCTCCAGCACCTCGGCGATATGGGCCATATCGTCCTGCAATGCGATGCGGTCGGGAATGACCACGGCGTTGTCCAGAACGCGCGGCCCCTGCGGGTGACGCTCTTCGGGCAGCAGGGACAATATCTTTTCCTGAAAATCCGCGATCGTGACAAGCGGTTTGGCAAGGAACCCGTCCGCCCCCGCTGCCATCGCCTCCCCCTCCAGGAAGGTGTCGCCGGACATCGCCAGCAGTGCCTGCACCCGGGGCTGGCTGGCCGCAAGTTCCGCAATCAGGTCGGTGCCATTGCCATCGGGCAGGCCAAGGTCGATGACGACAATCGAAGGGCGGTAGACCTGCAGATGCCGCCGGGCCGACCGCAGGCAATCGGCCCGCCTGATCCGCGCACCCGACCGCAGGCAAAGCAGGCGCATCGCGTCGCAGGCATAGCGGCTGTCCTCGATCACAAGAACCGTGAGGCCCAGCAAGGGGCGTGCTGCCGTGGGTTGCGGAAGTTGGGCGGTGAAGGGATCGATGCTGTCCATTGTCGTCTCCAATCCGATAACGACTCAGAGAATATCCAGCGATGGCTAATGCGCCGTTAACACCGCAGGACCGCCGCCGCGCGCAGGTGTCACATTGCCCTCGCCCCGGCTTGGGGCCATAAGGCAGAGGCAAACCGGAAGGATACCTGACATGATCGGACGTTTGAACCATGTGGCCATTGCTGTACCAGACCTGGAGGCAGCGGCGGATCAGTATCGCAATGCACTTGGGGCCAATGTCGGCGCACCGCAGGACGAGCCCGACCATGGCGTGACCGTCATCTTCATCGAATTGCCCAACACAAAGATCGAATTGCTCTACCCGCTTGGGGAAAACTCTCCGATCCAGGGGTTTCTGGACAAGAATCCGTCAGGCGGCATTCACCACATCTGCTACGAGGTTGATGACATCATCGCGGCCCGCGATCACCTGCAATCCACCGGCGCACGCGTGCTGGGCACGGGGGAACCGAAGATCGGCGCACATGGGAAACCGGTTCTGTTCCTGCATCCCAAGGATTTCAATGGCGCCCTGGTCGAGCTGGAGCAGGTCTGAACCATGGGTATCACCTCGGGCATTGTCCTGTTTGTCGTGATCTGGGCGATGATGTTCCTGATCATCCTGCCGATCCGGGTGCAGACCCAGGGCGATCTGAACGACATCGTGCCGGGCACCCATGCCGGTGCGCCGGAACATCACCACCTTGGGAAAAAGGCGCTGTGGACCACTGCCATCGCGGTGGTCATCTGGGCCGTGGCAGCCACTGTGATCCTGTCGGAATGGATCAGTATCGCGGATGTGGAAACCTGGTTCAGGGCCGGCGCATGGTCAGGCCGTGGTACAGATGGGTAAAGGTCGCAGCCCCCAGGATCGGGATCAGCAGGTTCACCAGCGGCACTGACAAGGGCACCGCCATCAGCGTGCCTGCCACCCAGATCGTGCCGATGTGCTGTCGGCGCAGCGCCTTTGCCTTGACCCTGCCGACCCAGCGGATCGCCACCATCGTGAAATATTCACGGCCCAGCAGGAACCCGTTCATTGCCCAGAAGATCAGCGGCGCAAAGGGCGGGAACATCAGATAAAGCACGATGGCAAAGATGTTCGCGGCCAGTAGCACGCCAAGGAAATTCACCGTATCGCGCAGGGCATCGCCAAAGGATACCGAATGCGCGCGGGGCAATTCCGGGAAGTGTTTCGCCTCCACCGCATCCGCAACCTCGTCCAGGAACATCGAGGTGATCGCCGAAGCGACCGGGATCATCAGGAACACCGACAGGAACATCAGCAGGAACGCGGCGCCCCAGGACAGGAAATCATCAATCCACTGAACCTCGCCCAGGATCGGAAGCCAGATCTCATCGGGCGTGATCGCTTCGGTGAACCAGGCAAAACCGGCGGTGAAACCGATCAGCAGCATCAGCGACAGCACCACACCCAGCAGAAAGACCCGGCGAAACCGCGGGTCGCTCAGCTGTCCGAGTGCAAGGAAGAATGAATTGACGATCAGTCCGATAGCCATGTCGTGATGCTCTCTATTTCGGGGCGCGGCCGTTCCGGGGGGGTGGAAGTCTCCGTCCCGATGTGAATGATCCCGGCGATCCGTTCGTGATCTTCCAGCCCCAGACCATCGCGCATGAAGCCCCGATCATGCGAGGGCCAACCGGACAACCAATTCGCGCCCCAGCCACTGGCCAGCGCCGCGTTCAACAGCGACAGACATACCGCCCCCGCCGAATAGGTCTGCTCGATTGCGGGCACTTTCTCGGACGGTCTTTGCACTTCGATCACCACAACCGCCAATTGCCCGTCGTCGAACTGGCTGCGGCCCTTGGTAATCTGCTCTGGCGCCAGGCCCAGCTCCTGGCCCCGCTGCCCTGCCACCTCGGCAAGGTTTTGCAGCGCGCCCCGCTCCAGCACGATAAAGCGCCAGGGTTCCAGCTTGCCATGGTCCGGCGTCCGGGCGGCGGCTGTCAACAGCGGCATCAGCGCTGCGCGATCCGGCACGGGCAGACCCAATGTCTTTGACGGGCGCGACCGGCGGGTCTGCAGGAAATTCAGGGCGTCGGGATTGGCGATGGGCATATTCGGTCCTCAGAGTCCTAGTGTTTTCGCCATGTCGTCTATCGACTGGCGCAGGAAGGCATCAAAGGCTGGCGAAGGCTGGCGGATGTTGAATGCTGACAACATCGGGTCCGGTGCCGTGATGGCACTGCCCGCAAGTGTCGCGATGGTGGCATGGCCGCAGAACGGCACATAGGCTTCGGAATACCCCCCTTCATGAACCAGCACAAGGCGGCCATCACAAAGGCGGGCCGCCGTGTCCTTGATCCGCTGGGTCATCTCAGCAAAGGTTGCCGAGGTTGCCTGCATCCGGGCAAGCGGGTCAACCATGGAGGCATCAAAACCGCAGGCGACGATGATCAGGTCGGGCTTGAAAGCCTCGATTGCGGGGATCACAACCCGGTCCATCGCGTGCAGGTAGGCTGTATGACCTGACCCCGCGTGCAGCGGAAGGTTGATATTGGCACCGTCTCCGGCGCCCCTGCCCCGATCCGTTATCTTGCCCGTTGTGGCGGGATAATTGCCTTCCTGATGGAGAGAGATCGTCAGCACATCGTCGCGGTCATAGAAGATCTTTTCCGTCCCGTTGCCGTGATGCACATCCCAATCCAGCACGACGACACGTTTCACATCGCCCCGCGCGATCGCAGCCTCGACGGCGATGGCGATATTGGCGAGCAGGCAAAAACCCATCGGGCTGTCAGGCTCGCAATGGTGGCCCGGCGGGCGCGTCAGCGCATAGGCGTTGTCGAGCTTTCCCGTTGCCACCGCCTCAACCGCGGCGCAGGCCAGACCCGCAGAGAGGGTCGCAATTTCGTAGCCACCCCGACCGAAGGGCGCATGATGACCGATCTCGCCCCCTTCGGCGTCAGATACCGCCTTGAAATTATCCAGGTATTGCGCGGGATGAACCCGTTCGAGGGTTTCGCGGTCCGCTTCCGGCGCACTGCATTGAACCAGTTCCGCGCTCAACCCCGTGACATCCATCAGGTTTTTCAACCGGCGCTTTGTCTCGGGGCTTTCGGGAAGTCCACCGCTGACCTGCGGCTGTACCAGCCCGCCCACCGGCAATGTCAGGGCATAATTGCCGCCCGCGTGCCAGAAACAGCGTTCGTGCCAGTAAAATCCAGTAGCCATGATACTTTCCCTCCAGAAACCTTGCGCCGAAACTGGCGCAGCGGAACGGGATTGTCCATCGTGGACGCCTGATCAATTGGGGCTCAGGGTGCCTCGGCCAGCAGGGCGGCAACGTCGAGCCGCTCATTGACCATCAACAGCTTTCCTGCGGCATCGCGGGGCCAGTCTGCCTGCGCCCGATCACGATAGATCTCGACCCCGTTTTCATCAGGATCGCGCAGATAGATGGCCTCGCTCACCCCGTGATCCGCTGCGCCGTCCAGCGGAATGCCCGCGTCGACCACCCGCTTGAGCACGGCCGCAAGGCTGGCCCGGTCCGGATAGAGAAATGCCGAATGATAAAGCCCGGTATGCCCCGGCGGCGGCGGTGTGGCGCCCAGGCTCTCCCAGGTATTCAGGCCGATGTGATGGTGATAACCGCCCGCCGACAGAAAGGCAGCCCTATTGCCGAACTTCTGGGTGATCTCGAATCCCAGAATATCCCGGTAGAACGCGATGGCGCGGTCAAGATCACTGACCCGAAGGTGTATGTGACCGATGGTTGCGTGATCTGTCATGGCGGTTCCTTTCCTGTCTTTCTCAACAGATAGGAGATGTGCGTGGGCGTTACGAGACCCAGAAACGCAGACCATTTGTGCAAATCTGAGGAAAGACCGCCGTTGAAACAACAAAAACGCCGCATAAAGCGACGTTGAACGGCGGATATTTCGGAAAAGACTTGGTTGCGGGAGTAGGATTTGAACCTACGACCTTCAGGTTATGAGCCTGACGAGCTACCGGGCTGCTCCATCCCGCGCCACTAAGTCGAGTTATCTGATCATCGAAGAGAGATACAAATTTTAGCGTTTCCCGTTTATGTTGTATCGCCGCTACCCTGCCGCGCCTTCGGCGCTCTCGGGACATTGGCGATGCAACGTTTCAACGAAAACCGGAAACGCTTTAGAGGACTTGTTAGGTTTGGCGATGACCTACTCTCCCACGTCTTAAGACGCAGTACCATCGGCGCTACGGCACTTAACGGCTGGGTTCGGGATGGGACCAGGTGTTTTGCTCGCGCTATGA
>Ga0189278_10223_pt1 | contig 36812 bp, 39 predicted proteins | sample N26A9minimetaG_FD_130326 | JGI IMG/M metagenome (GOLD analysis project Ga0189278, IMG submission 130326) | Marine microbial communities from the Costa Rica Dome - N26 A9 mini metaG | ecosystem: Environmental > Aquatic > Marine > Oceanic > Photic zone | place: Costa Rica: the Eastern Pacific...
CATCCTCGAGGCCGTGCGTGAGGCCAAGGGAGAGGCGACTGCACAGCTCCTCGATCACCTGAAGAAGGGAGAGATGGCCAGTGAGGCCGAGCGCTTGCTGAAGGGCAGCGGCTGGTTGCCCGAAGTCCTGCGCCGTGTCGATCTCGTGGCGCTGGATGGTGAGGACTGTGCCGAATGGCAGGGGGCGGATGCCGAAGTGGCTGACAGCGTCAGTGAAGCTGACCTACCTGCATTCCTGACGGATGACTTGCCTGCTGAAAGCGCGTCGATGCTGGCCGCGGAATAACGTGATCCAGCGGGGGGCGGAGATTCCGCCCCCCAATCACCCTATAACGTAACAATATCAATAAGATGAGTGCGATTACTCGCATTCGGAATGAGGAATCATGTCTGCAACAACCATCATCGACACTGCGCCCCTCGGGGCGCTCATTCGCTACACCGACGGCAGCCCCAAGCCGCCGGCACGCTTCTCCAAGAAGCTGGCGGCCTGGGAGCGTTCGAACGGTGTCGGCCGCCTTGTGAAAAAGGAGCCACCCCGGCCTTACGCGACCTGGACTGCTCCCGCGTCGTTCACGCTGCATGAGGGTAACTTCTCCTCGGACGGGGTGATCCTCGTCACCATCATGCGCAGCCATTCCGCTGACAGCGCCCTCGTCTTCGAGGTGGCCGAGGAACCGAAGCCAGGGCAGGTGCGTGTGCTTCTCGACTTCGGCGGCAACACGGAGCTGCTGCATTTGGCGGAATCCATCACCGCGGCCGAGCTTTGGATCGCCAAGGAAGGATACCGCAATGCGCGACTTGAAATCGTCACTGATGAAGAGGGCGAAAGGGCAGGGGGCGCGGACCTGGCCGCCTGAGCCCAACTGAAGCCGAGCGGCCCGCCCAAGCGCGGGCCTCTCAACCATCACAACCCTGTCCTTTGAGTTCACGGGGCACCAAAGGATCCATCCCCAAGGAAGGACGTCTTCAACCAAGAGCATGGCCGGGAGGCTGGCGGCGTTAGAAGCATCAGCGGGACAATCGGCTCCTGACGTTGGGGGACCATCCCCCGCGCGCCATTCCCTTCCTTGGCCCGAATCCTGGGCTCAAAATCAACCCGCGAGGGGTCGGACTACGGGCGAGCCCGTGCCGCCGGGTGGATTCGGGCGAGCCGAACGCACCCGGTGATGTCAGCCAGTCTTCGGGCCTTCGAGGTCCTGTCGCGCGGGGGATGGTCCCCCGCCTCCAAGACAGGAGCCAAACAGATGTCCCGCAAAGATGCCCACGCCTTCGCCGCCTCTCTCGCCGCCACCCTCATGGTCTCGATCGTCGCCTTCCAGGCAGGGGATGGAACCTTCGGCGCCGTCCCCGCCGATGAAATCGACGGCGACGAGGTTCAGGTGCTGGTTGAGATTGACCCGTGGGCTTAGGCCCACGGTTACCTCGACAGGCTTAGGCGGGGCGCTGTCTTCCGCTGGCAGTTACAATAGCCAACCGCCGCAATAAAGCCAACTGGCTCGAACTGATAAGTGGAAATCAGAACGAGACGATCTCCGATGTGGCACGCTACTCAATATGAAGTCAGCTCCGGCGTTCTGGCCTGCCTTAGGATTCGAATAAAATGGTCAGAAGCAGTGATGTATTCTCGATGCCTTCGACCGAATGCGGCTCATTGCCGTCGAGATAGATCCAATCGCCCGATCGCAGGTCGATTGTCTCGTCGGTTAGCGCGAGCTGGGCGTGCCCCTCGATGCATTGGAGGGTGATACGGCCTGGAACCTTGTGCGAGGGGATCTCGACACCTGCCGGCACGACGAGGCGCACCGCCTCGAAGCTTGATGTGCGGACGATGGCATGCGTTCGGGCGGCGGATAGCCGGGGACCGAGAGGGCGGAGATCGACGACTTCGCCGGGGGCGGCATGTTTCAGGGCCATCATGTTCACTCCGTTGCCCCAAAAGTGCGCTGCGCGGGGTCTTGCTGTTCTGCAGGCTCGACCTGCGGGAAGAGCACGTCGTTTTCCAGCCGGATATGCTCGCTCAGGTCTGCGATGAACTCTGCCAGTCCCTCGTAAAGCGTTGCCCAGGGTGTGCAGGCCCCTTCGGGCAGAGTCAGGTTGTCGGTCAGGTGGCGAATCCTTGCAATCTCGCAGTCGTGGTCGTCATGGTCGGCACGCATCAGGGCGATTCGCTCGGCCAGCGGTGCGCCGGTGCCCTTGCGGATCAGCGGAAAAATCAACAGCTCCTCTTTCTTCATGTGCACCTCCATCTCGCCGTTCAGGCGGCGTAAGATGGCGGTCAGCCCTTCGGGTACGTCATGATCGGGTTCGTGCAGGTCCTCGATCATCTCGGCAAGTTTGATGAGGGTCGGCAACTGCTGCCGGTGTCGTGCGTGATACCGCGTCTCGATGTGGCGGGTCAGGTCGGCGGCGTCTTGGATTGGGGCGGCATCGGACATTCAGGCATCCTTTCTTTCATCAGCGAAGGGCAGGAATGGCGCCGGGGGCGGCCTGCGCCTCCTTGACTGCGATGTGGAGCGAGCGGGCGATGCGTTCGGCTCGCTCAATGACATGCAAGGCACCTGACGGTGTGCAGACCTCGTGGGCCGTTTCGCGGAACAGTCCCAGCCAGCGCTGGAAATGCGCCCCATCGATCGGCAACGGCGTATGTGCCGGCACTGGGCGGCCGTGGTAGCGCCCGGTCATCAGCGCAACCGAGGACCAGAAGGCGACCATGCGCTCGAGGTGTGGCCCCCAGTCGGTTATGCGCGCGGCGAAGATCGGGCCGAGCACCGCATCGCGGCGGACCTTGTCGTAGAAGGAATGGACAAAATCCCGCAGAATCTCCTCGTCCAGGCCCGTTTCCGCCATGATGGCCGCCGTCATCTCTGGCCGGGCGGAGGCGATCTGTGCGGATGGTTCGGCGGTGGACATGACGGCCTCGCGGTTCAGGTGTTGCAATCAAGCCTAGGTCTGATAATAGGTATTGTAAATACCAATTCATACGGGATATTCGCGGCGATGCGCCTCACCTCCTTCACCGACTACGGCCTGCGCATGCTCATGCGTATGGCGAGCGCGCCTGATCGCGCCTTTTCCACCGCGGATTTGGCCAGCGAGTTCGGGCTTTCACGCAATCATCTGGCCAAGATCATGCAGCGTCTTGCGCAGGCCGGGCTGGTGGAGACGCGCCGCGGCGGCGGCGGCGGTGCGGCGCTCGCCCGGCCCGCATCCGAGATCCGGCTCGGCAGCGTTGTGCGCCTGCTCGAAGAGGGTCAGCCGCTTGTCGAATGCATGAGCGCCGACGGAGGAGCCTGCACGCTTGACGGGCACTGCCGCCTGAAGGCGCGTCTTCGCTCGGCCGAGCGCGCCTTTTTCGTTGACATGGATCAGTCGACCCTCGCTGACATCGCTTTAGACTCGGCGCCGGTGACATGAGCAGGAACAGGACACAAGCCATGGTAGCAGCGCTAACAGTCCAAGAACGCCAGATCGGCATGGTGCTTTCCGTGGGACTTGCCATCCTTGGGCTGCTGATGGCGGCAGTCGCAAAGACCGGGCCGATGGCGCTGCATGGCGGCATCGCCCTCGTTCTGGGGATCGCGCTAGTTTTTTACTTGGGCGGCGCGCTCTACGACCATCCGGAGCCACCTGTGCTGCGCCTTGCCGAATACTACGACGCGCCAACCCGCTTCGGCATCGTCATGACGCTGATCTGGGCAGTGGTCGGAATGGGCGTTGGCGTCTGGCTCGCGGCGCTGATGTACTGGCCGGAGGCGACACCGGCCGTGCCTTGGACAAGCTACGGGCGGCTGCGCCCGGTGCACACCTCCGGTGTGATCTTCGGTTTTGGCGGCAACGCACTGATCGCCACCTCGTTCTATGTGTTGCAGCGCACGTCGCGGGCGCGGCTAGCAGATGCGGTCAGCCCGTGGTTCGTGCTGATCGGCTTCAACCTGTTCTGCATCTGGGCCGCGACCGGATACGTGATGGGCCAGACCCAGTCCAAGGAATACGCCGAGCCGGAATGGTACGCCGATCTATGGCTGGTTGTGGTTTGGGTGACCTATTTCGTGGTCTACATCCGCACGCTCGCGCGCCGCGCCGAGCCGCATATCTACGTGGCCAACTGGTATTACATGGCCTTCATCCTCGTGGTGGCGATGCTGCATATCGTCAACAACCTGGCCCTGCCGGTCACCTGGGGGTCAGGCGAAAGCTTCACGATCTGGTCGGGCGTGCAGGACGCGATGATCCAGTGGTGGTACGGCCACAACGCCGTGGCGTTCTTCCTGACCGCCGGGTTTCTGGGAATGCTCTACTACTTCTTGCCGGTACGCGCACAGCGCCCGATCTGGTCCTACCGGCTGTCGATCCTGAGCTTCTGGGGGATCGTGTTCTTCTACATGTGGGCCGGCTCGCACCACCTGCATTACACCGCATTGCCCTATTGGGTGCAGACGCTGGGGATGACTTTCTCGATCATGTTGCTGGTGCCAAGCTGGGCCTCGGCGGGCAACGCCATCGCCACGCTGAACGGCGCCTGGCACAAGGTGCGCGACGACGCCGTGCTGAGGTTCATGTTCGTGGCGGCGGTGTTTTATGGCCTGTCGACCTTCGAGGGCTCGTTTCTTGCTATCCGCCCGGTCAACTCGCTGTCTCACTACACCGACTGGACAGTAGGGCATGTCCATTCCGGAACACTGGGCTGGGTGGCGATGATCATTTTCGGCGCAATCTACAGCTTGGTGCCTAAGCTCTGGGGGCGCGCGGACATGGCCTGGCCCAAGGCTGTCGAGTGGCATTTCTGGCTCGCGATAACCGGGACGCTGATCTATGTCGTATCGCTTTGGAATGCTGGGATCACCCAGGGGCTGATGTGGCGCGCCTATGACGAGGGCGGTGCCTTGTCCTACAGCTTCATCGAGTCGGTCGAGGCGATGCTGCCATATTACGCGGCCCGGACACTTGGCGGCGCGCTGTTTCTGACCGGCGCGGTGCTTTGCGCCCTGAACTGCCGCGCGACGATGCGCGCCGCTGGTGACAAGGTGGACGAAACCGACCGTCCTCTTGTCGCCCAACCTGCGGAGTGAGCCGATGTTGAAGCTGCATTACAACCTCGAAAAGGTCTCCATGGGGCTGGTAGCCGCGATCATCGCGGTCGCGTCCGTCGGGGGCATTGTCGAGATCGCACCGCTTTTCACCATCGAAGAAACGGTCGTGATCCCCGATGACATGCGCCCGCACACGCCGCTGGAGTTGGCAGGCCGCGAGATCTACATCCGCGAGGGCTGCTATGCCTGCCATTCCCAGATGGTGCGCAGTCTTGCCGACGAGCTCGACCGTTATGGCCCCTATTCGCTAGCCGCGGAAAGCGCCTATGACCACCCCATGCTGTGGGGGTCGAAACGCACCGGGCCCGACCTCGCCCGGTTGGGCGAGAAATATTCTGACGACTGGCATGTCGCGCATCTGATCAATCCGCGCGCCGTGATCCCGGTGTCGATCATGCCGGCCTATCCCTGGCTGACCCGCGATCTCAATACCGGCCTGATCGAGGACAACCTCGCAACACTCGCCCGGCTCGGCGTGCCCTATGACGACGCCATGATTGACAATGCCATGGCCGACGCGCGCGCCCAGAGCAGGCCCGATTCCGACGGCGCTGACGGCGTCCGCGACCGCTACGGCGACGACATCGCAGTGCGTGCCTTCGATGGCGATCCGGACCGTCTGACTGAGATGGACGCGCTGGTGGCATATCTGCAATCGCTCGGCACCCTGACCGACGCCGCCTACGAGATGTTCGCGGAGGATGCGCAATGAGCCACGAGACGCTTGTCCTGTTCGCCAAGGTCTTCGGCCCGATCTGGATGGGCGGGTTCATGCTGATCGTGCTGATCCGCGCCTACAACCCGCGCAGGAAGCCCGAACAGGAACGGATCGCCCGCTCGATCCTGCCCGATGACGGCGAGGAGACCCGCGCATGAGCACCGATCCCAAGACGCTGCCCGGTGCCGACCCGCATACTGGTAATCGAGAAATCGACCCCGTCACCGGCTATGACACCACGGGCCACGACTGGGGCGGCATCAGGGAACTGAATACCCCGTTTCCCAGAATCGCCGGGATCGCGCTCGTGTTGACTGTCATCTATTCTGTCATCACCTGGTTCCTGCTGCCTGCCTGGCCGATGGGACGCGATTATACACGTGGGCTGCTGGGGCTCGACCAACAGGAAATGGCACGGGATCACCTGCGCGAGCTGGCTGCTTTGCGTGAAGGTTGGCTGGGAAGATTCGAAAACCCGGATTTCGCCGCCCTTTCGGATGATCCGGCGCTGATGGCGCAGGCGATGCAAGCGGCCAACAGGCTGTATCAGGACAACTGCTCGGCCTGTCACGGTCGCGAGGGCGGCGGCGGGCCGGGTTATCCGGTGCTGCACGATGACTATTGGCTCTGGGGTGGCGCGCCCGAAGACATTGCCATGACGCTGCAGGTAGGGATCAACGCCGCGCATCCCGAAACCCGCTGGGCGCAGATGCCCGCCTTCGACTGGATGGACCCCGAGGAGCTTTCGTCGCTGTCGGATTACGTCGCCGCGATGCCGTCGGGCGAGGCCGACCCCGACAGCGAAGCTGCCACCCTCTTTGTCGAAAACTGCGCGGCCTGCCATGGCGACGACGGCGCGGGCGGGTTGATGAACGGCGCGCCCTCGCTGGTCGACGACGCGGTGATCTACGGCCAGGATTCCGAGACCGTGATGACGACGCTCCTGAACGGTCGGCAGGGCGTGATGCCTTACTGGTCCGCGCGGCTGAGCGATGCCGAGATCAACGCGCTGTCGCTCTACGTCTCGCGCCTGCCGGACGATGTCGCTGCGGACGGGGCGGAGACCGCGCAGGTATCTTCGGGAACCCCTGCGGAGGCCACGCAATGACGGCTCGTACGCAAAAGCGCCTCGCCATTGGCGGTGCGCTCGCGCTGATGGCGCTGCTGTTCGCCTACAAGGCAGCGATGGTGTCGGCGGCGTTCACCTCGCAGACCGCTTGCGTGACCGTCGACGACAGCGCGGCCGCGACACCGGCCAGGCGCGCCTGCTGAAGGGACCAGACTATGCTCGAACCGCTTCCGACCGTCCGCCCGCCGCAACGCCCCGCCTCGATGCTGGCGCGCGATCTGCCAGCGCGCGCCGCGCGCGATTGGCTCGCCGCCGGCTGGGCCGATTTCCGCACCGCGCCCGCACAGAGCCTCGCCTATGGCGGCTTTGTCGTTGCGCTGTCGTATGCCTTGTTATGGGCGCTCGCGGCCTCGGGGCTGCTCTATCTCGCTCTTCCTGCCATCTCGGGCTTTCTGATCGTGGGGCCATTCCTCGCCATCGGGCTTTACGCGCTGGCCCGCCGCCGCGCCGAGGGCAAGACGACAACGCTGCGCCAGATGCTGCTGGTGCGCCCCGCCGCAGGCCCGCAACTTGCCTATGCCGGGTTGCTGCTGGGTCTGCTGGTGCTGTTCTGGCTGCGCGCGGCAGATCTACTCTATGCGTTGTTCTTTGGCTATGCGCCGCTGCCCGGCGCGGGTGATGCGTTGTCGAACGTCTTCATCACGCCGCGCGGCTGGGGTCTGCTGGTCGTGGGCTCGGCCATCGGCGGGCTGTTCGCCGCCTTCGCCTTTGCGCTCAGCCTGTTCGCGGTGCCGATGCTGCTTGTCGAACGGCGCGATGCGTTGACCGCGCTTGGACTCAGTTTTGCCATGACGACGCATAATTTGCGTCCCTGCCTTTACTGGGGCGGCATCGTCGCCGTCGGGATGGCACTTTCTGCCGTCACCGGGCTGTTGGGGCTGAGCGTTGTGTTCCCCGTGCTCGGCTATGGTACTTGGCATGCTTGGCGCGCTATCGGCGCGGCGAAACCATGAATTCGCTCATCATCCTTATCCCGGTCTCGCTCTTCATGGGGCTCGTTGGACTATGTGCCTTCATTTGGGCGATGCGTGCGAACCAGTTCGAAGACCTGGAAGGAAATGCTTGGCGTGTCATTCCGTTCGACGATCAACAACCATGCAAAACCCCACCTGAAACGGAAGGTAGACGACATGACCACATGGCTTCCCACCCTGAAGACCGCAACCCCGCAGGAGGGGTATGATCTCGCCGTGAAAATGGCCCGCATCGCGATCAAGATGACCCAGCCGGACGCAGAGGTTCGCGACAAGCTGCGGCCTATCTATGCTGAAAATGCCGACGCGTTGATTGCGTCGAGCCAGGTGGTGGCCACACATTTCGCCACTGTCGCGGCGGCAAATGACTACTGGAAAGACAGCCTCTGAAGATCGTGGTGCCGCAGCTTTTTCAGTGCACTGTGCGCCCTGGGAGATCATGATAGCCTTGATGTCCGGCTAGACCGCCAAGTATGAGAAAGGATTGCACCATAAAACCGTGAGATCAAACATCTAGCGATCCGGACAGCTGGGCTTTTTTGATGCCTGTTCAGGGTTAAGAGCGCTCAATCAAGGTCTGTTGCCAGCTTCAACTCTGCCATAAAATCTTCTTTGTTCAGATCGTACTCGGCGCAAGCATCGGCAATGGTGTGGAACGGGCCTATCAGGCATCCGACGCAGAGCATCCTGTGGCGGATAAATACGGGGATCGTTTGGGGCCATCGGGTCATCAGATCGGCCAGAGGCAAGTCGGGGTCTTCGAGATTTGGTTTGTTCATTGATGCCTCCCTTAAGAGTCAGTCTATAAGCTGAATCTTTTCAAAGGTTGTCGGGGCGTAAACTCGCCGTCCGACGCCACAAGGAGAGCGGCTCCAAGACATCCTGACGTCTCAAGATGCCTGCGAATAGCGAACGCCCTCTGGAACGTGTTGGTCAAGCGTGGAGGCGATGATGCGTGTCAGAGATCGACCTTCCGGCGCGATGCTGATGCGCTGCCCAACCAGTCTTGCGAAAGGCTTGAAACGGGTTTCGATGTCTTCCAGGCAAGGCCTGAGCGTGTAGGCGCGGGGACCATAGTCGCGGCTCAGATCGTCCAGATCGAGCGCGAAGTAACACATCAATGTCTCGATCGCGCGCGCATGCAGTTGATCGTCTGCGGTCATCTCGTAGCCGCGTGATCCAGGAAAAATCGCTTGCGCTATGCGCTGCTTGTAGGCGGCTGTTGCAGGGGCGTTCTGGACGTATCCGCCCGGAAAGCGCGAGATGGAGGACGCACCAAGTCCGATCAGGGTCTGGCAGCTGTCCGCCGTGTAGCCTTGGAAGTTGCGGCGCAGGCGCCCGGCGTCGTGGGCAACGGCAAGATCATCGCCGGGGGCCGCGAAATGATCAATGCCGATAGGGGCAAGTCCTGCCTGGACGAACCGCTCTGCGGCGCGTGTGGCAAGCGTGTACCGCGCCAGATCATCCGGCAGGGCGCTTTCGTCGATCAGCTTTTGACGTTTCGACACCCAGGGCACATGCGCGTACCCGAAAAGAGCGATGCGGTCCGGAGCAAATGTCAGCACCTTATCGATGGTATCTTCGAGTCGTGCGAGGGTCTGGTGCGGCAGGCCGTAGACCAGATCGGTATTCAGCGAGGTGATGCCGGCGGCGCGCAGGTCTTCGACGCAGGCGCGCGTGATGTCGAAGGGTTGCAGGCGGCCGATCGCCTGCTGCACCTCGGGATCGAAGTCCTGAATGCCAATGGACGCACGGGTCATGCCTTCCGCCGCAAGCGCATCGATCTTGGCGCGGTCAACCATCGTCGGATCGATTTCGACGGAAAATTCAAAGTCGGCCGTCGGGGGGAGGACGCTGCGGATGGCGGTACTCAGTCGGTGGATCAACGGTGGTGGCAGGATCGTGGGTGTGCCGCCACCCCAATGCAACCGTCCCATGCGCAGATCACGGGGCAGGGTGTTGCGCAGCATCTCCAGCTCTGCTTCGAGGGTCTCGATGTAGCTTTCTACCGGTCCGAGGGTTTGCGTGCCTTGGGTGTGACAGGCGCAGAACCAGCACAGGCGCTCGCAAAATGGGATGTGGATATAAACCGATACCGGAACATCCGGATCCAACGCTTCAAGGGCCCGCTTCTGAAAAGCCGAGCCGACGTTCGGGGAAAAAACCGCCGCGGTCGGGTATGACGTGTACCGGGGGACACGCGCGTCGAAAAGGCCAAGCGCCTTGAGTGAATCTGTATGTTCCATGCATCGATCATGAGCGAGTCGAAGCCAGAGATCTTTGCAGTAGATCAAACTCGCGGTCCAAAAGATGACTGGTCCTGTCGGCGTCAGGAACGTGGCCCCGTCACGTCGGGTGACCTTGGGTTACCCCGGATATCCTCGAGTGCTGCATAGAATGCGGGCAACACCAGCAGGATCAGGACCGTTGCGGCCAACAACCCGAAGACGACCGAGATCACCAGCGGCTTGAGCGTCTGGGCCTGGGTCGAGGTTTCCAGCAGCAAGGGCGCCATGCCCATGATCGTGGTCGAGACCGAGACGAAGATCGGGCGGAACCGTGACCGTACCGCCTCGCCGGCCGCCAGCGCGGCCGACAGCCCCTCGGCGCGACGGTCGTTGATGACGCCGACCAGCAGGATCGCGTTGTTCACCACGATGCCCGCCAGCGACGCCGCCCCCACCAACGACGGCATCGAGATGTTGTAGCCCATCAGGACATGGCCCCAGATCACACCCAGAAATGCCAGCGGGATGGTGATCATCACGATCAGTGGCTCGACATAGCTGCGAAACTGGAAGCTGAGCACCAGGTAAATGCCCACAAGCCCGATCAGGAACCCGCGCAGGATCGACGCGACGGTTTCCGCCGAATTCGCAGCCTGGCCGCCGATGTCAAAGGTCAGGCCGGGGGTGGTTGCCACCAGACCGGGCAAGAAGCCCTCGGCCAGCCGCGCGGTGATCGCGTCGGCGTTGCCGATGCGACCGTCCACATCGGCCGCCACAGTCAGCGTGCGCAGACCGTTGCGCCGCGTGATGCTGCCCCAGCCGCGCGCCTCGATGACTTCCGCGATGCTTGAAAGCGGCACGGTGCCGCCACCGGGCAGGGCGATCTCGAAAACGTTCAGGTCAGCGCGGGTGGCACGGTCACCATCGTCCAGCCGCACCTCAAGATCCCAGGCCAGATCGCCACGCCGGATTTCCGCAAGCTGCGTTCCAAGGAAGGCCGCGCGCAGCTGGCCCGCCACATCCGCGGCGGTCAGCCCTAAGGCCTCGGCGCCCGGCGATAGGCTTAGCCGCAGCTCTGGCGCACCGGGGCGCAGGTCGACAATCGCGTTGCGCACACCGGCATAGGTTTCCAGCTCGGCCAATGTGGCGCGACCTGCCGCCTCCAGCGTGGCGAGGTCGGGGTGGGTCAGCCGCAGCTCGACCGCGATGCCCTGCGGACCGATTCCCGGCTCAGTCAGGATCAGCGAGGAGACGCCCGGCAGTGGCCCGATTTCTTCGCGCCAGAGGGTAACGATCTCGTCCAGCGTGCTGGTGCGTGTCTCGGCGCCCATCAGATCCACGGCGACGGTAGCGACATGGGCGCCGGTTTCGCCCGCCGAGAGGTTGCGGCCCATTCGCGTGATACGGCGGATGACAAGCGGTTGTGCCTCGGGCTGTTCCGGCGTCAGGCGGGCATTCACGCGGTCCAGCGCCGCCTCGACCTGGGCGACGGCTTGGCCCGTGCGCGCCAGTGGGGTACCAGCAGGCAGCATCAGCCGCGCCTCCAGCACATCGCCGTCGATCTCGGGCATCGCCTCGCGCTTGACGACACCGCCGCCCAATGCGCTGACGGTCAGGATCAGCGCGCCGATGGCCAGACCGGCAACCAGCCAGCGGCCCCGGATCGCGGTATCGGCCAGACGGCCCATGCCTTCGCGCAAGGCGTCGAAACCCGCATCAAAGCGGATGCGGAACCTAGAGGGTTTGGTTTCCTTCATCCCGCCTTTCAGGTGGTGCGGCAGGATCAGGAAGGCTTCCACCAGCGAGGCGGCCAAGGCGGCCAGCAGAACGACCGGCAGAACCTCGAGCACCGCGCCCAGTTCGCCCGCCAGAAAGGCGAGCGGCAGGAACACCGCAAGGGTGGTCAAGAACGACGAGATGACGCCGGGTGCGACGGCCGCCACTCCCGCAGCCACGGTTTCCACAGTGGCGCCCTTCGCGGCATGAACCGCGATGGAATCCGCGATCACGATGGAATCGTCCATCACGATCCCGATCGCCATCAACAGCGCCACTAGTGTCATCATGTTCAGGCTGAGCCCTGTCAGCGCCATCCAGACGAAGGCCCCAGCAAAGGCCACGGGCAGGCCCATTGCGGCCCAAATCGCAAAACCGGGTCGGAAGAACAGGCTCATGACAGCGACGACCAGCACAAGGCCGATCACCCCGTTCTGCACCAGCATCACCAGCCGGTCGCGGATGATGGATGTCACGTCCTGCACCACCTCGACCATGATCGTGCCGGGCAGGCGTGCGGTTTCCTCGGCCACCAGCGCCGCGACCCCGTCGAGCACGCGCAGCGCGTCGGCATCAAGTGCCTTGGCGACGTCGATCACGATGGCCGGGGTGCCATCGACAAAGGCGCGGTCCTGCGGCGGCTCGAAGCCTTCTTCGATCACGGCTACATCACCTAATGTCAGGGTCGCGCCATTCGGCAGGACCAGCACGGGGATGGTCGCAAGGGTGATTGTCGTATCGCGCTCGGCGGTGAAACGCAGGGTCAGGTCAGCGCCTGGACCCTCCAGCGTTCCGGCGGGCAGGTCGATGTTCTGCGCGGCGATGGCGGCGGCCAATGCGGCAGGCGTCAGGCCGTGGCTGTCGAGCACGGCGCGGTCTGTCGTGATGGACAGTGTCCGGGCACCCAGACCCCCACGGGTCACTCGGGCAACGCCTGGCAAGGCGGTCAGACGGTCCGACAGGGCGTCGGCGTAAAGATCCAACTCGCCCAGCGGCAGATCGCCCGAGATGGCGACCGAGGTGACCGAATCAGAGCGGTGCAATTCGCGCACCACGGCCGGATCGGCGCGGTCGGGAAAGCTGTCGATGGCCGACACCTCGGTCCGCAGCGAATTGACGAAGCGCAGCGCGTCATTGCCCGGCGCCATGGTCGCCACGGCGCGCGCGCGGCCGGTCTGTGCGGTGCAGGTGAAGGTTTCCAGTCCCTCGACCCCCTGCACACCGTCCCAGAGCGGCGCGCAGATGGCGGTTTCAACATCCTCGGCGGCGGCACCGCGATAGGGCACGGTGATCTCGGCCTCGACAGCGCGGAAATCGGGGAAGGTCTCGCGTAGCAGACCCGGCGCGGCAAAGACGCCGGCCGCAAGGAACAAGAGCAACAGCAGGTTGCCCGCCGTCGGGTGGCCGGTGAACCAGCGGATCATTGCGCGGCCTCAACGGGGGTCAAGGCCATGCCGGGGATGGCCGGGGCGATGTCGTCGATCACGACGCGGTCGCCCGGGGCGAGTCCTGCGACAATGACAACGCGGCTGTCTTGCGCGAAGGCAGCTGTGACGGGGCGCAGTTCCAGCAGGTCATCAGCACTGGCAACCCGCACCATGCCGCCATGCATGGCTGCTTCGGGGATCGCGATGACGCTGGCTATGGACGCGCCCGAAAAGTCGATCTGCACCTGTGTGTTGGGTACCAGTGGCAAACGTCGAGGCGGGTCCGCGCCCTCATAGGGATCATCAACACTGACCACGACTGGCACGGTGCGTGCGCGGGCATCTAGCGCGCCCTCGATCCGGGCCACTCGAGCGGTCCAGATCTGCGTCGGGTCGGACAGCGGGCTGAGCGTCACATCGATCAGTGTGGGTGGACCATCGCGCATCATGTCGGCAAGGGCCATGTCCTCTATCGCATCTCCGATCAGGCGGCGAAAGCTGTCGATCGGCAGATGCGCCACGACCTCGGCCGCTGCGATCCCGTCGCCGCGGATCACGACCTGACCGGGAGCGACGGTCTGGAAACGCTCTGCGTTCACCTCGGTCACGCGCAGATCGAAAGGGGACGTCAGCACAGTGCGGTCCAGCGACCGGCGCGCACGGTCGATGGCGGCTTGTGTCCGCGCGACCTGTGCCACGATCCGCGCCTCGCGGGGCGGGATCAGTGCCATCGCGTTTTCCAGTTCCGCGACCGTCCGGCGGGCTAGAAGCGTGGCACGCTCGGCCTCGTCGACGCGTGATTGCGGGACGGTGCCCTGTTCGGCCAATGTCCGGGTGCGCGTCAGATCGGCCTCGGCCAGCGCGAGGCGCGCGCGTTCCAGATCGAGGATGCGGGCCGTGTTGGCCGCCTCGGCGGTCAGTTGTGCGCTTTCGGCGGCAAGCGCCGCCAGATCGGCCTGAGACTGCGCGAGCGCCAGTTGGTAATCGGCGGGGTCGATCCGCAACACCTCGGTCCCCTCGGGGATCAGGCGACCCGTTTCTAGATCGGGATGGCGCCAGATCACCTCGCCTTGTACCTCGGCCACGGCGACCCAATTGCCGGCGGCGCGCAGGTTGCCCCAGGCCGTGGCGGTCGGGCGGATATCCTCAACCGCGACGGTCATTACCCGGACGGGCAGGGCGGGCGCGCGCCCGTCAATCTGCGCGGGGCCGGGGGCCGAGGCGATCATCCAGACCGCTGCGGCGATCCCAAGAGCTATAGGCGGCAAGGCAAGGAGGGGGGCGAGGCGCATGGGACTCAGCCCTTTGCCCGACGCATCCGCGCCAGCGTCCCGTCACGCAACACGAATTGGTGGTAGAGCGCGCCGACCACATGCAGAGCGACCAATGCCAGCAGCACAATCTTCAACACATTGTGCCCCTGTGCTGCGGCCTCGACCCCGCCGAACCACGCGACGGACCCGCTGAGTGGCATCAGGATCATCAGCGCGTAAAGCCCGACATGGGTGAGCTTTGCGAGAATGCTTTGTACCTTGCTGGCTTCGATGGCCGGGGGCACCCCACGCCGGGCGCGCAGGGTCAGCCGCCACAGCGCGAAGATCATCACCAGCGCGCCGCCCGCCACATGGGCCAGCACGAGCGGGTCAAAGCCCGCGTCCAGCCCGTCGGTGATGCGGTCCCACGCAGCCGACATCGCGTCCTTGAAGATGTATTGCTGCGCGATCAGCGCGAAGACGAGCCAATGCAGCGCGATCTGCAGGCGGGAATAGCCGGTGGGGGCGGTTGTGACGGGCATGGCGGGGGTCCTTTCGGTCTAGGCGCGCGACTCGGGATGGAGGTTGCGGTTGTCAACAGTATATGTTAGTAAGTTATAACTAACAAGAGGTGATGCATGTCTGACCGTCAAAGCGCGCAAGACCGTAAGGCGCAGATCGTGGTCGAGGTACTGCGACTGGCCGACGAGATCGGACCCGACCGGCTAAGCACCACAGATGTCGCGCGTGCCATCGGTCTCAGCCAGCCTGCAATCTTCCGGCATTTCCCCACCAAGGGCGCGCTCTGGCTGGCGGTGGCTGAGGATATCGCTGACCGATTGCAGAGTTACTGGGCTGCGGCCGAGGTAGGGGCCACCGGGCCGCAGGCGCGCCTGAAAGCGCTGATCGGTGCGCAACTGACTGCCATTGCTGAAACGCCTGCCCTGCCGTCGATCCTGTTCTCGCGCGAGTTGCAGGTGGACAATCCAGCCCTGCGCGACGTGTTCCGGGGGCTTCTGGGCGCTTTTCAGGGCCGCCTTGTTGCCGTGATCCGTGATCTTCAGACCGCGGGCGACATGAAGCGCGACGTCAGCCCGGAGGATGTCGCCATCCTGCTGACATCGCTGGTGCAGGGTGTCGCCATCCGCTGGACGCTCGGCGCGCGAGGCTTTTCGCTCCCGCAAGAGGGTTTGCGATTGTTCGACGTGCAGTTGGCGCTGCTGAACGCTCAGGAGGACGTTTGCGATGAGAAAACACGATAGACTGCTTCGCATCACGGGTGGAGTTGCGATTGCCTTTGGCCTTTTGACGGTTGTTTCGGGCGGCACCACGCTGCTTGGTGCGCTCGAGATGGGGGCGGTCGTCCTGTTCGTCTTGTGGTTCAACACACTAGCTGGACTTGCCTATGTCGTCGCGGGCCTGGGCCTGTGGCAGGGGCGGCGATGGGCCTATCCGCTTTCTCTCGCGATCTTCGCCGCAACGCTGCTGGTCTTTGTGGCCTTCGGTCTGCATGTTGCCCAGGGTGGAGCCTTCGAGATGCGCACCGCTTACGCCATGACCCTGCGCAGCGCGGTCTGGGGCGCGATCGCGCTGGTGGCCCGGCAACTGCTGACCCGTCAGGCGCCTTCCGGCAGATAGACGCAATCGGCCAGGGTGCTGCGGTTAAGGTCGTCGATGAAGGCCGCCTCGGCATGGGCCAGCCGCGCCTTCAACCGGCAGTGCGGGGTCAGGGTGCAGGTGTTGGCTCCGGCGGCAAAGCACTCCACCAGCGCCTGATCGGCCTCGAGCACCGCCACCACATCGCCCAGCCGAATGTCCTCGGGCGCGCGAGCCAGCATCGCGCCGCCCCCGCCGCCGCGCCGGGTTTCCAGAAGACCTGCCGCGGCAAGCGCCGAAATCACCTTTGCCAGATGGTTGCGCGAGATACGGAACTCGGCAGCAAGGTCGGCAGCCGTGAAGGCGCGGTCAGGTGTGCCCGCCATGCGCATCAGCACGCGAAGCCCGTAATCTGTGAAGGAAGTGAGGCGCATGGTCGCGATCCTGATTTGGTATTTACAATGCGTATTACTGTGGTTTAATCGGTAAATCAAATACCAATTCGCTTAACTCAGACGACTCACCACAGAATGGACGTGCCATGCATGACGATGCCACCGCCGCAGTGCCGCAGGAAACCGGCGCCCTCATCGATCACATCCTGACCAACTATCACGCAATGCACAGGGCCGACCTCGCATCGCTGATCCCTCTTGCGACCCGTGTCGAACAGGTTCACGCCGATGATCCTGACGCCCCCAAGGGTCTTGCCCATGCTCTGACCACGCTTGCGCGTGAGATGGAGGATCACATGACCAAGGAAGAAATGATCCTGTTTCCGGCGATGCGCGCAGGTGGCGGGGCGGGCATCGAACACCCTATTGCGGTCATGCGCGCCGACCATGACGATCACGTCGAGGATATCGCTTTGATACGGCAGTTGACGCACGACTTGACGCCACCAGAGCATGCCTGCGGGTCCTGGCGGTCGCTTTATGGCGGCACGGCGACGCTGCTCGACGAACTGGCCGCTCACATCGCGCTTGAGAACGATGTGCTTTTCCCCCGGTTCGAGCCCGCAAGATGACCAAGGACGGGACATATGCCTCGCCGCCCTGCATGGCGGCAGAGGTCGATCCCGCGTATTTCGACCCGCTTGGCGTTGAACCCGGGCAGGCGCGCGATGTGGCGCGCTGGCGCCGGGCGGAACGGACAAGGTTGGCCGGGCTGAGGGAGGGCCTGGGCCAAGCCGGGCGGGCGCAGGTCTCGGACAGAATCGCGGGGCATCTAGGGAGGGTGCTGGGCGACCGCGGGGTAGGGCCCGGATGCGTCTTGTCCGGCTATTGGCCGATCAAGGGGGAACCCGACCTGCGCCCGGCCTTGGCCGATCTGCACCGCGCGGGCGTCACCATCGCCTTGCCGGTGGTCGAGACGCGCGCCGCGCCACTGGTGTTTCGCCGCTGGACACCCGAGACCAAACTGGTGCGCGGCGACTGGAACATCCCGGTTCCACCACCTGAAGCCGACGAACTGACGCCTGAAGTCGCGCTCGCCCCCTGCCTCGGTTGGGATGGGGCATGTTTCCGGCTGGGCTGGGGCGGGGGATACTTCGACCGGACGCTGGCCGCGCTGCTTTCGCGCCCTCTAACTATCGGGATCGCCCTCTCCGCAGCGTGTCTGCCGACGATCTTTCCGCAACCCCATGACATCCCCCTCGACCTCATCCTGACCGAGGACGGCGTCGCGGCAACAAGGCCAGAAGCAAGGCCCGAACCAAGGACACACAGATGACGACCACGACCGAGCAGATGCGCGCCTGGACCGGCCCTGCGATCCTGACCTTCGGGTTCCGCCCGTTCTTTTTCGGCGCAGCGGTCTGGGCCGTGCTGGCGATGGCGCTCTGGGTGCCGATGCTGTCGGGACAACTGATAGTGCCCACCGCTTTCGACCCCGTATCCTGGCACGCGCATGAATTCCTGTTTGGCTATCTGGGGGCCGTCGTCGCGGGGTTCCTCCTGACCGCCGTGCCGAACTGGACCGGGCGCTTGCCGATCGTCGGCTGGCGGCTGGGGATGCTTGCCGGCCTTTGGCTGGTGGGGCGTGTGGCGGTTGCGGTCTCGGGTAGCCTGCCTGCCTTGCAGGTTGCCATCGTCGATCTGGCGTTTCCGGTTGTCTTTGCGCTGTTGATCGCGCGTGAGATCGTGGCAGGCAAGAACTGGCGCAACCTGATCGTGCTGGGGATGCTGGGGGTCTTCATTCTTGGCAATGCGCTGTTCCACTGGGAAGCGGCACAGGGCGATTACGCGGCCCAGGGCTACGGTCTGCGGCTGGGCCTTGGCGCAGGCATCATGATGATCGCCGTCATCGGCGGCCGTGTGGTGCCGTCCTTCACCCGCAACTGGCTTGTGAAACGGCGCAGCGCCGTCCTGCCCGTGGCTCCGATGCAGTCTTTCGACAAGGCGGCGCTTGTGGTGCTGGCGCTGGCGCTTGTGCTCTGGGTCGCCTTGCCGCTCGGGGCCCTGACCGGGGTGGCCCTTGCGCTGGCAGGCGTGTTGCACACGCTGCGACTGGCCCGTTGGGCGGGGCATCGGACCTTTGCCGAACCGCTGGTGACGGTCCTGCACGTGGGCTATGCCTTCGTGCCGCTGGGGGCCTTGGCGCTGGCCGCGGAAATCTTGGCTCCGGGGCCCTTCGGGATGGCAGGTGCGCAGCATTTCTGGATGGCCGGTGCGGTCGGGTTGATGACACTGGCCGTGATGACACGCGCCACGCTTGGCCATACCGGGCAGGATCTGAGAGCGGGAGCAGGGACCGTCACGATCTATCTGGCCCTGATCCTGTCCGTATTTGCGCGGGTTGCGGGCAGCGTATGGCCCGAATTTTCCGGCCCGCTGAACACTTTCGCGGGGCTGTTCTGGACCCTTGCCTTCGGCGGTTTCGCCGTCGTTTACGGTGCGCTCTTGCTGCGCCTGCCCGCCGCCAAGCGGATCTGAGGCGCGCATCCATGGGATGGTTCGAGTTCGCCCTCGCCTATATCGTATTCTTCCTGTCGCATTCCTTGCCCGTGCGGCCGCCGCTCAGGCCCTGGCTTCAGGCGCGGCTTGGCGCTTCTGGCTTCACGCTGGCCTACTCCGCCCTGTCACTTGCGGTGCTGGCGTGGCTGATCGCGGCGGCAGGCCGCGCGCCGCATGTAACGCTTTGGGACTGGGCGCCATGGCAAGTTCATGTGCCGCTGATCGTCATGGGGCCGGTCTGCGTGATCCTTGCGCTGTCCATCGGGCGTCCGAATCCTTTTTCCTTCGGTGGCGCGCGCAACGACCTGTTCGACCCGGCAAGACCCGGCATCGTGCGGTGGTCGCGTCATCCGCTGCTTGCCGCGCTGGCGCTTTGGGCGGCGGCCCATGTCGTGCCGAACGGGGATCTGGCACACGTGATCCTGTTCGGCACCTTTGCCGCATTTGCGGTTCTTGGCGGTCGTCTGATCGACCGCAGGAAACGTCGTGGCATGGGGGCGGATTGGCAGCGCCTGCGCGTGGTGGTTGAAGACGCACCGCTCCTGTCCTGGCGCTGGCCGGGAGATATTCTTGCGCGACTCGTAGCCGCTGTTTTTCTCTACGCGATGCTTCTCTGGGTTCATCCCGTTCTGTTCGGCGTCAGCCCGCTTCCTTGATTGTCAGTCCTTGATGTCTTCGATCCAGGTCTTCGCGGCGACGGCACGGGGTAGACCAAGCGGGCCGATCGCCAGCATCGCGACCTGTATGATCACCGCTGGTTCGATCCCCTCAGAGGTGGCGCGCCGGGTGTGGGAGTGCACCGCGCCTTCGGATCCAGCGCCAATGGCAAGCGCGAGTTTGACGAGACGCCTTTCCCGGGGCGTCAACGGGCCACATTCAGCACTCGCCTTACCCAAGGCGGCATAGGCCTTCCAGACATCAGGATACTCTTCGGCGAGGTCTCCGGCCGCGCCGGGCATGGATTTGGTCATCTGTCTGTCCTTCAGGTTGAAAAATCATCAATCAGTGGATTGGGTTTTGCGAAGTGTTCAAGATCAACCTGATTGCCGATGGTGATACGGGTGCCGGTCACGCTCACACCATAGGGCTGCAGGCCCTTGAAGGCGCGGCTGAGGTTTTCGGGGGTCATCCCCAGTACCGAGGCGAGGCGGCGCTTCTCGAAATCAAGCTCGAATACCGTCCCGCCGCCAGCGTGCTTTTGTTGCCTGAGAAGGTAGTTCGCGAGCCGCTCGAGCGAGGTTCTGAGCTTGAGGTCCTTCTGGGACTTGATGACGGAGCGATAGCATTGCGCCAGCTCCGTGACGATGGCGCGGGCAAAGTTGCTGTCAGCGTCGAAGATCGCGCGCACATCCTGACTGGGGATCAGCGCGATCCGGCTTTTTTCCAGCGTGCGCGCCGACATCAGATAGGGCGCATCCTTGATCGTCGCGGCGAGAATGAAGGTCGAGATGGGGCGGACCGTCGCCATGCTGGTATCCCGGCCATTCCACGTCGAAAATAAATCGACCGAGCCCGAAATGACGATGTGAAGAAAATCGCTCGGCTCTCCTTCGGTGATCAATTCGATCTGGGCGGGGAAATTCTGCACATAGGTGCCGCGCATCAAGGACGTGAAATTATCATCCGCCATCTGCGAAAAGAGATTCAGTTGTCGAATGTCCCTGTATTCTGAATCGGGCATGCCATCCCCCCTGATTTCATGCGCTTAACAAATATCATCAGACCAATTGATAAAAGTCAATCTTTCAGTTGACCTTCGCCGCGGCGGCCTTGACCTGTCACCGACCAGCGGATGACATATTTCTGTAGGCCATTTATTTCGTTATTATTTTTGAGGTTTCGTGATCTAGATCAAGTCATGTGCGCCGCTCTGGCCTCAGGTCTGGCTTTGAACCCCACGCAGGGGGACAGAGCTATTCTTGCCGGAGACCCGCCATGCAGACCGTAGCAACAGCGTCGCGCGCCGATCAGACACGCGCCTTGAGCCTGAGCACGATCGCCTTCACCGCCTGTTTCGCGGTCTGGACGATCTTTTCCATCATTGGTGTCGCCATCAAGGCCGAGCTTGGCCTGAATGACACCCAGTTCGGCCTGCTGGTCGCAACGCCGATCCTGACCGGGTCCGTTACGCGCCTGTTCCTTGGCGTCTGGACCGAGAAATACGGTGGGCGGCTGGTGTTCTCCAGCCAGATGATCCTGACCGCACTGGCCACGTGGGCGCTAACGCTTGCAGACAGCTACATCATGTATCTGGTCGCAGCGCTTGGCATCGGTCTCGCGGGCGGTTCGTTCATCATCGGCGTGGCCTATGTCAGCCGCTGGTATGACGCGGGCCACCAGGGCACGGCGCTTGGCATATTTGGCGCGGGTAATGTGGGCGCGGCCGTTACCAAGTTCGTGGCCCCCTTCGTGATGGTCGCCTATGGCTGGCACGGGGTCGCCTACGTCTGGGCGGCCGGACTCGCCATCATCGGCGTGTTGTTCTTCCTCTTGGCCAAGGATGATCCCGCGCTTGTGGAACGCCGCCGGACTGGCGCAAAGGCACCCTCCCTCGCGGAGCAATTCGCACCGCTCAAGAACCTGCAGGTCTGGCGCTTCTCGCTCTACTACTTCTTCGTCTTCGGCGCATTCGTGGCGCTGGCGCTGTGGCTGCCCCACTACCTGATTGACGTCTACGGTATTGATGTACGGTTTGCGGGTATGGCTGCGGCCTCCTTCAGCCTCTCGGCCTCGCTGTTCCGGGCCTATGGCGGGGTCCTGTCGGACAAGTTCGGCGCGCGCTCGGTCATGTACTGGACCTTCGGCTTCAGCATGCTCTTCCTCTTCATGCTGTCCTATCCGCCGACCGATTACATCATTCAGGGCAAGGACGGCCCGATCGCCTTTTCCACGCAGATGGGTCTGTGGCCTTTCATCGTGACGCTCTTTGCGCTTGGCTTCTTCATGAGCCTCGGGAAAGCCGCCGTCTTCAAGCACATCCCGGTCTATTACCCGAACCATGTCGGCGCGGTCGGGGGTCTTGTGGGCATGATCGGCGGCCTTGGCGGGTTCGTCCTGCCCATCGCCTTTGGTGCGCTGCTGGATCTCACGGGCATCTACACCTCGTGCTTTGCCCTGCTGTTCGTTCTGGTCGCCATCGCGCTGACCTGGATGCACCTGTCGATCCGGTCGATGGAGCGCGCAGCCCATGGCGAGGTGCTCGACCGGCTGCCGCAACTGCCCGAAATGCAGGATATCCATCACCCCGAGCGCACGGCCATGCCGCGCGTGATTGAGGATTGGCGTCCCGAGGATGCGACCTTCTGGGCGGAAAAGGGCCGGGCAGTCGCGCGCCGCAACCTGTGGATATCCATTCCTGCGCTGCTACTGGCGTTTTCGGTCTGGATGGTCTGGTCGATGGTGATCGCGCGCCTGCCGGCCATCGGGTTCAACTTTGCTCCCGAACAGCTGTTCTGGCTTGCTGCCTTGCCGGCCCTGTCGGGTGCCACACTGCGCATCTTCTATGGCTTCATGGTGCCGATCTTCGGTGGACGCCTCTGGACGACGGTCTCGACCGCATCGCTGCTTTTGCCCGCCATCGGCATCGGCTACGCCGTGCAGAACCCGGAAACCCCCTATTTCATCTTCCTCGTGCTGGCGCTGCTCTGTGGCCTCGGCGGGGCCAACTTCGCCTCTTCCATGGCCAACATCGGCTATTTCTTCCCCAAGGCGGAAAAGGGCAACGCACTGGCGCTGAATGCGGGCCTCGGCAATCTGGGCGTCAGCGTCATGCAGTTTCTGGTACCGCTGGTCATCACCGTGGGCGTCTTCGGCGCCATGGGCGGCGCGCCGCAGGAACTGTCTGACGGCGGGCAGCTCTGGATGCAGAACGCGGGCTTCGTCTGGGTGCCGTTCATCCTGGCGGCCACCGTCGCGGCCTGGCTGGGCATGAACGACATCGCCGATGCCAAGGCCAGCTTCGCGCAGCAATCGGTGATCTTCGGGCGCACCCAGAACTGGCTGATGTGCATCCTCTATATCGGCACCTTCGGCAGCTTCATCGGCTACTCGGCAGGCTTCCCGCTCCTGAGTCGGATCGCCTTCCCAGAGATCAATGCGCTGCAATATGTCTTCCTTGGTCCGCTGGTGGGCGCGCTGAGCCGTGCCGGCACGGGCTGGGTGTCCGACAAGTTCGGCGGTGGGCGCGTCACCTTCTGGGTCTTTGCGGGCATGATCGCCAGCGTTCTGGCGGTTATCCTGTCGTTGCAGGCTGGCAGTTTCGCCGGGTTCTTCGCGGGCTTCATGGCGCTGTTCTTCTTCACCGGCGTCGGCAACGCGTCCACCTTCCAGATGATCCCCGTGATTATGGGTCGCGAAGTGCCGCGCCTGATGCCGCAACTGACGGGGGCCGACCGCGCGCGCCAGATCGCGATGGAATCGGGCGGCATTGTCGCCTTCACCAGCGCGATCGGGGCTTACGGCGGGTTCTTCATCCCCAAGGCCTATGGATCGTCCATCGCCATGACCGGCAGCCCCATTGGCGCGCTGTGGCTGTTCCTCGGCTTCTACATCCTTTGCCTTGCAATCACCTGGGTCGTCTACACGCGCCCCGGCGGCCTGCTGCACGACATCGAACATGGCCGCGCCCCGCAAGGCGCCGCCGCCCAACCCGCCCAATGACCCAACCGAATGCTCGGGCGGCGCATGTCGCCGCCCGGACCCAGACACCCGAAAGGAAAGCCCAATGAGCCATCTGCTCGACAAACTGAACTTCTTCCAGAGCAAGGAACTGGAGCAATTCTCGGACGGTTGGGGTCAGACCACCCGCGAGAACCGTGACTGGGAAGACACCTACAGAAATCGCTGGCGGCACGACAAGATCGTGCGCTCGACCCACGGGGTGAACTGCACCGGGTCTTGTTCCTGGAAGATCTACGTCAAATCCGGCATCGTGACTTGGGAAACCCAGCAGACCGACTATCCGCGCACCCGCGCGGGCCTGCCCAACCATGAGCCGCGCGGCTGTGCGCGGGGTGCCTCGTACAGCTGGTACCTGTATTCCGCGAACCGGGTGAAGAACCCGCTGATCCGCGGCGCCCTGATGCGCGCCTGGCGCAAGATGCGCGAGACGATGACGCCGGTTGCCGCATGGGCCGCGATCCAGAACGATCCGATCCTGCGAGACTCGTATACCAAGACACGCGGCAAGGGTGGTTTCGTCCGGGCAAGTTGGGACGAAGCGACCGAAATCGTCGCCGCCGCCAACGCCTACACGGCCAAGACCTACGGCCCCGACCGGGTGTTCGGCTTCTCGCCGATCCCCGCGATGTCGATGGTCAGCTACGCTGCAGGCTCGCGCTACCTTTCGCTTCTGGGCGGCACCTGCATGTCCTTCTACGACTGGTATTGCGACTTGCCGCCCGCCAGCCCCCAGACTTGGGGCGAGCAGACCGACGTGCCGGAATCGGCCGACTGGTACAATGCGGGCTTCCTGATGCTCTGGGGCTCGAACGTGCCACAGACGCGCACGCCCGACGCGCATTTCTACACCGAGGTCCGCTATCGCGGCACCAAATCCGCCGTGGTCAGCCCCGATTATTCAGAGGCGGCCAAGTTCGGCGACATCTGGCTAAACCCGCAGGCGGGTACCGATGCGGCGCTGGCGATGGCCATGGGCCATGTGATCTTGCGCGAATACCACCTCGACCGGCAGGCTGAGTATTTCGAGGAGTATGCCCGCAAATACACCGATATGCCCATGCTTGTCCGGCTGGACGAAAAGGACGGCCACCTTGTCCCGGGCCGGATGCTGCGGGCCGAGGATTTCGACGGCAAGTTGGGCGAGACCAATAATCCTGACTGGAAGACCGTGGCCTATGATGAGACCTCGGGCCAGATCGTTGCCCCCAACGGGTCCATCGGGTTCCGCTGGGGCGAGGAAGGCAAGTGGAACCTTGAGCAACGCGCCAAGGAAACCGATGCCCAACTGCGCCTGAGCCAGATTCTAGATGGCGACCATGACGAGGTTGTGGGAGTCGATTTCCCCTATTTCGGCGGTGCCGCGACGGGCGATTTCGTGAAATGCGACCACCCCGAGGTGTTGACCCGCAACATTCCCGCCCGCCGCGTCACGCTCGCCGACGGCCAGTCAGCGCTGGTCGCCACGGTCTTCGACCTGTTCTGTGCAAATTACGGGCTGGACCGTGGACTTGGTGGCGATTGGGTGTCGAAGGATTTCGACGACGACAGCCCCTACACCCCCGCCTGGGCCGAGAAGATCACCGGTGTAGAGCGTGAGAAAATCATCGCCGTGGCGCGCGAGTTCGCAGGCAATGCAGAGAAAACCCATGGCAAATCCATGGTCATTCTCGGGGCTGGTCTGAACCACTGGTACCACATGGACATGAACTATCGCGGCATCATCAACATGCTGGTGATGTGCGGCTGCATTGGCCAAGAGGGCGGCGGCTGGTCGCATTACGTGGGACAGGAGAAGCTCCGACCGCAGACCGGCTGGCAGCCACTGGCCTTCGGCCTGGACTGGAGCCGTCCGCCACGCCACATGAATTCGACCTCTGCCTGGTATGCCCACACGGACCAATGGCGCTACGAGACGCTGAGCGCGGGCGAGATCCTGTCGCCTACCGCGCCGGAGGGCGATTGGGATATCAGCCTGATCGACTACAACATCCGCGCCGAACGCATGGGCTGGCTGCCGTCCGCCCCACAGCTGAAAACCAACCCGCTGGAGGTATCAAAGGCGGCCAAGAAAGCCGGCAAGGACATTCCCGCCTATGTCGCCGAACAACTGAAATCCGGCGTCCTGGAGATGTCGTGCGAAGACCCGGACGCCCCGGAGAACTGGCCGCGCAACCTCTTCGTCTGGCGCTCGAACCTGCTCGGTTCTTCGGGCAAGGGGCATGAATACTTCCTCAAGCACCTGCTCGGCACCGATCACGGTGTCATGGGCAAGGACCTGGGCGAGGAAGGCGGCGTAATGCCGAAGGAGGCCGTCTGGCATGACGAGGCGCCCAAGGGCAAGCTCGACCTGCTGGTGACCATCGACTTCCGCATGTCCACCACCTGCGTCTATTCCGACATCGTCCTGCCCACGGCCAGCTGGTACGAAAAGGACGACCTGAACACCTCCGACATGCATCCGTTCATCCACCCGCTTCAGGCGGCGGTGGACCCGGCCTACGAGAGCAAGTCGGACTGGGAGATCTTCAAGTCGATCGCCCGGAAATTCTCGGAAGTCGCGCCCGAAGTGCTCGGCGTGGAAACGGACATCGTCCAACTTCCGCTGCTGCACGACACTCCCGGCGAATTGGCGCAGGCCCATGTGAAGGACTGGAAGAAGGGCGAATGCGACTTGATCCCTGGCAAGACCGCGCCGAACTACATCGCGGTCGAGCGGGATTATCCCAACCTCTACAAGAAGTTTACTTCGGTCGGTCCGTTGCTCGAGAAACTCGGCAATGGCGGCAAGGGGATCAACTGGGACACCAAGGTCGAGGTCGGTCATCTGCGCGACCTGAACGGCGTGGTGCTGGACGAGGGTGTTTCGAAGGGTCACGCGAAGCTTGAAACCGCCATCGACGCCTGCGAGATGATCCTGATGCTTGCGCCGGAAACCAACGGCGAAGTGGCCGTCAAGGCCTGGGAGGAACTGGAGAAGCCCACCGGCCGCCACCATGCCCATCTGGCCGAGGGCGCGCATCACACCAAAATCCGTTTCCGCGATATCGCGGCACAACCGCGCAAGATCATCTCCAGCCCCACATGGTCGGGGATTGAGTCCGAGGAGGTCTGCTACAACGCGGGCTACACAAACGTGCATGAGCTGATCCCGTGGCGCACCCTGACGGGCCGCCAGCAGCTCTACCAGGACCACCTCTGGATGCGCGCCTTCGGCGAGGGCTTTGTCAGTTACCGCCCGCCGGTGGACCTCAAGACCATCACCAAGGCCGTCAAGAACGACGCGGCCGAGGGCAGCCCGCATGTCGTACTGAACTTCATCACGCCGCACCAGAAATGGGGCATCCACTCGACCTATACCGACAACCTCCTGATGCTGACGCTGAACAGAGGCGGGCCGGTGGTCTGGATGTCCGAGATCGACGCCCAAAAAGCGGGCCTCGTCGATAACGACTGGGTCGAGGCCTACAACATCAACGGCGCGCTGACGGCGCGGGTGGTTGTGTCCCAGCGGATCAAGCAGGGCACGCTGTTCATGTATCACGCTCAGGAAAAGATCGTGAACACGCCCGGCTCGGAAAAGACCGGTCATCGCGGCGGCATCCACAACTCGGTGACCCGCGCCACGCTGAAACCCACCCACATGATCGGCGGCTATGCGCAGCTGTCCTACGGTTTCAACTACTACGGCACCGTGGGCAGCAACCGCGACGAATTCGTCATCGTGCGGAAAATGAAGAAGATCGACTGGCTGGATCAGCCCGCAACCCGGAAAGTGGAGGCAGCAGAATGAAAGTTCGTGCGCAAATCGGCAAGGTTCTGAACCTCGACAAATGCATCGGGTGTCACACCTGTTCCGTCACCTGCAAGAATGTGTGGACGACGCGCGAAGGCGTTGAATACGCATGGTTCAACAACGTCGAGACCAAGCCCGGGACCGGCTACCCGACCGACTGGGAAAACCAGAAGCGTTGGAACGGTGGCTGGACACGGTCGGCCAGCGGCAAGCTGCATCCTAAGCAGGGGTCCAAATGGCGGATCCTGGCCAACATCTTTGCCAACCCGTCGATGCCCGAAATCGACGACTACTACGAGCCGTTCGATTTCGACTACGACCACCTGAAATCCGCGCCCGACATGGACCATTTCCCCACCGCGCGCCCCCGGTCGAAGATCACCGGTGAGCGGATAGAGAAGATCGAGAAGGGTCCGAATTGGGAGGAAATCCTCGGCGGCGAATTCGCCAAGCGGTCCAAGGACTACAACTTCGAGAACATCCAGAAGCAGATCTATGGCGAGTATGAAAATACCTTCATGATGTATCTGCCGCGCCTGTGCGAGCATTGCCTGAACCCCACCTGTTCGGCTTCTTGCCCTTCGGGTGCGATCTACAAGCGCGAAGAAGACGGCATTGTCCTGATCGATCAAGAAAAATGTCGCGGCTGGCGGATGTGCATTTCGGGCTGTCCCTACAAGAAGATCTACTACAACTGGGAAAGCGGCAAATCCGAGAAGTGCACTTTTTGCTATCCGCGCATTGAATCCGGCCAGCCCACGGTTTGTTCGGAAACCTGCGTGGGCCGCATCCGCTATCTGGGTGTGATCCTCTATGACGCCGACAAGATCGAGGCGGCGGCCAGCAGCGAGCGCGAGACCGATCTCTACGGCGCGCAACTCGATGTGTTCCTCGATCCGAACGACCCCGAGGTGATCGCCGCCGCCCGTCGCGACGGGATTCCCGAGGACTGGATCGAATCCGCCAAGGTCAGCCCGATCTGGAAGATGGCGATGGAGTGGAAGGTCGCCTTTCCGCTGCACCCCGAATACCGGACGCTGCCGATGGTCTGGTACATCCCGCCGCTGTCGCCGATCCAGAACGCCGCACAGGCCGGACAGATCGCGATGAGCGACCAGATGCCCGACGTGCGCAGCTTGCGTATCCCGGTCCAATACCTCGCCAACATGCTGACAGCAGGCGACGAGGAACCGATCGTGCACGCGCTGGAACGGATGTCGGCCATGCGGCTCTACATGCGTGCGTTGACGGTGGACGGTGTGCGCGACGAAGGCATCGCCGCCCGCGTCGGCATGTCTGGCCGGATGATCGAGGACATGTACAAGATCATGGCCATCGCCGACTACGAGGACCGCTTCGCCATCCCGACCGCGCACCGCGAACAGAACGAGGAAGGCGCCGAGATCCGCGGCGGCTGCGGGTTCACCGACGGCAATGGCTGTTCCACCGGCGATACCGGCAAGACCAGCCTGTTCGGCGGCAAGAAAAAGTCCTTTGCCCTTCCACTGGAGTCGTTCTGATGATGGACCGTACCCTCAAGGCGCTGTCGCTGACGCTCAGCTATCCGTCGGCAGACCTGCAAGACGCCATGCCCGAGATCGGAGCGGTTCTGGCCGCCGATCCACGCATCGCGCCTGATACGCGAAAGGCCCTGCACAAGCTTTCTGATGACCTCGGGCAGGGCGACCTGTTCGATATTCAGGAAAGTTATGTGATGCTTTTCGACCGGTCACGGACCCTGTCGCTGAACCTGTTCGAACATGTCCACGGCGAAAGCCGGGATCGGGGCGGGGCGATGGTCAGCCTGATCGAGACCTACCGCGAGGGCGGGTTCGAGCCCGCCACCACGGAACTGCCCGACCACTTGCCGGTGCTGCTGGAATTCCTCGCCTCGCGGCCCTCATCCGAAGCGCAGGAAATCCTCGCGGACGCGGCCCATATCTTTGACGCGATCCGCACGCGACTGGTGCGGCGTGAAAGCGGATATGACGCGGCCTTTGCCGCATTGGCGCAGCTTGCCGATGTCAAGGTGGATGCACAGGCAGTGGCCGAGATGCTGGCCCAACCGGACGACGATCCTACCGACCTCGAAGCCCTTGATGCGGTCTGGGAAGAAACCGAGGTCACTTTCGGCCCCGACCCAAATGCGGGCTGCCCGCAGGTCCGCGACATGCTGGCGGGTATGGACATACCGGCTCTCAAGACGACCTCAAACAACCTGAACAGGAGCGCATGACATGTTCGGCAATTTCGATATCAACTTCATGCTGTTTGGCGTCATGCCCTATGTCGCTCTGACAGTGTTCCTTGTGGGTTCCATCGCCCGATACGAGCGTGATCCCTTCACCTGGAAAAGCGCGTCCAGCCAGCTCTTGCGCCGCAAGCAGCTGATCTGGGGGTCGATCCTGTTCCATGTCGGCATCCTGACAGTGTTCTTCGGCCACCTCGTCGGGCTCTTCACCCCGATCTGGGTGCTGGATACCATAGGTATTCCCTATGGGCTGAAGCAGTGGATGGCGGTCCTGATCGGGGGGCCTGCCGGCATCGCCGCACTCATCGGCTCGACGATGCTGATCCATCGCCGTCTCGCCGATCCGCGCATCCGTGTGACATCGACCTTTCCAGATATTCTGATCATGGTCTTGATCTGGCTCCAGCTGGCCATCGGCCTGCTGACCATCACCCAGACGCTGCAACACATGGACGGGTCGGAAATGGTCCGGTTCATGACCTGGTCGCAAAGCGTCGTGACCTGGAACATCAACGCCTGGGTCACCGTGGTTGACGTGCATTGGCTCTACAAACTGCACATCTTCCTCGGGCTGGTCATCACCATCCTGTTCCCGTTCACCCGGCTCGTCCACATTTGGTCCGGGTTTGCCGCCCCCTTCCGCTACCTGCTGACGCGGCCGGGATATCAGATCGTGCGTTCGCGCCGTCGCCGCCCGCTGGAGGAACGCCGCCGCGCCTATGACGCACGGCAGGGCAAGACCGGCCCCAAGATCACCACACCTGCGGAGTGAGCACGATGAACATAGCCCTGTTTCCCGATGTTGTTGTGAACAATGAGACCATCCCCTCGGCGGCCATCGCCGCCGAGGCCCAGAACCACACGGCCCCCAAGGACAAGCCCGGCATCGCCTGGCGCAAGGCGGCGCAGGCGCTGACGATCCGCGCTCTGTTGCTGCAAGAGGCCAGCGCTCGTGGGCTGACGCCCGATCCGATCGAGCTGGCACCCGGACGCTTCGAGACCGAGGATGAAGCCCTGATCCGCGCCCTTCTGGACGAAGCGCTGAGCATCGCGCCCGTGACGGAAGACGCGGTTCGCGCCGAATGGGCCAAGGGTCCTGACCGCTACCGCTCTGCGCCGCTCTGGGATGTCTCGCACATCCTGTGCGCCTGCGACCCGCGCGAGGTGGCCGAGCGCGCCGCAGCAGAGGCGCGGGCCATGGCTCTGCTTGCGCGGCTTGACGGGGACGCCAAGGGGTTCGCCGCCGCGGCTCGTGAAAGCGATTGCGGGTCCAAGGCATCGGGCGGGCATCTGGGCCAGCTTGGACCGGGCGACACCGTGCCCGAGTTCGAGGCGGCGCTGCGTACCTTGGCGGAAGGCACCGTCAGCTCCGCGCCCGTTCTGTCGCGGCACGGCTGGCACATCATCCGCCTGAACGCCACCGCACCGGGGCAGGTTTTGCCCTATGAGACCGTGCGCCCAAAGATCGCGCAGGCGCTCGAAAAGGCGGCCTGGGCGAGGGCATCACGGGACTTCGTCGAAACTCTGGCCCAAAGCGCAAAGATCACCGGCGCCAGCCTTGCGCCGATCTGAACCCTGCGAAAGGACGCGTCATGCACCCCTCAGAACCAGCGCTGCGCGGGAGTGGTGAGACACCGACAAACCCGAGCCTGCTTGCAAATCCTCTGGATTTCATCAGCGAGGACCACCTGCGCGAGCGGCAGATCTGCGCGGTCATCGACGGGCTGGCCACGGCGGACGCCCTCGATCGTCGATCAACCACTGCGGTGCTGCGCTTCCTGAACGAGGAACTGAACGTCCATCTGCGCGACGAGGCAGAGGATCTGTTCCCGCTTCTTGCCCGGCGGTGCACCGAAGAGGATGCGATCGAAGGTGCGATTGCCCGGATCAAGGCCGATCAGGACGAAGCGATGCGTCTGCTGCCTGAGGTGCGTGCGATGCTTTCCGGTTGCCTTGATAGCGGGGTCAGCCTCACCGCCGAGGAGCGCACCGTGCTGTCCAGGTTTGCGGGGCATGTGCGCCGCCACCTGGTGGCCGAAAACGCCATCCTGTTGCCGATTGCCCGCGCCCGGCTGACCCGGTCCGATCTGCGGACCTTGTCGAAACACATGCGAACGCGGCGCGGGCTGCCCGACCTTTTGGAGACGACCGATGCTGAATGATCTTCTGGCCCGCAACGAGGCGTGGTCGCAAAAACGTCACGCCGAGGAACCGGAGTATTTTACCCGCCTCGCCGCACTTCAGGCGCCCGAGTTCTTCTGGATCGGTTGTTCGGACAGCCGGGTGCCGGCCAATGTGGTGGCGGGCCTTGATCCGGGCGAAGTTTTCGTCCATCGCAACGTCGCCAACATTGTTCATTCCTCGGACATGAACCTGTTGTCGGCACTGGAATTCGCCGTCGATGCGCTGCATGTGCACGAGATCATCGTTTGCGGCCACTATGGCTGCGGCGGGGTCAAGGCCGCGACCGAGGATCTGCCCCATGGTCTGGCCGATCACTGGCTGGAACCGATACGCCGTCTGGCCCGCGCCTATGCAGTTGATCTGGGGCGCGAGCCCGACCTTGAAGCGCGCCGCGACCGGCTGGCCGAATGGAACGTGGTCGAAGGTGTGCGGCGCGTCTGCGAAACGCCGATCTTGCAGCGGGCTTGGGCTCGTGGCGCCGTCGTTCGCGTGCATGGCCTGATCTATGGCCTCAAGGACGGACGCCTGCGCGACCTCGATTGCAGCATCGGGCCGGGGCATTTTCAGACCGCCCATTCGACAATGGAGGCAGCACAATGACACTTCATCAGGCCATCGCATCACCGGGCTGCGGCTGTGACCGTCAGGATATGCTCCATGCGCTGATCAGCATCGACGAGGCCCTTGCCCGGATTGCGACGCATGCATCGCCGGTCAGTCGAACCGAGGCCGTGCAGGCGGGCAGCGCCCTTGGCCGCACTCTCGCCCTGCCGGTCCGGTCCCGGTCCATGGCCCCGACTTTCGACAATGCGGCGATGGATGGCTATGCCATCGCAACATCCGCCCTGACGGGGCACGGTCCGTGGGACCTGCGGGTGATAGCGCGCGTACCTGCAGGGCAGGAGACGACGGCATCGGTCGCAGGGGGCGTCGCGGCCCGGATCTTCACGGGCGCGCCGATCCCGGGCGGAGCCGACGCCGTCGTGATGCAGGAGGATGTCCTGCGCGACGGGGATTTCATTCACCTGTCCCGCCGTCCTCAACCGGGTCTGAACATCCGTCGCGCGGGCAGCGACCTGGCCAGGGGTGCGAGCGTTCTGGACAAGGGCCGGAGGCTTGGCCCGAAAGAGATTGCCGTCTGCGCCGCGGCCGGCGCAGGCCTCGTTCGCGTCCGGCGCAGGCTGCGCGTGGCCCTCTTGGTTACCGGCGACGAGGTCCGTCGCGCCGGGGGCGCGCGCGAGGGCGCCCAGATATGGGACGTCAACACACCGATGCTGACGGCAAGCCTTGCAGCTGCGGGCGTCGAACTCGTCGCCTCGGCCCATGGTGCAGACAGCCGCGCAGACCTTGCCCGTCAACTGGGTGACATGGCGGCGCAGGCCGACCTTGTCATCTCCACGGGCGGTATCTCGGTCGGGGAAGAAGATCATGTAAAGCCTGCCTTCATGGCACTCGAGGGCGAGGTCTTGTTCAGCGGCGTCGCGATCAAACCGGGCAAGCCGGTGTCGGTCGGGCGTATCGGGAAAGCCTATTGGCTTGGTCTGCCCGGTAATCCGGTGTCTGCCTTTGTCACCTGGCAGGTGTTCGGAATGGCGCTCATCCGGGCCCTGACCGGCGAGCGGACCCGCGCGCCGACCCGGCGGCACGTCGTGACCGCAAGCCCAATCCGCCGCAAGCCCGGGCGCTGCGAACTCCGACCCGCCACGCTGGCCGGGTTCGACTCCCATGGCCGCGAGATCGTCAGTTTCGAGGATGCCACCCATTCGGCGCGTGTCGGTCTGCTTTCCCTCTCGGACGGGCTGATGTTTCTGCCCGCCGATGCCGAATGCCTGCCAGCCGGTGCGCTGGTCGAATTCCAACCTTTCTGCCAATCCTGAAGGAGCCCGGATATGAAACTTGCCTACACGATGGCGCCGGGACGCGGCGATACTGATCTGGTGCTTGAAAGCCTGGCAGCAGATCTCGCTGCCCGGGGCCTCAGATGCTGCGGCACCGTCCAGATCAACAGCGAGCGCGCCGATGCGGGTCCCTGCGACATGGATGTGCGGGTGTTGCCCGATGGGGCCGTCTTGCGCATCAGTCAGGATCTTGGCCCGCAGGCGCGGGGGTGTCGCCTCGACTCGGCCGCGCTTGAAACGGCCGTCGGACTGGTCGCAGCTGGCCTGTCATCCGGCGCGGACCTTTTGATCGTGAACAAGTTCGGCAAACACGAGTCCGAGGGTCGGGGGTTCCGCAGCGTGATCGCCGAGGCGGTCGCGATGGATATCCCCGTTCTCGTCGGCCTCAACGCGCTCAACCGACCGGCCTTCGAGAGTTTCGCGGAAGGGATGGCAATCCAACTGCCGTCGGATCCCGCCGCGCTGATGGCGTGGGTCGAGGACGTTACATCGAAGGCGGACGAAGTGGTCTGAGATCAGCCGACGCGCGCGATCTGTCGCCCATCTTCTCGCCATTCCGGCAGACCGCCTTCGAGGCGGCGCGCGTTGAAGCCGTGTTTGCGCAAGGCGGCCACTGCCTGGTGGGCATAGATGCAATAGGGGCCGCGGCAATAGGCGACGATCTCCGTGTCCGGCGTGAGGATGGGGAGGATCTGCTCCAGCTGCGCCAGTGTCGCGTTCAGCGAGCCGGGAATGTGCCCCGCAGCGTATTCGTCTGCCGGTCGCACGTCGAGCACAGTCACAGAACCCTCGGCGATCCGTGCTGCGAGGTCCGCCCGGCTTACCGGCTCAGGGGCATCTTCGCCGCTTGAAAGCCCCCGCAAGATGCGCTCGATCTGCGCGAGGTTCCGCTCGGCAACGATGCGCAGAAGGTCCATCAGCGCAAGCGTCTTCACGTCGGTCAGCCGGTAGATTACCGCCTTGCCGTCGCGGCGGCTGGTGACGAGAGCGGCCCGGCGCAACTGTTGCAGATGCTGCGAGCAGTTGGCGATGGTGAGGCCGCCTGGGCCATCGCAATCGTGCTCTTTGCCGCTCTGGCGTTTGTCGCATTGTTTTTCCGCTGGCGGAATCATCGTCGCATTGCACCGATCTTGCTGGCCGGTATCGGGTTTCTGCTGATCGCCTTTACCATGATGATTTCCTACGAGCGGCTAATCGAACTGGTGGGATTTGCCTTCCTTTGTGTAGGAACGTTCGTCGATTGGCGCATTGGGCGGGGGCGAGGAAGTGACGTTGCCTGAGAAGCCGCCCATCCTTGCCGACAAACATCACGACGCCCCATCGGCCTTCACGCCCGAAAGTCTGCTCCGCGAGGCGCGCCGCCAGAAGGGTGCAGAGGCTGTTGCGGTTCCGAAAGTCTGCCTGCTCGATCCCGACGGCGACATCGTGCGTCAACTGCGTGCAGAGGGCCGGGCGGAGCGGCACCAAGGATGGGTCTGCTACCACACTGACATGTGGGTCTTCGACCTCGATGGCCACGAGATTGGCGTGGTCGGCTGCGCTGTCGGCGCTTCCTTCGCCGTCCTGGTAACCGAGGAAATGTTCGCCTCCGGCTGCGAACTCTTGATCAGCGTCACCTCCTCGGGACAGATCACGCCAAAGGGTGCGCCGCCATATTTCATTCTGATCGACCGAGCGCTGCGCGATGAGGGCACGAGCTATCACTACCTCCCGCCCTCGGACTGGAGCGCCGCGCCTGAACGGCTTCTCCCCCGCCTGAACGATGCGTTCGAGGACGGCCCACGCGTGCTGACCGGGGCGACTTGGACCACCGATGCCCCGTTCCGCGAGACCGAAACCGCCATCGCCGCGGCGCGGGCACGCGGCATCCTCGCCGTCGAAATGGAGGCGGCAGGGCTTTACGCCTTCGCACAAGCGCGAGATCGGGCCGTCATCTGCCTCGCCCATGTGACGAACCAGATGGGAACGATCGAGGGGGACTTCGAAAAGGGCGAGGCAAATGGGACCGCTGATGCCTTCGCTGTGATATCGCGGATTGTCGACCGCCTCGGTTGACACTCAGACTCACTATTGGAACTGACCATGGCACTCCCAATCTGACAGACCGCGACACCAACTGGCTCTGCTGCTCCAGATCAAGGGCTTCGGTAGACATATCGGCAATGAGTCCTGTGGTGAGGATTCAATGGTTTTGCCAAGGACCGGGTCCGGACCCGGAAAAAGTAAAAGTGTTCTTCGGGTTTTGTGACTGACGGATGAGGGCCTTTGGGGTCCCTCAGATGGGTCCGGGCCGGATTCCGGTCTGTCTTTCCTGATGAAGGGCATTCCGATGCAAACAGGTGTCTTGCGCGTGTTACGCGCGACCGCTGCCTCGTGGTGGCGACACAAGGAACTACGCCGAACCGGCCAGACGGGCCAGGCACTGCAGCTCGAACGCCAGACCGTCCTGCGTGATCTCGGCTTTCTGAAGCAGGCGGCGTCATTGCCAAACGCGCATGTGATCTGCGGAGAGGGCGGGACATTCATCCATCTTGGTTGGATCACCGTGTCGACCTTCGCGCCGATCGAGCGCTTTCCCTTGGCCACTCTTGCGGTCGCACGAGGGATCCCGTTCATCGATATCCGACCCGTCACCGATGTCATCGCCTTCGCGAACCTGCCGCGGGTGGCGCGGGACGGATCGATCGACCCTGAACCTTGCGGCCCTGGCAGGTCCGTCTCGCTGACCGCCTACATCGACATGGTCGAAGCCCTCGGTGGCAGGATCGCCAACGATCCACGCCCCCGTCAGTCAACCTGATCACCACTCCCTCTCATCAACACTCGAAAGGAGGCCAGCCATGGCCCGATCCCGCACG
>Ga0189278_10225_pt1 | contig 36294 bp, 29 predicted proteins | sample N26A9minimetaG_FD_130326 | JGI IMG/M metagenome (GOLD analysis project Ga0189278, IMG submission 130326) | Marine microbial communities from the Costa Rica Dome - N26 A9 mini metaG | ecosystem: Environmental > Aquatic > Marine > Oceanic > Photic zone | place: Costa Rica: the Eastern Pacific...
GAGCGCAGCGACACGTCCAAACCAACATAGTAATCCATTTCGTTCTCCTCAAATTGCAGATACTTCCTGCAACTCTATCAAGAACCTGACCCGTCAATCTGGTCAGCCCGATTACCCATGCTTCGTCCCGCATTGCAGACCTTCGCGCACCTTCCTGCGAAGGTCCGCTTTGAGCCCTTTCCGCTTTACCAAGCGCGGAATCAAGGCCGCAGGCCGCCGCGCATCGCCGGGCCGTCCCCTGGCACGGCGATTTGGCTGCTGTCGTGTGCTACGGATAACTTGGAAGTGCTTGGCTGCCATAAAGTGCCAGTCACGACGGTCGGATTGCCGCACCACGGCCCGTCGATGCGCGGCTTGGGGTTTTGTTGCGAACGGCAACTCCGTCCCACATCCCAGACCTTCGCGCGCCTTCCGGGGAAGGTCCGGTGCGCGCCCGCATGGGCAAAATCCACAACCGCCCCGAATGGCCTCTTTCAGTTGCGCGGCGGCGTTGGCTATACCGTAGCTGGCTTCAGCCCGCATTTGCGATTGGAAAGGCGTCTGATGAACAAACTATCTGCGGCACCCGTGCTCACCACCGAAAGACTGATCTTGCGTGGTCCCGAACGGGAGGACCTGCCGGCCTTCACCCGGTTCATGACCAGCGCCCCGTCACTGGAAGCGCAGGGAGAGACCGTCACGGCGGAACAGGCCTGGTTCGGGTTTCTGACCGGAATCGGGCATTGGCAATGGCACGGTTTCGGCTTCTTTACCCTCGTTGAAAAGCAGACGGGACAGCCGGTCGGGCGCGTGGGTCTGATCAGGCATTCCAACTGGCCGGAGGTGGAACTGGCCTGGCATCTCTTCGAAGAGGGCGAGGGGAAAGGCTTTGCCACGGAAGCCGCAATCGCCGTCAGGACATGGGCCGGCGCGGCGCTGGGGCTGGATCGGCTGTACAGCTACATCGACCGCAAGAATCTGCGTTCACAGGCCGTGGCGAAGAGGCTTGGTGCCCGCACGGAGGGCACACGGGCGCCGCACGAGCCAGAGGCGGAAGTCTGGGTTCATGCAATGGCGCAGCGTTGAGGCTAGCCGGGCCGGTGCCTTCGGCTTGTTCCGGGCCTTGGGCTAACTGATCGGGGGCAGCGTCCTCCGCTCCGCGAACCGCACCCCATGTCGCCCCAGGCCCGGTCCCACCCGCGCTCTAGCCGCGCAGGAAGGCTTCGACCCAATCTGTCACGGTCTGTGACGCGGGGCCGGTGCGGTGTTCTTCGAACTGGTTCCCGACCAGGGAAGGTTCGAGGTTGAATTCGATCGTATGGGCCCCTGCGCGACGGGCCTCGGCGACGAAACCTGCCGCCGGGTAGACATTGCCGGAGGTGCCGATGGCGATGAAGATCTCCGCCTCGCTCAGGTGCCGGAACAGCGCGTCCATGTCATAGGGCATTTCCCCGAACCAGACGATGTCGGGCCGCGCGGCGGGCGCGCCGCAGGCGGGGCAGGGATCGCCCGGGGCCATCACCATCGGCGCGGGCCAGCGGTGATCGCAGGCGGCGCAGAGCGCGCTTTTCAGCTCGCCATGCATATGCATCACCCGCTGCGATCCGCCGCGTTCATGCAGGTCATCGACGTTCTGGGTGATCACGATCACCTCGCCCTCGTGTTCGGCCTCCAGCCGGGCGAGGGCGCGGTGCGCGGCATTGGGTTCCACCTGCGGCAACTGCGCGCGGCGGGCATTGTAGAAATCGACCACCAGCTTGGGATTGCGGGCAAAACCTTCGGGCGTGGCCACGTCCTCCACCCGATGCTGCGCCCAGAGACCGTCATCGGCGCGGAAGGTCTCGATCCCGCTTTCGGCGGAAATGCCGGCACCGGTCAGGATCACGATCTTGCTGCGGGAATGGATCATGGGTTCTGGTCCTCGATCAGGTGGAAACTCTCGGCCAGCCAGGGCAGCTGTGCGGTGACCGGGCCGATCATATGGGTCTGCATCAGGCGGCGCATGGTTGCGGATATATCGCGCGGGACCGGGTCGGACCAGTCCGCCCCGGCAAAAAGGGTGATCTGCCGCGCGGCATCCGGCAACGGCAGGGGCATCGGCTGCAGCGCCTCGTGGAAGCGCGCGGCGCGCATATAGCCCAGGGGCGTGGTGATCGCCCAGCCGATGCCGCGCGCCACCATGGCCATCAGCGCCAGATGGCTGCCGATCTCGAACCGGGTCGGCAGGGTCAACCCGGCCCGCGCGATATGCCCGCCGATCTGCTGCGCGATCAGCTGCTCGACCGCGTAATGCAGCAGCGGCAGCGGCCCGGTGCCCGCCAGCAGGCTGTCGGGTGTCTGGTCCAGCCCGGCCGGTGCCACGATGATGAAGGGGTCGCGCGCCAGCGGATATTCGGTGACCCCTTCGGGCGGTTCGGCGGGTCTGGCCCCGATGGCCATGTGCAGCGCCCGCGCCTGCATCGCAGCGGCCAGTTCAAGACTGCCGTCGGTGATCATGCGGAACCGGCAGCCGGTCAGGCTGTCGGCGAGGATGGTGGCAAGGCGCGGGGTCAGGTCATTGTCGAAATCGTCGATGATGCCCAGACTCAGCTCCTTGAGGTGGGCAAGGTCCATCACCGTGACCTCGCTTTGCGCCAGCCTGAGTTCCGACAGGGCCACCCCGGCATGGCGCAGAAACAATTCCCCCGCCGGGGTCAGCCGCATGGGGCGGCGTGAATGGTCGATCAGATCGGCCCCCACCGCCTGTTCCAGATTGCGCATCTGCTGGCTGACCGCAGGCTGGCTGAGCCCGGTCGCCATGGCCGCCTGTGCCACCGACCCGGCCTGTGCCAGCGCTTCGAAGACTTCGATTCCACGCAGGGTGACGCCCTTTTTCAACATATGCTTGGCCCCTTGTTTCGTGTTTCTTGAAAGCATCCGCTGCCGGGGTCAAGGTTTTATGACGTTTTTGCGAAGACCTCATAAGAAAAGCGGAATATAGCAGCATTCGGGCCTGACGAGAGGCTGGCGCATTGATGGGCCGGGGCGCGGTATGGGGCAGTCCGGCGGCCGGGTCCGGTCGCCGTCGAACGGTCATGCCAAGGCCCGGAACAAGCCGCAGGCGCCGGGCCATCGCCTGCCCGCCGCTCGGGTAGGCGATATAGTTAGGCTTGGTGTTCCCTCGATGGGGTTCATCACGGTTGTGAAATAAAGTGGCATGAACATAGGTCGGCATCGCCCACCCCGGGCAGGCGACGGCCCGGCTTGTGCTTTGTGTCCATGGACCGGCATGTAGCGCAAAGCGCTTCGGGGTCCTCCTGCGCCACTTGCAGCTTTTCCACGCACCCCCCATGGTGCGCCCGAGAAGGAGACCGAGATGAAGATTGCCACCGCCGCCTATCCGCTCGATGTGCTGACATCCTGGGCGCAATACGAGGACAAGATTTCGCATTGGGTGGCAGAGGCCGCCGGGCAGGGGGCCGACCTGCTGGTCTTTCCCGAATATGCCGCGATGGAACTGGCCACCCTGGCGGGCCCGGAGGTGGCGGGCGATCTGGAGGCATCGCTGTTCGCCGTGTCCGACCGGCTGCCGGAGGCCGATGCCCTGCATGTGAAACTGGCCCGCGCGCATGGGGTGCATATCGTTGCCGCCTCTGCCCCCGCGGCGACGCGGACCCGGCCGGTCAACCGCGCGCGGCTGATCACGCCCACCGGGCAGATCGGGGTGCAGGACAAGCAGATCATGACCCGTTTCGAGGGCGAAATCTGGGACGTTATCCCGGGCAACAACCTGCAGGTATTCGACACCGCCCTGGGCAAGATCGGCATATTGATCTGTTATGACAGCGAATTTCCCCTGCTGGGCCGGGCGCTGACGGAATGTGACATCATCTGCGTGCCCTCGGTCACCGAAACCCTGGCGGGCTATTGGCGGGTGCGGATCGGCGCGATGGCCCGGGCGCTGGAGAACCAGTGCATCACCGCCATGTCCAGCGTTGTGGGGGAGGCCGATTGGTCCGAGGCGCTGGGCACCAGCTTTGGCGCGGGCGGCATCTTTGCCCCGCCGGACACCGGATTTCCGCCCACCGGTGTCATGGCCGAGGGCGCGCTGAACGCCCCCGGCTGGACCTGCGCCGAGGTCGACCTGGCCCGGGTTGCCCATGTCAGGCGCGATGGCGTCGTGCTCAACCGCAGCCATTGGCAGGGGCAATCGGGACGCGACGGCGCGGCGATACCTGTGAGATTGCGTTGAATACCCCTTGAAAAATGGCCGCAATAGGCTCATTTAGCAGCGTGCCCCGCATTTGGGGCAGGTAAACCAAGGAGAGACCATGGCCAAGGAAGATACGCTCGAATTTCCCGGTGTCGTGAAGGAACTCCTGCCTAACGCGACGTTTCGGGTCGAGCTTGAAAATGGCCATGAGATCATCGCGCATACGGCAGGCAAGATGCGCAAGAACCGCATCCGGGTTCTGGCAGGCGACAAGGTACAGGTCGAGATGACCCCCTATGATCTGACCAAGGGTCGGATCAATTACCGGTTCAAATGACCCGTAGGGTGCGCATTCATTGCGCACCTTCGTCGGGTTCCTTCTTTTCAAAACAGACGTCTTTTCAAAACAGACGTCTTTTCACAACAGACGTCTTTTCACGACAGACGTCTTTTCACGACAGACGTCTTTTCAAAACAGACGTCTTTTCACAACAGACGTTTGGCGCTCGGTGCGGGCGCGGGATGGTGCGCAGTGAATGCGCACCCTACGGCAGGTGGTTTTGACTGACAGACCGACTTTGATACTCGGATCGGGATCGCCCCGGCGGCTGGAACTTCTGGCCCAGATCGGCGTGGTCCCCGATGACGTGCGCCCTCCCGACATCGACGAAACCCCCGGGAAGGCCGAACTGCCGCGCCCCTATTGCGCCCGCATGGCGCGGGAAAAGGCGGCGGCAGTCCCCTGCGTGGCCGATGACATCGTGCTCTGCGCCGATACCACCGTGGCGCTGGGTCGGCGCATCCTGGGCAAGCCCGGGGATGCGGCCGAGGCCGAAGCCTTTCTGCGGATGATGTCGGGGCGCCGCCACAAGGTGATCACCGCCGTCGCCGTGAAACGGGGCGACCGGTTGTGGCAGCGTGACGTGCAAAGCATCGTGCGCATGAAATCCCTGTCTGACGCAGAAATCGCCAGCTACCTTGCCAGCGGGGACTGGCAGGGCAAGGCGGGCGGCTATGGCATCCAGGGGCCTGCCGGCGCCCTGATCCCATGGATCAGCGGCTCCTTTACCGGTATCGTGGGCCTGCCCCTGGCCGAAACCGCGAACCTGCTGATCGCAGCGGGCTATCCATTGCTGAAAGGGACCTCATGAAGGGCCGCACCATCATTCTGGACCACCTGGGCGACCGCGAGGCCGCCGCCCTGATGGTGGACGGCAAGCTGGACGATCTGCTGATCGACAGCGACGCCCCCCGCCCCGGCACCGTCTATCGCGCCATTGCGGACCGGCCGGTGAAAGGGCAGGGCGGCATGTTCCTGAAAACCCCCGACGGCTCTGCCTTTCTGCGCCAGATCAAGGGGCTGGCCCCCGGTCAGCCGATCCTGGTGCAGGTCACCGGCTTTGCCGAGCCGGGCAAGGCGATCCCGGTCACTGCCAAGATCCTGTTCAAGAGCCGCTATGCCATTGTCACGCCGGAGGCACCGGGGCTGAACATCTCGCGCAGCATCAAGGACGAGGCGCTGCGCGACCGCCTGCTTGAGGTGGCCCATGACAGCGCCGGGGACAGCGGCTTTGGCCTGATCCTGCGCTCCTCCTGCGCCGCTGCGGATGACGATGATATCGCCGAGGACATCACCGCCATGCTCGACCTTGCCGCGCGGGTGATGGAGGACGGCGGAACCGGGATGGAGGTGCTGAGCGAAGGCGACGGCCCCCATGTGCTGGCCTGGCGCGACTGGACCACCCCGGCGGAGGTGGTGACGGAGCCGGGCGGTTTCGAGGACCACGGCGTGATGGATGAGGTCGAGGCCGCACGGGACCCGCAGGTGGGTCTGGGCGGTGGCGCCTCGATCTATGTGGAGCCGACCCGCGCGCTGGTGGCGGTGGATGTGAACACCGGCAGCGACGCCTCGCTTGCCGCCGGGGTCAAGGCCAACATGGCCTGCGCGCGCCTGCTGCCCCGCGCACTGCGGGTGCGGGGCCTGGGCGGCCAGATCACCCTGGACCTGGCCCCGATGCCGAAAAAGGACCGCCGCGCCTTTGAATCCGCCCTGCGCGCGGCCTTCCGGGGGGATGACGTGGAAACGGCGCTGGTGGGCTGGACCCCGCTTGGCCATTTCGAACTGCAGCGCAAGCGCATGCGGGCGGCCCTGTCGGAGGTGCTGTGATGTCCTGTCCGATGTGCGGCAAGCCCGTGATCAAGGCCTATCGCCCCTTCTGCTCGCGCCGCTGCGCCGACCTGGACCTGGCGAAATGGTTCAACGGCAGCTATGCGGCCCCCTCCACCGACCCCGAAGACATCGAAGCCGCCATCGAGGCCGTCGAAGCCGCCGCGGACACGCCATCAAAGCCACATTGAAAGCCCTTTGGTTTCAGCGGCAAAAAGAGGCTGGACACCCCGCCCCAGAGGTCCTAGAACCCGCTCACCCGACCACATCGTGGTGACCCGTGCCCGGGTAGCTCAGGGGTAGAGCAGTGGATTGAAAATCCTCGTGTCGGTGGTTCGATTCCGCCCCCGGGCACCATTAAATTGCTGAATTAATTAGATAAAATATAGATTTTCCGACTGTCTTGTCGTGTCATATTCTTAGACACAGTTACACACTCAGGATAAGCCATTGGTTTAACGGGAAAATCACCAAACGCAAAGAAACAGATCAAGCATCTGCGACGTGCGCTCAGCATCTATAAGACGGGCAGATCACCGTTCTGGCGCGCGTGTCTATGATTCCGTGAAGAAGCGATACGTCGTTCGTTCGACCAAAGAAACCAGTCGCTTAGATGCTGCCGAAGTCGCAGAAGAAATCGTCGCTGACTACAAGTCGAAGCAGAACACCAGTCACGCTTTGACCAAGGATCGTTCGTTTGAGCATTACGCACGGTTGCAGTCGAATGCGACGAAAGTTCAGAAGAGGGGCGCACAGAACAAGTACGCGTTCAGCGATGAGTATAAGATCTTGTTTCGCCCTGAGGACGGCGTCGTCGCGTACTTTGGGAAACATGACGTGGGTAAGATCAATTCAGGCATGGTGCGTGACGACCTGACGTTCTTGGACAGTCGGAGAGACAAACCCCTCGCGTCAGGCACCAAGGCAAAACAATGCATGATGATCGGCAAGGTGCTGATGTACGCGCTAAAGGACGGCGTGATCGACATTATCCCCGCGATGCCCAAGCAGCGTACGAAAGATGCGCCACGGGTGTCCTTTACTTGGGGGCAGTACAAAAAACTGATTACGACTGCGCGCAAGATCGCGGCGGCAGGAGAAACGAAGGTCCGGGGTGTCCTGATCGAACCCCAACACCTCCAAATGTGGGAGTTCATGGTGCATTCGTTCATGCGTCCAGCCGTGTCGGAGTTGTTTGCCCTGCGTCACTGCGATGTGGTCGAGAGAGGCACCTTATAGCGCTTCGGGATATACCTGAATCACTTGTTCGCTGCCTCTCCCTTCGGTCGAACGCGAAAAGTGATGTTGGATGTTTCAACTTCATCCCGAAACGCTGTAGGTAACGCTGATGACCCGCTACATCTTGAATTGAAGATCGACGGTAAGACGGGTCCCCGCTATGTAGCGACGATGCCGCGCGGTTACTCTCTTTACCAAGATATCGTTGACGGAGACAGTGACCTGACTGACCCACAAGCGTTTGTGTTCATGCCAGAGTACCCGAACCGCACGACAGCGGTGAACACGGCACGACGTATCTTCAATCACTTCTTGGACGTAACAGAGTTGAAGGCGGACAATGACGGCAACGACCGTTCGCCGTACTCGCTACGTCATTACGCATTGCAGTCGCGACTGCGAAAGTCGAACGGTAAGATCGACATCTATGCGTCAAATTCAGGGTAAAACCTGCCCCATAGGACAGGCAACCAAAAGGCATTTGGATGTTTGGGTACATTTCTGATCCCCACCTGTGTAGTGGCGACCAAACTTTTGCCGACCAAGATTGAGGCGCACACCTGCAAACATGCCATCAAGGGACCTGAACCCATTATCAAAACCAGGAGTCTGTTTCGTCGGTTCATCAAAGACGCGTGTTTGTTAGACTTTCATTCGTTCGGCTTCATAGATGCCCGCAAGTCAAGTTCTTCTGACAAGACCAGACCGATCCTGGGTCCCCACACTCAGCATTTCGCCAGCCTGCGCACATCAAAATATAAAATCGTTTGCGTGAAGTTCGTTCAGGTTCACACCCAGCAACGTGATTGTGTTGCCGTCGCCCGTGTCGATCAACACATTCGCTCCGGATTGTGACGCAGCGCCGCCCACTCCCAACAGATCAGCAAGAGTATTGATCGTCGAAAGGTTCGAGAAATCGATTGTTTCAAGATCGTTAGTTGCATCAAAATCCGTGATCGTGTCGTTCCCATGACCATCCGTGAACACGAAGGTGTCAGCATTGAAATTACCTATCAGTGTGTCGTCGCCCGTGCCTCCGTCGATCCGATCAAATCCCGCTCCGCCCTGGACAAGGTCGTTGTCCGCCCCGCCGCTCAGATCATCATTGCCAGTGCCCCCCCAGAGACGGTCATTTCCTGTGCCGCCGTCCAGCGTATCATCACCCTGTTCACCGAAAAGCCCGTCAGTCCCCGCGTCGCCGTGCAACAGGTCATCATTGCCGCCTCCGAAAAGGCGGTCAAACCCCTGACCGCCAATCAACGTGTCATTTCCACTGCGGCCATACAGATTGTCGGCCTGATTGCCGCCGTCCAGCAGGTCATTGCCAGCTCCGCCGTCGAGATGGTCAAACCCGCCTTCACCATACAACGTATCGTTACCTTCTTCGCCGAAGAGACGATCAACGCTCAGGCCAACATTGGTTCCCCCATAAAGCAGGTCATCATCGGCACCGCCGTATAGACGGTCCGCATCCGTTCCCCCCAGCAGCGTGTCATTGCCGGCATCACCATAGAGATTGTCATAGCCCTGACCCCCGACAAGTCGGTCATCGCCAGACCCACCGTTCAACTGGTCCGTATTTGCCCCGCCATCCAGCGTATCATCGCCCTCGTCTCCCCAGAGAGTGTCAAAGCCTGCATTCCCGAAGACCAGATCAGCACCTTCGCCACCACTGAGTGTGTCATTCCCCTGATTGCCAAGGATCGTGTCATTTCCGCGCAGGCCGAATAGAATGTCGCTGTCCGGGTCGCCGTTCATAAGCTCGCTGTCGGATGTGCCAAACCGGGCAATGTTTCCGTCCAAAGCACCAAGTGTGATAGTCACGATGGCCACGTCTCCGCCCCCGCCCAAACCATCAGAAACCCGGTAAGTAAAGCTGTCACTGCCTTGCAGACCAGCACCAAGGACTTCGTACGCGCCAATGGGAACATAATCAAAGGTGCCATCCGCGTTCAGCGTCAGCAGCGCGCCCGAAGGGAGCATGATCTGTTGGCCAACGCTCGCTCGCACGCCATTCACTTCGACTACGGTGAGCTGTGAATTGGAGTCCGGGTCGTTGTCGAATCCCGAACCGTTATCTGCAAAAACAGAGCCCTGCAAAACCCGAAGACCATCGGAGGTCAGCGCATCGTCCTGCGCCACTGTGGCATCATTTGCGCCGTTGATCGTGATCGTGACCGTGGCGGTAGCATCGCCATTCAACTCATAGGTAAAACTGTCGCTTGCAGTGACCCCACCCGGCAGATGTTCAAACTGGCCATTCGGGTCATAGTCAAACGTACCGTCCGCGTTCAGGACCAGCAGCGCGCCGCTGGCCAGAACAACCGTTTGCCCCACGTCAGCCGCGCTGCCATTCACCGCCGTGATCAAAAGAGGTGAATCAATATCCGTGTCTGCGCCAAAGCCATTATCGCCAAATACACTGAGACCGCTGAGCGCAGCGTTTTCTCCAACGTCAAAAGCGTCATCCCGCGAAATCGCCGCATCGTCCACGCCGTTGATCGTGACCGTGACTGTACCCACGTCAACTGCAGGTGCAAAATTTACACGGCCGTAGATGACATAGCTTTCGCCGGAATAATCTCCGTTCGCGTCGGCCGATCTAGCCCCGATAATCAGATCGTCGATACCATCACCATTGATATCTCCTGCGGCTGAAACCGACCAACCGCTTTGGTCGAATGCGTCGACTCCCGTAATCGCAAAGCCGTTTGTGCCATCGAGCGAACTCATCCTGATGCCTGAAGCAAAACCGGACGCCCTGCCAAATATGACGTAACTTTCCCCCGCATCTTCCGGCCCAGGCCCATCCGCGTCGATCGCGCCGACGATCAAATCATCAATGCCATCGCCATTCACGTCACCAGCAGAAGAGACTGAATATCCAAAGCGGTCACGATGGCTCACACCGGCAAGAACAAATCCATTGCTGCCATCCAATGTTGTTAAGTCTAAATTCGCGTCAAACCCGGTATCGCTGCCGAAAACCACGTAACTGCGTCCAGTAACGGCTGACGGGGAATCATAGGTTCCGTTGTATTCTGTGGACCCGATGATCAGATCATCAATGCCATCACCATTCACGTCCCCCGCAGACGAGACGGACGCGCCAAAATAATCCTGTCTTCCGATCCCCTGAATCGAAAAACCATTTGTACCATCTAACGTCGATAAATCGAGGCTGGCATCAAAGCCAGAGGCGCTGCCGAATACGACATAGCTTTCACCCACAGAATAAGGAAAATAGTAGCCGCCGTCGTCTTCACCGTCGGCAAACATTGCACCGATGATGATATCGTCAATACCGTCACCGTTTACATCGCCAGCAGACGATACTGAACCACCGGAGTAGTCATACCGATCGATACCGTTGATCACAAAGCCGTTACTACCGTCGAGCGTAGATAAATCGAGGCTGGCATCAAAGCCAGCGGCACTTCCAAATATGACGTAACTTTCACCTGTCGCGGAGTCGGCACCGGATGCACCGATGATGATATCGTCAATACCGTCACCGTTTACATCGCCAGCAGACGATACTGAACGACCGGAGTGGTCCACTTGATCAATGCCGTTGATGACAAAACCATTGCTCCCGTCCAGCGCAGACAAATCCAGACTGGCGTCAAAACCCGCAGCGTTGCCAAAGATGACATAGGTTTCGCCAGAACCGGCGCCGTTTGGAGCGGCACCGTACGCCCCAATGATGATATCTCCGATGCCATCGCCGTTCACATCACCCGCAGAAGAGACAGAGCTGCCGCTATAGTCATATGTGTCAATGCCATTGATGACGAACCCGTTGCTTCCATCAAGCGCAGACAGTTCCAAGCTGGCATCAAACCCAGAGGCGTCGCCGAAAACCACATAGCTTTCCCCGGCATTTAGGTTTCCATTGGGGTCGGCACCGGCGGCGCCGATGATGATATCGTCAATACCGTCACCGTTTACATCGCCAGCAGAAGATACTGAACGACCGGAGGTGTCATTCTGATCAATGCCATTGATGACAAAACCATTGCTCCCGTCCAGCGACGACAGCAGAAATCTCGGTCCGAATGTGCCCGCAACGGGGACCGTGTCCCCATCGGTCAGCGTATAAGTGAAAGTATCCGTGACACTTTCCCCGGCTGGCAGCGCGTCAAACGCGCCGTTTGGGTCATAGTCAAACGTACCATCCGCGTTGAGCGTCAGCAGTGCGCCCGAGGGCAAGGTGATCTGCTGGCCGATATTTGCTGCGACCCCATTGACCTCTATCACCCCCAGAACGGTGCCCGCATCTGGGTCGTTGTCCGCCCCCGATCCATTGTCTGCCAGAACCGAACCGGAGAGGATGTTGTCAGCATCCGTTGCAACAGCATCATTTTCAGCGACAGGTGCGGTGTTGGATAGGCTCATCTGGTCAACGCCTTTCTGAAAATAAAATTTGGGCTGGCTGTGCGACATCATTCTAAGCAATTAGCGACAGGCTAGCCACTGGCTTCACCACATGCAATCCGGACCTGCAAAAGAGAAAAAAATTGCCAGAAATGAATAGTGATTTCTATCCGGCAGCCAACCGACAAACCGGTATTGTATTGCAAAAAGTCGCTCAAAGGGGCTTTGTTGATGTTACCGCCACCCGACGCCAGGGCGGCAAAAGTACCCGGGAAGCCGTCTTTGATCAATTCTGCGCAAGGCAAGAAGGGCAGGTCCGATGGCCCTTCAATCCATTCATAGGCAGTATTCAGCGAGGCTGTCTTGAGAAAAACCGGCTAAGGTGTAAATGCCTTAGTCCTGAGACATGGGGACGGGGGTATCCACTGGCAGATCAGCCAAGTAGCCGACAATCTGGGACCGGGATCGCTCCATATCCGCCAGCCTCCGGTCGAGTTTCGCCACTTCACCTTCAAGCCGGGCGCGCAAGCGGTCACAGGGGTGGAACGTCGGCTTCGGGCTGATGATGCAGGGCAAAAGATCGTGCATCGCCTCGACCGTCAGGCCGGCATCCGCCAACTGTTTTATCCGCTTTGCCTCTTCGAGGTCGGCTTCAGAATAGTCGCGATAGCCGCTGCCGGTTCGGTGCGGCTGGAGCAAGCCTTCGGCTTCGTAAAAGCGCAACATCCGGACGGTGATACCACTGCGCCGAGCAATTTCTCCGATCTGCATGGATATATCTCCATTTTCCATTTGACCCTAACAACGCTGTCAGGGTGCATAACAAGAGCCGACACATCAAGTCGGAGAATAGATTCATGTCGAAAATCGAATATTTGCAGTATGACGGTGCCCGCGTTGGTTATCGTGACGACGGTGAGGGGCGGCCTCTGGTGCTGGTGCATGGGACAGGAGGGGACGGTGAGGCGAACTTTTCTGGCGTGATGCCCTACCTGTCTGCCCGAAGGGTAATCCGGCCTGATTACGCAGGGGCCGGGCTGACAGATGATCCCGCCAAGGCCCTGACACTGGACCGTCTGGCCGGGCAAGTGCTGGCTGCGGTGGACCATGCCGGCGTCGAGTCATTCGATCTGTTGGGCTTCTCCCTCGGCGCTGCTGTTGCAACTCGGCTTGCGGCCCGGCAGCCAGACAGGGTCGAACGGCTCGCGCTGGTCGGTGGCTTTGTCTCTGGAGGTGATCCCCGGTCGCAATTGCAGTTTCGGCACTGGGCGGATCTTGCACGGCGGGACCCGGCATCGCTCGCACGGCTCATGCTGTTGACGGGCTTCAGCCGCGCCTTCCTCGCCGGAATAGACGATATGGAATCGGTCGTTGCGGAAATGGTGGCAAGCAGCAACTGGCAAGGCATCGCGCGGCAGGCCGAGCTCGATCTCCAAGTCGATGTCTCAAGCGATCTGGCAGATATTCGCGCTCATACGTTGGTACTTGGCAATCAACAGGATCAGATGGTGGACCCCAAAGCCTCGGTCGTTCTGGCGGATGGCATCGGCCATAGCACGCTCGACTGGATCGACGGGCCACACCTGGCATTGATGGAAACACCGAAGCCGATTGCAGAGTTGCTAACGCAGTTTTTCCACGACTGACGCCATACATAGGGTGGCAACAGCGCTTCCTAGAGCACGACAGAGCCACGGGAGCGCCACTTCTCGCAAGTAGAAACACGATCCAGTGCCGTCCTTCGCACTACAAAAGTGAAGGGCGGCTTTGTCCGCATAGCAAACCAAAAATGCTGCACAATGTGCCAAACGTCTGCTTCGGTGAAGCCGCAATGCTGCACCGATCACTGAAGCCAACGGCAGGTCTGGGCCGTCAGCCACGATTGCGGCTAAGGATAACCTAAGGTTGCCGGAGATCTTGGCGCCCCTATGGGCGTACCTATGCAAAGCCGACTCCTGCGGGGTCGAGATTTGCCGAAACTGGCTCCAAAGCACGTCCCGCTGAAAAAACGGCTGATCCGATGGCCCATGTTGGGGCATGGGCCGGGGTCAGCAGCGGCGCGCTTTGTCGTCGTCCACATGACGGGGCGGGGTAGAGCGGGATGGCTAGCTACCACCTCTCCGTGAAGACGATCAAACGCAGCGCCGGGCGCTCTGCCACGGCGACAGCAGCCTACCGTGTCGGGGAGCGCATCGAGTGCCAGCGCGAAGGCCGCATCCACGATTACACCCGCAAGCCGGGCATCGAGGAGACCTTCATCCTGACCCCAAGGATGCCCCGGATTGGGCGCAGGATCTGTCCCGCCTCTGGAACGAAGTCGAGGCCAGCGCGACCCGACGCAACTCCGTAACTGCCCGCGAGTGGGAGCTGGCCTTGCCGTCCGAGATCAGCGCCGAGGACCGGTCGCAGCCCTCCGTCAACGAGCGCCTGCAGGACGTGCTAAACAAGCCGCTTGAAAAGCTGGAGTTCGAGGACGAGCGCGAACAGGAGCGCGGTGACGACGAGAACGAAAACACGCGGGACAGGGATCGTGGTGAAGGTCACAGCCTGTGATGCAACCCGGTGAAACGACAAAGGAGATAGGTCGAATGTATGGAGTATCAACGTGGGTGAGACGATCCTGCTGGATGGGCGGTCATTGTGCCTGGTGACGCCTGCAGGTGTCGAAGCCTGGATCGAGAAGGACATCCCGCACAGCTATCGCTACGACCAGGTGCGCGATCCGCTCGACGGCAAAATGAAATACCGCTGTCTCTACGAGAAGGACGGCGTGGATGTGCCGTTTGTGCTGGTCAGTGAACCGGACGAAGGTGATGGGTGGGTGATCCTGTTCGATCAGAAGCTTGATCCTTCTTTGACCGGCTTTTTCGGCCTCCTGTCCAAATTAAGACCACTGCTCTCTTCACGATGGAGATCATGATGTGTGCAAAAGAAGCCAGTAGCAAGCCAATCAGGATGCCGTTGATTTGATCGACGAGTACAAGGCTGACTGATTTGACCACCAGTTCGCTCGCTGAAACGGTCTGAAGAAGCCAACGAACCGCTTCAAAAAGATTTGTATACGATCCAATCGGATCGTGCACTCTCCAGGCTAACCCGCCGCATGCGGCAACACCCAAAATGATATGTGATCTGATCATGCTTCTCTCCATTGAGCGAAGTATGGCCCCACCAATCATGAATCGCCCCGGTTTCATCGGAGACCTATAGCTTCATTTCAAGCGACCATATCGTGCACGTCGCGCTGTGCATAGAAGTTCTCTTCTGCCTCTGCTGGCGGGATGTTTCCGATGGGTCCAGGCAGGCGCCGGTTGTTGAACCAATCCACCCAGCCGAGGGTGGCCATTTCCAGATCCTGCATGTTACGCCACGGTCCCTGGCGGTGAACCAGCTCGGTTTTGTAGAGGCCGTTTATGGTTTCCGCGAGTGCGTTGTCATATGAGCCACCGACGCTGCCGACCGATGGTTCGATGCCCGCTTCGGCTAAACGCTCGGTGTATCGAATGGACAAATATCGCCCGTCCCGCTGCCCGGCAGTGGTTTGCAAAGCAAACCATGAGAGGGGCGATCCGAGTGGTGGACCAATCCGCTCTTTTGGACGGGTCGTCGATCGTGCAGGGCCTGCTCAAGAGCATCGAGAACAAAGTCAGTTTTGGCTGACCGCGATACCCGCCATCCCACGATGCGATCAGCGAATGTGTCGATGACGAAGGCCACATATACAAAGCCCTGCCAGGTTGACACGTAAGTAAAATCACTGACCCACAGCATGTTTGGTGCAGGTGCCCGGAACTGACGGTTCACCCTGTCACGCGGACAAGGCGCTGACTGTCTGGAACCGTTGTTTTGACCACCCCGCCGCGCACAGCTCCACGGATGCCGATCTGCTTCATCAAGCGTGCAACCGTGCAGCGGGCCACGTCAGAGCGTTCGCGCTTCATCTGGTGGCACGCCTTGCGGACGCCATAGACCTGATAGTTTTCATCCCAGACCCTTTTGATTTCTGGCCGCAGCTCTGCATCCCGCTGCTGGCGCACCGATGCTTTGGAAGGATCAGCGCGACATGTGAGGCGGTGATAAAACGTTGACGGCGCAATCGGCAAAACCCTGCAAATTGACTCGACGCCGTAAACAACACGCTGATCTTCAATGAAGGAGATCATCGCTTCCGTGGGCGTCCATGATTTTTGGCTCGTTCCGCCTGCGCAAAGTTGAACCCGTCACGCCACTGGTTCGAGTGGCGGGTGAAACGCCGAAGCCTTGCGCAGGATCTTATTCGCCTGGCGCAGCTCCCGGACCTCATGTTCCAGGGCCTTGATCCGGTCCCGTTCCTCAGTGGTCACGCCATCGCGCATGCCGCTGTCTTTCTCGGCCTGTTTGACGCATCCGCTCAAGGTCTGGGGAATACAGCCGATCTTGGGTGCAATGGCCGCGATCGCGCCCGCCTGCGTTTCATATGAGCCCTGATGCTCGAACACCATCCGGACCGCCCGCGCGCGGACCTCGGGCGAGTAGCGATTTGCCATTTTGCTTTTCGTCATAACCATCATCCTTACTTAAGTTGATGGTCTCCGACAAACCCGGAGCGATTCAAGCCGATCCCCTGGCTAACCCCGGTGCGACTCTCAAAAGGATGTCGGAACGGCCCCGGGCGCGCAGGGATTGTTTCCAGAATCGCCGTTACGACAGCCTTGTCAGGTGAGGCAAAATTGCACTATATCTTAAGTCTGTAATGCTTTGGTATGGATAATTTCTGTAGAGTTTCGTACTAAGCGGTGTATGGTTAAAAGTATGGGTGTCCTCGCTTTCGTCGTGATGACCGAGGGCGGGGCACCGCGTTTTTGATGCAAGGCATCATGTCGTGTGAACGGCTCAGGGTCATGGAGCTGCCAATTGGGCAAGTTTGAGAGCAACAAGGGTACTCAGGCGCAGGATCAGGGTGCGCGTTCGCCGATTCCGATGTCCCACTTTCAGGCATTGAGTGAAATGGGGTCGCGTAACACCGGCGTGTCAGTCACCGCTGGCGCGATCGGCATGGGCCTGGCATCGCAGAGCGCGTCCCAGGACGGGCTGCTTGCCTTTGCGGCGACCCTGCCCGGAGGCGATTTCCTTGCGCCCGTCGCGAAAGCCGGATCTCAGGCGCAGCGCGGCGGCGGGCCGGTTGACGGCGCGGGCGATATTGCGGCCGAAGCCGGTGTCGCGGCCGAGTTCCAATCCGAATCTCCCTTGACTGAAGCCGGCGCCCGGACCGATTCGCTTGGCGAAGAGAGGCAGGAATCCGCCGCGAGCGACCTCGCGGCCACCCCTGCATTCCAGGAAAATCAGCAAATTTTCAGCATTGCCGGCGAGACAAATGCGCCCGGCATTGTTGCCGTTTCGAATACAATGACCGTTTCTCCGGTCGCGGCGCAGACCGAAGTCCGCGGGGGTGGATTGACCGCGCCGGTGGTCGAGACCGGCAACAACAACGGCGGCAATGCCAGCCCCGAGGAAGATATCAGCCCGGACGATCAGGGGGTGATCGGCGGCCTTCTGGGTGAGGAAGGCGTTGTCGGGGGGGTTATCGATTCGGTCATCGGCGATGGTGGCCTTGTGGACGACCTGCTGGATGACCTGCTCGGCGGGGACGGGTTGCTTGGCTCCGTTCTGGGCGAGAATGGCGTGATCGATGCGATCATCGGCGAGGATGGCATCCTTGCGGGTGTTCTGGGCGACGGCGGCATTATCGATTCCGTTCTCGGGGATGATGGTCTGATCGACGCGGTGCTTGGCGATGGCGGACTGGTCGATGGCGTTCTCGGCGGGCTTCTGGGCGATGGCGGTCTGGTTGACGGTGTCCTTGGCGAAGACGGTCTGGTCGACGGGGTTGTGGACGGGCTGCTGGGTGATGACGGGCTGGTCGACGGGATCCTTGGTGAGGACGGTCTGATTGATGGTGTCCTGGACGGTGTCCTTGGCGATGACGGGCTGGTTGGCGGGATCCTTGGTGACGACGGTCTGGTTGATGGTGTCCTGGACGGTGTCCTGGGCGATGACGGGCTGGTTGACGGGATCCTTGGTGAGGACGGTCTGGTCGATGGTGTCCTGGACGGTGTCCTTGGCGATGACGGGCTGGTCGATGGGGTTCTGGACGGTGTCCTGGGCGATGATGGTCTGGTTGGCGGTGTCCTCGGTGAGGATGGTGTCCTGGGTGGTCTGCTCGGCGAGGGCGGCGTGCTTGGTTCCGTTCTGGGCGAGAATGGCGTGGTGGACGTGCTCACCGGCGAAGACGGCGTCCTTTCGGGCGTGCTCGGCGACGGGGGTGTTATCGATTCCGTTCTCGGAGACGATGGTCTGGTTGACGCGGTGCTTGGCGATGACGGGATTGTCGGCGGGCTTCTGGGCGATGACGGTCTAGTTGACGGTGTCCTTGGCGACGACGGTCTGGTTGGCGGGCTCCTTGGTGATGATGGGCTGGTTGGCGGACTTCTGGGTGATGACGGTCTGGTTGACGGTGTCCTCGGGGAAGACGGCGTTTTGGGTGGCCTGCTTGGCGATGGCGGCCTGCTGGGCGGTTTGTCGGGTGAGCAGGGTGGCATTGGCGGGCTGCTTGGGTCGGTGCCGCTTCTTGGCGGTCTCTTCGGGGGCGGTTCCGACGACGCGCCCGAGCTGCCGTCCGCCGCGGATATCTTGCCGCAGGAACTGGTCGGGGATGTTGTAGAAACGGTCGAAGACCTCGCGGATGGTGTCCTTGGTGAAGACGGTATCGTCGGAGGCCTGCTGGGCGACGACGGCGTTGTGGATGCGGTGCTGGGTGGTGGTTTGCTGGGCGGCCTGCTTGGCGGTGCGGCGCCGGATGTGGCGGATGTGGCCGCACCGGAAGTGGTCGAGGATGTTGTAGAGACTGTCGAAGACCTTGCTGATGCGGTTCTCGGGGAGGATGGCGTCGTTGGTGGTTTGCTGGGTGATGACGGCGTCGTGGATGCGGTGCTGGGCGATGGCGGTCTTCTGGGTGGCCTGCTTGGCGGCGACGCGCCGGATGTTGAAGATGTTCTTCCCGAAGTGCCGCTGGTTGATGAGCCGATTGCGGATATCGTCTCGCCTGAGTTGGTCGAGGATGTCGTAGAGACTGTCGAAGACCTCGCGGATGAGGTTCTCGGTGAGGACGGTATCGTCGGTGGTCTTCTGGGCGGTCTGCTTGGTGGTGACGCGCCGGACGTGGAAGATGTTCTTCCCGAAGTGCAGGCGGTTGATGCGCCGGTTGCGGATGTGGCGGATGTCGTCGCGCCGGAAGTGGTTGAGGACGTTGTAGAAACGGTCGAAGACCTTGCGGATGAGGTTCTCGGTGAGGACGGCGTCGTTGGTGGTCTGCTCGGTGATGCTGTGCCGGATGTGGCCGACGTGATCTCGCCTGAGGTGGTCGAGGATGCTGTCGAGACTGTCGAAGACCTCGCGGATGAGGTTCTCGGTGAGGAAGGTGTCCTCGGTGGTCTGCTGGGAGGTCTTCTCGGAGGTGACACGCCGGACGTGGAAGATGTTCTTCCTGAGGTGCAGGCGGTTGATGCGCCGGTCGCGGATGTCGCGGAAGTCGTCTCGCCTGAGGTGGTCGAGGATGTCGTCGAGACTGTCGAAGACCTTGCGGATGAGGTTCTTGGCGACGAGGGCGTTGTTGGTGACCTGCTCGGGGATATCGCGCCGGATGTGGCGGATATCGTCTCGCCTGAGGTGGTCGCGGATGCTGTCGAGACTGTCGAAGACCTTGCGGATGCGGTTCTCGGTGAGGAAGGTGTCCTCGGTGGTCTGCTGGGAGGTCTTCTCGGAGGTGACACGCCGGACGTGGAAGACGTACTTCCCGAAGTTCAGCCGGTTGATGAGCCTGTTGCGGATGTGGTCGAGGGTGCCGTCGAGACGGTCGAGGACCTTGTGGATGAGGTTCTTGGCGACGAGGGCGTCGTTGGTGAATTGCTCGGGGATGTCGCGCCGGATTTGGCCGACGTGGTCGCGCCGGAAATGGTTGAGGGCGTTGTAGAGACTGTCGAAGACCTCGCCGATGGTGTCCTCGGAGAAGACGGTATCGTCGGTGGTTTGCTGGGCGGTCTGCTCGGCGGTGACGCACCGGATGTGGAAGATGTTCTTCCCGAAGTGCAGGCGGTTGATGCGCCGGTTGCGGAAGTCGCGGATGTCGTCGCGCCTGAGGTGGTCGAGGATGTCGTCGAGACGGTCGAGGACCTTGTGGATGAGGTTCTTGGCGACGAGGGCGTCGTTGGTGAATTGCTCGGGGATGTCGCGCCGGATGTGGCGGATGTTGTCTCGCCTGAGGTGGTCGAGGATGCTGTCGAGACTGTCGAAGACCTCGCGGATGCGGTTCTCGGTGAGGAAGGTGTCCTCGGTGGTCTGTTGGGCGGTCTGCTTGGTGGTGACGCGCCGGACGTGGAAGATGTTCTTCCTGAGGTGCAGGCGGTTGATGCGCCGGTCGCGGATGTCGCGGAAGTCGTCTCGCCTGAGGTGATCGAGGATGTCGTCGAGACAGTCGAGGATCTCGCGGATGAGATTCTTGGAGACGAGGGCGTTGTTGGTGATTTGCTCGGGGATGCTGCGCCGGATGTGGCCGACGTGGTCGCGCCGGAAGTGGTTGAAGACGTTGTAGAAACTGTCGAAGACCTCGCGGATGGTGTCCTCGGTGATTTGCTGGGCGGTGGCGGCCTCTTGGGCGGTCTGCTCGGCGGTGCCGTGCCGGATGTTGAGGATGTTCTTCCCGAAGTACAGGCGGTTGATGAGCCTGTTGCGGAAGTCGCGGAAGTCGTCACAGCGGAAGTGGTCGAGGATGCCGCAGAGATGGTCGAGGACCTTGCGGATGAGGTTCTCGGGGACGCGGGTGTTGCGGGCGGTCTGCTTGGTGAAACGCCTGTGGCGGGCGTGCTTGCGGATACGCTGCCATCGGTCGGCGGTGTTCTGACCGAAGGGGTGATTCCCCTGCCGGTGGACAATGTCGATGAAGCACCCGCAGCGGCACCCGCCGCCGATATGATCGAGGAAACCGTCGAAGCGGTCGTCGAAGATCTGCCGGTTGGCGACGCCGAAGGCGATGGCGGGTTCCTGGATACGCTGGTGGCCGGGATCGGTGATGAAACCCTGGATCCTGCAGGGGAAATTTTCGAGCTGGGCGGGTCGGTCCTTGACGGGCTGCTTGGCGAAACGGATGTTTTTGGTATCAATGTTGTCGAAAACGGCGCGGAAGGCGATGACCTGTTCGCGGGTCTGACCGGTGGCGAGGGGCTTTCCGGAAGCCTGATCGAGCAAGGTGTGCTGGAACTCTCCGATCCGGTCGATACCGGCGAAACCGACGATTATATCGACAACCTTCTGAACGATATTCTGGCTGGTGGCGTGAGTGACATCACCGGTGAGGAGGCCGCCTTTGACGCGCTTCTGGGCAACGACGCCGAAGTCGAGGAAGTGGGCGAAATTGGCGAGCTGATCGGGGCCGAGGTTGGCGAAATTGCGGAGGCGACGGCGGTCGAGGACGCTCTGGGCATTCTCTTCGACCAGGGCGCGGAACAAGGGCACAACTCGCCCTTTGGTGGATTGCTTGGTGGCTTGACCAACGACGACAGCGTTTAACGAGCGCGATTCAGACGGGGAGGACAGGTGGTCACCACAGTCATGTGGTGGCCATATTTCGCATGAATATATTATGGTAAGTATTTGTTATCGTTGATTTTTATCGAGCGCCATAGAATTAACTCAATTTAGTTGCAGCGTGCAAAAGAGTACAATTACAACTTGTAATGAACGGCCTGGAACGTTTTAAAGAAAACCACCTCTGGTTGGGTGGGAGTCCAAGATGTTTTGGATTTGAATCCGGGTGAGACAAAGAGATTTGGAAAGGACTGGCCTTGGCAGTCGGCGTTACACTGAAGCAAAGGGGATCTTCCGAAGCGGGAGACCTGCAAACTGCGTCGAATGTGTCACTGAACAAGCCGATGGATGTCGCGCTTGTGAATGGGGCGGCCTCCATCGTTGCCTCGGACAAGCTGGGGTCTGACCTGGTTGTGACCTTTTCGGATGGCACCACGCTTCGGGTCGAGGATTTTTTCGTGATCGGAGAGAATGGCGACTTCAGCCGTCTTCTGCTGCCCAGCGGAGACCCCTTTGTGACCGGGCTGATGGGGCCCGAACCGGCCTATCCCGACGGGGCGACGGAGCAGATGGCACAGGCATCGGGGGCGGAAGATGCCGCGGGCGGTGACGGGGATGCCGGTCAGGACGGGCTGGTCGGGCAATCGGTGGATTGGTCCGATCCTTTGCTTCTGGCCGGGGCCGGGATTTCGCTTGGTTCGGGCGTGGATTTCCTTTCGGGCGGCGGCAGCAGCACTGCGCCGGAGACCGGAAGGGAAGAGGAAGATGATCTTGCGCAGATCATTGACGATTTCACCGGGGGTGAATCCGAGGCCCTGGACCCTTCGGAATATGATATGGATACCCAGGAGGCCGATGCCGAGTCGGGGGCGGAAGATGTGGCAGGCGAATCGATTGGTTCGGATGATGTCACCGTGGACGGCACGTTTGTCGGTGCCTCTGAAACGGCAGATGTCCTGCCAAATGCGGAGTCTGACGCTCCGCTCGATCTGCTGGCTGAATTGTTGACGGAGTTTGTCGTATGAAGCGTGTTGACCCCATCCACCACTGGTGTCGGCACTTTGCCGTTTGGCTGAACTCCGGGTTTGCGCTGTTGCTTTTGCTGGTACTGGTGACACCGGCGCAGGCGCAGATGGCGCTGAGCACGGCTGTTCTGCGCGCCACGGAAAGGGATGGCGAAATCTCGGCGCTGCGCCAGAAGGTTGCCAGCCGGACAATCGACATCCAGTCGGCCCGCGACGAATATTACCCCAGCGTCAGCCTGTCGGGCGATACCTCCACCACCGATTCGAACGGGCCGGGGATCACCTTGACGGTGTCACAGGTGCTGTTTGACTGGGGGCTGATCCGGAACAAGATCAATGCGGCGTCCCATGTCCGCGTGCAGGCGGTTTCCGACCTGAAAATGGCGGTGGAGGGGCTGACCCTTCAGGTGGCCGAATATTTCATCGACGTCGAGGTGACCGACCTCAAGATCGCGCGCACGCGTGACTATTTCGCCTTTGCCAAGCGGATCGCGGGGCAGGCGCAGGATCGCGCCAGGGCGGGCATCGGCGACAATGGCGAAGTTGCGCGCGCGCGTCTGGAAATTGCCCGCGCGGAGGACCAGCTTTCGCAGCTTATGGCCAACCAGCGCATCGCGTTGTCGCAGATCGAGTTTCTGGTCGGCGGGAAGGTGGGGGCCGTTGGTACGCCGAGCGATCTGGGCTTTTCCCGCCGCTATGCCGAGGCCGCAAAAATCCGCTCTGCCGTGCGCATCGCGCCGGATTACATCGCCGCCCGTGCCGGGGTGGACGAAGCCGCAGCCGGTGTGGAAATCGCCAAGGCCTCGCGGCTGCCGACGATAAAGTTGCAGGCCCAGGGACGTGCCGACCTGAACGGCGGCAAAAGCCGGGCCGCGATCGGCCTGTCCACGGGGGTGGACCTGAGCTCAAGCGGGCTGGGGCGGCGTCAGATCCAGGCGGCGCAGCTGGACCTGCAGGCGGCGGAATCGACGCTGGTCTTCACCGAGCGCGAGCTGACCAATACGGCCGCCAGCGCGCTGCAGCAGATCGAAATCCTGCGAAGGACCGAAAGCGCGCGGTCGCAGCAGCTGATCGAATCGAAGCGGGTGCTGGACAATTACGAACAACAGTTCATTGGCGGGCAGCGCGAGTTGCTGGACCTGCTGACGACGGGTCGCGATCTGTACGACTCGGAAATCGAAAAGATCTCCACCTACGAGGAACGCAAGCGGGCGGAATACCAGGCGGCGCATGATCTGGGTGTCCTGGGGACCCTGATCATTGCCGCATCGGCAACCCAGTAGACAGGTGGCAATGTGCTGAACGGGTGTAGAAATGACTAACCACGGTGCCCCGGATCCCCTGATTGCCGGTCTCGTCGAGCTTTGCCGGATTCAAGGTGTGACGACCTCGGCAGAGCAATTGACCGACGGTCTGCCGAAAACGCATTGGGCCGAAAAGGGCGAAAGCCTTGCCGGTCTTGCGCTGCGCCGGGTGAACATGAGCTGCCGGGTGAGCCGGGAGCCGCTTGCCACGCTGCCAGAGCACTGCCTTCCTGCGCTGTTGTTCCTGAAAGACGGCCGGACCGTGGTGGTCGAATCCCTGACCAAGACCCAGGCCTGGGTCATCCTGCCGGAATCCGGCGGCGGTCGCGGGGACTGGCCGCTTGAGGATCTCAACGCGCTGCATGACGGGCGGGTGCTGATTTCGAAACCGATTGATATCGTGACCCGTCGGCTGGACGATTCCAAAACCGGCCAGCACTGGATCCTGGGCCCGGTGCTGGGCAACTGGGGCATCTATCGCGACGTGATCTGGGCCTCTTTTGCGGCCAACCTGCTGGCGGTTGCCACGGCGCTGTTCTCGATGCAGGTCTATGACCGGGTGGTGCCCAGCAATGCATTCGATACCCTGTGGATATTGGCCAGCGGTGTCGGGATCGCCATCGTGCTGGAGCTGGTGCTGCGGCTGATGCGAGCGACGCTTGTCGATGTCTCGGGGCGGGATATCGACCTGCGGCTGTCGGCGCAGCTTTTCGACAAGGTCGCGAACATGCGGCTGAAACACCAGCCTCCCTCGACCGGGGTTTTTGCCAATCAGGTCCGCGACTTTGCGGTGGTGCGGGATTTCTTCACCTCCAGCACGGTGACAGCCATCTGTGACCTGCCCTTTGTGCTGATCTTTGTCGGCGTGATCTATTTCATCGGCGGCCCGGTGGCGCTGGTGGTGCTGGCAGGGGTGATCCTGACGGTGGTGCCCGGCCTGGTCATGCAGAAAAAACTTGCGCGGGCGTCAAAGGAGAACACCCGCGAGGCGGCGGCGCTGAACGGTCTGTTGCTGGAAACGATTTCGAACCTGGAGACCGTCAAGGCCTCCCGCGCGGAAGGTCGCTTGCAGCGGGCCCATGCCCACCTGACGGCGACGATGGCCACCACGGCGATCAACACCCGCAGCATCACCAACTTTCTGACCCAGCTGGTCAGCACGGTGCAGAAGCTGGCCTATGCCGGGGTGATTGTCACCGGTGTCTATCTGATCAGCGCGGGTGAGCTGACCGTGGGCAGCCTGATTGCCTGCACGCTGCTGTCCGGCCGGACCATGGCCCCCATGGGGCAGGTGGCCGGGCTGCTGGCGCGCTGGCAGCATGTGCGCGCGGCGATGGAGGGGCTGGAGCAGATCATGGCCCTCTCCGTGGAACGGCCCGAAGACCGCCATTTCGTGCGCGCGCCTTCGCTGACCGGTGGCTTCACGCTGGATGGCGTGGTGTTCCGCCACGATCCGCAGGCGCCGCCGGTGCTGTCGATCCCCGAGCTTGCGATTGAGCCGGGCGAACGCATTGCGCTACTGGGCGGCAACGGCGCGGGCAAATCGACCCTGTTGCGCATGATGGCGGGTCTGATTGATCCGCAGTCCGGCAGCGTGCTGGTGGACAGCCTGTCGCTGAGCCAGATTGACCCCATCGACCGGCGGCGGCAGATCGGCTACCTGCCGCAGAGCGTTGCGCTGTTCCAGGGGACACTGCGGGACAACCTGCTGCTGGATCATGGGCTGCACAGCGACGATGAACTGCTTGAAGCGCTTGACGCGGTGGGTCTGGGCACCTTCGTGCGCCGCCATGTGCGCGGGCTCGACCTGATGCTGCAGGGCAATGCAAATGTGTCGGGCGGGCAGCGCCAGTCGATTGGTCTGGCGCGGGTGCTGTTGCAGGACCCCCGGATCGTGCTGCTGGATGAACCCACCTCGGCTTTCGACCATGTGACGGAAAACAAGGTCATCGCCCATATGAAGGACTGGCTGAAGAGCCGGACCACGATCATTTCGACCCACAAGCGGGAGTTGCTGGCCCTGACCGACAGGGCGGTCGTACTGAAAGATGGCCGCGTCGCGCGTGACGGCGATCTGCTCAACATCCTGAATACGGCGCGCGCCAATGCGGTTCAGAAAAAACCGGTGCAGGCCGTCACATGACCGTCGCCGAGGACATGCTGACCAGCCATCTGGATGGCAGTTACCGACGGCAGACACTGAAGGTCGCGCGGTGGACGATCCGCACGGTCGTCATCTCGCTGATCATCGCCATCGTCTGGGCCTCGATTGCCCAGATCAACGAGATCAAGCGCGGCGACGGTCGCGTCATTCCCCTGCGCAGAATGCAGACGATCCAGAGCCTCGAAGGGGGCATTCTGGCGGAACTGATGGTGCGGGAAGGCGATATCGTCAAGGAGGGGCAGGTGCTGGCCAGGCTTGATCCGACCCGTTCGGAGGCCGCGTTCCTTTCGGCGGAATCCGAGATCACGGCGCTGGTGGCCGAGGTTGCCCGCCTTGAGGCGGAAGTTCTGGAGCAGCCCAAGCTGGATTTCGGCGAAACGCCGAATTCGTCCGAAGTGACCGAGCTGAAGCTGTTCACCGCGCGGCGGACCAAGCTTGAGGCGTCCCTGGTGGCCCTCGAAGCGGAATTGAAGGCGATCCAGCAACAGATCGACATCACCCGCCCGCTGACGGCCAGCGGATCGGTCAGCCGCATCAACCTGCTTCAGCTGGAGCAGAAGAAGGCTGAACTGGACGGCAAGATCAGCGAGACCCGCAATGCCTATGTGCAGGACGCCTACAAGGACCTGGCGCAACGGCGCGCCAAGCTGCAGATGATGCAGCAGCAACTGGTCCAGAAGCAGGACGAGTTTCGCAGGACGGAGATCCGGTCTCCGGTGTCGGGCCGGGTCAACAACATCGACATCACCACGCTGGGCGGGGTGGTGCAGCCGGGTGAATCGATCATGGAGATCACCCCGACCGACGACCAGCTGATCATCGAGACCAAGATCAAGCCGCGGGACGTTGCGCTGATCGCGCCGGGCATGCCCGCCAGCGTCAAGATCACGGCCTATGATTTTGCCACCTACGGCGATCTGCGTGGCACGGTCACGCAGATTTCGGAGGACACGGTGGAAGAGGACACGCCCCAGGGGCCGGCTGACTTCTATCGGGTCATGGTGCGCACCGAGCGCAGCTATCTCGAACGTTTCGGTCAGCGCTACAGCATCCGGCCCGGCATGATTGCGCAGGTCGATATTGAAAGTGGCGAGCGGTCCATTCTAAGTTATTTGACACGCCCGATCCTCAAGGCGCGTCTTCAGTAAATCCGTGGGGCGGGGCCGCTGCTGGCCGGTCTCCACGCCAAGTAAAACAGGAAAGTGCTGCCCTTGCCCTCTCTGCTGCCGTCAGGTGCCTCGCGCGCCTCTTTTTCCACTGTACTTGCGGGATTGTCACCGGCTGTGGCGATGGTACTGGCGATGATACCGGGGTCGGTGGCCGATGCGCAGGTTGTGCGCAACGTCGAGGTGCGCGGCGCCCAGTTCATTCCCGAAGACGACATCCGCAGGACCTGCGGTGCCGAATCGGGAGTGGAATATTCGCGGTGGGAACTGCTGGCCATCGAGGATTGCCTGATGTCCACCGGGGTGTTTGAAACGGTGGCCCTGTCCCGTGAGGGCGACACGCTGGTGATCGACGTTCAGGAACTGGACACGCGGCCGGGGCGGATTGATGCAAGCATCGCCTATGTCTCGCAGGATGGGCTGACGGCGAGCCTGGCCTATGAGCGCTACAACCTTTTCGACCGGACCTATGGCGCGTTCAGCCTTGAATACAGCAAGGAGATTCAGCGCTACAGCGCGAACCTGTACCGCACCGAAGTCTTTGAGAGCGGTCTGGATCTGGGATTTGAGCTTGTCGGCGGGCGTGACGATTTCGACGACCGCAGTTTCACCCATGAAACCATCCGCGCCGAAACCTATCTGGCCTGGCCAGTCTCAGCCACGACCCGGTTCGAGGGGGGCATCGGTTTTCGTGACCACCGGCTTTATGATCTGGACCCTGCCGCCAGCCCCTTGCTGGTGCGCGAACAGACCAACGGCATTTCGGCGCCCTATGTCCGTCTGGGGCTGAAACACAAGAGCCTGCCGGACGCCGAAGAGGGCGACGACCGCTGGCAGAACTTTGGCTACAGTGTCAGGCTGGACCAGTATTTCTGGAACATCGGCACATCGGATCCGCTGTCCGATACCAGGTTCGAGGCGCTGATGCAGTTTCCGATCGCGGACAGGACCCGTCTGTTGTTCGGCTTCGATGCGGGCGCGGTCACCGGGCTGAACGGCAATGCGACGCGGGCCATCGACCGGTTCTATCCGGGTGCTGACGGCTTCCGCGGCTTTGCGCCCCGTGGCATCGGCCCGCGCGATGGCGGGGATGCCCTGGGGGGCAACACCTTTGTCCGGGCTTCCATCGAGCTGCAGCGCGATTTTGGCGAAGTGTTCAAGGCGCCGGTTCTTGGCGGTATTTTTCTGGAATCCGGCGGCAGCTGGGATCTGGACGATACGCTTGGCGGGGCCATTGATGACGGCTGGCGCCGGCGCAGCAGTGTCGGGCTGTCGGTTGTTTTCGACATCGGCAAGACCCCGGTTTCGCTGTATCTTGCCACGCCGATCGAACATGAGCCGGGCGACGAGCGGCAGACCTTTGGCATCAGCCTGAGCACGCAGTTCTAAAGCGCCCCGCCTTAACCTTGAATCGCCGATTCCCTGCCGCGCCTGCGGCGCTCTCGGGGCATTCATGTCACAGGATGATTCAGATTTAAGGTCCAGAGCCTATAGCACTTTCGGAAAAACCTGAATCACTTAACGCTGCCTGAAATCATAGATTTCAACGCGTTAAGTGATGCGCTGCGTCCCATGTTTTCCGAGAAGTGCTTTAGCGCCGGGCAGGGCGGCCTGTTCTTGCGGCACGGTTGGTCATGGCCTGCCGGAACAGGGCCATGTAGCGCGGCGCGACGACGGAGAGGTCGTATTGCGCGCGGGCCATGGACCGGGCCTTTTGGCCATAGCGATAGCGCCGCGCCGGATCGTCCATCAGGGCGAGAATCTCGGCAATCCAGGCTTCGTTGTCATCGGGCAGAAGCCGGCCGTTGATGTCGTCCTGGATCAGCTCGGCGGCATAGCCGCGATCAGGGGCCAGGACACAGCCGCCGCGGCCCAGAATCTCCACCAATCCCCAATTGGCGACACCGAACTTCAGCGGGTAGAGAAAGATATCGACCCCGGCGATGCGACTGGCGAATGCGTCGTAGGGCAGCTTGCCGGGAAATTCGATCACCTTTGCCGCACGCGGATAGGCAAGCATCAGGTGGTCGCGGAAGGTCGTCACCTTGCCGCCATGCTGGCGCTTGACGGCCTGCTGCTCGTAGCCATAGGTCACTTCCTCGGCGCCGCCGAAGGCAACGAATTGGGCATCGACGTCCCGCTCCACCAGGGTGTCGACCAGCCGCACGTAGGTCTCGAACCCCTTGGCAGAGGACAGGTCGCGGGCGGCAAAACCGATCACCGGCTTGCTGCCCTTGCCACGTTTGCCGCCCTTGCTTCCCTTGTCGCTGGCAGGGGGTTCGGGCTCGGCCATCGCGGCAAAATCGAACCCCTCAAGCTGCACCTCGATGCGGGACCGCAAAGCGGCAGGAAACATGTTCTTGGCATGCTGGCTGGGGCAGATCACCAGATCGCTGTTCAGCGCCTGATGAAAGTTCAGCATTTCGGTGTTCCGGTCGGTGATCCGCTGCGCCAGATCGGGGGGATAGGCCGGATCCCAGCCATGCGCCCGAAAGCTCGGGAATTCGATGTAGCTGATGATTGCCGCGTCTATCTCGTCGTACAGGAAATGCGGCGCCCCCCAGAGCGAATGCGCCACAACCGCGTCGATCCGGGTGTGTTTGCGCATCGCGGTGAGGGCGTTGAGCACCCCCCGGCCGATGCGGGCAGAGCGTTCGACCTTGGCCGAATAATAATAGCGGTCATCGGAGATGATCGGCCCGTCGGGCTGAAACCCCAGAATGTGATTGCCCCGCTCGCGGTTGCGTTCCATGTGTCCGGGGGTGGTCAGGAAAAAGCTTTGCGCCTGGCCGGTTTCGCGCAGGTAATCGCACAGATGGCCGAACTGGCCCGGGTATACCGCACCGACAAAGACGATCACTGGTTTGCTCACGGTGCATGCTCTCCGTTCTCAGGCAGCCCGGGTGACCGGGGCACCCCGGAGCGTAACGCACATAAACTTAAGGACGCAACCAAAGAAGAGGCCCCGACGGGCCGGTTTGCGGGACCTGCCCAGCGCCTAGAAAATCCCGATGTCCCGGGCCACGATCACCGCCTGGGTGCGGTTGCTGGCCCCAAGTTTCGCGCAGATCGACTTTACGTGCATCTTCACCGTGGCCTCCGCGAGGCCAAGCTCGGCGCCGATCTCCCGGTTGGGTTTTCCCTGGGCCAGCAGGGCCAGGACGGTCATCTCACGCTCTGACAGCGATGAATTGCCTGAGCTGTCGCGCGCCTTGGCGCGGGGGCGGTTGATCAGTTCGACCGGAACATACCGCCCGCCATTGGCCATGAAGCGAATTTCGTTGGTCAGGTTCTTCAGCGATTCCGTCTTGAGGATAATGCCCGCGCCGCCGAGTGACAGGGATTCTGAAACCACATGGGCCGTCGGGTTGCTGGTCAGGATGCCGACCGGATTTCCGCCATTGCGCTCTATCGCCTTGGACAGCCCGCCGACCCCGTTCATGCCCGGCATGTCGAGATCCACCAGAACCAGATCGAAGGGCCCCTCGGCGTCCATCCTTTCGAGCGCGGTGTCGAGGTCGGGCGCGGTCTGCGCCTCGAAATCCGGGAGGTTGGACAGGAACTGCTTAAACATCTCCAGGACCATGGCATGGTCATCTGCAATCAGCACTCGGATCGGTTTGGCTTCAGAGGGTGTCATCATGCTCATCTTAGATTTACGAAACCCAATGGTAAAACCTACTCGTCAAGAACGGCGCTGTCAGACGGAATTCCGCCGGTGGAGATCGAACAGGATTTGCCCGCCCGATTGCCAGAGTGCTCTGTAATGTATCACGAAAGTGAAGCGTGGCAAGCGATCATCTCCCACCGCCTGCCTCTGACCCGATCAGGCTGATCGCCCTTTCCGTCGCGCTGAGCGCCTGATTCGCCTCTGCAACCAGCGCGTTCAGCTTTGCCACGGGGCCGTCCAGCGCGAGTTCGACCTGACGCAGGCTGCTTTGCAGCAGGGCCAGACCGGTCAGCCCGGAGGAGCCGGTTGCGGAATGGAGCAGGCGTTTGGTGTCCGGACATTGGCCGTCGCTGGTGATCTTGTCCATGACCGCTTTCGCCTCTGCATGGGCACGGATCATGAAGCCCAGGGCCGCTTTCTCGCCGAGCTGACCGATCAGTTCGGCAACCACTTTCCGGGCCAACGGATGATCCGGCGTTGCGGCTGTCCTGGCCGGGCGGTGTTTCAGCCTGACTGCCGCAGTCTGCCGGGTGTCGGCTTTGCCCCGGGCTGCATTCTGCACGGCGCGGCAGAGTGCGGCGGTGCGGATCGGCTTTTCCAGCAGCCGGGACATGCCGAGCGCCAGACAGGTCTTTTCCAGCCCGGCATCGGTATGGGCGGTCAGACCCAGGATCTGGCCGTTCCAAGCCATCGTCTTCTTCGATCTTTCGGTCTTGATGCGCCGCATGAGTTCGACACCGCTCATGTTTGGCAGGGTGATGTCGGTCAGCAGGACATCTATCTGATGCACCGCTTCGGGCTGTTTCAGAACCGCAAGCGCCTTGAAGCCGTTTTCGACCCCATCGACCCGCGCCCCGGCATTGCGCAGGCATTGAACCAGCCAGTCGCGGCTTGACGGGCTGTCCTCCACCACCAGCACGCCGATGCCCTGCAGCAGCCCGGCAGCGACGCCGGGCGGCTGGGTTTCCCTGGTCTCGGGCAGCGCATCGGTTTCGGTCGGCGGGAGCGAGAAGATCGCCCGCAGGATGGTGCCGATGACAGGCTGCGTCCCGTTCTTCAGCGGCGCGCCCCCGGCGAGCCGGTCGAAGACCTCGATATGGCCGCCAAGGTGGCCGATGGCATGGGCCAGCACGCTCAGCCCTGCCGTCGTCCGGTCCGCGTTGGCGCCTGTGGTACGCTCGTCGCGGGTGCCGTCGATGCCGGTGCCCAGCAGGCGCGCCTTTTGCGTGGCGGGCAGGCCGCCCCCCTGATCCGCGACCTCGACGGTGATCAGCCGCTCCTTGCGGCCGTCTTTCGAAGCGGTCAGTTCGGGGGCACAGGCGACGCGGATGTCGATGGTCTCGCCGCCATGCTTGCTGGCATTGTCGAACATGTTCTGCAGCAGCGCACGGACGATATGCACCGGTCCGTGCAGGCCGATCGCGGTTTCCGGCTCGATCTTCATCGTCACGGTCGCGCGGCGGGCCAGCACGATCGGTTCGATCATGTCGAGGACATTGCGGGATTCTTCGGCCAGATCGAAGTCCTCGTCGGCCTGCAGATCGGCGCTTGTCATCTCGCCGCGGATGACCCGGATCACCTTTTCGATATGGGTCAGCGCCATCCGGGCAGATTTCTCCACCCTGGCGGTATCGGGATTGGTCTTTCCCGCGCGGTCGTCCCTGCTGTCAAAAAGCGCTTCTGCGGAAGCAAGCACGGACTGGATCGGCGTCTTGAGATCATGCGACACCCGAAGCAGCGTTGCCGCGCGCGCCCGGTTCTGCAAGAGCACCGCTTCCTGATCGGTTTCCACCAGGCGGAGCAGGAAAGCAGCGGCATTCCCCAGCGGGAGGTGGACCAGCTCTCCCTCAAGGTGTTTCTCGCGGAAGGTTACCGATACCGCGACACTGCCGCTGCGCCGCGCACGGGTGCAAAGCGTATGCCAGTTGAACGCCGTCTGCAGGGCGGAAACGTCCAGTTCCAGCTGGGCGGCAGGCTTGTTCGACAGCAGGATTTCCGCCTTTTCCGTCGCCAGGACGACGATGCGCCGATCAGTGGAGATGAGCCGCGCAATGGCCTGCAGGGTGGGTCTGACCCGCGCTGCATTGAACCCTGGTTCGCTTTCGTTGGGCATCCCATTCTCCATGATGCTGCATCTTCTCTCGCGCAGGAACAACGTCAACCCGAACCAGGTCGTCGCGGTGAGTCTGCTGTTTCGGTTCCATGCCGTCAACTGCGCGGGCCATTGCGGTGGAATCAGGCAGCAGGGAAGGCAATGAGGCAACAACGGTGAAATATTAGCCGAAAGTATGTTAGATCAATCTATTGACCGTAACTTTAGTATGTGATGTGAGTGAGAAGGATTGGGTGGGGGCCTGAACACGCTCCGTGTGAGCGATAGATAGACAGAGGGAAGTGATATGACGACGACTTCATACCGGGCCGGAAATATGGTCGAGGTGAAAATAAATGCAACAAAAGCAGATATTTCCAAATATGTGAAAAGAGGTGACGACCTTGTCGTCGAGCTGGCGGATGGCAACAAGATCGTTGTCTCCGATTTCTACGATCCCGCGCAGGGAGGCGTACCCCACCGGCTGATGCTGGCGGACGGCAGCTACAGCGGTGTCGAGGGCATCTGGAACGAGGATGAAGAGGCCGCCGGTCTGGGTGCCAACATGGAGCAGATCGGTGCCGGCCTGGGTGCGCTGGCAACCGGGCTTCTTGCCACGGCCAGTGACAGCGAAGATCCCACGGATCCGACCGATCCCACTGATCCCACTGATCCGACCGATCCCACGGATCCCACAGATCCGACTGATCCCACAGATCCGACTGATCCCACAGATCCGACAGATCCCACAGATCCTACCGATCCGACTGATCCCACGGATCCGACAGATCCTACTGATCCTACTGATCCTACAGACCCGACAGATCCGACTGATCCCACGGACCCGACCGACCCGACTGATGCGGCGGACGCGGGTATTCTTGACCCGATTCTCGCGGACGAAGGCGTGCTGGGCGACCTCACGGGCAATGACGGCCTGCTCGGCGACCTGACCGGTTCCGACGGTTTGCTGGGCGACCTGGTCGGCAACGATGGCCTGCTCAGCCCCGTCACCGGAGAGGATGGCCTGCTCGGCACCCTGACCGGCGGCGGGCTTCTGGGGAACAGTGATGGATCGGGCAGTCTGACCGGCGGACTTCTGTCGGAAGAGTCGCTGCTGGGCGATGTGCTTGGTGGCATCGGTCTGACCGATGGTCTGCTTGGCGAAGGCGGTACGGTGGATGAAATCGTTGAAACCGTGGAAGAGGTCCTTGATGGCGTGATCGGCGATGAGGGTATCGTTGGCGGGTTGCTGGGCGGCGACGGTGGTCTGCTGGACGGCGTGATCGGCGACGAGGGTATCGTTGGCGGTCTGCTTGGCGGTGACGGAGGCCTTCTCGGTGGCGTGATTGGCGACGAAGGCATCGTTGGCGGGTTGCTCGGTGGCGACGGCGGTCTGCTGGGCGGTGTGCTCGGTGACGAAGGCCTCGTTGGCGGTTTGCTTGGCGGCGACGGCGGTCTGCTGGACGGCATTGGTGCCGAAGATGGCCTGCTCGACCCGGTGATCGCGGACGGTGGTCTGCTCGGTGACGTGACCGGGAACGAAGGCCTGCTGGGCGATGTGACCGGGTCCGACGGTCTGGCCGGCGATCTTGTCGGTGACATGGGCCTGCTGGGTGACGTGACCGGGGAGAACGGGCTGGTCGGTGACCTGACCGGTGTCGGCCTTTTGGGCGACGGCAGTGATGGCGGCCTTCTCGACGGTGGCCTGCTGGATGGTGTCCTTGGTGACGAGGGTCTCGTTGGCGGGTTGCTCGGCGGTGACGGCGGTCTGCTCGACGGCGTTATCGGCGACGAAGGCATCGTTGGCGGGTTGCTTGGCGGTGACGGAGGCCTTCTCGGTGGTGGCCTGCTGGATGGTGTCCTCGGCGACGAGGGTCTCGTTGGTGGCCTGCTCGGCGGTGACGGTGGTCTGCTGGACGGCGTTATCGGCGACGAGGGTCTCGTTGGCGGCTTGCTCGGCGGCGACGGCGGTCTGCTGGACGGTGTGCTCGGCGATGAGGGTGTCGTTGGCGGCTTGCTTGGCGGCGACGGTGGTCTGCTGGACGGTGTGCTCGGTGACGAAGGCATCGTTGGCGGCTTGCTCGGCGGTGACGGTGGTCTGCTCGACGGCGTTATCGGCGACGAGGGTCTCGTTGGCGGCTTGCTCGGCGGTGACGGTGGTCTGCTGGATGGTGTCCTCGGTGACGAGGGTCTCGTTGGTGGCCTGCTTGGCGGTGACGGTGCTGGTGGTGCCCTCTCGGGCACTGTCGGGGATCTGCTGGCCGGCATTGGTGCCGAAGATGGCCTGCTTGACCCGGTGATCGCGGACGGTGGTCTGCTTGGCGATCTCACGGGGAATGAAGGCGTGCTGGGCGAGGTGACCGGGTCAGAGGGCCTGGCGGGCGATATTGTCTGCGACATGGGCCTGCTGGGTGACGTGACCGGGCAGAACGGCTTGCTTGGTGATCTGATCGGTGTCGGCCTGCTGGGCGACGGCGGCGATGGCGGCCTTCTGGGCAATCTGGGCGGCGATCTGCTTGACGGCCTGAACTGAGGTGGTGCGGGCTCAAATCCGCCCGCCACGGTAACCGGGATGTAAACAAACTGTTTCCATCTTAAGAGAATCCGGAAAAGCCCCGCCAAATGACGGGGCTTTTTCATTTGAAAACAGCAGTTTCAGTGCTTTCACGTAAAAGTTGTGCTTTCTGGGACAAGAGGGGTGAGGACTACCCATTCGGCATTGACATAGATACCGATGGCTGGTTTTCATATACTTAAGATTGCATTACATACTTTAGTTCGCCTTGCCCGCAAGCGCACCCATGAGGAGTTCAAACATGGCAAACAGAAGCATCCAGGCTGGCCCTGAAATTGGCATCAAGATCGACGTAGAGCGGTCTGACATCGCCAATTACGCAAGAAAGGGGAGTGACCTGTTCATTACCCTCAAAAACGGTGACGTGATCACCGTTGTCGACTTTTACAAGCCAGCGATGGACGGCTCTCTGCACAGCCTGATCCTGGCCGATGGTGACGAAAGCGGTATCGAGGGTGATCCCGAAGCCGGCGGCAGTGGCGAAATGACCGATGAGGGCATTATCGCAGCTGCCGTTGGTGGTTTGGGCCTGCTTGCCGCCGCATCCGGTGGCGGCGGCGGTGGACCCGTTGATCCGACTGATCCGACCGATCCTACGGACCCGACCGATCCGACTGATCCCACGGACCCGACAGATCCGACCGATCCTACGGACCCGACCGATCCGACCGATCCCACGGACCCGACCGATCCGACCGATCCCACGGACCCGACAGATCCGAC
>Ga0189278_10236_pt1 | contig 34358 bp, 25 predicted proteins | sample N26A9minimetaG_FD_130326 | JGI IMG/M metagenome (GOLD analysis project Ga0189278, IMG submission 130326) | Marine microbial communities from the Costa Rica Dome - N26 A9 mini metaG | ecosystem: Environmental > Aquatic > Marine > Oceanic > Photic zone | place: Costa Rica: the Eastern Pacific...
GACAACAGCCAATTTAAAGCCTAAATTATAATCTCGCTGAGTACGCTTTTTAGAGTTGGCTTTAATTTTAAGTTCCTTTTTCATATAAGTCGATTTTGTGTCAACTTATTTCAGGACGGGACATTCAAAACAAAAAAAGCACTGCTTCCGCAGTGCTTTTATCCAATTCGGTTCCACTATAGTGGTTGTATATGTATGAGCGTTAATGTCGCTCTTGTTTTTATACTGTCATCTGTTCCTGATGTACACCCTCGGCAAACTCTTCTACCATTTTCTGGCAAAACGCTTGTAAGTCATCTGGGTTTCTACTGGTAACCAACCCTTTGTCGACTACAACTTCTTCGTTCACCCAGTGTGCCCCGGCATTTTTCAAATCGGTTTTAATCGATGGATAAGAAGTAACTTTTCTTCCCTGTAGCGCATTCGTTTCTATCAATGTCCAGGGACCGTGACAAATGGCTGCAATGGGTTTGCCCGTTTCAAAGAAGCTTTTTACGAAAGAAACAGCATTGTCGTTCATTCTTAATTTATCTGGATTGAATACACCACCCGGAAGCATTAAAGCGTTGTAATCATCATAGCTTGCTTCTTTCAGCTGTTTGGTAATGTCATATTCTGTCCCCCAGTCCGTGCTGTTCCATGCTTTTACTTTACCACTTTTAGGGCTGATAATATCTACCTCAGCACCTGCTTTCTTCAAAGCATCTAATGGCTTAGTGAATTCTACTTCTTCAAATCCGTCTTCTACTAATATTGCTACTTTCTTATTTTTTAAAATATCCATTAAGAAATCGTGTTTTTAATTCAACAAGTTTCATTTCCTTTTCGGAAACTTACTTATATATATGAAAACACCTTGCCAAAACGTAAAGCAAGTCATTAACTACATTTAGGGAATATTTGGTGTGCAGAATTATGCACAGAATGTGTGAAGTGTGTCAGCGATTCATCACAGCTAGACACCAAATTGTGTGAGGTGATGGTCTAAATGTTTGTACATGGCCCACCCTTTTTCTTCGCGCGACATTGTTCCAAACAGTGTATGTTTGATTTCTTCAGCTCGAGATTCATTGTCGACAAAATTTTGAAGTGCCTTTTTTAACCGGGCTTTTTCTTCTTCAAAGTCTTTGTCATTCTGTTGTTTGTATTGCGGGTGCGTTTGAGTGCTTTTTGGGTATGGCTTTTCACTTAGTACCATTTTTTTTATAAACCCTTTAAACAACTTTACGATAAAAGGTGTGCCTTTGAGCTCTCTTCCATTCGTCACCTCCTGGATTTCCGCACAGTGAGCAAACATCTGAGCCGCTGACATCTTACCCCATTGAGGTTGTGTATCCTGGCTAATCTGATCTATTCTATCAAGGCATTCTTTATGCACCTCTTGTTTATAAAGGTTTTTCTTATCCATAGCAACAAGTTACGTAATGCGTCTGATCAAATCTAATCAAAGTGAATGTTAACCGCTCGGCCGTTGGAGCTCACATACTTACCGGTGGCAAAAGTCACATCGGCTTTGCCATCACACTCACTATGGAAGTCTAGCGTAATATTTCCTAAATCCACACCCTCGCCCGCCTTGATATTCTGAATGAAGCCTGTGCCACGATTAGGGTTTAAAGTACAACTGCCATCATACTTTGTTTCGATTAATGCATGGTATGTTATACCTCCAGAAGTATTAGCCGCTTCCGCAATTTGTCCTCCTCCATTTACTTCGTAACTGTCGTCATACAAATCAGCTGGGTCGTTTTGATAGAACTGTGTAAACCAAACATTCTGAGAAACCGCAATAAACACATCATCGGGTTGCTCATCTTCGAGTCTTTCCAGCTCTTTGTCAAACTCTATTCTGGGGATAAGGCCTAGATTAAGTAAGGTGTCAGATCCTTGACCGATCACAACATCCTGCTGGGCAAACACCGTTATAAAACGTTCGCTATCAAACTTTCTTTTTACTGGTACCGTATGCATGCCATAAAACTGTAATTCTCCATTAAAAATATCAAGGTCGCCAAATATGATAGAAATCACTCCCGACTCCTGATTGGCATCCCAAATACCAGCTATGATTACCTCGCCAATATGACTATTAAATGGTACAGGAAAATCATCCCCGGCCTCCACATACATAATGATCGATTGAGAATATTCATTGCCACTACCAGAGCTTACTCTTACCTGAGGGGGTAAGGTTTCACCCTGAAAAGCCATAACAGCTAAAGAGGCACAGTAATTTATTGCAGAAGTTGCCTTAAAACCCTGCTGTAGCGGTGTTAAATCAGGATCATCTCGTAGTTCTTTGATTTTACTACAGCTAGTAAAAATTACAAGGGTGGCAACACATATATATAGCAGTCTTTTCATAAAAGCAGAATAACCTTTTTACTTTATTAACAAAGTCCGGTTTTAGTAACCTTTGGTTTTATAAGTCTAATATAATAAAAAAAGGGCCGAAGCCCCTTTTGAGTAAATTTACAGCATAGTAAAGTCTACGCTTTTGCTGGTTCTCTATGGCCCACCCAGTTAAATCTCTTTACTACATACTCAGGGTTGGTAAATGAAGCATTTCCTGCCGGGTTACCCCCTGTAACATGGAAATCACTAAATCCAGCATTTTGATTCATATAAATACCTCCGACCAGGTTGAAAGATACAGGCGTTGCTGCCATTGACATCTCATCAGCGATGTGCTCCTTCACCTCCGGATCTACAGTGTAAGCTCCGCACGAAATAGCACCATAGTTTTGAGCCATATCTTTGGCGAGTGCTACAGACTCGTTGGTATCTTTTGTTTTAATCAACAAAGCAATTGGCCCAAAGAGCTCTTCGCTAAATTTGTCCTTATCAGAAGAAGAAACCTCCACCACGACAGGCGTTGAAATTCTTGCGTTTTTAAACATTGGATTCTCAATGCTTCTGCTTTCTAATAAAATTTTACCTCCGATTTTCCCAGCATCAGCTACTCTGTCACAAGTATTCTTGTTTTGTATAGCACCTAATACAAAAGGCCCCGCTTTAGGGTTGTCTACCAATCCATTGATGTTTTCAACGAATTTCTCGGCAAACTCATCAAAAGTGATTTTACCATTTGGCGTGTTAATACCTCCTTCTGGTATGTAGAAGTTTTGAGGGGCAGTACACATCTGACCCGAGTAAAGTGTTACTGAAAAAGCCAGGTTGGCCGCCACTTTATCTATATCATCAGCAGAATCCAGAATAACGGAATTCACACCAGTTTTTTCTGTAAATACAGACTTACCAGGCAATTGCTCCAGGTAAGAACCGAATGCAGAGTTACCTGTGAAGTCGATTAATTTTGTGTCTTTATGCTCCGCTAACTCTTTAGTGATCATATTGTCATAGGTATCAACAGCCAGCTGACAAATATTAGGATCTAAGTCTTGCTCTTTAAGTGCATTTTGAATTTCTGATACGAAAATAGCCATTGGCAATACTGCTCCCGGGTGAGGTTTTACTATTACAGAGTTACCGGTTACAAGGCTGGCGTATACTCCCGGCACACTATTCCAGGTTGGGAAAGTTGAGCAACCCACCACAAGGCCAACGCCTTTTGGTATTGCTCTCCATTCTTTATCAAGCTTGATATTGTATTTACCCATTGGTTTATCCCAGATCACACCTTTAGGGAATCTGCTTAACTCTTCGTAGCCCGAAGCAATGGCCTCTAAAGCACGATCAGCGGCATGCGGCCCGGAAGCCTGGAAAGCCATCATGTAGCCCTGACCGGTGGTATGCATAGTAGCATAAGCTATTTCAAAGAATCTAGCCTTTGCTTTCTCAAGCGACTCGACTAAAATTCCAGCTCGTTCAGCAGGATCAACTTTTCTCCACTGATTAAAAGCTATATTAGACCTGTTCATAAGTGTCTGAACTGCAAATGATGGGTATTCAATATTTAAAGGCTCCTGCAGGTAAGGAGATTCTTCCACACCAATCCATCCATCAGGAGTTCCCTGGCTAAGCTCCTCGAATCTTTTACCAATGGTTGCCTGAAATGCTTTTCTTCCATCAGCATCAGCCGTTTCTCCATAAATTTTTGGTGATGGATGCTCAGGGTATGCAGCGAAAAATGTTCTTTCGTGTAGTGCATCTACGGCCTTGTTTAAAATATCTTTATGCTTTTCGTATAAACTCATAAAACTTGTGTTGATTTTAACTTAATAATGGCGAATATACGTGATATTCAACTAAAATTTGAATATAAATGAACAACCAACCTCATTTATTGGTTTACCTTTACCCGATAAACTATATTTAGAAAAAACTGGATTTATACTAGGTTGAAAAAGGCGTTATTAATTAGTGTTGTAATACTCTTTGCATTTTCATTAAATGCTCAAAATAAAAAATATACGCTACCTGAAGGCATAACACAAAGCGACTATTCCCAACAATTTGTAGTCGTTCGGTTAAAAAATACACTAGCTACCACTAGCACAAAAGCCCGTTCTTCAAGCCCGCTCAGCAGCTATCAAACAGAGCAATTTTTACCCTACCTCAATGAATCATCGAAAAACGTAAACTTTCGCAGTGACAGCCACCCCTTGGCCAGTTTGTATAAAATCAAATTGGAGGAAGGCGATGACCCTGTTGAGGTTATCAATACGCTATTAAAAAACGATCAGGTATTATATGCGGAGCCTTATTTTGAACCTCGTCCACTATTTGTGCCCGATGATCCTGAGGCGCAGCCCGGTGGCAATTTATGGTACCTTGAGCAGATAGATGTATACGATGCCTGGACACTTGAAAAGGGTGACACGAGCATTGTCATAGGTTCACTTGACTCAGGTATTTTGCCCGAGCACTTTGATCTTTCAGATAATATTGCGTTGAATCATGACGACCCCATAAATGGCCTGGATGATGATAATGATGGCTTAATAGATAATCTAAGAGGTTGGGATATTGCGGACAATGATAACAATCCGGTATCAGATACTGACATTCACGGTCATGGAGTGGCTGGTGTAGCAAGTGCATCTACTAATAATGGAGTAGGGATAGCTGGTGTAGGCTTTCGTGCTAAGTTTATGCCTATTAAAATATTTAGAAGTGGTAGCAACTCCTTTTCTCAAGGGTATGAAGCTATAGCATTGGCAGCTGACTTAGGTTGCCAGGTGATTAACCTGTCATGGGGTAGTGCCGGTTCGTTTTCTCAATATGGACAGGATATAATTAACTATGCTGTGGAAGAAAGAGATGCTGTAGTGGTGGCTGCAGCCGGGAATACCAATGCACTCTTAGACTTTTACCCTGCCTCGTTCGATAATGTATTATCAGTTGGCGCTTCAAACACCAGTGATGAGAAGGCTGGGTTTGCCACCTATAGTTACAAGATAGATCTCATGGCACCAGGTGAAGATATTTATGTAATTGATGGTGACTCAACCTATAGTACAAAAATTGGCACTTCTTACTCCTCTCCCATGGTAGCCGGTGCTGCAGCACTCGTGAGGTCGAGGTTTCCTAATCTTTCTGCCAAGCAAGTAATGGAGAGAATTAGAGTTAATACGGATGAAATTTATGATATACCCGGAAACCAAACATTTACAGGAAGATTAGGCTCAGGAAGGTTAAATGTATTTAAAGCATTAACCAATAATATTAATCCTTCGCTGAGAATCGAAAATATCGAGTATACCAACGGTATTGGTGAATATGCTTTTTACGGAGATACATTAACTATTGGTGTGGATGTTACTAATTACCTCTTTAATACTACAAACGCCACGGCTACACTTACATCTACTTCACCATTTGTAGAAATTATTGATGGTGAGTTTAATATTGGTAAACTAAATACACTTGCTTCAACTGAAAATCACGATTCACCATTTAAAATAAGGTTAACAGATAACCTGCCTACAAATCAGAATATCATTTTTAGAGTTGACTTCACGGATGGAACCTATGCTGATTTTCAATACTTCGAAATTAAAAGTTCGTCAGAATACATCAATATCAAGCATGGTAACATGGAACTAACAGCAGGTAGTCGTGGGCAGCTAGGATATAATAACGATATTTTTTCTCAAGGCATTGGCATGAAATACAAAGGCCTTAAACTACTAGACAATATAGGGTTTCTTGTTGCAAGCAGTACAGACACAGTGAAAGATACTGCACCCCGCATTTTAAGCATCAACATTAGAGATCAGGATTTTGAATCACTGTCTAAAGTGAAATTTTACCAGGGTTCTGAAGCTAGTGTGGATATTAGAAATGTATATGTTGACGATGATGACATCTCAAACCCATTGGGTGTACAGGTGGAACAAAAAATATTGGGTTGGGATACTCCACAAGACAGCAATTACTTTGTAATGGAGTATCGACTGATCAATCAGGGAGCCCAAAGTGTGGCAGACTTATATACAGGTATTTTCGCAGACTGGAACATCAATGACCGAGACTTAAATCAGGCCGGTTGGGACATGGGCAATTTATTAGGCTTTGTAACAGATAATTCCGATACGCTATATGCAGGTATTGCATTACTTAATTCGGATACTCCATTCTATTTTGCTGTCGATAATAAAAATGCCAATGGCAACACAGCAGATGTTGCAAGCACAATCAACGATTTTCAGAAATATAACCTCATGTCTAGTGGCCTATCCAAATTGGCCGCGGGTGTCAACGGTGGAGGAAATGATGTCTCTCAAATCATTGGGTACAACATAGATGATTTTGCCGTAAATAGCACTAAAAAAGTGGCGCTTGCATTGGTAGTGGGCAATTCACTGACAGATCTTACAGATGCCGTTCAAGCTGCACAAAATCAATATCAAAACTACCTACTCAACCCACCGGTGCTACATATCACCGAAGTTTGTGAAGGTGATGGAGCCATTATAGATCCTCCTCAGGGTGATGTCTACTCCTTTTATACTGATGTTACATTGAGCACAGAAATATTTACCGGCTCTTCTTTAAACACACCTCCTGTAACATCTCCTCAAACATATTATGTGGTTAATAAAGATGCGGCTTTTGATGGAGATGTATTTAAAGTAATTGCCAGACCTAAGCAGGTAAATGCCGACTTTGAGCTAAGCAGCAACCCGCTTCTATTGGATGAAACTGGAAATACAGAAGTACAGTTCACAGATCAAAGTATCGATGGTGTTGCCTGGGATTGGGACTTCGATAATGGGTTTACAACAACAGTGCAAAACCCGATCATGAATTTTAGTAGCATTGGAAATTATGACATCTCTTTATCCGTTGTCAGTGACTTAGGTTGTACAGATGCTGTTATAAAAACACTTGAAGTTGCTAATAGAAGTAACAAACCAAACATCGAAAATCAGAACATTTGCAAAGGTGACCAGGTAACCTTGTCTGCTACTAATGCCACCAACTTAAATGTGTATGACGATGAAAGCCTGAGCAATATGATTTTCTCAGGCACGACATTCAACTCAGGCACAATTCCTGACGACACTGTATTTTACATCACCAGCCAGGACTCTACTTATGAAAGTAACCCTCAAAAAGTCAGAATAATAACAAGTAAAATTGATGCTGATTTTGATTACGAAATCGACACTTTTGATTTGAGTCAAAAGCATTTAATACAGTTTGAGAATAAAAGTAGCAACGAAGAACTGTTTTTATTCTATATCGATGACCAGCTGATTGCCAACTCAACGGAGCCATCTTTTGACTATACTTCACTATCATCATTTGATGTAAAACTAGTCTCAGAAGATATCAATGGCTGCCAGGATTCCATCATCACCACGATTATACCAAAGGTAAGCCCAACTCCAAATGTAATGGATGTGAATATTTGTAACAGTGAAAGTGTGGAGATAGCACCTGAAAATGGCAACATATTTTATTTCTATGCTGATGAAAATCTGATTGACCTACGCAAAAAAGGAAAGTCACTAAAATTAGACAGCCTTACTTCTGATACTACAATTTATATTACATCGATTGATAGTCTGCTAGAAAGCAGCCCTGCCTCTCTACAAATTAATGTGAGTGACATAGAGGCTTCTTTTACCATTACACCAGATTCTGTAGACATTTCAAATATTAATCAAATATCGATAACCAATAGCAGTGTTGATGCCACAAACTTTAATTGGTTTGTCAATGATAGTCTCATGAGCACTTCGGAGACACCTGATTTTGACTTTGAAGCTTTAGGCAAGTTTGAAATTAGACTTGAGGTTAGTAATACTATAGGTTGTGTAGGAGTTGAAACGCAATCATTAGCAATCACTAACATTACCCAAACTGACCTGTCAATACCATCGTTACGGGTATTCCCGAATCCGGCTTATAATTCACTTAGTATATCGAGCCCTGAAGAAGTTGAATACAAACTCTCGGGTCTCTCAGGCACAACATATCTTACAGGAAAAATAGTTGACAACACAATTGATATCAGCCAGCTGCCGGCAGGCGTTTATCTACTGGAAATATCCAAAGGAAAAGAAACGGACTACATCAAAGTATTAAAGCTCGACCGTTAGTCCTGTGCTGCAAATACCTTTTTCAACAATTCTGTTGTTCTCGCAACAGGATCTTCTCTAATGCTCTTCTCCTCCTGAGCAATCAGATGAAATAGGCCGTCAATGGCTTTATCAGTCGCATAATCATCCAAGTCGGGATTTGCTTTATCTACAAATGGGATTTTATTATAAGTACCTACGATGTCTCCATAATATTTAGTGGCGTTAGTTTTTTCCAATGATTTCTGAATCACAGGAAGAAATTTAGCTTTCAATTGTGATGAAGTGGTTCTTCTTAAATAATTGGTGGCGGCATTATCTTCGCCTCTTAATATGCTCCACGCATCTTGTATTGTCATTCCTCTAATGGCGCTGACGAATATCGGCTTCGCCTCTTTGGCTGCATCTTCAGCACCTCTATTAAGTGTTTGTACAAACTTATCTACCTGGTCACCGAGTCCAATCTGCCTTAACTTATCTTCTACCCTTTGAACATCCGGAGGAAAAGGAATCTTTATTGATGGATTTTTGAAATAACCATCGAGACGTGATGCCTGATTTGAACCAGTACTTACACCTTTTATTAAAGCTTCTTTAAGTCCCGATGCTACTTGCTCTTTCGTAAGTTCATCCTCGCCAAGCGCATCATTGATGGTGCCCAAGGTCTGGTTGACTTGCGCTGATGTACATGATAGCAACATGGCGATAGCTACAAATGATAGAATTGTTAGATTTTTCATAAGGAATGTTTTTATCATTGTCGTGAACAAAATCGTTGCCAATTTTATTGAATAGTAAATTAAGTAATTTAGTTAAGAATTATATCGGATCAGTAGTTTAAACATCAATGGCGAGAACAAAGGCAGAAATCATAACAATAGGTGATGAAATACTTTACGGGCAAATTGTAGACACTAACTCACAGTGGATGAGTCAGGAGCTTGATAAAGTAGGGATAAAAACGGTGAGAAAGACTACCATCAGCGATGAACGTACCGATATTTTAGGTGCTTTTAAAGAAGCCGAATCCAGAGCTGACATTATTTTAATCACAGGTGGCCTTGGCCCTACCAATGACGACCTTACCAAGCCTTGTTTGGCAGAATACTTCGATAGTAAAATAGCGCTTGACAATGAAGCTCTTGCTGAAGTAACCGAGTTTTTCAAAAGCAAAGGACTTGAGCTTTCTGATATAAACAGACAACAAGCGTTTCTCCCGGAATGCTGTGTGCGTGTACCCAATAAAATAGGCACAGCACCTGGTATGTGGGTTGAACGAAACGGAAAAGTATTTGTCTCGATGCCAGGTGTACCGCATGAGATGAAAATGATGATGGAAGAGGTGGTTATACCTAAACTACAAGACATATTTAATACAGAAGTCATCTTTCATAAACTCATAAAAACTGTAGGCATTGGTGAATCATGGCTTTCTGAAGAGATTAAGGTTTGGGAAGATAACCTGCCAGAGCACATTAGATTGGCCTATTTACCCAGCCTTGGTCAGGTAAAACTAAGATTAACAGCAGTTGGAGATGACCTTGACCAGCTCAAAGCTGATGTTGAAGAGCAAATCGCCATACTCAAGACCTATGCTGGCAAGTATATTTATGGGTATGACCGCGATCAAATGGAAACGGCCGTTGGAGATTTACTTAAGAAATCGGGAAAAACCATTGCATTGGCCGAAAGTTGTACGGGTGGTTACGTCACACATTTGATCACAAGTGTCTCAGGAAGCTCGAAGTATTTTCAAGGCTCAATTGTGCCTTATCATAACGATTTTAAGATTAATGTGTTAAAAGTAGATGAAAAAGCTATTTTAGGTCATGGCGCTGTGAGCGAACCCACGATCATAGAAATGGCCAACAATGTGCGTAAGTTATTTAATGCAGACATTGGCATCGCAACAAGTGGTATTGCCGGCCCAACAGGTGGCACACCTGAAAAACCCGTTGGCACTATTTGGATTGCCTATGCAGATGGCAATGAAACAGTAACCAAAAAGCTACAGCTTTGGAAAGACCGAACATTAAACATTAAAGCCACTGCAGTGGCCCTACTCAATCTTGTTAGGATAAGTTTGTCGAAAACGATTGAGATAAAGGACTAAAATGCTAAATTTGCGGTAAATTTTGAAAAGAGTTTTATCAAGAAAATAAAATTATAAATGGCACTAGTAGAACTATTAATGCCCAAAATGGGTGAGAGTATCATGGAAGCAACTGTGCTTACATGGCTAAAACAAGAAGGTGATACAATTGAGCAGGACGAATCGGTATTGGAAGTAGCTACCGACAAGGTAGATACCGAGGTACCTTCTACTCACGCAGGCGTATTAAAAGAAATACTGGCCCAGGACGGAGACGTAGTAGAGGTAGGTAAGCCAATTGCCGTTATTGCCACCGATGGTGATGAAGGTAGCAGTGCCCCGGCTCCAAAAAAGGAAGCTGCTCCAGCTCAAGAAGAAAAGAAAGCCGAACCTGCAACTGCAACAGCTAGTGCCAACGGAGCTGTTAAATTGGAAGAGCCGGCTTCTGGAAGATTTTACTCTCCTTTGGTGAAAAACATTGCTAAGGAAGAAGGCATCCCAATGGCCGAGCTAGAAACTATTGCTGGAAGTGGCAAAGAAGGTCGTGTGACTAAAAAAGATATGTTGGCCTACCTGGAAAATAGAGGAAGTCAGCTTGTTGCTAAGCCAGCGGCAAGTCAACCACAGACCGCTGCACCAGCAAGAGAGCCTCAAAGAGCTAATGTTTCTATCAACGCTGGTGATGAAATCATCGAGATGGACAGAATGCGTAAGATGATTTCGCAAAGAATGGTAGACTCTAAGCGTATTGCGCCACATGTCACCTCGTTTGTTGAAGCAGATGTAACGAATATTGTTCATTGGAGAAATAGAAATAAGAACAGCTTTAAAGAGCGTGAAGGTGATAATTTAACTTTCACACCAATCTTCATAGAGGCAGTAGTTAAAGCCATAAAAGACTACCCTATGATCAACGTACAGGTGGATGGTGACAATATCATTAAGAAAAAAGATATAAACATCGGCATGGCGGTAGCATTACCTTCGGGTAACCTGATTGTGCCTGTCATTAAAAATGCAGATCAACTAAACCTAACTGGTTTGGCTAAAAAAGTGAATGACTTGGCTAGAAGAGCCAGGGACAATAAATTAGGTGCTGATGAGCTTTCTGGTGGTACATTTACCATATCAAACGTAGGCTCGTTCGGTAATGTGATGGGTACACCAATCATCATGCAGCCTCAGGTAGGCATTTTAGCATTAGGTGCTATCGTTAAAAAGCCTGCCGTAATAGAAACTCCTCAGGGAGATGCTATTGCAATCAGACACAAAATGTTCTTATCACATAGCTATGACCACAGAGTGGTAGATGGCTCATTAGGAGGCATGGTCGTAAGACGAGTGGCCGACTACTTAGAGCAGTTTGATGCAAAAAGAGATATCTAGAAAGCTTTAGAATTAAGCAGGAATAGAAAGGGCTTCGTAATTGCGAAGCCCTTTATTTTTGTTTGAGGTGTATCTTAAACCTGGAAGGTTTTGCCTCATGAAAATCATAGCTTTTCCCAAAGTTTGTAACTTTGAAAAAGCTAAAATAAACCTTCCAGGTTTGCACTCAAGACTCCTGTCGATTCCTAAATTATGGGAGTTTATAATAAAGTTTCTTTCAAAGCCTCCACCGTCTTCTTACTATTCCCTACAAAAATCTCATTATCAATAATAAAAACAGGTCGCTTTAAGAAAGTATACTCATCTAGAATATAGTTTTTATAGTCATCTTCAGTGAGATTTTTATCTTTCAACCCAAGTGATTTGTACTTTCTGGCCACCCTACTGAAAAGCGCTTCATAGCTGCCGGATAAACCTCTCATAGCTTCAAGTTGACTCGTTGTAATTTGTTCGGTTTTAATATCTTGTTTTTCAAATGTATCGTCAACGCCAACATCCTTCATGATACGCTTGCATGTATCGCATGTACTTAAGTAATAAACTTTCTTCATCTATAAGTTTTTCTTACAATGATAATTGGTGTCAAACCAATTCACAACCATATGATCAATCATTTGGTTGTAAAAACACCCTGCTATTAAGACAATTTAACAATGTTTCCTTCTCCCTTGGAGAAGGATAGGTTGAGGCCATCAAAATAACCTAAATTGTCTGAAAAATTTCATCCAATTTGTCAGTGTAATCTCTTTGCTTATGATCAATCATTTGGTTTTGAATATACACCTTTATATTTTTAGCTACACAAATCTGGCATATGGCAAAAGTTATATCGTTTATTAGTAGAAAAGGTGGCACAGGTAAAACAACCAATGCTATAAATCTGGCCACTATGCTAGACAACCTGGGCCATAAAGTCGCATTCCTGGAAACTGACACAAATTACACAATAAGCACGCTTCGTAAACTTGAAGTATACAAATCAGGTGCTGATGCTAATTCTTTGTTTGAAGTAATCAGTTCTAATGACGAGGAAGTAGCTGATCAGATCAGAAACTTACAGGCCGATAAAGTGCTGGATTATATTATTGTTGATAGCGCAGGCAAAACCACAGATGAAGGCATTAAAAAACTGTGTCTCGTGAGTAACGCTGTTGTAGTACCTTCTAGCTTAACTCAAAATGACCTGCTAGTTACTTACCAAACTGTTGAAGACCTCTCTCCTGCCAGAGAACTTAATGGTGCACTCAAAATATTGGTATTACCAAACCGTATTCACAGCTTAACCAAACAGCAAACAGTGGAGGAGGCAATGAGTAATCTGGATGCTGAAATTTTAAATATTACCGTCCCTCAAAAAAACTTGTTTGTTAATTTCAGCACGATAATGCCTGAAAAAGAGTATCTTGAAGTGGCTAAAGCAATTTTAAAACATCTATAAAATGGCTAAAAGAAAGAATCCCTTAAAAGATCTTGATACTTTTTTAAAGCAAGAAGCCACTTCCTTCGTCAAGCCTGAAAAAGCACAGCCCGAAGCCTCATTGGCTACAGAACAACCCGGATTAGCAACGGCAGATGAAATTATTGACGCCATCAATCAGCTCGCAGCAAAAGACAGCGAAACATATCGCAACGAATTATATAGAATTATAAAATCATCTTTAGAAAATCTTGACGCCAGCACACCAGAAGATAAAATGCTCATCAATACCATTCTCTATTTAAGAGATAAAGTAAACTGGAAGAGCAATATCAAGAAATACTGGGAGTCGCACAACTAAGGGGAGATATGATCCGCCTTATTGCACCATGTCAAGTTTAATTTCTCATTTGGATTAGAGGCTTATATCTTATATTAGTATCTCATTTTAACCTTGTGATACTATGAAATTTGGAACCAAAGCAATTCACGCAGGTGTAGAGCCGGACCCTTCAACTGGGGCTATTATGACCCCGATTTACCAAACTACCACCTACGTTCAGGCATCTCCAGGAGATCATAAAGGATACGAGTATTCAAGAGGCAAAAATCCAACAAGAGAAGCGTTGCAAAAAAGCATTGCTGCCCTTGAGAACGGCAAGCATGGAATATGTTTTGCCTCCGGACTGGGCGCTGTAGATGCTGTCGTTAAGCTTCTGAAACCTGGCGATGAGGTAATTGCGACAAACAACCTTTATGGTGGCACTTATCGGCTTTTCACAAATATATATGCTAAGTATGGCATAAAATTTCATTTCATAGGAATGGAAAACATTAACGATATTGAAAGTTATATCAACGATAACACCAAGCTCATTTGGTTAGAATCTCCAACTAACCCAATGATGAATATCATAGATATTAAAGGTGCCGCAGCCATCGCCAAAAAACATAATATTTTACTTGGGGTCGATAATACTTTTGCCACTCCATATTTACAAAACCCACTTGAGCTGGGTGTTGATATCGTTATGCATTCAGTAACAAAATACTTAGCAGGTCACTCAGATGTTGTTATGGGGGCTTTAGTTGTCAACAATGACGACCTTAAAGATCAACTGGCGTTCATCCAAAATAGTAGCGGTGCTGTACCAGGACCGCAGGATTGTTTCCTTGTACTTAGAGGAATTAAAACATTACACCTTAGGATGCAGAGACATTGTGAAAATGGCAGGAAAGTAGCAGAGTTTTTACAAACTCACCCAAAGATCGAAAACCTCTATTGGCCAGGATTCGAAAGCCATATCAATCATGATATTGCCAAAGAACAAATGAAAGACTTTGGAGGTATGCTGTCATTTACATTAAAAGGTGATAATAAAGCAGAGGCGTTTAAGGTTATGGAGAAATTTAAATTTTTCTCCCTTGCTGAATCTTTAGGTGGCGTTGAGTCTTTGGCTAACCATCCTGCAACGATGACGCATGCCAGCGTGCCAAAGGAAGAAAGACAAAAGATTGGGCTGCTTGATTCATTAATTAGGCTAAGCGTAGGTGTAGAAGATGCTGAAGACTTGATTAACGATTTGAAAACTGCATTGGATTAGTCCACACTTGTTTTATTTGCACCTAAACTAAATAGTCTATCACCTTGTAAATAGAAACTAGTGGGCTGATAGTCCACGAACAGCGCGGCCCATTTGAGGATCGTGGGAGGCGGCTTGGGATAGGGCTGTTTGTGCGTTTAGTGCGGAAAATGGGCTTTGTTCGTGGTGCATTTTCTTTTGTTTCCGTTTTCTTTTGTGCAAGCAAAAGAAAATGAAATCTATAGTAAATACATCAAAGCCAAAAGTCCTGCCAATTCTGAAGTTTATAGCATTCCAGTTTTGAAAAATTGTATAAGAATCGTAAAAGTTCAAACCTGGACAACTTACCGTGTTTTATATCTACAGATTACCTGATCTTGTATCAGCATCATTTTTCTGTCTACGGATATGCCTGTTAGCTCTTCTCTGTTTCCTGTCAATTCTCTTTTTTTCACGCGGTGTTACAACCCCATCGGCTGCAGCTCTTCTTTTTGTTCTCCTTATATGTCTTTGTTCCCTCTTTAAGGCTCTGCGCTCCATGCGCGTTAACTCACCTGTTCTTACTCCCTGGGCAATTCGGGCTTGTTGAACACCCTGTCGAACCTGGGTCTTTTGCTGTGCCATGGCACCATAATATGCAACAAATAACATGAGTGTAATTAGCATCAATATCTTTTTCATAATTTCTTACTTTTATTTTGAATCTGATGCTTAGACATTACCACTGCTCAATGGTTTAATATACCTATAATAAACTCTGTAATTGATTAAAAATCATTACACCACCACTAATAACCATCAGGAGAATTACCCACTTAAGGAAAGTTTCATTTTTCATTCCTTTCAACAATCGCTTCCCAATAATATTACCTACAGTAACCCCTAGCCCGAGAGCAATACCATACAACCACAGGTTGCCAGAGAGCACACCAAATGCTCCATACCCTCCAATTTTAACAATATCTGCAAAAAAGCTATTTGCAGTTTTAGTGCCGATCATCTTTTCTTTTAATAACCCGTAGTTTATGTAAAAGGGAGTAAGCACGGGTCCTGTAGCTCCTGTCAGGCCTGATATAAATGATACAGCAAAGCCAAGTGGAATAAAATAGCTCAGTTTCATCTTAAATGAACGCTTTTTCTTACCAAACCGGAATTGAAAGAAAGTGCTGATTAAAAATAACCCTAAAATGACCTGCAACCACTCAGCTTTCATTTGAGCAAACAACCAACTTCCCAGCAAGGCCCCTAGGAGTGCTGTTGGTAAATAATATTTTACTACATTCCAGTCGATACTCTTCCAGAATAATACAAGCCTTACAGGCCTACCCACCATTGCACCAATACTCACCAATGGCGCGGCTACCTGAGCACCTAATAAAAATCCGACAATGGGTAGTAAAAGAAGAGCACCTCCACCACCTGCAATTGTGCTAATAGTAAAAGCAATAATACCAGCGAGAGCCAATAAGAAATAAGTCATCCTTAAAAATGCTGGTTTTTATTTTGAAGTCGAAACTTCTTCAACTTTTATGGGAAATTTGACAGTAAATGTACTACCAATCTTTGGTTGAGATTCTAAATCTATGCTTCCACCAAGTCTGTCTACTAATGTCTTCACAATAGCAAGACCCAAACCATTAGAACTTTCACCACCAGTTGGTCGTGCACTCAATTTTTTAAACTTGGTATAGAGATACTTCTTATCATCTTCACTAAAACCTGGTCCCTGATCCTGAACTGAAATGTATATAAAATTATCTTTTGCCCCTGCTGAGAGTTTTACCTTTGAGTTATCTTCAGAAAATTTGATGGCATTGGAAATTAAATTGTCTAAAATACGGGAGAGGTAAACCTCATCCGACTCATAGATCAAATGATCGTCCATATCTTGATTGACTATTTGAATCCCTTTAGCTTTCGCATCTGCATAAAAAAGCTTCGTCTTATCGAGCAACAGCTCATGTACATTTATTTTTCGAATCTCAGGTACACGCTTTTGGTCTTCAAAAGCATTGACGTCTAAAAGATCACGAATGAGGTCAACACCACCATTGGTGATGTCTTTTAACAAAGAAATATAGTTTTTTTGCTCATCGTTGGGGCCTGATAAGTTAAGTAACTCAACCAAACCTTTAATTCTGTTAAACGGAGATTTTAAATCATGGGCCACAATATTCATCAATGTATTTTTCTCATTGTTGATCTCAGCCAGCTCCTCATTGCGTCTTTTAAGCTTTTTATTCTGCTCCCCTATTTGTTCATTTTGAGCAGTTATTTCTTCACGCTGCAAAGCAATTCGTGTGTTTTTTTCATGAAGTCTTAGGTTAGCCTGCTTCCTTTTTCGGTTAGTTATAAATAGGTTGAGACCTAGGATTATTACAACAAGAGTTACAACAAGTAAGGCAATGTTTTGAATTCGCTGTCTTTCTATTACAGCCTGGTCTCTAGCTTGGTTAGCTAGTAAAAGCTCATTTTGCCGATCTCTTTTTTCAACCTCCAATCTTGACTCAAATCGCTCAATGGTTCTGGCCACCTCTGTATTACTGAGTCTTTTGTCAAGCTCAGCATATTTTACATAATTGTCATACGCCAGATTATAATTATTACGCTTCTTATTTATCTCAGAAGAGAAATAATAGGCATCTCTCAGAAGAACCAGCTCCTGAGACTTATCAGCAGCAACCAGTGTTTTTTCTAAAAATGAAACTGATTTATTATAGTCGCCCTTCTGAAAGTGAATTTTACCCATCTGCAATAAAATCTGACTTAGCAAAGCAATATTTTGAGTGTCTTCAGCTACATCGTATGCTTTAGAAGCAAATATGAGTGACTCATCATATTTTTCATCATCATAGTAAAGTTCTGATATTCCGAGATTCGTATTTGCAATATTAATTTGATCATCGATTGATTCTGCTTTGATCTTAGCTTGTAAATAAAAATCAAAGGATTTGTCAAAATTCTTTAGCGCACGGTGTATATAGGCAATCTCCATAAGTATGGATATTTGCCCATGTACATTGTCATTTTCCAATCGTATTTTCAATGTCTTTTCAGACATCTCAAGTGCCTTTGTATAATTTTCCTGGGTCTGGTAAAGCTCTGCAAGGCTTTTATAACTATAACCCATTCCTTCCAAGTCATTGTAAGTTTCAAATATCTCAAGCGATCTAAAATAATAATCATAGGCTTTAACAAAATCCCCTTGATTCATATAGTTTCGACCTAGACTATTTAATGAATGTGCATACTGGACAGAATCATTATTGAGCAATGCCTGATCCATTGCTTTATTATATAGCTCAAAAGATTTTAAATTATCTCCAAGGTATTGATAAGCAACTCCCTTAAAGTTTAATGACTTGGTTATTATGCGATCATTATTGCCCAATTGCTGGGCAAGATCAGAGGCCCGTTCGGCATAATAAATAGTACTATCAGGGTGAGACTTTCTATACTCCCATGCAATCTGCAAGTATATATCGGCACGTTCTACTCCTTCTGTGTTTTTAAGCACTTTATTCAAACTATCAATATAGTGATAGTTCTGTGCTAACACAGGTTGCAATACTATTGTAATAAGAATAAATGTTAAGCCTAACGATCTCATAGAATCTCTTTGTATTGCTGCTAAATTTAATAATTATCAGGTAGTTACGGAGGTAATCTCACCCAATTATACCTTTCTTAAAGGAAAATCAACACTTTAAATTAATAATATACTAAAGCCAATGCTAATGAATCTTATCAACAGTAAAACCGCTTGTAAAATACTTTTATTTCCTTCCTGTGATTTTACATAAATTCAACCAGAATCGATTAAGCAACCAATCAATCAAAACATGAAATACAAATTATACTTTCTTGTGATCGTGATGTTGGCCTCACTAAATGTAAGCCACAGTCAAAAAAGAAAAAAGGGACAATCCTCAAATATTAATTTTGATGAAATGCTCTACAGCGCACTTGAGTGGCGTAATATTGGCCCATTTAGAGGCGGCCGATCAGCTGCTGTGACAGGAGTACCCAATAAACCCAATCTATTTTATATGGGGGCAACCGGTGGTGGTGTTTGGCGCACTACTGATGCTGGAAACACCTGGGAGAACATATCTGACGATTATTTCGGTGGCTCCATTGGTGCTATCGCTGTCAGCGAATGGGATAATAATGTAATTTATGTTGGTGGTGGAGAAAAAACTGTAAGAGGTAACGTCTCTTATGGTTACGGCATGTTTAAGTCAGTAGACGCGGGGAAAAGTTGGGGAAAGATCGGACTACCTAACTCACGACATATTTCACGAATTAGAATTCACCCAAAAAACTCTGACATAGTATATGCTGCGGTGATGGGCGATCTATACAAATCAACTGATGAGAGAGGTGTCTATAAAAGTACCGATGGCGGTAAAAGCTGGAGAAGAGTACTCTTTGCAAATGCCGATGCAGGTGCAGTGGACCTGGTAATGGATCCAAACAACCCAAGGCACTTATACGCAAGCACCTGGAGAATAAGACGAACTCCTTATAGTCTTGAAAGTGGTGGTGATGGGTCTGGTCTTTGGAAAAGTACCGATGCTGGAGAAACCTGGGTGAATATCACTTCAAATGAAGGTCTTCCATCCGGGATATGGGGAATTTCTGGAGTCACTGTATCACCTGTTAACTCAAATCGGGTATGGGCGATCATAGAAAATAATAATGGTGGGGTTTATCGGTCTGACGATGCCGGCCAAACATGGAGAAAATTAAATGACAGCAGAAGCCTTAGGCAACGCGCATGGTATTACACAAGAATCTATGCTGATACGCAAGATGAAGACATAGTATATGTAATGAATGTGCGGTATCACAAATCAAAAGACGGTGGTAAAACTTTTGAAGCAAGTGTCGCTCCTCATGGAGATCATCACGATTTATGGATAGCTCCTGAAGACAACCAACGCATGGTAATTGGAGATGACGGTGGTGCTCAGGTTACTTTTGATGGAGGCGAAAATTGGAGTACCTATTACAATCAACCGACTGCTCAGTTCTACCGAGTGACCACTGACAATCATTTTCCATATAGGATTTATGGTGCACAACAAGATAATTCAACCGTAAGAATAGCACATAGAACAACCGGTGGATCAATAGGCGAGCGTGACTGGGAGCCCACTGCGGGTGGAGAAAGTGCCCACATTGCAATTGACCCAGAAAATAATGATATCGTATATGGTGGTAGTTACGATGGCTTTTTAACAAGAGTTAACCACGAAACAGGCGAAATTAGAGCCATTAATGTTTGGCCGGATAACCCAATGGGGCATGGAGCCGAAAATATGAAGTACCGCTTCCAGTGGAACTTCCCTATTTTCTTCTCACCCCATGACCCAAATAAATTATACACCGCGTCAAATCATCTACATGTAACAACCAATGAAGGGCAGTCTTGGGACTTAATTAGTCCGGACCTTACGACTAACGACTCCACTAAGCTGGGTTCTTCTGGCGGGCCTATTACCAAGGATAATACTAGCGTAGAGTATTACTGTACCATATTTGCGGCTATTGAGTCACCTTATGAGAAAGATCTTCTTTGGACAGGCTCAGACGATGGGCTTGTACACGTATCGAAAGATGGTGGTAAGAACTGGGAAGATGTTACGCCTCCTTCAATGCCTAAACTGGTAATGATCAATAGCATTGAAGCAGATCCGTTTGTTAAAGGAGGGGCTTACATTGCCGGTACGAAATATAAAATGGGTGACTATCAGCCATACCTCTATAAAACAAAAGACTATGGTAAAACATGGACAAAAATAACATCAGGTATTGACAACGGTCATTTCACAAGAGTGCTACGTGCTGACCCGGAAAGAAAGGGGCTACTTTATGCCGGTACTGAAAGTGGAATGTATGTTTCATTTGATGATGGATCAAGTTGGAAATCTTTCCAGCTTAATTTACCCATTGTACCTATCACAGATCTGGCAATCAAGGACAACAACTTGATCGCAGCGACTCAGGGCCGAAGTTTTTGGCTTATAGATGATCTCACACCACTTCATCAGTTATCTAATGAAGTAGCAAGTAGTGAGTTTTATTTATATGAACCATTACCTTCATACAGAATTGGTGGCGGAAGTTGGGGTCCTTCCAAAACCAGTGGCACAAATCATCCTGGCGGTGCTATGATCCATTTCTACCTTAAGGATACCACTAATACAGATACCGTATCCCTGGAAATTCTGGAGCAGGATGGCACTTTGATTAGGAAATTTAGCACAGCACCGGATAAAAAGGTCAAAGAAGGCAAACTTGAGGTAAAAGAAGGAATGAATCGTTTTGTCTGGGACATGGAATATCCGGGAGCTGATGATTTCGATGGCATGATATTATGGTGGGCTTCTCTGGACGGACCTACAGCGCTACCTGGAAATTATAAACTAAGACTCTCAGTAAATGGTGAGTCTAACGAATCTACTCTGGAAATCTTAAAAGACCCTAGATCATCTTCAACACTGGCCGAACTGAAAGAGCAATTTGACTTCTTAATATCGGTGCGAGATAAGCTTTCTGAAACTAACAATGCCATTGAGGATATACGAGAAGCCAGAAAGCAAATCAAATTGGTGACTAGCAAAATGGAAGGGGACGATTTCAAGACCATAAATGATAAGGCTGACGCAATTATGAAAGAAATGAAGTCTATCGAAGAAGCTTTGTATCAAACTAAAAACCAAAGCCGTCAGGATCCACTAAACTACCCTATCAGGCTTAATAACAAGCTAGGCCACCTTAATAGCCTTATGGCTATGGGTGACTATAAGCCAACCGATCAGGCTATTGCTTTCAAAAAAGAGGTCTCATCAAAAATAGATGCTCAACTAAATAAGCTATCTAAAATATTTGATGAGGAAATACCTTCATTTAATAACATGGTTAAGGAAAAGGAAGTCGATGCTGTAATTATTTCTGAATAATAGTTACTGGTAAAGACTAAACTAATAAAAACCCCGGTTTTGACATCAAAACCGGGTTTTTTATTTGTCTTGGCGAAAATAATACGGTCATAAATTAGAATTTATTCTATAATTAGTTATATTTATTATATTCTGAATTTTACCAGAATAACCACGAAAACCAACCAGTATAATCCAAATGACGATTATACGATTTACCCTACACACTTTATCGTGTCTATTGCTAGTCACAGTAAATAGTTATTGTCAATTAAATAGAAGCACTGAGATCTCTCCAGCAGGCACAGAATATTACCTGTACCTTCCAAATGACTACGATGGAACATCTTCATATCCCATGTTAGTTTACCTGCATGGGGCTCAGGCACTTGGAAACAGCATAAATTGTTCTTTTGGTAAGGGGTTAGCCGGAGCTATCAATCAGAATAGGAGTGATGTTTTTGACACCTTACAAATGATCATCATTGCACCTCATGTACAAATTGGGAGTGATTGTAGTTATGCTGATAACGATTATGAATGGGACCCTGCTTTTATTGATGAGGTCGTACAAGATGCAATAAATAACAACAACATTAACTCAGATAGAATATTTGGATCCGGAATTAGTCTTGGTGCAAAAGGAATTTGGGATTATGCCTTACAATACCCTTCAAAATTAGCTGGTTTAGTGCCTATCAGTGGTAACGCACCTTTAGACGATATGTGCACACTTACACAAACAGCAGTATGGGCCTTCCATGGTGAGTCTGATGGTCTTATAGCCATTTCAGGTGGCGATGATCGTAAAGGTCCTGAAACAATTATAGAAACCATCAACACATGTAACCCCTCACCCTATTTACCGGCCTACCTTACAACCTTTCAAGGAAAAGGCCACAATGGATGGGATCAGGTGTATGATTTAAGTGCAGGTTATAACATCTATGAATGGCTACTATCCTTAAAAAGAAACGTTTCAAGCGATTATGATCCTTTGGTAGAGTTGGGGCCCAACTACACAATTATGCACTCTACGGATTTGGTTAAATTAAACAGTTTTGTCTTAGACCCCAATGGAAATATTACTACCTACAACTGGATTCAAAATTCAGGACCAGCTTTAACTTTTTCGAATGGTAATGATCATTTGGATATAAGCAACCTTCCTGCGCAAGAGGCCACCTACGAATTTAAACTAGAAGTAACTGACAATGAGGGTAATCAAAAAAGTGATTCTGTCACCATAAATGTCGTAATGAGCAACACTTCTCCAATAGTGACAGCGCTACACCTGTATGATGGAGCATCAGATACTGATTTAGGGCCAATTACTAACGGTCAGGTGGTGAATATGAATTCGTATGATATGGAGTTAATTGACATAGTAGCTACTGTTAATAACATGAATAGCAGAGCAAGTGTAAGATTTGCTCTAAATGATAACCATAATTTTACTTCATTAAATGAAAATAAAATTAGCTCAGTTTATTCTATAGGCCAAAATAATCATAAGTCCTTTAACCCTGGTGAAGGTCAATATACTATAAGAGCCACGGCCTATGGTGACAGGAATGGTTTGGATCCAGGTATTTCACACCAGGTAACACTCAGCTTTACCGAGTCCCCACTACCCGTTACGATCATGGATTTCAAAGCCTCAAAAAAACAAAACCATATATTAGTCTCATGGACTACAACAAGTGAAATCAATAATAGTCATTTTGAATTATATCAGGGAATTGGATCTCCTTCCGACTTTAAAAAAATTTCAATAGTTAACAAATCAAGCAGTGAAGAAAGCGTTAAGAACTACGAACACATGGAATACAGCCCACCATGTGGCAAGCTATACTATCAACTAGTAAATATTGATTACGACAACCATAAGGATTTCTCAGAAATTATAAGTATCGAAAACAATACCTGTGACTTGAGGGTATATCCTAACCCAACCAAAAACGGTCAATTTAATATAAGTGGAAGAGACATCAAGGGAATCGAATTTAAGCTTTACTCATTAGATGGACAGCTTATTAGTAATTTTAAATTATCAGGTAATCACCAAGCAATTGATGTCACTGATTTAAATCCTGGCCTATATTTTTTGCGATATTCAAATAATATCATGAAGATCGTTATCTCTCAAAACAATGAATATTAAATTGTAATTCCATGTTTATTATACTGATTTACAGTTAGTTATATTTATTTAAATTTTTCTGGCACTATCATTGAATATCTATAGATACACCAAACATAGAAAGCCATGAAAAAGATAATTTTACTAATAGCGATGGGTGCTTTCTTTATTAGCACTGAAAATCAGGCACAACAATTTGTTGCATCATTTGGTACGTATCATCACTGGGGCATTCCTGACAGGATACATCATACCATTGCATACGATTATTACAATTATGATTTAGTGCATGTAAATAGAGTTGCAAGAGGTGGATTTCTGTATTTCGATGTACTCCTCCAAAGAGGCAATGTATTTGTAGAAGTTAATATTGGAACGCACGGGCGTATTATCGGTAGAACTTACTTTGACAGATACCCTTTACACAATCATATATGTAGTAGTCATTGTGGCTACCATGCTACTTACTACAATACATACAGACAGGTGTGTAGTAGTTATAATCATCATGGTCATAACCATGTAGCATACAAGTTTAAGTCGCATAAGTATAACAATGGATATGCGTATGGTCATCATAAAAAAGGGCATAAAAAGCATTATAAATCTAAGAGAGATAATGTATACTATCCCGTAAGACGATCGAGATATCATGATACACATGATTCAAGAAATAGAAATTATGTTAGTAGATCAGAAATCGATAGACATGATTCCGATAGAAGAGGCGATAGACGATCTGAAAGATGTAAACGGGATATAAAAAGTAGAAGAGACCACCATCGAATTGATTAAATCAAGAAGGGGCTGAAATCAGCCCCTTTTTTCTTTGTTACTTATTCTTAGGTACCATTCAAGAATGCCTATCTTTATCAAAAGCAAAATTTGATTTCAATGGAAGGAATGTTAAAAGAAGGTTCTCTAAAAGGAAAAAATATTATAGTAACAGGAGGTGGTACTGGTTTGGGCCGATCCATGGGCAAGTACTTTCTTCAGTTAGGTGCAAACTTGATTATCTCTAGTCGCAAAATGGAAGTGCTAGAAAAAGCAGCTAAAGAGCTAGAGGAAGAAACTGGAGGGAAGGTTTTACCTGTCGCTTGTGACATAAGAAAGTATGATGAAATTCTAAATGTTATTGAACAATCCGAGAAAGAGTTTGGGCAGATCCATGGGGTACTGAACAACGCGGCAGGTAACTTTATAAGCCCTACCGAGCGGCTTTCAAACCGGGCTTTCGACATAGTTATTGATATAGTATTGAGAGGTACTTATAACTTTACTTTAGCCACGGGCAAAAATTGGATTAAAAATAAACAGCCCGGCACCTTTCTCAACATAGTAACCACTTACGCTTGGACAGGTAGCGGTTATGTCGCACCATCAGCTTGCGCTAAAGCTGGAGTACTTGCCTTAACTCGATCATTAGCTGCAGAATGGGCAAAGTACAACATAAGATCCAATGCAATTGCTCCAGGGCCTTTTCCTACAGAAGGTGCTTGGGAACGTCTTTTTCCAGGAGAAGTTGCTGAGAAAATAGATCCTCTAAAACGAATTCCTTTAAAACGTTTTGGCGACCATCAAGAACTTGCGAACCTGGCAGCCTATCTCATGTCCGACTTCTCGGCCTATGTAAATGGTGAGGTGGTAACTATTGACGGTGGTGAGTGGATCAATGGAGCAGGAGAATTCAATGGCCTGGAAGCTGTGCCTCAAGAAATGTGGGATAAGCTGGAGAAAATGAGAAACAGAAAGTAGCCTAAAATCGAAAGGCTAAATTTAAGCTTATATATCGATGCGTTTTGGCCCCTTTATTCTCAGGGGTCATTTTGTATACCGTAAATGAAAATGTAGTGTAGTAATTCGTATATGTAAACCCATATTTTCTTACGATTACAAAGGTTTCTAGCTCTTCAACATGAGGGCTTTCGCGCTGATCGCCTAAAATTGTGCCTTCAATGAATATATTGCTTAGTACATATTGCCCCTCAAAGCCGTAGAAAAAATAACCCTCTTCCTCTTCAGGGTCATTATTACCCACTACAGGAATGCGTTTTGATATGCGGCTTCTTCCCGCTCCTGAGTTAAATAACCTTCCAGATTTACCATATCTAACTTGCACGTGTTGTGTGGCTCCTGTGATTCCGTTTCCAACCTTTACTCCAGTATCTGATAAGAAACCTATATTTTTGACAGGCGACCAATACATCTTTCTGTTGTAATCAAAATTTATGATAAACTCATTTCTTATTTGATACTTCCACCCTCTGGGCTGAGGAAACCCAAATTTATCATGCCACCACTCTTGAAAATTACCAATACCCGACCTATCTCCAACAACCCCCAAGGTAAGTTTATATACGTTGGCAGAGTTCACCCCCGGGTGGTTTTGTACATGAAATTTTAAGTATTGCCAACCAGCATATGGCCTGTCAAAATCATTTACTCTGCGCTTCTTTATTTTACTTGGCGTGAAAATTTTATGACCGTACTGAATGCGACCAATTACTTTCAAGGTATCAGACCGCTTACTTTTAAAACGGTGGTATAGCTTGGTGCCCTCACTCAGAATACGGGCATAAGTGAAATTTGCTCCAGAAGTATAATACTGGTCCGTTGCGAAAAAAAGATCGTTGTCATAGCTAATATGCAATTCACGATCCATTCTATGGCTCTTGGTTGTTATCTGCGCTCTAGAAAATAAGGTAACGCATAACAGTACCAATACCGTTATATATCGAAGACATGTCTTTATCAAACCAACAATTCAGACTAATTTAGCTAGCAAATATAAGGTTAATTGGGCATGCATATAGAAAATCGTCTAAGAAAAGAATTAAGTAAACGATTGGATGATAATAACTTAAGATCTCTAAAAATCAATCACGGTGTTGACTTTTCCTCAAATGACTATCTGGGTTTAGCAAGAAATAAAGATTTGCATCAATTAATTACTGGTAAAAGTGTAGAATACCCCCTTAATGGGTCAACTGGCTCAAGGCTACTTTCTGGTAATAATGAAATGTGTGAGGAGTTAGAATCTCAGCTAGCTGGCTTCTTTAATGCTGAAGCTTGCTTAATATTCAACTCTGGGTATACAGCCAACCTGGCGCTTATATCTTCTATTGCGAAGCGCGGTGATACTATTATTTATGATGAATTGGCACATGCCTGTATAAAGGATGGGGCTAGATTAACCTTGGCAGAAAGGTACAGCTTTAAGCACAACGACTTAGAAGACCTTAAATCGAAACTCAATCATGCCAAAGGTCAAATTTTTATAATTGTAGAGTCTGTTTACTCCATGGATGGTGACGAGGCTCCATTGAAGGAAATTATACAAATAGCCAATAGTGCAGACGCTCAATTAATTGTAGATGAGGCACATGCAACCGGTATTTATGGCGATAAGGGAGGCGGTCTTTCAAGCCTGAATGGAATGGAAGATCAAATCTTTGCAAGAATTTACACTTTTGGCAAAGCTATGGGCACTCACGGTGCAGCCATTGCAGGTAGTAATGTTTTAAAAGACTATATAGTAAATTTTGCACGTCCATTTATATATACTACAGCATTACCACCTCATAGCCTTGTAGCTATAAAAGAGTCATTCAACTACTTAATTGACAATATTGATCTTCAAAATCGATTGAAAGATAGAGTAGCTTACTTCAATCTGCTATATACAAAATATCTCTCAGATACTTTCACTAAAATAGATAGTAGTCATCCTATTCAGTCAATTGTTATTCCTGGCAATAACAATGTAAAAAAGGCAGCTGAGGCTATAAACAACAAAGGGTTTGACGTAAGACCCATTTTATCACCAACGGTAAAATCCGGTCAGGAAAGGTTACGCATATGTCTTCATACCTTCAACACCGATGATGAAATTTATGCTTTGATTGATACCTTAGCAGATCTAAAATGAATTACTTCATAACAGCAATAGATACGGATAGCGGTAAAACTCTGGCCTCAGCAATTATTACCGAAGCGCTTCAGGCAGATTATTGGAAGCCTATACAAGCAGGCAAGCCAACAGATAGTGATATGGTAAAGTCATTGATAAACCCTGAGCTTACAATTCACAAAGAAGCATATTTACTCAAAAAACCTGCTTCCCCTCACCATGCTGCTGATGTTGAAAATATCAAGATTAACTTAGATGATATTGAATTACCTCAAACCACCAACAAGTTAGTCATAGAAGGAGCGGGTGGTATGTTAGTGCCTATTAATGACCATGATGTGGTTATAGATATGGCCACAAAGTACAATTGCAAAGTCATCTTGGTAAGCAACCTTTACCTTGGCAGTATTAATCACACCCTATTGACTCTGGAAGCTCTGGAAAGAAGAGGTTTAATGCCCGTAGGAATCATTTTTAATGGTGATACTAACCCTTCATCTGAAGAGATTATTCTCAAAAAGTTTAACATACCAGTTCTATTGCATATTAAAAAGGAAGTGAAAATCACACCAGAACTGGTAAAACGATATGCAACAGTGTTAAAGAAAAGATGGAATGAATTGGACCTCTAAAGACAAGGAAACAATTTGGCATCCTTTTACACCACTGCAAGGTGTGGAGGACCCATTGGTGGTATCAAAAGCAGAAGGAGTCTATCTACACACCGCAGATGGTAAAAAGATTATTGATGCCGTCTCATCCTGGTGGGTTAACTTACACGGGCATAGCCACCCTAAAATAGCACAAGCGATTGCAAATCAAGCTAACACGCTAGAGCATGTCATATTTGCTGGATTCACTCATCAACCGGCCATAGAGTTGGCCGAAAATCTGTTGTCTATTTTACCATCAAATCAGGAGAAAATTTTCTACTCAGACAACGGTAGCACTTCAGTAGAGGTAGCACTTAAAATGGCTTTTCAATTTTGGTATAATCAAGGTGTAAATAAAAATAAAGTCATTGCAATTGATGGAGCCTACCACGGAGATACTTTTGGTTCCATGTCTGTAGGTGAGAGAAGTGATTTTACCAAACCCTTTAATCAATACCTGTTTGACGTAGACTTTATAGATTTTCCTCATCCAGAATTGGAAGATGATGTATTTACACAATTTAAAAAGTACATTGACTCTGGAGAGGTGGCCTCCTTTATTTTTGAACCTATTATTCAAGGAGCCTCCGGCATGCGTATCTATTCTGCAGCATTTTTAGATAAACTCATAAGCTATGCGCAATCAAAAAATGTTATTTGTATTGCAGATGAAGTAATGACAGGTTTTGGAAGAACAGGTAAGCTATTTGCATCAGATTTCCTTAAAAACAAACCTGATATTATATGCCTTTCAAAAGGGATCACAGGTGGCGCTATGGCCTTAGGAGCTACATCCTGCACTAAAGACATTGTTAGTGCTTATGAGTCCCCCGAATTAATCAAAACCTTTCTACATGGACATAGCTTCACTGCGAACCCTATTGCATGTGCAGCTTCCAATGCAAGTTTTAATTTACTAATGCAAAGTGAGTGTCAATCCAATATTCAGCGAATTTCAGATCAGCATAAATCTTTTGTTAAAAAGCACTCGGGAAAATCAATTATTAGAGATATTAGATCACTAGGTACAATCATGGCATTAGAATTTGAAACCGACCATGACAGCTCCTATTTCAGCGAAATGCGCAATAAGCTATATCCTTTTTTTATAGAAAGAAACATTTTGCTTAGGCCATTGGGCAACCTCATATATGTGATCCCCCCATACATAATTACTAATGAAGAGCTGAATAAAATTTATTTAGCGATTGAAGAATTTCTCAATTTAGAATGACTACTTCTTTCCACTTAAAAACTGCTCTACCTTCTTCTTAAGCTCAGGTGTGCTTTCTGTGTACTCAGGAGAATTCCCTTTCTTTTCAGGAAAAGTCTCGACATGTAAAGTTTGAGTAGGAAATGCAAAATTTACTCCTATTCGATCTGCTAGATTTATAATATCCAATAATACCTCATGACGAGCCCTCAATTCTTCAGACCAACTGGGTACTTTAAAGAAAATGTAGAAAAGGATATTCAACGATGAACTAGCCATATCATTAAAGTGAATTTCGAAATAATCTTTTCGAGTTTTTTCATGCTTTTTCACGATTTCCTTCAGGCCTTCAACAAAGACTTCAATCCTATCAGAAGGCGTGTCATATGTAAGAGATAAGGTTGTCATAAACCTTCTGTAGACTCTCAGCCCATGGTTATCTATCATCTGATTTGTGATTACACCATTGGGTATATACATTAAAGAATCACGAAAAGTACGTATTCGCGTTGATCTGAATCCCACCTCTTCCACCGTACCATCTACATCACCAGAGGTTATCCAGTCTCCGACTTGAAATGGTCTGTCAACAAATATCATTAATGAGCCGAAAAAGTTTTTAATCGTATCCTGAGCGGCCAATGCAAATGCCAGGCCTCCAATCGAAATTCCAGCTATAAGTCCGGTTATATCAAACTCAAGGTTGTCTAAAATGAAAAGCCCACCAACTATAACTACAAAGGTCTTTAGGACTTTCCTGACTAAAGGCACCAATTGGTCGTCAAGTGTGCTCTCAGTTTTATCTGCTAAGCGTCCAAAATACAGACTGACTATATCAACAAGTCTATAAAAAAATACTATCGCAAAAACTGGCCATATGGCTCTCAAGCCAATAATAACATATTCACTCATGGTTATGGGCAGTTGGAGTACAGGCACAAATAAAATGAGCAATGGAAATATCACTAAGAAACTTATTGGCTTGGCTACAGGTATTACTACCTCATCAGCTAATCGTTTATAGCCAAATCGTACCATTACCTCTATGATCAACTTCTCAAATACAAGAGTGAAAAGTTTATGAAGTATAACAGCTGCGGTTATTAGTATTAAAATACCTATGAGCTGCCAGGTGTATAGGCCAAAATATTTAGATCCACCAGTTGGTAAGATTTCCAGTAGTTTGTCCGTACCAAAGGCGTAGACCTCTTTATGCCATCCATCAATTTTGCTAGCTGTCTTATTAGAGTAATACCACCGCTTTCCAACTTTCTCCAGGTAAAGGTCGGGATACTTTTCTGGTACAATATAAAATCTGCTTTTTTGACTTACAGTGTCTCTATAATTGCGTTCTCGTGGTATTTCCTCCAAATCGATATAAATACCTCTTCCATCATAGATTTGCTTTAATTCAACAGCCAATTGCCTCGCGTTGTCATTATTTATCCTTTCTGGATTAAATACCTTAGCCGCCACTTTAGGATGATAATTATCATCTTGCAAATATTCCAGGTGAGTTAATACTGTATTATAAGGTGTTGAGAGGTTGTAGGTAAGAGTATCCTTACTGGTTATTATTTGTTTCTCTTGAGAATAGCCGTTATCTACGACTAAAAATAAAAGAATGAACAAAATGATACGCATGGTATATTAGTTAAATTGTAATATTCTAAACTGATTCTCTGTTGTACTATAAACTTTCAAGTAATCTCGGACTTCAGAAAAGATGATTCCCACCTCATGATCACTATTTATTGGTCTTGAATTAATCAACTTACCAGATTTATTGTATAAGTAAGTGAAACCTTGTGTTTTATCAGTAATTACGTATAACTTGTTTGAAGTACTAAAATCATAGTATTGAATAATCATATCCTGAGCATCCAAATAATCCTTTGCAAATAATTCCTGACCAACTTCATTTAAAATTACAACTCTATTCAAATCTTTTCTTATCACAATATAGCTTTTGCTAAGTGCATCCGATACAATCTTAAATTCACTGTCTTTATTTGGTTTATAAAGTTGATTTGTTTCAACAATTTCACCCAACATGTTAAACTTAATTAGTAGCCCACTTTTTGTAATAGCACTAAATATGGTTGAATTCTCATCAGAGCCTATTTTAACATTTACTCCAGTGTTAAGTCTGCCTTCTAATTCTAAAGGGAACCCATCTAAAGTTTCTCCTCTTCTATTCAACAAATAGACCGTACCGTCATTTTGAACAGCTACAAAGCAATCTTTTTTTCTTACTCTCACATGAAAAGGGGCTTCCACAACAGGGCCATCTAAACCTCTTGGCTTCCAGCCTTCCAATAAATCACCAGATTTTGAATATAGGTAAATATCACCTCTTTCATTTACTGCCAGAAATCTATATCTCTTGCTATTATCATAATCTATGATGCTGGAAAACTGTATCTGTGTCTGTGCGGCTACAGGGTACCCCTCAACAAAATTCCCGTTTCTATCTAGAATATGAATTTGATCTTGTGTAGTAAAGAAATATTGCAACTTGTTGTTATTATAAAAGTCAATTTGCTCAACATCTCCTGTTATTTTACCATTGATCAACTTAGTCCACAGTGTTTCTCCACTATTAGAAATTAAATGTAATTGATTTAACGAATCCTGTAGTAGAACCTCTTTAAGGTTACTGATATGATTTTTAACAACAAATGGCTTCGTAGTAACTGGAGTAGAGAATTTTACTTCTTGTTCCGCTTGTACTTTCTGATTTACAGTTTTTTGTTTTTTAGTGTGACCTATAATTACACTTGTATAAAATTCATCATCTAGCTTGCTTAACTGTACTGAGGCCAGATTGAAATTATTTAGAGTCTCTTGATTATCATTTAAGAATTGTGACCAGTTGTTATTTAATTCTGGTTTCACACTCTCGAGGTAACGTTCGGCACTAAGAATATATGACACATTAAACTCTTCCAAGGACTTGTCAAAAAACGTATTATAGGTCACAGATCTTCCCCAGGTATTCTCATTATTGATATCCCCAATTAAATCTTTTAGATTTTGAATGGAATTACTAAAAACAATATAATTTTCAAGAGCGGAATAGTAAGTGCCATCCCAATTTTGTATATATGGCCAATAATTATAGTTTATATAATTCTCAACTTCCAATTCCCTTATCTCATAGGTGGAGTATTTTTCAACATACACTGAATCTCCATTGGCTGTTGCAACTTGCTCTCCAAATGTATTGAGTTCATTTAGTGCTTCGTTAATATCTGAAGTATTAACAAAAAACAATTGACCTCTATTTCTATCTAAATCAATTATTCCCATATCATTTGTCAACCAACTTTCACCCATATTGGATTTAGAGTATGTATTAAAATATTCTTCTTGTGACTTTTTGTAATTAATTCTAGTTGATGTCAACTGTGCTTGCAACTTACTGAAGAAACTATCTGGATTATCAAAGCCAATTTGTAATACCGATGAGGCACTATTTGGAATGAAATATTTTAGATTAGAAGATATTGGCTTTTGTCCTTCAAAAACGGATAAAAGATCTTCGCTCTCTGATGTTGATGTAAAGCCGTTTAAATAAATGCCTTTATCATCCATATTTAAATCTAAGAATGATTCATTTCCAATTGTATATTTCTCATTTGTAGTATTCAAAAATAGGGCTTTCTTAACCCTTGGAAGTCGATTTGTATTAAGGTAAATATTACCATAATCATTACTTAATTTCGGCATTTCAAATAATTTAAAATGCGACTCTTTAAACCCCTCTATTTCACTTTCTGATCGTCTAATAACATCTTCAACCAAAAATGGATAAAAACTGGCCGCTATAATATTATCTTCTACATAATAGCTAAATATCGTATTTAGGTTGTTATTAGTAATTTCATAAATCGTTTTGTTTTGATACTTTCTACTATTATAGCTTATATACTTTTTATCTTTGAATGCCTCAATCAACTTGCCAAACATATCTTTCTGCGAGCTTTTATTTATTTCCAAATAATATGTTAAGCCAAACTTTTCGTTCGAAACTAAATGGCAGGAAATTAGCACTTGACCAGATAAAAGCTCGTTTAAAGCACCTTCCCCATCGGCAATAGAATCAATCGATTTTAAATGGTCATTAAAATCCTTAAACGAAGCTAAATCTAAAAATGAGGAACCAATTTCAAACTGAAGGAATTGATTGTAAGCGGTAACAATATCTGAAGATTCAAAAACCAGCAAAGATTGTTCAGACACTAAAGACCATACTGACTGATTTTCTCCATTAAAATACTTATTATAACCATAATAAGATATGGCCATAACAATAACAACTAATATTAAAAATCCCGCTTTCTTCAAGTGACTTTGACTTTCTTAGTTAAATAGCCTAAAAGTAATATGATCTATTGACACGGCCTAATACCGATTTATATAATTTAAGTAAGGTCATAAAAAAAGCCCATACCAGTTATGATATGGGCTTAATAATAAAGTCTGGCAACGACCTACTCTCCCACATTTTACTGCAGTA
>Ga0189278_10241_pt1 | contig 33728 bp, 27 predicted proteins | sample N26A9minimetaG_FD_130326 | JGI IMG/M metagenome (GOLD analysis project Ga0189278, IMG submission 130326) | Marine microbial communities from the Costa Rica Dome - N26 A9 mini metaG | ecosystem: Environmental > Aquatic > Marine > Oceanic > Photic zone | place: Costa Rica: the Eastern Pacific...
CCTCTCCATCGCGGTCTATGCGCCAGACCGCGACACGCTCGAACGCGCCGCCGCCCAGATCAAACGCGTCGGCCAGGAGATCATGTCGGTGATCGTGCGCGAAAACATGGCGCTGAAAGCCACGTATTTCGCGCAAAGCCCCGGTAATTTCGGCTACCGCGCCCGCAAGACGCCAATCTCCTCGATCAACTTCGCGGATTTCGCGGCCCTGCATGGTAGCGTCGACGGACGCGGCCCGGACCAGTCGCCCTGGGGCCAGACCATCTCGGTCCTGCCCACGGTCGGCACCTCGGGCTATCGTTTCAATTTCCACGAGACTGGCAGTCCCGGCAAGGAACCGACCGTTGGCCACACCCTCGTCCTAGGCCGCACCGGCACCGGCAAGACGCTCACCACCGCCTTCCTCGCGGCCCAAGCGCAGCGGGTCGGGGCCCGCCTTTTCTTCTTTGACAAGGATCGCGGCCTCGAGATGGCCGTGCGCGCTCTTGGCGGGCGCTATAATGAAATCCGCGCCGGCGTGCCCACGGGGTTGAACCCCCTCGATACCGAAATCGACGAACGTGGCCGCGCCTGGCTCTCGGATTGGCTGGCGACACTACTCACACGCAATGGAACCCTCACTGGCGAGCAGTCACGACACATCCAAAGCGCAGTCTCACAAAATGCCCATGCCGAGGGCTCGCTCCGGCGCTTCGCGAGTTTCGAGACGCTGTTTCAGTCGCTCGATGACGATGGCGAGCTACAGTCCCGCGTCGCAGAATGGGCCCCGGGCGGCCGCTACGGCTGGGTCTTCGATGAGCCGGAATACGGTGCCGGGCTTGAACTGGCCTCCGACATCATTGGTTTCGACATGACCGAAATCCTCGACATGACCACCGAGCGGATGGCGGTGCTCTCCTACATCTTCCGCCAGATCGAACGCGTGGTCGAGGATCGCCGCCCCACCATCATCGTCCTCGACGAAGCCTGGAAGCTTCTCGACGATCCGTATTTCGGGGCGCGGCTGGAAAACTGGCTGGTGACGCTGCGCAAGATGAACTGCGTCGTGATCATGATGACGCAGTATCCAAGCCAGCTGCGGGACAGCCGCGTCGGTAAGACCATCGTCGAGACGGTGCCGACCCAGATCCTCTTCCCGAACGATCGCGCCACCATCTCGGATTACGACTTCCTGCGTGTGAACGCCAAGGAGGCGGCCCTTCTCGTGCAGCCGACCATCGGCCAGCGCATCGCGCTTGTGCGCTCGGCGGGCGACAGCGTCTTCGTCGATGCCGACCTCTCCGCGCTCGGCACCCTTCTCCCCATCCTTGGCGGCGGCGCAACCGGCGAAGCCCGTGTGCCCGCCGATTGGCGCGCCAATCCCGATTTCTGGAGACATGTGATATGAGTTCAAAACCCCTTCTCGCGCTTTGCGCCGCCGCAAGCCTGCTCGCCGCTTGCGAGAAATACACCGAGAAAACTTCGCCCTGCTTTGGACGCAATGGCGAGCCGCAGGTTACCCGGTCCGCGCTTTCCTTCTCGACCATGGGCGCACCGGCTCAGGAGACGGTCAAACCCGACTGCAATTTCGAGCCCCTGCCCCGTCCGGAATGAGCCGCGCCGCGATCATATCCGCCGGGCTCTGCCTCGGCCTCAGCGGCCTACCTGCGCATGCCCAGGGCGTGCCGACGCAGGATAATTCCGCGATTGGCCGCGCCATCGCGCGGGTGACGGCACTGGCCGAAGATCTGGGCGTCCAGCAGGACAAGGATCGGACAGAGTCCACGCTGTCCGATGTCCAGGCCGACCAGCTGCGCGTCCTCGAGGAGATGACGGCGGCCATCACCGGCCCCGGCTTCGACATCCGCGCGCTCGAGGGCAATGCCGATTTCGGGGTAGCAGCGGTCTACCCGAACACCGATCCAAGCCCGATGAACAGCCGTCTCTTCGGCGAAGGCCGTGAGACCGTCGAGATGATGATCGTCGAGGTCGCGGGCGAATTCGCGGGTGCCCCCGGCGTGGCCCGCGCAGGCCTCTCGGCCACCCAGTGGCGCTGCCTCTTCCAGGCCCTGATCAAGCAGGAAAGCCGCTTTAATGTCGCCGCCGAAAGCCCGGTCGGGGCCTATGGCCTGACTCAGCTCATGCCCGGCACCGCCTCCGATCTCGGAGTCGACCGCTATGACGTGAAAGACAACCTGCGCGGCGGTGCGCGTTACATCACCACGCAACTGAACCGCTTCGGCAACATCCCACATGCGCTGGCAGCCTATAACGCAGGCCCCGGTCGAGTCATCGAATATGGCGGCGTGCCGCCCTTCGCCGAGACCCAAGGCTACGTGCGCAATATCTCGAAGTTCTACAACGAATACCTCGCCGTGGTGGGTGGTGCCGACGCGCTCGGGACGCTCTCGCCCTCGGACTTTGCGCTCGCCGAATATGCCAGCATCTCCGAGGCGGGCGTCTATTACGCCGCCGACAGCTCGGCAACAACCGAGCAGGTCATCAATCGCCTCCGCGCGATCATCCTGCAGATCGATGCGCAACCCAATGCCAAGGCGGCCTGGGAGCTCAACACCTACGCCAAGGCCGAGATCGGCCGCATCCTCAACCTCCGCGTCCGGCTGATGGCCGCCAATCAGCAGCGCGAGGCGGCCTATGCGCAGCACCTCGTCGCCGACCGGCTGGCAGAGCGCGACTTCATGCAAATGGGAGTTCCCGAATGAGACACCTTCTCCTGACCGCCGCGGCGGTCACCACACTCGGGTTTACCTCGCCCGCCACGGCCCAAGGCGTTCCGACCTTCGACGGTTCTGCACTTGGCCAGCTTGTCGCGCAGCTCGAGCACATGGCCGAGGACCTGAATGTCCAGATGCAGCAGCTCGCGACCATGCGGCTGGAATTGGAAACCCAGCTCTCGCAGTTGACGAACCTCGAGGCGCAACTGACCTCGCTCATTGAGGGCAGCGGGCTGGGTGAACTTTTCGCCACGGTCGAAGAATTCCGCGCGCTGCGTGGTAAGCTGGTCGCGCCCCTCAACACCGCGCAGTCGCTGGCGAGCGGCGATTTTCTGAGCGGCTTCAATCCCGGCGCGGAACTCTCGGCCTCGGTCGAGCGCGTGCTTTCGGGCAGCGGGTTTACTTCGGAGCGCCTGAGCACGCTTTCGGGCTCCGATCAGCCCGCCGACAACCGCATCGCCACCTCGGCCGGGGCCAGCGCCATGCTCTCCGTCGCGGCACAGGAAAGCCACGAAGAAGCGGGCCAAAGCCTTGAACGGCTCGAGACCATGGTCGGGCTCATCGACGATCAGGACGGGCTGAAGGCTGCCGTCGATCTCAACACCCGCGTCACCGCCGAGCTTGGCATCATCCTGACCCAGATCTGGCGGCTGGAAGCGGCGCAAGGCGTCAGTGCCGGCCAGCTTGGCGTCGTCGATGCCGCGACCCTCGCGGACGAGCGCAAGTTCCGCTCGATGGCGGTGGATCCATGAGAATGCCCATGATCCACAACTTGGCTTCAGTTCGGTCGCTTTGTCTCGCCGCACTTGTCGTGGCCGCCCTACCAAGTGTTGCGTTAGCTCAAACTCCGACCAAGCAGCCCTCCGGCGACACACCCTTCAACTCGATGGCCATCGCGCGGGACGAGGCCGACACATGCCGTGTCCCGAAACCCCCAGCCGATCTGGCCGAGACTGCCTATCTGCGCAACGGCTACCGCGCGATCCTGCGTATTCTGATTGCCGAGGAAGCCCTCGCCTCGGAGAGCTGCACCTGCCTGCTGGATCAGTTCAGCTGGGATCAGGCCTTGGGAGCCCTGCCCCGGTTCCAGACCTCGGACAATCCGCGTCTGCCCTTCAAGGTGCTGGATCTCTACGCCAAAGCCGACGCGCTCGAGGCGCAAGTCACGGAGGCCTGTGCCGAGTAGATGGGGGTTATTCGCGACATCCTTGGTCAGGTCGACGCCGCGGTGAACACCGTGGCGCAGGACGGCTTTGTCTCCTCGGCGGCCTCGGTCGGTAATGTCATCTCGGCGGGCGCGACGCTCCTTGTCGTCCTCCTCGGCATCAACGCGGTCATGCAACTCCGCCCCCTGCCCTTCGGCACCGGCTTTGCCTTCGGGATGAAGATCGCGCTCGTAGGCATATTCGCGCAGAGCTGGGACAATTTCAGCGTCATCTATAACATCGTCACGCGGGTCCCGGACTCCGTCGGCGCCTCGATCCTCGCGCTCACCGGGTCGGGCGACGAAGCCGGAGTCTATGAGAGCCTCGACAACATGGTCGCCCGCATCACCGCCTATGGCGATGCGATCGGCGACCGCGCGGGCTGGGTCTTCGGCGCGGTTCTGGGCGCGATCTTCTTCGTCCTTTCGGCCGTTTTCGCCGCCGTCACCGCCGGGATCATCGCCTTCGCCCGCATCGTCTTCGCGCTGATGATCGTGATCGCCCCCTTCATGATCGTGACCTCGCTGTTCAAGCCAACCCAATCCCTCTTCGAGGCCTGGACGCGTGCCACCATCGGCTATGCGCTCATGCCTGTCGCCGCCGCCGGGGCCGCAGGCATCATCGTCGCCATCGCCGAAGCGATCGGGGACGCCTCCGCCGATCCCGGCGATGTCGAAACCGTCAGCCTCATCCTGCCCTTTCTCGTCATCCTCATTCTCAGCGCCGGGATCATGGCCTCGGTCCCCTACATCGCCTCCAACCTCACCGGCGTCGTCGGCATTGCGTCCAATGCCGTGGGTCTCACGGGCCTTGCACGTCAGGGCTTCGTGAACACTCGGGAGTACGGCAAGGGTGCCGCCTCGCGTCTCGTCACCGGCAAATCGCCGCACGAGCTGAACCAGATGGCCAATGCGGGCGTGGTGAAGACCGGCGAGATGATCCGGCAGAGCCCCGGCGCGCTTCTCTCCGCCGCCAAGGCCTTCCGCAAACCCTGATGTGAAAGACGACGACTTTGACGAAGACTGTAACCAGTTCCGCAAACCACGACCGCGACGCGTTCGAGGCGGATTTCATCTACGGGCCAAGACGGCGCGAGCGCTTCGCCTGGTTCGTCGCGGCCGCAGGCGTGCTGGTCGGCGTCGCCGGCATGGTCGCGGGCGCGAGCCTCTTTCCGCTCAAGACGACAGAGACCTTCGTGGTCGTGGTCGACAAAGAAACCGGCGAGATGGACCGGGTCGCCGCCGTTCAGGCCCTGACGCTTTCCGAGAGCGATGCCATCATCCAGGCCAATCTCGTCGCTTACGTCGATGACCGCGAGACCTATGACCTGACCGACGGCGAGCAACGCATCAACTCGGTGCTCGATCGTTCGGACGGCGACGCCGCCCGCACGCTGCGCGATCTCTGGTCCTCCACCAACGAAGACTACCCGATTACCGTCTATGGGCGTGACGCCAAGATCGAGGTAGTCATCAAGTCAGTGAACCAAATCGAGCGGGGCGTGGCCCAGGTCCGCTTCACCCGCACGCTGCGCCGCCCCCGTGACACCCGCACCGTGACCCGGTCCTACGTCGCGACCGTCGGCTACGACTTCCAACCCGAAACCCGCCAGCGCCTTCAGGACGTCTGGGCCAACCCCTTGGGCTTCGTGGTGACCTCCTACCGCGTCGACGCCGAGACCCTGGAGAACTGACCCAAATGAAATCCCTGCCCGCGCTCCCCACCATGCTTTTTCTAGCGCTTGGCCTGCCTGTAGCCGCCCTCGCCGAGGCCACGCCGCAAGGCGGTCCGCTCGATATCCGCATCCGCACTGCCGTCTATGATGAAAACCAGGTCTACCGGATCGAAACTGACTTGCGGCATTCGACCACGATTCATTTCGGGGCGGGGGAGAGGTTCGAGGCGGTGATTGTCGGCGACACCGAAAGCTTCCAGGTCGACCCGATCCCCGAGCTTGGCAATGTGCTGACCATCAAACCGCATGTGGCCAATGCCTCGACCAACATGACGGTCATCACCAACCGACGCACCTATTCCTTCCATCTACGCGAGGGCTCGATCCCGAACCGCACCGGCATGTTCTTCGAGGTGCGCTTCCGTTACCCCGACGAGGAACGCCGCGCGGCGAGTGCAACCCAGCCCAAGGGGTTCGAGGCGCCGCGAAACTACAACTACCGCGTCTCGGGAGAAGGGGACTTCCGCCCCAGCCATATCTATGACGACGGGCGCTATACGTATTTCGTCTTCCCGGAGAACGGTCGCCAGCCCGCACTCTTCAAGGCCGACGACCAGGGCCGTGAGCGCACGGTGAACTGGACCCAGAAAGGCAACACTGTCCGGGTACTCGGGGTGAACACCTACTGGACGCTGCGCATCGGCGACGAGGCGATATGTGCCTGGCGCGACGAGAGCGCCATCTACGTGAGCAACTGACCATGACCGATCAAACCCCACCCGACCTGCAGGACCGCCTCGACCAGTTCAGCCAGCGCGGCAAATCCAGACGCCGGGGCAACAGCCTAGGGGTCGGTGCCCTCGCTGCCGCCCTCGCCCTTGGCGGGGCCGGGGTGGCGTATTTTCTGGCCACCGGCTTGCAGGAAGGCGATAGTGCGCTCGAGACCTCCGATGTCGAGACCTTCCAGGACCGCCGTCCCGGCACCGGCGGGCGGCTGGAGTTTCCGCCTGACGAGACAGAGCAGCGGGTCAATGAAGCGCTGATCGCCGTCGAGGAAGCGCTCGAGGTGCCTGCGGCCCCTGCCCCGGAACCGAGTGCCGAGGTGCTGGCCGAGATCGCCAAGCTGCGCGAGGCCCTCGCCGCCAGCCAGGCCGCGCGCAACTCGGAAATCCAGTCTGCCGTCGCGGATCTGCGTAAAGCCTTCGACGAACAGAAGGTGGCGCTTGAAGCGACGCTCGCCGCCAAGGAAACCGAGCTGGCCAACCTGCAGCGCCAGACCGAGACCCGCATCGAAGGTCTGCAGGCCATGCTCGACGCCGAGCGGGCGCAGCGCGAGGGGCTCGAGGCTGAGCTCGACCGCGAAGGGCTGATCGCCGACCAGCGTCTTCTCAAAGAACGCCGCCGCCAGGAAGAGGAACAGCGCCAGCGCGAGGCCGAGCGGGTCGCCGAGGAGCTTCTGACCGCGCAGATCAAATCCCCCGCCGTGGTCTATGCCGATGGTCCACGTGGGGGCCAAGGTGGCGCGGCGGTGGCCGATCCTGCTGCCGCTGCCACTGGCGGGCCGGTCCTCTCGGGCAATGAGCAGTTCCTGCAGAGTGCGCGGCCGCTCGAGGTACAAGAGGCCGCCCGCCTCACCCATCCCGAGCGCACGTTGACCCAAGGGTCCGTCATCCAGGCCGCGCTCCAGACCGCCATCAACAGCGACTTGCCGGGCTCAGTCGTCGCGGTCGTCTCTGAGCCGGTTCCGGCGTTTTCCGGGGACCGGATCCTGATCCCCCGGGGCTCCCGCCTTTTTGGCCAATACCGCTCCGGGATCGAGATGCACCAGAAACGCATCCTGATCCTCTGGACCCGCGTCCTGACACCGGACGGCACCTCGATGGAAATCGCCGCCGTGGGTGGAGATCAGCTCGGTCGCTCGGGCCTCACCGGTCTCGTCGACACCAAGTTCGCCGAGCGCTTCGGCGGCGCGGCGTTGATTTCCGTAATCGGGGCGGCGCCTGCCGTTGCTGCGGAAAGTGCCAACAATGAAACGACCAGCATCGTCCTGGGCGATGTGGGCAGCGACCTTCAGGACGCGGTCGGTTCGGTCATCGCTGACCAGGTGTCGATCGCCCCGACGATCTATGTCGATCAGGGCGCCTCGGTTACCGTGCTCGTGGACCGGGATGTGGTGATCTATTGACCCGGACAGAAAGCCCAGCCTCCTACCTCGAGCGTTATCTCGACCCGTTCCGCGACCTTCTGCAGCGTGACGACGTGGTCGAGATCGCGATCAATCCGGACGGCAAAGTCTGGCTCGAGGTCGCGGGTGACGCAACCATGCGCCACGAGGGCCAGACCGTGGACCGGACCACCGCCCTCAACATGGCCCAGACCATCGTCGGCGATGCCAAGGCCCGCGTCTCTGAAAAGAACCCGCTCGTTTCCGGCAAGGTGGAGTATGCAGGCCGTCCCCTCCGGGTCCAGGTCGCCGTGCCGCCCGCCATTGAGCGCGGCGCCTCGATCACCATCCGCCTCTTCGCCTCAGGCAGCGTCCGGGACTACGCCCCGGCCTATCTCTTCGGCAAGGCCGTGTCGCTGGACGCGCTCCGCGCCGAGAAACTGAAAAACATCGCCAGTCTCGCCGAAGAAAACCTTGAGGCCGCGCTGCAAACCCTGGTCGAGGCGCGGCTCAACGTCCTGATCAGCGGCGGCACCTCGACCGGCAAGACCACCTTCGCCCGCCACCTTCTGACCCATGTGGGCGAGCACGAACGGCTGATCACCATCGAGGACGCTTTCGAGCTTTTTCCCGGCCAGCCGAACACCGTCGCCCTGCTGGCCGACCGCGGCGCCGGGTCGCAACGCAGCGCCAACGCCCTCCTGCAGGCCTCGCTTCGCATGCGACCCGACCGGATTATCGTTGGCGAGCTGCGCGGCACCGAGGCCCTGACCTATCTCGAGGCTATCAACACAGGCCATGGCGGGTCGGTCTCCACCATCCACGCCGAAACCGCAGAACTCGCAATCGACCGGCTGGCGATCATGGTGCTGCAGGCAGGCACGCCGCTGACCTTCGCCGAGGTTCGGGAATACATCCGGAAATCCATCGATGTGATCGTGCAGCTCGGGCGGGCGGACGGGAAGCGGGGGATTACGGAGTTCTATCTGCCAAGCTAGATGCGACTTTCCAACGGAGGGCGGAGAACCCGTTTGTAGCGTCACAGCATGGCATTTGCGGTGGTGACCATCCGCAGTGTTCGCTGTTCCGCGCCAAAATTGACTGGTTACGCATATCTCTTTGATATAACTCATGGAACGGCAACTCCACGACGTGTTCTCCTTTTGAAGGACATCGCTGGACAATGAACGATTTGGAACCGTGAATGATATATGTAGCGATTGACGGCGATGACATCGGTAGAAAGCTCGCAAGCTGCTATCTTTCGAACCGCGTGGATGATCTTATGGCGACTAAGGACTTGGTCGATCTCACAACCCAACACATTTCCGACTTGCTCATACGATTGGGCTACGAAGTTTTCTTTTGTGCCGCAGATGGGGTAACTGGAGCTTTGAAGGTGGAGAAAATAGATGTGGGCGCATTGTACCAAGAAATAGAAAATATCGCTGGTCACGAACTTGCGTTCTCTGTCGGAGTCGGAAAGTCTCTGCGCGAAGCATACGTAGCGCTTCTTTACGCAAAGAGCACGGGGAAAGGTCGAGCTTGTGAGTACAGCTCGATTGGCTCAAATGTTTAGGGTTATCAGTTTCACGTATTTGCTACGCTACGTAGCGATTGCAACCACAGCCTTAAGTATATTTGCTTATTGGGGTGCCGAACGGGTGTTACAAAGCGATTTGCCAATCGTTCGCCTTTTGTCTGTAGCGCCCTGGGTGGTTTTGGTTGTTATAATTACAATCACTACAAATTCAACTTCGCGACCAATCTGGAAGCTACTCAAAAGGTTCAACTCTTCCCTTTACCCCGACTTAAATGGGACATGGGAAGGCGAGATCACCCTTGAAGGAGGGCAGAAAATTCCTGCAAGAGCGGTAATTCGGCAAAACCTCCTTGAGGCGCAACTTGATCTCCATACAGAGACCTCAAAATCCTCGACACTTGAGACTACACCGGTAATCGAAGCGGGGCAATTCAAGCTGTACTACACATATCGCTCAACACCTTCGAACGTGAAGTGGCCATCTTATACCGGATCTACGATCCTTGATGTGCGCAATGCGGCCCTAAAGGCGCCGAATTCACTTGAGCTGTCCGGCTACTACTACACTAATAGAAAGACCTGCGGGCGAATAATCTTGAAACAAACCTCCACCAAGACAGACGTGGAGGTCTCATACTATTAGCACTCTACTCCAGGGACGGACCTGGATCAAATATCCGAAATCTCCACTGAGTAGCTTCAAATTCAATTGATTAATGCCACCATTTCGTCCTCCGGGCTCTAATCAACTTTCCTTTTCATTCGAATTAGTCCGGCAGCATTAAGCCCTCGATGCCAAGAGCGATTTTGCCAGAATTCACCCTTCAGCTCGCTTCCGTCTTCGTTTAGTTTGAGTCTAGCGGCTCCCTGATATACTTGCTCGTCGGTTACAGCTAGCCGCGCACCATTCTCACGCTTGTTTTTCGCTTCAAATATCCAAGCCATGGTCTTGGTACCATTTTCTGCTTTGAAGAACTCAACGGAAATCGTTTTCGACTCGAGCAACGGATCTGTATCGTTTGGCAAGAACTCGACGTCAGTTCGGAACCACGTCTGTTTTATTCGCACTTCAAAGCTTCGCTCCAGAAGGCCGGGAAGAGCTGCGTCATCAAAGACATCGAAACGAGTCTCGGTGCTGTTTGCGGCATCCTTCATTTTTTCGACGATTGAGAAGTTGGACTGCAAGCTTGCAGTCCAAGTCCCGTTGAGGTCGTAGAAGAGCACCTCGCTTAACTTGCGGCCGACATATGGAAGCTTCCAGACGATCCTCCATCCTTGCGCCACGAGAAAAAGAGCCAAAAGGCCCGAAATTAGTGACGCTAGCAAACGAGTTGTCAACGCGTCAGCCAACAAAGGCGCCAAGGCTGGCACTTTCGCGCTGATCCACAAAATCCCTGCCTCTAGCAGCGGCAGTATCCCAAGTGCGAGATATACGGCGATAGTGACCCAGAACTTTAGGGGAACAAATTTTGCCACGATGCTCAACCTCTGGTATTGCAGACTCGACCCTTTGCCCCCAAGTATATGGGCAAGCAGCGTCACTACCACAAGATACGACCACAAAAGGGACAGTTTAATGCCTGTTAACGCACATAAAGCCTTTGCGTCCCGGCCCTCGGGTTACAAGTTCGCATTGAACCTTTCAGAGGAGCAGGAACAGACACTGCGAAACGCTCGGGATGACATTCGCAGCGAAATCTCCTCTCAGTTTGGGTCATTTGCGAAGGCTCTGGGTGATCAGGCTCTGTTCGAAGATCAAGCGCCAGTACTTGTGCGGAGCTACCAGACACCAAAGTTCAAGATGCAGGGCAGCTTTTCATACCACACGTGCAACCAACCTGCGCACGTGCCGCCTCAGGAGATCGACTTGGACGATGGGCTTTTCATGCCCGTTTCCTATTTTCAAAAGGGCGGAGACAGATCTCCTGTGATTCAAAGCGCAGCCTACTTTTCCATTATCGAACGCATCCTAGCGCCACTTTGCGACAAGAAGGGTTGGCAACTCGTAACGGACAAGCCTTCGTGCATCCGCGTCAAGATTGACAACACCATGCACACCGACCTCGCACTTTACTCGGTGCCGGATACGGATTTTCAGCGCATCGTGAAAGATGCCCAAAGTCGTGGTGTAGACTTCACAGCCGAACTAATGATGGAAGATACCGCGTATAGAATGTTGTCTCACGACGAGATGATGCTCGCGCACCGCAACGAGGGTTGGATGAAATCCGACCCGCGAAAACTCGAAGACTGGTTTGTCGATGCCGTGAAACAATACGGCGAGCAGGTCCGAACCGTCAGCCGCTATCTAAAAGGCTGGAAAGACTTCCAATGGCCCGAAGGAAGGTTGGCATCGATTGCACTCATGGCCGCAGTCGTGTCGGTCTTTGAGAAAGCGTCGGCAGCAATTGCCAGCGATAGGGACGATCTGGCGTTGTTGCGAGTCGCGGAAGACTTGCCTGACTTTCTCGCCAATGACATTCCAAACCCTGTCGTAGAAGGCGCGCGGTTGGATCAGGGTTGGTCACCTGAGGAACGCAGCGATTTCGTTGCGAAGGCCAGGGTGCTTGCTGAGCGTCTGAAAGACGCGCTGACACAGACGTCAGACCGCACGGCAGCTTTCGAAGTCCTACAAAACCAATTTGGCGGGCGTATCCCAGACGATCTCACCCTCTATGTGCCCGACGCTGGTCTTGAGACAAAGGCAAGCGAGTTGGCTGCACCTGCTGCCCTTACCTTGGGGATTGTGGACAAGGTTGACGCTGAGCAAAGCAATGACCTCGCCGCTGTGAACAAGCAGGGCGGAGGCCGCTACGGGTAGTCGCCATTGACTGGGCCGTCTGAACCTACCGATCTCATGATAGCTGAGTTATCCCGCTGGGTGCTCGCTCAATGTCCGAATGCGCGAGACCTCACGCAGGGCGAATTGTCTCTATACGAGGCCAAGGACCCGATCCACGGATGGGTTGTCCCGTTTGAACATCAAGCTGACCGCTTTGATCTGCAAGTGGTGCTCTTGCAGGATTTCCCGTGGACAAAGCCGCGCGTGTACTGCACCGAAAAATTTCGGTTTATGCAATATCCGCATATCGAAAAAGACGGTGCATTTTGCCTTTACCCACCGGGGACAGAGCACAATCCTTTGAACCCCAAAGGGTTAATATGGGACGCTATCAAAGAAGCCACTCGATTGATCGTCGCTTCATACGACGACGCGTTTATGAGTGATTTCGCGGACGAGTTCGATTCTTATTGGAGCAAAACTGATGGGGGCAAAAACATCGTCAGCCTCCTGTCGCCCGGCGGTCCCTCTCGTCGGGTGTCCCTGTGGTGCAGTACAGGCGATTACTATCTGGCAGATGACCACACGGCCTTGGAGAGTTGGCTTCGCAACCGTTTTCCGGGGAACAAGAAGGACTACAAATTCAACACTGCGACACACATCGCCCTCAATAGGCCCATTCTGCCTTCGGAATACCCGAGGTCGGCGGCGGCGGTTCTACGCTTTTTGCGGGAACTGGCACCCGAATCCGTAGAACTGCTGGAAGATGCGGCTGTAACCGCTGATGACAAGTTCACCGTTTCCTTCGAGGGGCGCACGGATGATGGGCCGGTGTTTTTCGCCGTCGAAGTCATGCCCCCCGTCAAACAGGGTATGAAAGCCGGGCGACGCCCAGACATGGTGCAGAGGGGCTTTCGGCCTGGAAAGGTACCGCCCCATATCCGAATGCAGCGGCTGTTCGGGGGGAACAAGGTTGAGCGCCACGAGACTATGCGCGCGGACCCATCGTGGATTCATGGGCGCGACACCCCTAAAGTCGCCCCTTTGTTTGATAAGCGTGTTCTGATGATCGGTGCGGGATCATTGGGAAGCGAGGTTGCTCTGCTTCTGGCCAAGACGGGTGTTGGCACGATCTCATTGGTCGACCCGGAACTTCTGGACTATCCCAATGTTGGGCGCCATACGCTCGGGGTCACGCAAGTCAGGACGTTCAAAGCGAAGTCACTGGCAGAAAAATTGGCTGCTGACTTCCCGCATATGCGCTCGATCAAGTACTTTGCCGAGGGCTGGCAATCGCTCTACGGCAAACGTCCTGAGGTTTTTCACAACACCGACTTGATCGTGTCCACGGTCGGCAGTTGGGTGGCTGAAGGCAGGCTTAACCAAGTGGCTAGGAAGGAAGCGGATTTCCCCCCTGTGATCTATGGGTGGGCAGAACCCTTTTCTGTTGCAGGACACGCCGTATTGATCGGCTCCAACGGCCCATGTTTTGCTTGCGGTATGGACCATTTCGGGAGGGCACGACGAACAGTGTGTGAGTGGGACACCGAGACGACGCGTAAACAACCCCACTGTGGGGCCAGTTTTCAACCATATGGGCCCGCATCGCTGTCAGGCGTAACAGCCTTGGTGGCGAAGACAACAACGAAAGCATTGCTTGGTGAGGTGCCCCCCGGGACCGAGACCGTTTACTGGGCCTCAAAGGAAGAGATTGTGGGTCAAGGAGGGCGATTTAACCCGGACTTCCTAAATCTTTTCCCTGACGTTCCTGAGTTCGGCGGAGCGAGGCAATTTGAGTGGGGGCAAGAGAGGAATTGTTCTTTTTGCACAGAAGCATGAGTATTCAATACCCTATTGGAGAAAGCGGGCAATTTCTGTCCATAGAACAGAATGTTCTTGATCACTTTGTCAAATGGCGACAGGTGGACCCGAAAATGCCTGAAGCTGGTGGGCAGCTATTTGGTGCGGTCGAAGGTCCATGCATCCAAGTCAAGCTGGCAACCGGTCCGAGGCGTTCCGACCGACGAGGACGCTTCTTTTTTGTCGCAGACCGTCTGGCGGAGCGTCGGGAGATCAGCACGTTGCACAAATCTGGGCTTCACTATTTCGGAGATTGGCACACTCACCCGCAATGCATTCCCACGCCCTCAGCCACTGACATTTTGTCAATGGCTGACCTGTTTGCGCGGTCAAAGCATGAGTTGAATGCGTTCTTGATGGTCATAGTAGGAACCGCTGTGTTTCCTGAGGGTCTGCATGTATCTCTTCATGAGGCGAGCTCGTGGTCGAAACTAGCTTCGAAGAACTCCCAATGAGATTGCCAATTCTTCATTCAGCCAGAGATGAAAAGCTCTGCACACCAAATGAACGACTACAATGATGATCTTACATTCTTGCCCAAACGTTCTTTGAGTGATTACATTGGCTCAATTTCGATAGCGGGAAATGAACGGACGACTTTACTATTTTCTATCGCCGCCAGTACCGGTCTCCCTGAGAAGTTGGGTTGCTTAAAATCGTAAAGCGCTTCGCAGATCTCTGTCCGCCGAACGGAAAGCTGTTCGCAAATGCTAAAGCAGCCTCTCTGGTGGAAAACGTATAAGCCAAACCTGGGTTTCCGGTTGTGCTGAAACCTCCTTTTCGCCAAGTCGCGTAACTCCATCCGCTGTTGCCACTCCCTATGAGCCCAACCCATGGGTACTTTTCATTGTGGTCTCGAGTCCCACCAAGCCTCTCGGGAAGTGGAAGTTCACTGCTCATCTAATTCTACCTTTTTGCCAGTCTCAAAACACGCCATTTCACGAAATTAGCTATGATGTGGTCATTCTCTTGATCGAAGGCAAGACATTCCCGCGGCCGCCGACCGATGGACAAGGTTTTGCTAGTTTCCCGTCTTCATTTGACGACAACAACCCTAGATCCAAATGCGCCTTCCCAGACGACACCAGCTAGCCGCTCATCACCCACCCAACAACTCCTCGATGAAATCCTCCCGCGCATCCAACACCGCCTCCCATTCCTTCGGCACAGCGGCTTCCCGCTCGAGCGTCTCCGGCTCTGGTTGCCCGCGCCCGGCCTCCATCGCCAACACGCTCATCGCGCGCGCTTCGCGGCGCTGCGAACGGTCCCGCACTGGCGCGCGTTCGGCCGGTTTCGCCTGCTCGTCTGCGCCGGCCTCATCACTACCTTCGCTGCCCCAAGGCCCCACACCCTGCACGCTCGGTGGATACGGGAATGGCTTGCCCTCCTGGCGGGCCAGCATCTCCTTGAAGAACGGATCATCGTAATACTTGATCCGGCTCGCCTTGATCGGATGCTGGGGCGAGGCGAGGATGATGACCTCGTCGGGGTCCATCAGGCGCGCTTCGGTCTCGGAAAGCAGCGGTCGCTCTTCCAGCCGCGCCGAGGTCGAGGTCGCGCCAAGGAAACCCTTGTTGCGGCCATACATCCGGGTGACCGCCTCGCGGGTGGTGCTGCCGACCGCGGCGGAAACCTCCTTTACAGTGCGCTGGTCACGCGGGGTGATGTAGAGCTTAAGCCCCGCCCCGTTCTCGAGGCTTTCGCGACCCTCGGGGCCATAGATCCGGTCGAGCGAGGCCAGCGACTGCGCAATCATCGCGACGCGGCCACCATAGCTTGCTAGCGAATGAATCGCGCGCTCGAGATAGGGCATGGCCCCCATCTGCTGGAATTCGTCGATCATCATCATGACCGGCCAGGGCTCATCCGGGCCCGGCTCGTTCAGACGGATCGAGGCGATGAGATCCGCGAACATCAGGCGCAGAAGCGGGGCGAGGGTCGCGATGTGATCCTCGGACACCGCGATATAGAGAGACTGCGGGGTCTTGCGGAAGGTCGAGAAATCGAAGTCGCTTGCCTCGGTGGCCGAGCGCACCGCCGGGTTGTCCCATTGCTTGAGACCGGCGGTCATCAGCGCCTGGATGTTCGAGGTCAGCAGCCGCGACGAGGCCGAAGCCGCATTGGTCCAGAGCTCGCGCAGGATGTCCTCCTCGGCCTCGTCGGCATAGGTCTTGTACTGGGCGTTCTTGTATTCGCCCCCGGCGACGATCTTGTTCACCTCGCCAAGGTTCGGCGTGCCGCGCTGGATCGCCAGCAGACAGGCCGCAACGAAGATCGACTTGCCAGCCTCAGAGAAGGTGTCGAGGGTCTTGTTGTCCTTGTCGAGGAAGAGGTCGGCGAGGATCGATACCTCGGTGAAGCGCTGCGCGAAGCTCGGCGCCTTGGCGATCCGCGCGAGCGGGTTGTAGCGGTGCGTGGCATTGGCCCAGTCGAAGGGGCTGAAGCGATAGACCTCGTCGCCATTCAGCGCCCGCAGTCGTGCGGTCTTCTCGAAGTTCTCGCCCTTCACGTCGAGCACCACGACCGAGCCCGCAAAGCTCAGAAGGTTCGGGATCACGAAGCCGACGCCCTTACCCGCACGGGTCGGGGCCACCATCATCACATGCGGAATGGTCGTCGAGGAGATGAACTCGGCCTTAGAGGTCGGGGCACCAAGCTTGCCACAGACAAAGCCCTTGCCGGGGGCCTGCAGCATGTCGTTCTTCTTCAGCTCCGCCTTGGTCTGCCAATGGGCCGAGCCATAGTCATCGCGCTCCTTCTTCCAGGTCCAGGCCAGCGCCAGCGCACCGAGACCGATAGACCCAAAGCCGACGGCGCCAAACCCCACCTTGAAGGCCTCGGGATGCGCCGCGCGGGTGGCGGCGCTGGCCTTCCAGAGCGCCAACATATCGAAGCTCTGAAACCCGGTTTTCAGGGCCAGGGTCAGGTAGAAGGCCGCGACGATGGTGCCAATGACGGCGCCGCAGATCACACCGAAAAGAAGCGCGGCCCAGAGGGGGAGTGTCTTGGTCATGGTGGTCATCCCCTCAGAATTCCATCTCGTCATCCAGACCGCGGTCCCGACTGAGATCGCGACCCAGCTCCTGCGCCTCCTGCTGGCCGCGCATTCGCGCCACTTCGGTCGCCTTGTCCTGTTGCAACCCGGCAGCGCGGTCGGTGAAGACCTGATCGCCGGTCTCATCGAAAGTCATCTCGAGGAATTCCTGCGTGACGGTAATCTGATCGAGCTTGCTCGGAAGGACTGCATCGAGCACCTCGAAGTTGCCGCGGCGGAGTTCGGCCAAGCCCTCTTCGCCCAGTTCCTTGAAGAGCTCGGATTGCAGGGTCCGCTCGATGGTCTCTTCCTGTTCCTCGGTGAGCTTGCCGTCGCGCAACATGTCGGCGAGGTCCTGCAGGTAGGGATTGGGCGTCTGGTCATCCTCGTCGATGAGGGGCAGTGTCGCCTCCTCCTCATCCGCGAGGGTGCGGCCGATCTCGACGCCCATCTCCTTGGCCCGCTCCATCAGCGCGTCCATCACGCTGTCGACCTTTTCTAGGGCTGCATCCAGTTGGTCATCATTGGCCGTCTCGACGCTGAGACCGTCCTTGGCCAGCACCGCGTTCATGTCGCGCTCGACCCAGTCTTGCGCCATGCCGTAGTTGTGCGTGCCGCCGGCAGTGATCCGGGCTACCAGCTCCTCGCTGTCCATGCCCACCTCCTCGGCGCGCTCGAGCACATCGCGCAGCCCTTCGTCATTGCCAGACTGCAGCGCGGCGATCAGCACCTCGCTGCCCGCCCCCGGCGGATAGGGTTCTTCGAGTTGCTTTCCAAACCGCGCGCGCAGTTCCGGGTCGGGCACCATCTGCGAGAGGTCCGCGATGATCGGCGCGGCCTTGGCCTCGAACGCGGCGCGCTCGGCCGGGTCCAGTTCCTCGGCCTTGAGCCTCAGCGCCTCGATCGTGCGCTCTGAATAGTCGATCGCGTCACCGACGGTCTTGATGTCCTTCATGTCTATCTCTCCTTCGGTGAAGTTCCACTGCGTGCCAGAGCCAAGCCCGTCCGCCATGCCGCGCACGGCGCGGGCAATGTGGCGCTGGTCCATGCGGTCGAGCAGGTCGGCGAGGTTCTTGTAGTCCTTGGCGAAGCCCACCACCTGCGCCTGCGCGATGGCGGATTCCTGAGCCGTCATGGCGATCTCGCGCGGAAGGCGGGCCTCTTCCTTGGCGCGGTAGATCTCCTCGATCCCGGCAGGCTTTTCGAAGATGCCGCGTTCGAGCCGGGTCGTGGCGTCAAGCATCACGCCGTAGCGCTCGGCGATCTCGGCCTGCTTCTCGCGCATGAGCTGCGGCGACATCACGCCCTCGGCCCAGCAGGAGAACCAGGTGCCGTTTTCGACGCCGCGATTGTTCAGGATGATGTGCGCATGCTTGTGCGCCCGGTCGTCATGGACCGCGAGGACATAGTTCCACTGGTCGCCATACTCACCGCTCTCGAAGAAATGCTCCGTCCAGTCCATCGCGATGTCGCGCACCTGGTCGACGGTTACGTCGGTCGGGAAGGAAAGCAGCATGTGCGAGGTGAACCCGAGCTTGGTCGAGCCGCGCCAGGTGCCGGCCCAATCCTCGATGATGTCTTCTTTCTGCTCTTCAGAAAGGACCGCCGCATCGGTCAGCGCATTGGTCATCGTCGAATAGGTGTAGACCGCCTTGTCGTTGATGTAGGAGATCTGCGCCCCGAGCGAGGCACGCGTCTTGCAGCCCCCGGCCCGGATCCGCTTGAACACCGCCGCCCGGCTTTGCCCCGTCGCCGCCTTCAGCGCGTTGCGAGCCGACATGGTTCCAACGCGCGCGAAACTCCGCCCCTGCCGACGCCCTGCCAGACGCGCGTCGATCCGTGCCGCGGCCTGACCCCGGATGCGCTCATCCTCCCAGAGTCGGCCCATGACCGAGGTATAGACGGCGAGCGGATCAGCCATTGCGCACCAGCCTCAGACCGCTCCCGATCGCGCGCGGGTCATCCTCCAGAACCGCGCCATCCGCCCCCTGCCCTTCTTCCTTTTGCGGCCACTCCTGATGACGCAGCGCCTGCGCCGCATCCTTCATCCGGCCCATCTCACGGCTCATCGACTGCGCCAGATCAAGGAGCTCGATCAGCACTGCGCGATCCGCCTCCGAGACCTCCAGCCGACCGCGATGGACCGCCTTGGCGAGCGCCAGTCCGGCGTCGCTCACATCCTTCGCCTGACGCCACGCGGCGCAGAACTCCGAGACCAGATCACGCGGGACATCGAGGAACCCGCACCGTCCGCGCAGTACGGCATTGAGCGCCTGCGACCGGCTTGCATAGCCCCGTTCGCGCCACTCCGCATCGAAGGCGTCCAGCTCGGAGCGGCTTGCCCGGAACGCCACCGTCTCACTTGGATCGCGCACCGCAATCCCCTCGCCCGCCTCCTCTTTCGCGAGCCGGTTCACATGACGCGGAGAGATGCCAAATGCCGCCGCTAGGTCCTTGGCACTCTCGCCCGCCGCGAAGCGCCGCGCGACTTCGATGCGCTCTTCAAGCTTCAGGTTTTTCGCTGGCCTCGGCACGGGTCAGACCCCTCGGACAAAATGTGCAAACATTGGCCATATCCTGCCAACGTCTTCCTTCTCTCCTTCGCTTATACTTCAATACCTCAAAGTGCACAATATTACATTTTGTGCTTTGTATATTTTTGCGGGGCCTGTCGACGCTATTAAGGCCCCGCGCAGCGCAACATGGAACGGGCGAAGTCCTCATCGATGCGCGCCAACCAGTTGGAAAAAAGCTGCCCAAACTTTTCTCGAGCGGCACGCGACGACAGGCAAACCGAGCGCCAGAGCCAGCCCCCGATCAGGCACCAGGAACACGACAACGACCCGCGTTAAATGGCGCGGGTCACGCCCTCAGACGGCGTCGCGATGCTGTTAAGGGCGAGCGTCGGACCCCTGCGGATCTGAAGACCCGCAGGGGTGTCTGGGTCAGTGACCCAGTCCCTGGGAGCGGAGGTCGTCATCGCGACTGCGGGCGATCAGCGCCTCGGTCTCGAGGCTGTCGAGGGGCTCGGGATGGGCGTCTTCAAAGAAGGCGGCGAGGTAGGCCTCGAAGGCCATGTCGGCTTGCAGTTCGGCGACGTCGATGGATCGTTCGAGTGGCATGATGTGATCGGCCCCATCGGAAGGTTTCTTCGTAGAACCCGCTAAGGGAGAACGAAGCCTGAGCTTGTCTTACTGCGTGGTGTTTCTGATGACCTTGTATGCCGTTGATCTGCCTATGCCGAGATGTTTTGCGGCCTGGGCTACGGATTTTCCGGCACCGACAAGATCTTGGAGGGCTGAGATTGTCTCTGGTGGCAATGTCGGCCGTCCAGGGTTGCGACCATGCTTTCGGGCGTTGATCAGGCCATCTTTGGTGCGCTCTGAGATCAGGCGGCGCTCGAAATGCGCAATGCAATGCGGGCCTGAACAAGGGTGAAGCGCGCCACTCGCTGGCGAAAGCCGTCTTTGCCCACTCGCAAGGGCGCATTCATGATCGCTCTGACGCGGCACAACAGAAATGCGCCATGGCACTCAACCTCGCCATTGCTGCCATCACGTTCTGGAACACGATCTATATGGACAGAGCGGCCAGCCACCTTTCGCAGACCAGCCCGCTCTACGACGCCAAGCTGCTTCCACACACGTCACCGCTCGGGTGGGCGCGCTGAACCGGACCGGGGAGCGGCGGCATCCGCGGTATTGGCTACGGCTCGCGGAGACAACGATATCGCAGTGTTCATCGTAACCCAAACAAGCACAGCTCAAACAGGGGAAGAGCTGGATCAGACGCCCCTTGGAAAATCACAGATCCACCCGTGGATAAGGTCGAGAAAGGCCCGTAGGAGCAAAAGAGATTGAAATCTGTAATGGAAGAATGGAAGATAAGTCATTGTCCGCGAGGAGATGCCCGATGGGCGATGACGACGCGAAACTTTCGAACCTAAATTTGAAGATCACCGCCGACGAGCGGTGGGCCTTCAAGGAGCTCTGTGTCCGGCACCGGATGAGCCAAGTCGACGGTTTCCGTCTGGCGGCCCGGCTTCTGGAAGACCACCTCGAAGCGAATAAGAAAAAGAGTGAAGGCGAATAGATGAACACCCAGACGACGAACACTTCCCTCGCCGATTTTATCTGGAAGAACGCAGATGACCTCTGGGGCAACTTCAAGCACGTCGACTTCGGTAAAATCATCCTGCCCTTCACACTGCTGCGCCGTCTGGAATGCGTTCTTGAGCCGACTCGGGATCAGGTTCGCGAAACTGTCAAGAACATGAAGGACAGCCCGATTGACCTGGGCGTGATCCTCCGGACCCAGACCGGGTACCCGTTCTACAACACCTCGAACTATGACCTGCGCAGCCTCGGCGCGACCCGGACCCGCCAGAACCTTGAGGATTACATCGCCTCCTTCTCGGACAACGCGCGGGTCATCTTTGAACAGTTCGACTTTGCCAATACGCTCGCCCGGATGGACAAGGCCGGGGTCCTCTACAAGATCTGTCAGAACTTCGCCGCCATCGACCTGCACCCGGACGCGGTTCCGGAACGGGTGATGTCCAACGTCTACGAACACCTGATCCGCCGTTTCGGGGCGGAGGTGAACGAGGCGGCTGAGGATTTCATGACCCCGCGCGACGTAGTCCATTTGGCAATCGAGCTGCTGCTCGACCCGGATGACCAGATGTTCATCGACAACCCGGGGCTCATCCGCACCCTTTATGACCCCACCTGCGGGACCGGGGGTTTTCTGTCCGACGGGATGGAACATGTGAACGCCCTGCGGGACCGCTACTCAATCGCCCCGGTCATCGTGCCCTATGGGCAGGAGCTGGAACCGGAGACCCACGCGGTCTGCCTCGCCTCCATGCTGCTCAAGACCGTTGAGTCCGATCCGGGCCGGGACCTGTCCAAGAACATCAAGCTCGGCAGCACCCTGTCCGACGACAAGCTGACCTCCGATAAGTTCCACTACTGCGTCTCGAATCCCCCGTTTGGCAAAAAGTGGGAGCAGGACCAGACCGCCGTGGTCCGGGAACATCAGGAGAAGGGGTTCGAGGGCCGGTTCGGCCCGAAGCTGCCGCGCGTCAGCGACGGGTCGATGCTGTTCCTTTTGCACCTCCTCAGCAAGCTGGAGACGCCGGAGCGTGGCGGCGGGCGGGCGGCGATCATCCTGTCCGGCTCGCCCCTGTTCAACGGGAACGCGGGGCAAGGGGAATCCGAGATCCGGCGTTACCTGCTGGAAGAGGACGTGGTCGAGGCCATCATCGCGCTTCCGACCGAAATCTTCTTCCGCACCGGGATCGGCACCTACATCTGGCTCCTGTCGAACAAGAAGCCTGCCCACCGGAAGGGCAAGGTCCAGCTGATCGACGCGACCGCGCTCTATGAGCCCATGCGCAAGAGCGAGGGGAACAAGCGTCGCCGGGTCGGGGATGACCAGATCCGCCAGATCGTCCAGATGTATGCCGACTTCGCCGAGACGAAGGAGAGCCGCCTGTTCGACAGCCGGGACTTCGGCTACCGCCGGGTCAAGGTCCTGCGGCCGCTGCGCAAAAAGATCGTGATCTCGGCCGAGGGGCTGGCCGCGCTGGCGGATGAGACCGCCTGGGGCAAGCTGACCCCGGACCAGCAGGCCGGCTGGACCGCCCGGCTCAAAGAGATGATGGGGGAGGCGCAGGCCTGGGGCTGGGTCGATCCGTGGGCGAAGAACGCGGCGAAGCGGGACGCGGGGCTGGGGAAAGTGAACGCGGCCCTGATCAAGGCGTTCCAGAAGGCGTTCGGCGTCCGGGATCCGGAGCTTGACCCGGTTCTGGACAAGTCCGGCGAGGTCATCCCCGATGACGACCTGACGGATTACGAGAACATCCCCCTCGGGACCGACATCCCGGACTACATGGCGCAGGAGGTGCTGCCCCATGCGCACGACGCCTATGTGGATGAGACGTTCCGCGACGACTACGACGGTCAGGTGGGCGTCGTGGGGTACGAGATCAACTTCAACCGCTACTTCTATGAATACCAGCCGCCCCGCGATCTGGAAGAGATCGACGCCGAGCTGAAGGCGGTCGAGGCGGAAATCGCGGCGCTGCTGGCGGAGGTGACGGAATGAGCCGACGCGACTTCCTTGAGGATTTCGTCGGCACCTCCCTGTGGTCTGTCGTTCCGGCGAAGCACCGGTTCCGGTATCGGAAGGACAGCAACGCCGGGATGAAGGAGAGCCATCGGCTCGCCCTGACGATGGGCGGCGTGATCGACCGTTCCCTTGATGATACCGACGGCCTCCAGAGCTCAGACTACGGAAGCTATCAGATCTTCGAAAAGGGCGATCTAGCCTTCAAGTTGATCGACCTTCAGAACATCAAAACCAGCCGGGTAGGTCTCGTCCCTCGGCGGGGGATCATGAGTCCGGCCTACATCCGGCTGACCCCGACATCTGACGGCGTCTATCCTGAGTTCTTCTACTGGTACTTCTATGCTGCCTATCTCGGTAACATTTTCAACGGCTTAGGAGGAGGCATCCGCCAGAACCTCAGTCAGACTGAACTGTTGGAGTTTCCAGTTCCGGATATTCCAATCGAAGATCAGACCGCCATCGTCGCCTTCCTCGACCGCGAAACCGGCCGGATTGACGGCCTGATCGAGAAGAAGACCCGGTTCATCGCGCTGCTGAAGGAAAAGCGGGCGGCCGTGATCACCCACGCGGTGACCAAGGGCACCGACCCGGATGCGCCGATGAAGGACTCGGGCGTGGACTGGCTGGGCCGCGTGCCCGCCCATTGGGAGGTGACTAGGCTGGGATACCTCGGTCGCTCCGCCAACGGCATAAATATCGGTGGAGACGCGTTCGGAAGTGGTTTTCCTTTCATCAGCTATGGTGATGTCTACAAGAACCGCGAACTTCCGAAACTTCCGGAGGGACTGGTTCAGTCTACAAAGACAGACCGTGTCGCGTATTCGGTAAAGACAGGTGATATCCTGTTTACCCGAACATCAGAAACAGCGGAGGAAATCGCGTTCTCAAGTGTTTGCATGAGAACAATCGAGGGAGCGGTTTTCGCGGGATTCCTGATAAGGTTCAGACCATATCCCGGCGTTCTGGATGCCCTATTTTCTAAGTATGCTTTTCAGAACAGAGGCTTGAGAGATTTCTACGCGAAAGAAATGAAGCTCGTCACCCGTGCGTCTCTCAGTCAGGGTTTGCTCCACAGAACGCCTGTCCCGCTGCCGCCTTTGGGCGAGCAGGAACGCATCGCCGCGTACTTGGAAGTACAGTGCGAAAAGATCGATGGACTGATCGCGAAGTCGGAAACCAGCATCGACCTGCTGCGCGAGAAGCGCGCGGCGCTAATCACCGCCGCCGTCACCGGCAAGATCGACGTGAGGGCGGCGGCATGACTTTTGGCGCGGACCGGTCGGTTTCTTATTGCTTTGGTAGGATTCGTGCCCTATCTAATGTCTCAACAAGACCCGCCACGCCTCGGACGGAACCTCGGTTTCGCACTGCGCACCCCGGCGGGTTACTTGTTTTCAGGGTATCGCTTTCGCGGCACAGGGGTGTCGCATGAAGTTCGAAAAACCCGCCGTTTCTGTCCATGACCAGATCGAACTCCTCAAACGTCGCGGCATGACTGTCGGGGATGAAGCCCAGGCACAGCACTACCTGAACTACATCTCCTACTACAGGCTGCGGGCCTACTGGCTGCCCTTCGAGGTGCCTGCAGCGAACAACGGCGATCACGCCTTCCGTGACGGGACAACCTTCGAGGATGTGCTGACGCTCTACATCTTCGACCGCGAACTGCGGCTGCTGGTTCTGGACGCCATCGAGCGGGTCGAGGTGGCCCTGCGCGCGCAATGGGCGCATCACATGGCGATGACCTATGGCCCCCATGGCTATCTCGAACAGGGCCATTATGCCCATATCGGGCGTCATGCGTCCGCCGTTGCCGAGTTGAACAAGGAATTCACCCGCTCACGCGACACGTTCGCGACCCACTATCGCGACAAATACACCTCGCCCAAGCTGCCGCCGGTCTGGATGGCGGCTGAGGTCATGTCCTTCGGGTTGCTGTCGAAATTCTACAGCGACCTGAAACTGCGCAGCGATAGAAACGCCATCGCAGCCCCCTTCGCGCTGGACGAAAAGGTGGTCACGTCTTTCGCCCACCATATCAGCCATGTCCGAAACATCTGCGCCCACCACGGCAGGCTGTGGAACAAGCGCTTCACGGTTAAAATGACGGTTCCGAAATACCCCGCCAAACTGCCCGTCGCCATGCGGGATGCCGATCCGCGCTATCTGCACAACACTCTGGTGACGCTCGATTATCTTTTGGCCCTGATCGCGCCGGGCAATGAATGGAAACAGCGCCTTGTTGCGCTGATCGACGGCTGCCCGTTGGCCGATCCCGCCAGCATGGGCTTTCCGGCGGATTGGCGCGTCAGATCGGTATGGAAGGTATGAAAATGCCGGTTACCGCCCAATCAAAGCTGGCAAAGCTCCTGAAGGAGGTGGCCGCATGACCACAGGCGAAACCTTCGGCCGGACCATCCAGCTTTTCCTGGTCGACGGGAAACCCACCGGCCTGCGCAAGGCGACGATCCACGGCTGGACAGGTCTGTTGTTTGTCAGCGGCGCCTCGGCCTTCGGCGACCTGACCGCCCGGTCCGAGGTGGACCGGACCGGGGTCTATATCCTGTCCGGTCCGGACCCGGACAAGCCCGGCGTGACCCGGGTCTATATCGGGTCGGGGAACTCCGTGGCGGAGCGGATCGAACAGAGCGCCAAGAAGCGTGACTTCTGGGAAACCGCGATCACCGTCACCACCAGCGACGATGACCTGTCGAAGGGGCATGCCGAATACCTTGAGGCCCGGCTTATCCGTGTTGCCGCTCAGGCGGGCCGGGTGGCGCTGGACAACGGGACCCAGCCCGACACCGACCGACGCCGCCTGCCTGAGGCCGATGTCGCGAACATGGAACAGTTCCTCGCGAACCTGCGGATTATCCTGCCGGTCATCGGGCTCGACATGCTGAAACCTCAACCGCGCGCCGTGACGCAGGTCGCGAAACCCGCTGATGATAGGACCGCCGAAGAGGTCCATTTCGAGATCCGCCACAAGAGCGGCGTCCAGGCGACCGCCGTCGAAGAAGACGGTGAGTTCGTGGTGCTGGAGGGGTCCGAGGCCCTGATCGGGACCGGGTATGTCCAGCAGAGCTATGGTGGCCTTAAGGACAAGATGATCGCCGAGGGCGCGTTGGTGCCGCACGCGGAGGACCGGATGCGCTTCGCCAAACCCTGGCCGTTCAGCAGCCCGTCGGCCGCCGCGGCGGTGGTGCTTGACCGGAACAGCAACGGGCGGCTGGAGTGGAAGGTTCGGGGATCGAAGTTGAATTATCACGAGTGGCAGCAGGCGCAGGCCGGCGGATCGGAGGTGACGGAATGAGCGACCTGCATCACGAGAAGCACCTCGAGTCCTACATCGTCCAGAAGCTCGCCGCGGCGGGCTGGCTGGTTGGGTCGACCGACGCCTACGACGCGGACCGTGCCATGTACCCGGAGGATCTGGAAGCCTGGCTACGGGCCACCCAGCCGCAGAAATGGGACCGCCTACAAGCGATGAATGGCGACAAAACCCTTACGGTCGTCATGGACCGGCTAGAGACGGCGCTGGAGAAACAGGGGATGGTCCAGACGCTGCGCCGGGGCTTTTCGATCGCCGGTGCCGGCCACCTTGACCTGTCCGAGGCGGCCCCGGAGGACCAGCGTAACGATGCGGTCCTGCACCGCTACGCATCGAACCGGCTGCGGGTCGTACCGCAGCTGAAATATCACCCGAGCCGCGAGCTCGCCATCGACCTCGGCCTGTTCCTGAACGGCCTACCGCTGGCCACGGTCGAGCTGAAGACGGACTTCACCCAGTCGGTCGAACACGCGAAGGCTCAGTACCGGACAGACCGCCACCCGGCCGATCCGATCACGAAACGCACGCACTCGCTCCTGACGCAGCATCGGGGCGCAGTGGTTCATTTCGCGATGTCGGACAGCGAGATCTGGATGACCACCAAGCTCGCGGGCGAGGACACCTTCTTCCTGCCCTTCAACAAGGGGGATAACGGCCGGGCCGGCAACCCGGCGCGGGCCGACGGGGAATACCCCGTCGCCTATTTCTGGGAGGAAATCTGCCAGCCCGACGCGTTCCTGCGGATCTTCCATAGCTTTGTCTATGTCGAGAAGAAGAACGTGGTAGACCTGAAGGGGAACTGGTCGGTCAAGGAGACCCTGATCTTCCCCCGGTTCCACCAGTTCGACGCGGTCAACAAGATGATCGGCGACGCGAAGGCGAAGGGCCCGGGGCACCCCTACCTGTGCGAGCACAGCGCCGGGTCTGGAAAGACCTCGACCATCGCCTGGACGGCGCATGACCTGGTGAAGCTGCGCCAGGACGACGGGACGCCGATCTTCGACACGGTGATCATCGTGACAGACCGGAACGTCCTGGACGGGCAGCTGCAGGACGCGGTCCAGCAGATCGACCACCAGAAGGGGCTGATCGCGGCGATCGACCGGGAGACCTCGTCGAAGTCGAAGAGCGAGCAGCTGAGCGAGGCGATGCTGAAGGGCACCCCGATCATCGTGGTGACCATCCAGACCTTCCCGTTCGCTATGGAGGCGATCCTGACGGAGAAGTCCCTCCGGGACCGGAACTTCGCGGTGATCATCGACGAGGCGCATAACTCCCAGACCGGGAACACAGCGTCAAAACTTCAGGCGACGCTGGCCCTGTCGGCCCGGAAGGACGCGGCGGACATGACGGTCGAGGACATCCTCCTTGAAATACAGCGGGCCCGGAAACGCCCGGCGAACGTGTCCCATTTCGCCTTCACGGCGACCCCGAAACATTCGACCATGATGCTGTTCGGACGGCCGACGGACCCGACGAGGCCCGCGTCGGACGACAACCTCCCGGTCTCGTTCCACAAATACGAGATGCGGCAGGCGATCGAAGAGAAGTTCATTCTCGACGTGCTGCGGGGCTACGTCCCGTACAAGACCGCGTTCAACCTCGGTCAGGAGATTGTCGAGGAAAAACGGGTCGACGGGAAGGCGGCCAAGCGGGCCCTGGCGAAATGGATGACCCTCCATCCGACGAATGTCACCCAGAAAGTCCGCTTCATCATCGAGCACTTCTCGAAGAACGTGGCCCACCTGCTTGACGGAAAGGCAAAGGCAATGGTGGTCACCAGTTCCCGGGCCTCTGCGGTCCGGTACAAGCGGGCCTTCGACGGCTTCATCGCCGCGAACCCGGAATACGGCAACATCCGCGCCCTCGTCGCCTTCTCGGGCAAGCTGACCGGGCGCGAGGTGATGCACCCGAACGACGAGCTGCTGCAGGGGGACGCGTTCGTCGTTGAGGAGGACGCGGAGTTCACCGAGGTGAATATGAACCCGGACGCCGGCGGCAAGGACCTGCGCCACGTTTTCGACCGGCCGGAATACCGGGTCATGCTGGTGGCGAACAAGTTTCAGACCGGGTTCGACCAACCGAAGCTGGTCGCGATGTATGTGGACAAGAAGATCGCGAACGCGGTCGAGATCGTTCAGACCTTCTCCCGCCTGAACCGGACCTTTCCCGGGAAGGACCAGACCTTCATCATCGATTTTATCAACGACCCGGACGTGGTCCGGGCCGCTTTTGCCCAGTATGACAGGGGCGCCAAGATCGAGGAAGTGCAGGACCTCAACGTCATCTATGACCTGAAGGAGTTCCTCGACGATCAGGGGGTCTATGACGAGACACACGTCCTCGACTTCCAGAAGGCCCGGTTTCGGACAGCGACGGCCGCAGCCAGCGGCACCGATGACGAGGCGGCGCACAAGGCGATGTACGCCGCGACGCAGGAATCGACCGACGCCTATAACCATCGGCTCACGGAGCTTCGAAACCGGGCCACAGAGGCCGAGGACGCCTGGCAGAAGGCGAAAGCGGTCGGGAACGAGGACGGGATGAAGCGCGCCGATCACGAGCGCGAACAGGTCGAGACAGCGATCGTGTCGCTGACGGATTTCAAGGCGGGCCTAGCTCGATTCGGACGCCTTTACGCCTATGTCGCGCAGCTGGTCGATCTCGGTGATCCGGACCTTGAGGTCTTCGCCGCTTTCTCGAAACTGCTCGCGAACCGACTGAATGGGGTTCCAGCGTCCGAGATCGACCTGCACGGGATCGCGCTGACCGGCTATGACATCGTGGAGCGAGAGGAGCCTAGCAACGGCGAGGATGAGGAGCCCCCCACCCTCGACCCCATAAAGGGCGGCGGCGGCGGCGGACGGCCCGGTGCCCTACCGGTCTACATGCAGGAGCTGATTGAGCGCCTGAACAGCCTCTTCGGAGAGGCGACCCCGCTCGAAGACCAGGTCGCTTTCGTGAACCAGGTCGCCGCAATTACCCGCCAGAACCCGGTTGTGATGGCCCAGATCGACAAGAACAGTAAGGATCAAGCGATGAAGGGGAACCTCCCCGGCGCGGTGCAGGCGGCAGTGGTCCGGGCCATGTCCTCGCATAGCGCGCTCGCCACGCTTCTCCTTAGCAAGGATCGGCAGGCACTGCCGATCCTTGAAGGGGTGATCTACGAGATCCTGAAGCGGGGCGAGGCGTTGGACCTCACTCCTGACTGATCCAGCAGAACTCTTGATGCGATGAAAAAGTGGGGGAAATGGCTGCGTCCAAGAGCGTTCACTGAACGTACCCGCGACGCTTCTTCATCGCTGCCAGCTTCATCAACGCGGTGATGGCCTTGCCTTCATCAGGGTGGGTCTCGACCATCATCTGCCCACGGAAACCAATTCGTCCCCATTCGCGCACGAGGCTTGCGCGTCCGAATAGGTCGCGTTGCACACTAATTCGATAGAAGCGACGCATGTTGCGCGCCGGATCAATCCGGCGCATCTGCACGTCGGTCGGGAAGACATCGAGCTGGATCGGGCTATGGTACATGTAGTGATCAATTGAGGTTTTCGACACAATATCAGGTGGAAGCCTGCGCTTCCACCTTGATTTCCCCGCGAGGGGAAAAGGGGGCTTACGCCCCCTTCTCGAACTTCATGACCGGGATACCGAGCTTTTTGGCCTTGTCGGCAAGGTTCTCCTGGATACCCGTGCCGGGGAACACCAGAACACCCACGGGTAGCACGTCCAGCATGGCATCGTTTCGTTTGAAGGGCGCGGCCTTGGCGTGCTTGGTCCAGTCGGGCTTGAAGGCCACCTGCGTCACGCCCCGGGCTTCAGCCCATTTGGCGGCGATGAGTTCTGCGCCTTTGGGGCTGCCACCGTGCAGAAGGACCATATCGGGATACTTGGTCCGGACCTGATCGAGCTTGCCCCAGATCAGGCGATGATCGTTGAAGTCGGTCCCGCCGGTGAGGGCGACCTTGGGGCCTGCGGGCAGCATCACCTCGGTTTCCGCGCGGCGCTTGGCGGCCAGGAAGTCGCGGCTGTCGATCAGCGCGGCGGTCATGTGCTGGCGGTTCACCATCGAGCCAGTGCGGGGGCGCCAAGTCGATCCCGTGTGATGGACGAACTCGGTGGCGGCGTGATCGCGCATCATATCCATGCAGTTGCGCCGTTCGATCAGCGTCAGGCCTTCGGCCGTCAGGCGCTCAAGCTCGGTGGATTTCACCTCGGAGCCGTCCTGCTCGCGCTGGAGGCGGCGCTGTGCCTGTTCGTTCTCATCGAGCGACCGCTCGATCCGGGCCGTTGCGCGATGGAAGAGGTTGACCTGGCCCCAGAGCACCTCTTCGAGGTCGGGTTCCATGCGGGTGTCTTCCAGGGTCGCGACGAGGGCATCGAAGATGTCGGCGACGGCGACCGCAAGGCGCTGGCCATCAGGCATCGGGCGCGGATCGGGCTCGTCGAAGGGGCGGTATCCGTAGAGCTGCAGCTCGTCGAGCGCATGGGCGGTCTGGGATGCGGTGTGGGCGGGTTCATACGCGTCGTCGTGGGTGTGGATCGTCATCGGTTCTTGCCTCCGGGCCTGTCTGGTCCGCGCGACAACCCGCGCGGCCTTCATGGGCAGCTCTGAGCCGTCATGGCGGACGCCCCTTCACCCCCTCTTCGGGGCCGAAACGCATGTGGAGGAGGGCGGCAGGCAGGCTATTTGTTTCGCGATGCAAAGCGGGGGCTCGTCCCCCGCGGCGGAAATAGCTTGCCTGCCGCCCTTGATGGGGCGTCCCCTTTGACGGCCGCCTGCCCATCTCTTGAAGGCCGCGCAGGGCAGTCGGGTGGATGAGATTTACCCGGGAAGAGGCAAAGGTGATGATCCACACCCGCGACAGGACTGCAGGACCCCTACCCCCCCTCTGCCCCTGACCGCCCCCTGCGCGATGCGGCTCAGCCCAACAGGCGTTGGCGATCCTCAAGCCCGATCTGCCCTGCCAGATGCTGGCGCAGCGCCTCTTTGCCGGTCGCCCGGAGATCATCGTTGAAATCCCCGAGCCGTGGTTCCAGCACCCGTACGGCAATCCCGGCATCAAGGGCTCTGGCGCTCAACCTCTCTGCCGCGCGTTGCCCGGCCGGATCGCGGTCTATGGCGATGTAAAGGCGCTGCAGCCCCTCCGGCAGCAGGACGGCCCCGAGGTGACCCGACGAGAGCGCCGCCCAGACGGGAAGGCCGGAGGCCGTCTCGGACAGGGACAGCATGGTCTCGATGCCTTCGCCGACCACGAGGATGTCTTCATGCGGGGTCAACCTGACGGCATTGCCAAGGAGGTGACCCATGGCACGCCGCTGCGTCTCGACATCCGCTTTCCCCTGACCGTCAAGAGCCAGCCAGGTGCGATGCACACCCTGCAAAGCCCCTGCCCCATCGGTGACCGCGGCGATCAGCGCCGGTCTTGGGAGGCTCCGGGTCTGGCCTCCCTCCCGATGCCAGCACTTCGGGTGGAAGCGCAGGGGACTCATCATGCCGCCTTGGGTGATGCCCCGGGAGCGGAGATAGGTGTCGGCAAGCGTGCCTGCGACCGGCATCGAGGCTGCAAACAATCGCGCCGCTGCCGCTGGTGTGCCACCAGGGGGTTTGGCCTTCTTCGGCACTGGCGCATCCGAGAGGACCGGCTGGGGACGGCCCAGATGCGCTCGGGCCTCGGCCAGAAGATCGGGAAAGCGGGAGATCCCGGTCCTCTCGCGGATGATGTCGAGAAGATCGCCATGCAGTCCGACCGCCGCATCCTGCCATTTGCCACGGGCCCCCGGCCCCGATGTGGGTCCAGTCAGCCGCACGAAGAGCGACCGGCCAGGGTTGTTCTGCAAATCGCCGACGATCCAGTAGGACCCTTCCCGCCGTCCGGCGGGAAGATAGGCGCGACACACGCTCTCTGCGTTCTCCGCCAAAGCGCGGATCACATCTTCAGTCTCGGAATACATGGCTCAGCACCCTCCACGCGCATGTAGTCCTGTCACGCGACAACGTGCAAGCAGACGATCAAGCACTGCGATGCCGCTGGAGTCTGCTGGGCAGAAGAGCCGCAGCTTCCAGGCGATGATCTCCGAGAAGAACCCATCTGCCTTCAGCCGGTCTTTGGCGGCACCCAAAAAGCCCGACAGCTCGATCCGGTTGACGCCCATGACGCGCGAGCGGTGCAGCTCCATCCCTTCGGCCAAGCGCACGACCGTCTTGCCCTCCAGAACAAGGGCATGGACCTGCGCCGCCGTGAGCTTCGGCGCGTCGCTCGCCAGTGTGGTCGCGACCCAAGACGGCGAAACGCGGCGACCGATGATGCGCTGACCGTCATCGGTCTGCAGCCGGTAGACGCGGGTTTCATCCTGGGGGAGCTGCTTCCAGATCGGCAGCAAGAGGCCCGCCACGATATGCAGGGTGGTTTCCGAGAACTCCGGCACTTCAGCCAGTTCTGCCGTCCAGGCTTCAGTGAAGGCCGCGCGGTCAGCTTCGAGCCAATGGGTGTCGTCCATGATCTTGGCAGGCACGGTGCTGGCCTCGGTCGGCCGGATCAGCCTGAGGCGCGGTTGAATCGTGCCGTCGTCCATCATCAGGCTGGTGGCGGGCACCTGCACGGCGGCCCGGCCCGAGCGGCTGTTGACGAGAAGGCGAGCCTTGGGATCGTCGAGCCAGTCGAGCGCATCCGCCAGCGCAGTCGGCGTGTTCCGCCGCTTCTCCGCGATGCTCAGCAGCTGAGTTTCCGCGCCGGAGCCGGGATGGGTGTAGATTACCCGCGCATCCGTGACGCGGAAACTCTCGGCGCGCAGCGTCTCGAGCCCGAGATCGTAGATCCCGGCTGCGATGGCGCCCTCGATCCGCTGATCGAGAAGTTCCTCGAAGGCCGAGAAGAGCACAGCCTGCATGTCGATCGTCAGCGCGAGCAGGCGATTGAGGAAAGTCGTGATCGGGGGCAGGTCATCCTTCAGACCGTTGTCATCGGTCAGGCTGAGACCGGTCGCATCCTCAAACGCCCCGAGCGAGCAGCCCGCAACATCACCGCGATAGAGGCGGCGGTAAAGCTGGCGCAGGGCATCGCGGGCATAGGGGCTCTCGAGGTTGTCCTCGGGCCGGAACAGCCCCTGCCCGCCGGTTTGACGCTGGCCGCGCGTGATCGCCCCGAGCGTGTCGAGGCGGCGCGCGATGGTGCTGAGGAAGCGTTTCTCTGCTTTCACATCGGTAGCAACGGGCCGGAACAGCGGTGGTTGCGCCTGGTTGGTGCGGTTGGTGCGGCCCAGTCCCTGAATGGCCGCATCGGCC
>Ga0189278_10243_pt1 | contig 33644 bp, 31 predicted proteins | sample N26A9minimetaG_FD_130326 | JGI IMG/M metagenome (GOLD analysis project Ga0189278, IMG submission 130326) | Marine microbial communities from the Costa Rica Dome - N26 A9 mini metaG | ecosystem: Environmental > Aquatic > Marine > Oceanic > Photic zone | place: Costa Rica: the Eastern Pacific...
ATGCCGCTCTTTCAAGGCTTCCAATACCACCTTGGTCTTGAACTTCGGGGTAAACTTTCTTCGTGTCATATTCAGTAAATTTAATGATTAAACTTACTGCCCTGATTTTTGGGGTATCTACAAGCATCGATTCTAGTGCGTCAGGTAATGAAGTTCTGAGTATAATTAAAGATTCTTTCAATGCTTCTAACTCGTCTATAGTATCATCATTTTTAAAATCGTCAGAAAGATTTACTAGATTACTTCCAGCTTTAATAGCCTCTTCAAAATTCGAGTAATATATTGGAATTTCAGTTTTTAATCTGTTAATATAGTTTTCCAGCAATTTAGCTGTTCGTTTAAAAACTTCTCTCAGGACTGATTTATTGATATTTGGAAGTTTGGTTAATCTTGTTATTTCTTCAGCTTTTTTAGTTATTTCAGCTCCTATCCATTCTGTTGATTCGGAAATTTGAGTTAATGAATTTGTTGAATTATGTATGAAGTCCTCAAACATATCACTATAATCTAAAAAACCATACTCTTCTTCTACCACAGTTTCAACCAATTTTGTTTCTGTCTTTTCATCCGAATTTTCAATTAGATTAGTGATTCTTTTTGGGATATGAATCCTTAAAAAATTTTTTAAATTTTCGCATGTATCAAATTCCCAATACAAAACTTTTTTTTCAGATAGTTCAGTCTTGAATTTTTCTATCTTTATTAATTCAGAGGCGTTTATTTCTTTTAAAGATTTAGGAACTGCATCCTTGAAATAAAATAGTAATTGAATATTTTCTTTTTTATTTACAAACCTATCAAATGCCTTTAAAAATTCTTCTTCAGTGCCAGAACCTCCCTTTTCTGTAGGTGTTCCAAATTTTTTCCATAGTAAGCCTATGAAAATGTCGTATTCGGTTCCTATATCTTCATTAATTATTTCCTGAGGATGAATTTCCGATATTCCAGGTGCTGAATGTGTTTCCCATTTTAATAATTCAATTACAATGTTTTGTTTTATTCCAAAAGTTAAATTCAGTTCTTTAGTTACTTCTTCAATTGCTGTCCTTTCCTCTTGTAAATCAGATGGTGAAGCGATAAAAACAGAGTATTTAGTTACGGTTTTTGCCATTCAGTTGTGTGTTTTAGGTTTTGCTAAAGTTCTCGTCTATATGTATTTGAGTGAGTTAGCATTTAACTTTGCAAGCCTGCCTGCCTGCAGGTAAGTACCAAGCTGAAAATCCATAGGAATTTTCAGAATTAGGCAAGAACAAGCAATTACTTACAGCCATTTTTGTAAGCTAGCTTTTTAATTCATTAATCTAATTATCTCATCCGTTCTTGTAATCACAAAAGAGTCATTTTCGACTTTTTTTATTCCAAGTTTTTCTTTAGTTCGAATTAAATAATGTTTTTCATTATCATCAAGTTCATATTTCACTCCAGAGTAGTAAAGTTTATTGTTTAAATTTTCCACAATGTACTCCAAAAGCAAAACTTGATTTTTGTATTCCCAATTGTCCACTTCTCTTGGTTTGACTCTTATATTTTTTTCATCCAACCATTCTATTTCAAATTCACGAGCGTTAAAAAAATTATGTCCAAGGCATATCTCCTCGACAAGTTCTTTGTCATAGTAAACATATCTATTGGTTTTATCAACAATATAATCCTCTCTTTGAACTAATCCCGATTTAGTATAGGGCACTCCCATATTTTGCTTTCCAACAATAAATCTCCATTCGTCTTCATATTGCCATTGTTCAGATTTAATGTTTGTTGTGTAGTATAATGGGACAAGCATTGTTCTGAAAGAGCTTACATCTATTGGTGATAAACTTTTGGTGTAATTTATGGGGAAAAGTCCTAAATATTCTTCCTCATTAGTTATTTTACTTTCGATATTTTTTTCAAGTTCTGCTGTTTTAAATTTTATTTGATATCCTTTTTCTTGGGTGTAATGAGGCCACATTAGTGGATTATTTTCTTTACCAGTTGTTGAAATTATTCCAAATAGATTTGTTGCAACATCATAAACACTAGAAATGTATCCTTTGCACAAGTTTGTTTTGTTGCAATCATTTTTAAAATGTTCTATTAATTCGTCTGGTGATAAAACTTCTCTGTAAAAGCGTTGGTATTGTTCAAAATCAATCGGTTTGCTGGTGTAAAGTAAGAAAGGGCTACAGTCCAAAGTATCATTTAATTCGACTGGATGAGAGGCGTAAAAATACCCTTTAATTAATGCATCAACTCCAAATTTGTTTAGAGCATAAAACTTGAAAATATATTCAGGTTTCTCTTTTCCGTGTTCAATAATGGCTCTGTCGTCTGAAGAATTATAATCCTTGACGTATTTAAAATTATTGTATTCGTATTCTTCGATGTTTTTCATTCAGCTTGATTACAACTTGTTTATAAGAGGATAAAACACACCCATATACCCCCAAAATGGAATACAACCGATGTATTTTATCATCCGTTACTAATTTCACCGAAATTTCCCTCAAAACCAATATGTTAACCTTGGGAGTTGTAAGAAAGTTATTAACCAACAGTTGTTTTCTGTTTCGGGATAAAATGTATCTTTGAAGCGCTACACTTATCGAAATTAAGGTGCCTATCCAACCTCATTTGAACAATTAAAGGGCAGGCAAAAGGGTGAGAGTCCCCAGACCTTCAAGGCACCGCTTTGATGAGTGTAGCAGTGACCTGTCCTCTCTTTAACTTTAAATTCTTTTGTTATGCTACACTCAAAAGGTCAAAAAAACTGCCCCCACGGCAGTAATGCGGAGGCGCAAAGCGCTCCCAAAATTCACCAAATGCTCAGCCCGGGCCAAGTACAATTGCTAGACTACGCCGATGCGCTGGATGGTCCCCATCTGGTAAAATCCCTAAAACTGCTGCACGATATTGCCGTGTACCATTCCACCGAGCCTATTGATGAGGAAGAAAAGGACGCACTCTACCATATCAAAGTGCTGTGGGAGTGTATTGAGGTTATTGTTGGTGAAGGGTAAAGGGTTAAAGGTTAAGGATGAAAGGTGAAGGGTTAAGGCTGAAAGGAGATGGAACGTTGAAAATGGAGTCAGGAGTCAAGAAACAGGACCCAAATTAAAGCAGATCGGAATGCATTTCACGGATTACTCGAATGGCTATTGATCAGTGCCAATTGTTCATTGGAAAATGGTAAAGGGTGGGAGGGCCTTTGCGCCCCCCCCTTTCCTTTTGTTCTTATTCCATAATGTGCTTCAAATGCTCCTTGGACCCCGTCATCTGCCAATGTCCCAAGGACATGGGAATACAGCCAATGCCGTTCAAGGTGTCGAAAAAGTCCTTAAGCACAAAGTTCTCCCCGTTGGCCTCTTTTTGATGGGAGTATGCGGCCATCGCACTTTCCAATAAGTACTTTCCGGTAATGTAGCTGGTGCCATACCCGGGTTGGCGCAAATAGAGGTGCTGTTCAAAAATGAGGAGTTCCTTTTCGGTTTTCATCCAGCCCCTTGGGGTGTATTCGCTATGGATGCCGCCGGCCTCTTCCATGGTCATTTCGTTGGCGTGGGCGTAGAGGGAGCCCAAGCCCCGTGCGGCACGCTGCGCAATCATGATATATACTATCTCACGCGCCCTTGGACTGTCTTCGTACAGCCCCGCCTGCATAAACATTTCTTCCACGGCGGTTGCCGTGCCTTCATTTCGGGAATCCCAAATATTGTACAACAAAGGGCCTTTCCGAATTTCACTGGGGTGAGGCTCGGTATCCATTCGTGCCAGTTCAAACCAATGGTAAAAATGGGAATAGAGCGGTCTGGGGTCGTAATGTTCACCTATGGTGAAGAAATTGCGCTTTTCCTCGGGGATGAACTCGCCCAAGTGCTCGCGTAGGGCCGTATCAAAATAGGGTTTTACGGTTACGATGTCCTGCTGGTCCAGAAAATTGATCAAACTTTTGGCGGCTTCATCAGCCATGGTATCATAGGCTTCGGGGGAATCCGCAGCGACCAGTTCGGGGAGTTTTCTGTTTTTGTGCTCCTCCAGTTTTAGGGAGGCCCATGCGCGGTCCAGTTCCCGCTTTAGGATCATGACCTCATCATCCCAGGTCAAGGGCACCAAGTGGACATTCTGCAAATACCAGGTATAGTTGTCTTTGCCAATTCCGGAGGGACCTGTTTTGGTCTCCGCTTCGGCCCGTAACCAAGTGGCAAATTCGTTGGTGGATGATATGGCGTTATCGATCACTCCAATCAATTCGGTATCCTCCGCAAGGCTTGGCTGTTTTTTAAGTTCGGACAACACCTCGCTTTGGGTTTCAATATCCCGAATCCCGGCAATCCATAGATCCTTGGCGTTTCCTGTCAGGTTTTTTTGCGCTTGCTTGTTTAGCGGAGCAATCACTTTTAAGTCATTTAAAAGTCTGTCCCTTTCTTCTTTTGAAAGGGGAAAGGTGTAGGTCCAGAGCTCCGTGGTGCCATGATGGGTGGGTCCTTCGTGGGCGGGCACATCGCTACGGGCGGTCCAAACCGATTTGTAATAGGCGGGGTCGCGCACCCAAGGCTTCAAAATTCGATGGTTAAAGTCATAACCGTTCATTTCGGCCCATACGATCATCCAATCCACTTGGTTTTCCACCGACCAGTTGGTGGTGTCGATAGCTTGAAGTTTTGACTGCAATTCTTTAAACTTTGGCCAGCGTTTGTCAAAGGTCTCCGCGGTATAATCGGGAGCCCCGTCCAAAAGCGGAGGATTTTCAAAGGTTCGCCATTCCTTGAACAGGGCAACGAGGTCCCCATAATCGTTGGAGGTGAATACGGTTTCGGTCCGATGTTCTTCTGAATCGCTTTTCTTTTCAGTTTGGCAGCCGACACAAAGTAAGGTCAATAACGCTAGGGTGATGGTGGTTGTTTTCAATGGGTTGTTATTTAGTTGGTCTCTAAGTTCGCCTAAATAGGGTTCAAAAACAACAGCTAATGGTGTGGATGATGAATTTGACCTACAAGGAACCAAGAAAATTGGACAAATCCATGTCCTTATCCAATCCCAATTTCTTCTTTAAGCGGTATTTTGATTTGAGGATACTATCGGGCAACACATTCAGTGTGGCTGCAATTTCCTTGGTGGTCAGGTTCATCCGCAAAAAGGCCGCCAACCGGATTTCTTTTTCGGAAATGTCCGTGTAAATGGTCTTTAGTTTCTGGTCAAAGTCATTATGTACTTCGGCAAAGTAGGTTTTGAACACTTCCCAGTCCTTATCGGAGGCATTTTCCTTTTTTAACAGCATCACAATCCGCCGAAATTCCATCTTGAACTTTTCCGGGGAGTTTTTGATGTTCTCCAGGTTGTCCATCAACTCTTGGATAAAGGTGTTTTTCTGCACCAAATGCAGGGTCTGGCTGGCGAGTTCTTTCTTTTTGTGTTCAATTTCCTGTTTGTAGATTTCCTCCTGCTTTTCGCGAGCGATCTTGTTTTTCTTCATTTTTTGGCGGTAACCGAACACCAAAAGACCGGATAGGGCTAGGGCAGAGGCCATACCTCCAGCGTATAAACCTTTGGTGAGTTGGTCCACTTTGGCTTTTGCGTTCAAGGTGTTGATTTCCTCTTCTTGCAGGGCGATTTCGGCTTCTTTCTTTTCGGTTTCGTAAATGGTTTTGAGTTCTTCTATTTGCTGGGACTTTCTACTGTTGAAAATGCTATCGTTTATGATTTGATATGTTCTTAGGTCCGCTATGGCATTGGTGTATTTGCCCAAGCTTTCGTGGATTTGACTGCGTTCCCTGTAGGATTGTCCAAGGATGGAAATGGCACCAATACTTTCGGTCATTTCAATTACACGGTCCATTTTTTTTAGGGCTTCGCCAAACTCTTTGGATTGGTAATCAACTTGCGCAAGTTCTTTGAGCGAAGAAGCTATGTCCAGTTGTATGCCAGTACTTTCCGATACGGTATAAGACTCTTCCAAAAACGTTCTTGCATCATTCAAGAGCCCCTTTTTGGAATAAATTCGACCCAAATCCCGTAATGCAGTGGATAAAGTTGATTTTACGCCCACTTCTTGTGCCAATGTCATGGCAGCTCTTTGGTACTCCTCAGCCTTTTGCATATCCCCAAGCGCTTCAGCGGCCAATCCCGCATGGTTGGCGGCATAGGATTGGTATACCTTATCATCTTCATCGCGATAAATGGAAAAGGCTTCCTCCTCATAGGCAAGGGAAGCGTTAAAATTCCCAAGCTTGTATTCGATCTGCCCCAATTGCAACAATGCATCCCCCTTTCGTACCTTGTCTCCCACCTTTTCAAAAAAACGTAGCGCATTTAGGGTTTCATTGAGGGCCAGGGTATAATTGCCCTTGTCCATGTAAACACTTCCCAAAACCTCATATTCTGCACCGATCAGATTGAATTCCTTTAAATCGGTCTCGTTTCTGTTTTGATCATTATAAAGTGCGATGTTTCGATGGGTAATTTCAATGGCCCTGTCGTAATTTCCTTTTTCACGTTCAATTCCGGCTAGGGAATGGTTGGCGAAAATTTGTCCCCTAATGGACTTTATTTCCTTGAATTTTTCTAATGAAAGCTCATAGAAATAGGTAGCTGAGTCGTTCTCTGTTCGGTTGGAAAAATAATTCCCAAATTGAAGATAGCCATTGGCAATTCCCTTTTTGTAGTCCAGTTTTTCCGAAAGGTCAAACGCTTGTTGTGCGTAGTCTCGAGCTTTATCGGGGTCCGTGAACATCATCCTTTCATGTATTCGGGAAAGCAGTTGGGCTTTTTCAATGGTTTCTGGAAGTTGTTCGGCGCGGGTGATCAAACTGTCCAATTCTTTTTCCCGGCCTTGGGCGTTTACGGATTGCCAAAAAAGGGAAAGCAAGCTTAAAATAATGGTGTAGTGTTTCACGAGGTTATCCTTTATGCTTTCTAAAGTAATAAATAATCCAGAGCGCTGTAACCTCCCAATATATGGGTCCAAACCCCCTTGTCCATTCATTGTCCATGGATTTAGATGGGACTTACTGTTTTATTTACGACATAAAATATTGATTATCAATTAAATATAATCTTTATAAACATCCTGAGTACAACCAATGTCCATCTCCCTTAAACCGTATTAAATCCTTGTGTGTCCATACTTTGTCCATATCAGTAAATAGGTTGGTGACGGTTTGAAGTCTAATTTCGACAACGTTGAACCCTTTAAACCAATTAGTTATGAAATCAATTTCAAAAAAAATCAACTTATGGACCTTGTTGATATGGTCCATGACATTATGCCTAGCTGTTTCGTGCAGCAAGGATGAAGGAACGGACCCACCCATTGACAAAGGAGGAGAAAACGGAGGCGAAAATGGCGGTGAGGAAAATGATGACCTGGAGGCCATTAACGCATATATTGAAAATCTATCTTACAATCCCGATGAACTTTTAAATGTTCAAGATACGGGCGGAAGCGCCACGGAACGTACCGTAACCAATGATAATACCATAAATACAGGCCCTACATTGGGACAGCTTTTCGAATGCAGGACACAGGACTACAATTTGGAGTCCAATTTTGACGATGTGGCCATTTTGCGTCCGACCAATGGCATTGTTTTTCCCGGGGCTTTGGTCGTGGGCAACCAAGGTATGCTGGATGGCGCTCCAGACCCTTTGACCTTGGGTCGGGCACCGGTAACGCTTCGGTTGGACCTACCGGGAATTGGATCGCAAGGGAACATTGTGGTGGACAATCCCACAAACTCCTCCGTACAGTCCAGTATTGATAATGCTTTGGAGTGGTGGAACGCAAACGCCTACCAAGAGGGGTATGTGAACGCTTCCAATTCTTCTTATCAAGCTTCCACTTCATACTCTTCCAAGCAATTTAGTTTGGATGTTGGCCTGAATGTGGAATGGGCCACGGGATCATTGGCCTCACAATTTGAATATGAAAGCACAACGGAGAAGCGATATGCCGGGGTAGTGTTCAAACAAGTTTTCTACACGGTGACGATGGACACCCCAAGCTCTCCAGGAAGTGTTTTTGATCCCTCCTTAAGCCAAGCCGCTGTTGCTTCTGCCATGGATTCCGATACACCACCAGCCTATGTGAGTTCCGTTTCGTACGGACGCATCATTATGGTGCGTATGGAAACCACCAATACGAATACGTCGGTTGAGTTGGATGCAGTTTTGGAATACGCCGGTGGCGTGAGTGGTGTGGGAACGGTCAACTCGACCTATGATGAAATTTTAAAAACGTCCAACATAACGGTGGTTACCATTGGTGGAAATGCCGAAGCAGCCTCCGAGGCCATCAATTTAGCGGATATTGAATCGGGCTATGGTTCTTTGAACAGTGTAATTACGGGAGAGAATGCGGTGTACAGTAGAGATAATCCGGGAGTGCCCATTGCCTATACCATTCGGTACTTAAAAGACAATACGCTGGCCAAAATGGGGTATACCACGGATTATCGAGTGGAAAGTTGCCAAACGTTTAGGTATGACCACGCCAGTGTTGACGTGGACAACAATTCAATTTTTGATGTGCGGTACAGGTTTATTTATAAAACCGCCGGAACCAACAATACGGTGATAGGTGGCTATAACACCGTAAACAATGGACAACGCTCCGTGAAAAGTCCACCGGATGGAGCGCACGATGTGGAAGTGGAATTCCAGTTTCAGGATGCTTTTGTTTGGAGGGCATTAGGAAGTCCTAGGTCTTATGGGTATCTGAGCAGTCAAAAGTGTTTCGAAGTGACCAATAATTTACTTCTTCAGATTACACTTTCACCCATTAGCTGTAATTAATTAGTGCTGACAGTCGGCCGCTCAAGTGGGGTTCAACCATTTGATGCCGGCTGTTTTTATTCCCATCAAAAAGATTGACATAACCATTTCTCGTCGCTATGCTCACTCGAAATGACAGATAACCAGATTTTTTTAGACCGTTGCTAAAACCCATGACCTAGTCCGGTGAATCCTCACATCTCCCAACCTTCACGATAAGTGCGGGTCACAAACTGGTTGGCATCCTCAAAATTGGTGATTTCCATATTTTCCCCGTCCCACAATAGCTTTTTACGACCGTAGAACTCCATATTGCCCTTGTCGTTTTCCCTACGCAACATATAGCTTCGTATGGCCAAGTTGCCCATCAGCACGGTTTCGGTCATCGGACCGGCATAGTCAAAGGAAGAGGTAAGGTTTTGGTGTTCGGCACTGCCAAATCCTGCTTTACAGGCATCCACCCATTGTCTTTGGTGCCCATATTCAGGCTCGGTCATGTCCTCCACCTCGGGACCAAATTCGGTAACGCCATTGCTCATGTACAGCTTGGGCGTTAAGGGCGAACTGTCGTTGATATTGGTGGAGATGACCCCATGCTCCCCATGGATGAGCACACCGTTATAACTTCCAGGTCCGCCAATATCGCTATCTGCAGGGATAATATCAGGGTGGGAGGGACGGATGCCGCCATCGCTCCAGGTCATCACCAAGGGAGCTGCTGTTTTATCGGTGGCCTCATAGTTCAAGGTAATGAAGGAGGAGGGCGGGCAGCCTTCGGGGTGGTAATCGGGATTCCACATTTGGGAGAAAACGGTGCCTACGCTGCACTCTGCGGCGGTAGGATAGCCCAATTTGAGGGTACGGTAGGGAATGTCAATCAAATGACAGCCCACATCGCCCAGTGCACCAGTGCCATAATCCCACCACCCTCTCCAGTTGAACGGGTGGAGGTTAGGGGTGTAGGGGCGCATGGGTGCAGGGCCCAGCCATAGGTCCCAGTTCAAATCGTTGGGCTTGCTGGACGGGTCCGCTTTGGGCATGGCATTGCCTTGGGGCCATACGGGACGGTTGGTCCATATTTCCACCTTTGTGATGCGGCCCAGCGCACCGGAATCCACCCATTTTTGCACCAAGCCCAAGAGGGGGTTGGATGCGCCTTGGTTCCCCATTTGGGTCACCACCTTTTGGTCGCGGGCCATTTGGGTGAGCATACGGGCCTCGCGGATGTTATGCGTCATCGGTTTTTGCACATACACATGCTTGCCGCGCTCCATGGCATAGGCCGCAGCGGGTCCGTGAACATGGTCGGGCGTACTGATGGTTACCGCATCGATATCTTTTACAGTATCCAGCATTTCGCGGTAGTCGGCAAACAACTGTGCTTTGGGAAAGCGTTCCACGGATTGTTTGGCGGAGCCGGAAAAATCCACATCACAGAGGGCCACTACGTTTTCACGGCCGTTGACGGAGGCATTGGCGATATCGCTTGCTCCTTTCCCACCTGCGCCTATCGCAGCGATGTTCAAGCGGTCGGATGGGGCCAAAAAGCCCTTACCGCCCAGCACATGGCGGGGAACAATAAAAATGCTGGAGGCCAGCGCAGTGTTTTTGACAAAATTTCTTCGGCTGGAGGAGGTTGACTTTTTCATGAGGTGTTAGGTTGGTTTGTAATTACCAAACAAGATAAGGAAAAATTGGAGGGGAAGGTTGAGGGGAAGTGATTGGGTGGGGGTGGAATGAGGTCGTTATCTTGTTTGTGTATGATTCCGTAGGGAGTAAAAATCTTAGGAATTTTCCGAGTTGGATTGAATTAGATAGATTTAAGGGTGTGAGAAATTATAGGCCTTAAAAGTACTGGGCTATAGATTTAACACTTTTTTGCAGCGTATTTTTATTCATTTTGAAGATGATGACGGTATTGGTCACAGATTTTCCCATTTGGCATTTACCATATCAAAAATGTTGAACATTTTAAGTTTAAAATAGTAAGATTTTAAATCCTTTTTGGATAGGTTTTCCTGCATTTCTTGATACATCATTTCTGGATTTTCTTTTATTTCCGCTGCTTCAAATTTGTTAAATAAATTAATCCATCTCGAGTCTTCTTTTTTTGCTAATTCAATCATTTGGCGTTCACACTCAAATACGGTTACGGCGATTTTCTTATCAATTTTGTGCCATGGGTCATATTCTTGAAAAGGCTCGGTCATAATGCGAAAGCCCTTATCAGAAATAACTTTATTGTACACCTCCAAATAGCTTTTTCCATTTCCATCTATTAAAACACCATCGTTGATTAATAACTTTTCATAATTATCAATAATAGCTTTGATGTCATAACCCTCTTGTTGATATTTTGAATCATAACATTGTTGGAGTATGTCATCAAGTTGAAAAGATTGTTCATTACACGATGTGATGAGAAAAGCAAATGACATAATGTAAATGAATCTATTTTTTTTCATAATCTTCCTTAAACTTATATCCACCGATACTGAATCCAGTTCAGCACAGGTAACGAATTTCGTTGAAAAAACCGTGACATGCAATGGGGTAAGTGACTGATTTATGTAGAGTTATCAACACTATTCATGATGGCAGCCTGTCATTTCGAACGGATGTGAGAAATCGAAAGAAGGCAAAGAGATTTCTCCATCGTCGGTGCCCTCCTCATTTCGAAATGGCGATAATCATAAAAACTGTTGATTTGTTATTCCTGTGAAAACGGGAATCCACCTACAATATAGTTTGTAGTAAACACCCTTGCATACCTCGACTACCTGCCTGCGGTAGGCAGGCGCTCAGTATCCCACTTGCATCATAAATACGAGTTATTTCTTCGCCTCCACTAATTCCAGTTGGTCCACGCTTACATTGGTGGTGAACATTCCGTAGTTGACCACGGCCTTGCCTTTTTCCAGGGTATCGATACTGCCTACGGCTTTGCCATCCTGCAAGCGAACGCGGTCGCCCACCTTAAACACAGGTCTTGGTTTGTTCTTTTCGGCCTGGATTTCTTTCTTCTTTTTGATCTTCTTCTCTACCCGCACCTTTTTAATCTGCTGCTCCAGTTCTTGGGCTACCTGCTGTTGCTCCTGTTGCTTCTCCTTGGCCTTTTTGGCCGTGGTCTTTCTGCGTTTGCTGTTCTCGGTTTCCACAATACGCAGCATTTCAGAAATCAATGGACGCTTTTTCTTGTCGATAAAGTATTTTTCGGCGGCAGTGTTCACCTTGCTGCCCAATTGGATCATCCGTTGGTTATGGTCATACATCTCCTGATAGCTCTCCAATTTGGACTTGATCTTGGAATTCAGCTTTTCCAACCGCTCGGATTCTTCACGCGCCTTGATTTCCTCTTCCTTCAGCTTAGAGCCTGTTTCCACCATTTTGCTGCGCTCTTTCTGAAGTTTGGCAATGGTGGCATCAAACCGGACCTTGCCGCGTTCAATTTTCTTCTTCGCCTTGTTGATCAAGGAATAGGGGATACCATTTTTTTGGGCCACCTCAAACGTAAAGGAACTGCCCGCTTCGCCCAACACCAATTGGAAAGTGGGTTCCAGTGTTTTGGCGTTGAACAGCATATTGGCATTCGTGGCATGGGGCAACTCGTTGGCCAAGGCCTTGAGGTTGGCGTAGTGGGTGGTGATCACCCCATAGGCTTCCCGCTCATAAAAGACCTCCAAAAAGGCCTCCGCCAAAGCACCGCCCAATTCAGGGTCGCTACCCGTTCCAAACTCATCGATAAGGAACAAGGTGCGTTCATTGCACTTTCGCAGAAAGCGGTTCATGTTCTTGAGCCGATAACTGTATGTACTTAAATGATTTTCAATGGATTGATTATCGCCAATATCGGTTAAAATCTGGTCAAAAAAGCAGACAGAGCTACGCTCATGCACGGGTATCAGCATCCCGCTTTGAAGCATGACTTGAAGCAGTCCGATGGTCTTTAGCGTGATACTTTTTCCACCTGCGTTGGGTCCCGAAATCACGATAATACGGTTTTCCGCATGCAGTTTAATGGTCTGTGGCCAGGTCTTTTCGTTCTTTCGTTTGTTGGAGAGGTAGAGCAGGGGGTGGAAGGCGTCCCTTAAGTACAGTTCGCGCTCCTCGTTGATGTCAGGTAGCAAACCGTTCATTTCGTTGGCATACTTGGCCTTGGCCGCGGTAATGTCGGTTTCCGCTAAATAGGATTGGTAGGTCTTCAACAGTTCCAAATAGGGCCGAATCTGGTCCGTTAATTGGTTGAGGATACGTTGGAGCTCTTCCTTTTCCTCAAACTCCAGATTGCTCAGCTCGCGGGTGTGCGAAAGCGTAGCTTCCGGCACTATGTAAACAATGCTTCCGGTTTTGGAGGTGCCCATCACCGTACCTTTCACCTTTTTGCGGTGCATGGCCTTTACGGCCAATACCCTGCGGTTTTCCATAACGGATTCCCGGATTTCATCCAAAAAGTCCAAGGATTGGTAACGGCCCAAGGCACTACTAAAACTTTGATTGATCTTGCTCCGCACTTCGTTGATCTGCATTCGAATCAAACGGAGGTCGTTGGAGGCGGAATCCTTGACTTCACCGAATTTGTCGATCACCGCATCTATGGCATCGGGAATCTCGGGATGCAGCTCCAGTCCATTGACCTTATCAAAAAGCAAAGGATAGTATTCCTTGAATTTCTTAAAGAATTTCTGGTGGATTTCCACGGTTTTGCAAATCCCCCCGATTTTTCGGAAACCAGTGATTTCCAAAGTGCTGTTGTCAATCTTTAACAGGCCAAGCTCACTGTTGATATGGTCAAAACCATGATTGGGAATGCGGTTGTCGTTGGAAAAAGAGGCCAAATACTCCGAGGTTTGCCCCAATACAGCCATTAGTTCCTCTTTTTTTCGATAGGGTTGGATGTTCAACGCCCTTTCCTTGCCCAATTCTGTATTGCAGCGCGCAGCGAGTTGGGTCAATACGGTTGGGAATTCGAGGTCCTGAAGTGTTTTGGAGTGAATGTTTCGCATCTTTTTCTACTAGCAGCGCAAAGATAGGATTTTGAAGTGTTTTGTAACCGTAGTGCCTGTAAAAACAATCGGCATTACGTACTTTTGACATCCACTGAAAACGAATCAACCCATTACAAAGTGATGAGAGGCGATAACACGGTAATCTATATTATTGCAGCGGTGATTTTGTTGCATTTTGTAGCCGGCATTGGCTATTTGATCTATAAATTGACCAAAAAGAAGTAAGAAACGGCATGAACGTGAACATTGAACCTAGCTGGAAAGCGCAATTGGACCGTGAATTTGAACAAGCCTATTTTCAGGATTTGGCAACATTCGTGAAGCAGGAATATCAAAATTATACCTGTTACCCAAAGGGTAAGGACATTTTTTCTGCTTTTGACCATTGTCCGTTCCAAGAAACCAAGGTGGTGATCATAGGGCAGGACCCGTACCATGGGCCCAATCAGGCCAATGGCCTGTGTTTTTCCGTGAAGGATGGCATCCCACACCCACCATCCTTGGTGAATATTTTTAAGGAAATCAAAGTGGATGTACAAAAACCTTATCCGAAAAGCGGCAATTTGGAACGCTGGGCGGAGCAGGGGGTACTGTTGCTCAATGCTACGCTAACGGTGAGGGCCCATGAAGCGGGAAGTCATCAAAACAAAGGCTGGGAACGCTTTACGGACGCGGTCATTCAAACGGTTTCCACCGAACTGGAAGGAGTGGTGTTTTTGCTTTGGGGCGGATTCGCGAAGAAAAAAGCAAAGCTTATCGACAAAACTAAGCATCACATCCTCACATCGGGACACCCGAGTCCTTTGAGCGCTAACCGAGGTCTGTGGTTTGGCAATCAGCATTTTAGTGCCACCAACAAATTGCTGGCCCAAATGGGGAAAGAGCCGATTGATTGGTGACATCTGTCCCCCCCCTTGTATTTCGCCGATGGACCCTGACATCACTTTTTGAAAAACTATTTCCAAAGAAAGTGTGATGCATCCTGAACCTCCGCTATCAAATTCAGGTCGTGCAGCCTAGCCTGTACCTCATTGACGGTCTTTTCGGAGATTTGTTCCTGTCCCCAGTGGGTTTTGGAAAGCCATTGTTGGATATCCTCCAATTGCTGTTCGTAGCGGTTGGCCAAGGTTCTGTCGATACTGGGAATTTGTTTGAATTCCACGGTATAGGTATTGATCACTTCCAAAATGTGTTTTACCAAGCCCTCATTCGCTTGTAAAAAGCTATTGTTTGCTGCATTTACAAAGCAGGGCCATGGAGTAGGGCAGTCGCCAACGCGTTTGAAGATTCCCTTGTCCACCAACGGCTTTGTGGTAAAATGTTCCCACATAAAATAAGCGCCTGAACCCTGAGATAGGCTTTCCACGGCACCATCGAGGTTGTTGATGATCTCAAATTGAAGGTTTCCTGTGTCCCAACCTTGGTTTTGCGCATTGATGTAGGCCATAAGATGGCTTCCACTTCCCATGCGGCTGATGGCTACTTTATCGTGTTGCAATGAAGCAATCGAAGTTCTGTCGCTGTTGGCGGCTACGTGGATACCCCAAAGGAGGGGAGACGACACGTAGGTTTGCACAATTTTACTTGGATTGCCTTGCGAGATACTCTTTATGATGCCCTCGGTAAGGATGATGGACATATCGGCCTCACCATCTTGAAGCATTTGGACCATTTTACCCGTTCCTTCGGGTATATCGGTCCATTGGAGCTCAATTCCTCTGTCTTCGAAAGCGTTGTCTTCCATGGCCAAATGCCAAGGTAGATTAAAATGCTCTGGAACACCTATAATGCGTACCTTTTTCATATAACTTCGTGCTTAGACATCTAAAAATAGGATGCCGTTTGGTATCTGTCAAAAAAATCCATCCAAAAAATTATACCAGTTGACTTTTGGAGAGGTGTTCCAAGGTAAACTGTATCAGCTCATTAATGGTTCGATGTCCATTTTTGGAAAACTCCCCAGTGGCCCTGTTGGCCAAGATAGCATTGAGCGAAACAGCACGGTGTCCATGTAATTTAGCGAGGCCATACATACCAGAAGTCTCCATTTCTAGGTTGGTAATCTGCCTCCCATCATATGAAAAACCAGCTAATTTCTCATTAAAGTCCGCGATGGCGGGCGCTAGTCGCAACGACCTTCCTTGTGGACCATAAAAACCTGAATTAGTTGCGGTTATACCAAATCGTATACGATTGTCTGTAAATTGATTGGCTAAATCTTGGTCAAAATCAACGGCATAGGGGTGGATTTGGTAGTGGCTCCAGCCCAGGTAATCGCTCAAGGCCTTTTCCAAGACTTGGTTTTTGATGTGTCCACCATCGTAGAAGTGTAGCAAATTATCAAACCCGACACCTGTGCTGCTCATCAAAAAGGAGTCTACGGGAATATTGGCCTGCAGAGACCCCGATGTACCGACCCGTATAAAATTCAGTGTTCTTTTCTGCTGTTTGATTTCCCTTGACTTGAAATCGATATTGGCCAGCGCATCCAATTCATTAAAAACGATGTCAATATTGTCCGTGCCAATGCCTGTGGAGATTACGGTGATGCGTTTCCCGGAATAGGTGCCCGTGTGGGTTACAAATTCCCGCTTTTGTTTCTTGATTTCTACTGTATCAAAGTATTTGGAAACCGCTTGCACGCGATCGGGATCGCCGACGGTGATAATGGTGTCCGCAATATCCTCTGGAAGAAGATTGAGATGGTAAATGCTCCCATCAGCATTCAGAATCAGCTCTGAATTGCCCAGTGAAGCATCCATAAATTAAAGTTTCAGGATTCGTTCGGTGTCCGTGTTGTATAGGAAGTTATACTTTAAGGAGCCGCCCAAATACATTTGATTATCACGTAGTTCCGAATAGTAGTTTGTTTCCTGTTTGAGCACGTGCAATCCTTTTTTGGTCAGCTTGACCGGATTAAAGGAGCTGAACAATGGCTTTAGGGAGGTAATCATTCGGTCGTATTGGGTGTCTCCAAATCCGTAATAGCCTTGGTTGGCCAAAAGGTTGCCCATCAATTCCTTTTTGGATTTTGGTTTTTGTTCCTTGGCTACTTCCAAGATGTGGTTTTCCAAGTCGTTCAATCCATTTTTGATGGTAGGGAAGCGTTTTAAATGGGTTTTAAGCGCCTCTGAGAGGTATTCAAACTGGAAATCGTTGTTGGCCATTTGGTTTTCCAAACGGATTGGATTATCGCTGCAATAGAGTTGCCAAATGTAGTCGGCGTATTCAATATCGTCCTGAGAAAGCACCTTTCTGTTGTCGTACAGCTCCATCAATTTGGCATCACTAAGTTCGTTTAGGCCATATAGTTTAGTGGAGCCTTCCACTTTACCACTGCAAACCAAGGATACTTCGGCATGTCTACGGTGGGTTTTGAGCCAACTGAGCACCGCCAGCATATTGATCTGGCAAAAAAGGTCGTACTCGAACCACAGCACAATATGATCTTGCTGCTTGTGATTACAAAGCGATCGATATTCTTTGAGGGTTTTTTCGATGAACCACGATTTGGAAATCTTGTAGTTCTTGTTCAAAAATTCGAACCTAGTCTTCCAGAAGGATTCGCTACCTACTGTGGAGAGGGTCTTGCCTTCGCAAAGCATTTCCCTCCAGGTGATTACATCTCCCTTAAATTGCAAAGATTGTAACCTAGACGTGAAACTGTCCCCGTTGGTTATGTGCAACAGTGATTTCATTTTCAGTTTAGTTTTCGTTGGTTAGGAAGAATAAAAGTAATGTTTAAAGCAGGAATTCAAAAATTTTTTCACAAAACATTGGTCTGTAATGCAAGTTTTTAACATGAATTAAAAATGTAATCGATTTTTTGTTAAATCCATTGATTATCCGCCCACTCGCTTCACGGAGAAGCCATTTTCCTTTAGAAAATCCATGATTTTGTCGCGGTAATCCCCTTGGATGATGATGGATTCATTTTTGAAACTACCGCCCACACCTAGTAGTGTTTTCAGGTCTTTGGCCAGTTTTTTGAAATCGCTATCGGCCCCATTGTAGCCTTCGATGATGGTGACGGGCTTCCCTTTGCGTTTTTCGTATTTACAGATAATCGGATCGTCCTGAAGCCAATAGGGCGACTTTTCTTCATTAGTTTCCGGCGTTTCTTCCGGTTCGTGATCGGGAAAAAGGTTTTTTAACTGGTCTTTAAGGTCCATGCTTACTTTTTTACGAGTCCTAATTCAATCAAGCGCTCGTGTAAATATTCCCCAGCGTTAATATCGGCAAACCCTTTAGGGTTGTTCTCGTCAATGCAGTTTTCAAGACAATTTAAGGGCATATCGCTCACCGGATGCATAAAGAACGGCACAGAGTAGCGGGAGGTGCCCCACAATTCTTTGGGAGGATTTACCACTTGGTGTATGGTCGATTTCAATTTATTGTTGGAAAGTCGTGACAGCATATCGCCCACATTGATCATCAATTGGTCGGGTTGTGCAATGGCATCCACCCAGTTGCCTTGGTGGTCCTTTACTTGTAATCCCTTCCCGTGGGCGCCCATCAGCAAGGTAATCAGGTTAATGTCGCCGTGCGCTGCCGCTCTCACGGCATTTTTGGGCTCTTCGGTAATGGGCGGATAGTGGATGGGCCTCAAAATGGAGTTGCCATTTTTGATGTAGTCGTCAAAATAGGTTTCCTCCAAGTCTAAATGCAAAGCCAAGGCCCGGAGCACGTACTTGGCGGTTTTTTCCAGCATTTTATAAGTCTCCTTGCCTACTTCATTAAAATCGGGAAGCTCCTCCACGATGACGTTGTCCGGGTATTCCTCTTTTAATTGTGGATTATCCTCTACATATTGGCCAAAATGCCAAAACTCCTTCAGGTCGCCCTCTTTTTTTCCTTTGGCATGCTCCTTTCCGAAGGAAGTGTAGCCACGTTGTCCACCAATACCTTCAATTTCGTATTTGTCCTTTACCTCTTGAGGAAGATGGAAGAACTTTTTGATTTCCGCGTACAGGTTGTCTACCAGCTCGTCCGATAAAAAATGTCCGCTTAGTGCCACAAAGCCAATATCTTCAAAAGCGGCGCCTATTTCTTTGACAAACTTTTCTTTTCTTTTGGGGTCGCCCGAGACAAAATCGCTCAGGTCTACGCTTGGAATCGCACTCATATCGTCATCTTTGATGTAGCGTCAAAAATAAGGAATTAAGCCGAGGGTTTTGGAATTTTTGAATGGTTTTGAACGCCTTTTTACTACTTTTAACCAACCTAATTTTTAAATATGAGGTATCATGTGGGCAACTTGGAACAAGAGAAGTTGCTGGAACTGTACAAAGGAATGTTGAAGCCTCGAATGATTGAGGAAAAAATGTTGATTCTCCTCCGTCAGGGCAAAATATCCAAATGGTTTAGTGGCATTGGTCAAGAGGCCATTTCCGTTGGCGTGACCAACGCCCTAAAGACCAGTGAGTATATTCTGCCCATGCACCGAAACTTGGGGGTGTTCACTTCCCGTAACATTCCATTGCACCGACTCTTTGCGCAATGGCAGGGCAAGCAAAGCGGCTTTACGAAAGGTAGGGACCGAAGTTTTCATTTCGGTACCCAGGAATATAAGATCGTGGGAATGATCTCCCACTTGGGTCCGCAATTGGGAGTGGCCGATGGTATTGCCCTGGCCGACATGCTACGCAGGAAAAAGCGGGTGACCGCCGTGTTTACCGGAGAGGGAGCTACCAGTGAGGGGGATTTCCACGAAGCGCTCAACGTGGCCTCTGTTTGGAACCTCCCTGTGCTTTTTTGTATTGAGAACAATGGCTACGGACTGTCCACGCCCACCAACGAACAGTACAATTGTGAGCATTTGGCGGATAGGGCCAAAGGCTACGGTATTGAATCACGAATTATTGACGGCAACAACATATTGGAGGTGTATGCTAAGGTGGATGAGCTCTGCAAAGCTATCCGAAGAAGACCACGGCCAGTGCTTTTGGAATTCAAGACCTTTCGGATGCGTGGGCATGAGGAGGCCAGCGGCACCAAGTATGTCCCTGATAAGTTGATGAAGGAATGGGCTAAAAAGGATCCCATTGCCAATTATGAAAGCTTTTTGTTGGAACAAGGTTTGATTTCCCAAGAGGATATCGATAGCATCAAGGAGGAAATCAGCGAAGAAATCAATTCAAATTTACAGTTGGCTTTTGATGAACCTGAGATTTCATCAGATGAAAGTAAAGAATTAGAAGATGTCTATCAAAAAATAGAATATCAACCTATTGAACCTAAATCAAATACCAAGGAAGAACTGCGGTTTGTCGATGCCATTTCACAAGGTTTGGAGCAGTCCATGTACCGCCATAACGAACTCATCATCATGGGACAGGATGTGGCGGAATACGGTGGAGTGTTTAAAATAACGGAAGGATTTGTGCCTAAGTTTGGTCGAAGCCGTGTGCGGAATACGCCCATTTGTGAATCCGCGATTGTCTCTACTGCCATGGGTCTTTCTATTAATGGAATGAAGGCCGTTGTGGAAATGCAGTTTGCTGATTTTGTGAGTTCAGGGTTCAATCCGATTGTCAATTATCTGGCCAAAACACATTACCGTTGGAACGAAAAAGCGGATGTAGTGATTCGAATGCCCTGCGGAGGTGGGGTAGGTGCGGGTCCGTTCCATTCCCAGACCAACGAAGCGTGGTTTACCAAAACCCCGGGGCTTAAGGTAGTCTATCCTGCCTTCCCCGATGATGCCAAGGGACTTTTGAATACCGCGATCAATGACCCCAATCCCGTGTTGTTCTTTGAACATAAAGGTTTGTACCGTAGCGTAAAGGGAGAGGTGCCCAGCGATTATTATACCTTGCCGTTTGGTAAGGCGAAGTTGCTCCAAAAGGGCGATTCCATTACCGTGGTGACCTACGGTGCAGGTGTGCACTGGGCCTTGGAGGTCTTGGACAAGCATCCCGAAATCGATGCTGACCTGCTAGATCTGCGCACGCTTCAACCTTTGGACACCGAAGCGATTTATGCTTCCCTGAAGAAAACAGGGAAACTGATCATACTGCAAGAGGATACCCTATTTGGCGGAATTGCCAGTGATATTTCGGCCATGGTCATGGAGCATTGTTTTGAATATTTGGATGCGCCGGTAAAGCGGGTAGGGAGTTTGGAAACACCTGTTCCGTTTGCCAAGTCGCTGGAATCCAATTACTTGCCTAAAAATAGGTTTGAGCAGCAATTACTTGAATTATATCGGTATTAAAATGAGCGACTTAGCTGTTTTTTTTATACTTTAACAACTATTCATACGTCCCCAATCGTATATTTTTTGAACATTAACTTAATTACTTATGATGAAACGATCACTTTTATTGATGACCATGATGGGCTTATTGCTCTCATCGTGTTCCGTTTCCAAAAGCGCTAGAACACAACGCAATCTGTTCAGCGGTTCTTGGAATTTGGACAATGTGTATTACCAAAACAATTCAGGAAATTTTAAATCTACCTTATTCAACGATGCGGAGGATATCTGCTTCGAAGGCAGTCAATGGTTTTTCCGGGACAATAACAGTACCGGGCGCTATACCATTGCCCAAAGTTCGCTCTGCCAAGGAGGAGACCGTTTTTTTAGATGGTCCGTGGTGGAACCGGAACAAAATTATAAGAGCCAACTTCAGTTTAAATTTATCGATGAAAACCGGAAGGATATTTCGGGTGGTTATGGCTACCGTTTGAACATTGTTAGCCTGTCCGAGCAATCCATGACCTTGAACTCCAACGTCTCTGTGGATGGTCAGCCTGTGACCATTGTTTACGAATTCTCAAAAAGATAATTAGATGAAAAATATAGTTTTAAAAGGAGCAGCGGCTTTTATGGCGCTGTCCATGATCATTAGTTGCGACGCCGTCAAAAATGCAAACAACACCCAAAAAGGAGCTGCCATCGGCGCCGGAAGTGGCGCAGTGATCGGTGGTGTTATCGGCAATAACGTAGGAAAGGGCAATACCGCTTTGGGCGCCATTATCGGTGCTGTTGTAGGTGGTGCTGCCGGAGGTTATATCGGTAACCGAATGGACCGTCAGGCTGAGCGTATCGAGGAAGAAATCCCAGGTGCCGAAGTACAACGTGTCGGTGAGGGGATCAACGTGACCTTTAGCGGAGAAAACGGTGTCTATTTTGATACCAATAAAGCCGATATCAAGGGAGCTTCTGCCGCTACATTGGATAAATTGGCAGGAATCTTTAAAGAGTATCCCAAAACCAATATTTTGGTGGAAGGCCATACCGATAGCGATGGGGCTGCGGAATACAATATGAGCCTATCCCAACGTAGGGCACAATCTGTGACCTCCTATTTGATTTCAAAGGGAATCTCCAGCGGACGCTTTACCACGAAGTGGTATGGTGAGGAGCAACCTGTGGAAAGCAATGAGACCGCTGCGGGCAAAGCGGCAAACCGTCGCGTGGAGTTGGCCATTATTGCCAGCGAGGAGCTTAAGGAGGAAGCCCGCGAGCAAACTGGTAATTAAACAATTTTACCACATACAAATTGAGAAAGGTCCGGAAAATCTGGGCCTTTTTTTATGAATGTTAAATAAACCATTAAATGTTAGTTAAGTCCAGCAAGATTTAGCGGATTTTGTTTAACTTAATGGTTGTCAATTCATTAATGTTAAAATTTCAACCCCTATATGAGCCACTTGACCCACTATAGTACCAAAGAGCAACAAGCATTGGTGATGCGGGTGGAACGCAATCATAGAATGGTGCAGCGACTCAACGAAAAGTTGAAATCCTATACGCACGAGCCCAAATGCCCCAAAAGGTTCGAAAAGTTTTACGAATTGAACAAAAGCATTCAGAACTTCAAAAAATACGATGCCCGTATAATGACCATCATCCGCCAGCGGCATCTTGATTTTAGCGACCTCGACCAGAGCGAAGTGGAAAACCACATCAGGCGCTTTAAAAAGTTGGAGAGTGATTTCGCCTCGTATTTGTTGGAGCTGGACAAACCCCTTTAAAAATCTCCGATTTATTTTTGACCCAATTCGCCGGGCCATAGTAGTTTCTTTTTGAAACATGCGTAATATTGCAGCGCAGTTAAACCAGCTTGCTATGGGAAAATCCTCAAATTCCGCCTTGGTGATACTGGCATTTTTTGCCATTTACGTCATTTGGGGCTCTACCTATTTGTTGAACAAGATTGCGGTATTGGAACTGGAGCCCTTTATGCTGGCGGGTTGCCGCTTTACCGTGGCAGGGCTTTGCATTTTTCTTTTGGCAAAAATCATGGGAATCAGCCTTAGTATTACCAAAAAACAACTTTGGAACACCATCATTGCGGGCGTACTTTTTTTAAGCATTGGGAACGGCTTTGTCGTTTGGGCATTGCGGTATGTGGATACCGGCTTTGCCGCTTTGGAGATTTCAGCACAACCACTCATTATTTTACTGTTGATGCGCATCCTACAAGGTAAAAAGATACAGCCTATGTCCATGGTCGGGGTACTCCTGGGGATTTTGGGCATTTACCTTTTGGTAAGTCAAAAACAGATCATTGCGCAAGAGGAGTCCATTTTGGGGATGGTGACCATTTTTTTCTGTTTGGTCTGTTGGGCCTATGCCAGTCTTTTTGTGGCCAAAGCCGACCTTCCCACCAATTATTTTGTGAACACCGGCTATCAAATGTTCTTCGCAGGCATCATTTTGGGGCTGATGAGCCTTGCCTTCGGCGAGGAATGGTCATCACCCTTGGGCTGGAGTACCGAAGTCCAAGTCTCCATGCTCTTATTGGTGTTTTTGGGAAGCATCGTGGCCTTTACCTCTTTTAACTACTTGCTCAAGGCCGTTTCCCCGGAAAAGGTGGCCACTTCCACCTACGTAAATCCCATTGTGGCCCTTTTGTTGGGATGGTATTTTTTGGATGAACAGATTACCCTGCAGTCCATAGTGGCGGCCGTGATTCTGTTAACGGGGGTGTATTTCATCAATACCAAGAAAACACTGGCCATCTTCGAGCGCTTCAAACGTTAAGACCGCGTTATTTTTTGAGGGATTGACACCGCTTTTTTGTATTTTCTAGGGGCTAAAAAACCATAATGATGAAGACTACAGCAAAAATCGGGGCTTTTATGCTACTACTGGTGACCCTTGCCTGTGCATCCAACAAGAATAGTGCAACCCCAGAAGAAATAGCCGCACTTGAGGATATGATAGAGAATCGAAATTTTGAAATTCAAGCCCTATGGGCACGGCCCATGCCGAGCCAAGGGATGAACAATATTACCAATGCCGGATTGCTGCCTTTTGGCAGTACGGCCAATCGTATCGATATTACCACAACGGGTGGATATTTCCGCATGGTAGGGGATACCGTTAAGGCCAACCTTCCCTATTTTGGTGAACGGCAAATTGGTGGACATTATAACCCAAAAAAGGCGGGAATCCAGTTTGATGGCGTGCCTAAGGAGCTTTCCTTTTCATCCAATAAAAGGGAGACCGGAAAAATTATGCAGTTTACCATCAATGACGATTTGGAAAACTACCAAGTATATGCACAGCTATTCCCCAACGGAAATGCCTTGTTGACCATCTCAAGTTCACATCGCAGGAATATCGGGTATCAGGGGAACGTCTCCAAGTACGAGAAAAAAGAGTAGGAGGCTAAGTGCGTGGAAGCCATATTGGTGCACTGCATCAATATTTTAAATGCACCCATTCAATATCCAAATCCAAACCGCTTCCGCTTTCCATGTTTTTATCATAGCTTTAAGCTTTCAGAAACCAAAACACCTAAAAAATCAAAATGAAAATGAATCAATTGACCTTCAGGTCTTTGTTGCTACTGATGTTTTCCGTAGTTATTCTTTCCTGCAAAGGCAACTCGGAAAACAAAGAAGAAGCTTCGGAAGAGAATGCCGAACCCACTACGGAAACAGAATACTCGGGAAATTTACCATTGGATAGGCTCAACCTTCCCGAAGGTTTCCACATTGACACCTATGTCGAAAACTTGGAGGGCGCCCGCTCCATGGCTATGGGACCGGATGGCACCTTGTTCGTAGGAACCCGTAACGAAGGAAAGGTATATGCCGTAAAGGATACCGATGGAGATTACAAGGCCGATAAAACCTACACCATTGCTACCGATTTGGAACAGCCCAATGGCGTAGCGGTGAAAGATGGCGCTCTTTATGTGGCCGCCGTAAGCCGTCTCTTCAAATACTCGGATATTGAATCCCAGCTGGAGAATCCACAAGAACCCGAATTGATTTACGATGACTATCCCACCGAATTTCATCACGGTTGGAAGTACATCGCCTTTGGGCCCGATGATAAATTATACGTTCCTGTTGGCGCTCCATGCAATATTTGTGACAGTGCAACAGTGGACAAGCGTTATGCCTCCATCACCCGAATGGACCCCGACGGCAGCAACCGCGAAATAGTGGCCCATGGGGTTCGAAACACTGTTGGTTTTACCTGGCATCCCGAAACCCAAGAACTGTGGTTTACCGATAATGGTCGGGATATGATGGGCGATGATATACCCCCTTGTGAACTGAACAAATTGACCGAAGTGGGCCAACACTTTGGCTATCCCTTCTGCCATGGCGGCACCATAAAAGATCCCGAATATGGGGACCAGCGTCCCTGTTCCGATTTTGTGCCACCAGTACAGCCCTTGGGTCCGCACGTAGCACCCTTGGCGGTTAAATTTGCCAAAGGTCCCATGTTCCCCGAAGCGTACCGAGGACATGCGCTAATTGCAGAACATGGCTCTTGGAACCGTTCGTCGAAAATCGGCTACAGGATTACTATGGTAAAATTGGAAAATGGAAAAGCCGTAAGCTATGAACCCTTTATTGATGGTTGGTTGGACGAGGAGGCCCAAGAAGCCTTTGGGCGTCCGGTAGACCTGTTGTTCTTGGAAGACGGCTCCTTGCTTATCTCGGATGATGAGGGCAATGCCATTTACAGGGTCACCTATAAAGGATAAAACATAACGATTTTAGAGAAGGTACTTGGGAATGGACATTTGCTCCATTTTCCAAGTACTTTTTTTTTGGTCTGGGTCGGTCACCTCTACAAAGAACAAATCTGATCGGCCGTCGTCCGAACGAAGGTGCTCTACGGTATAGATGCATCCCCTGTAATGGAATACGTATTCAGCGCCAGCACCGTCCTCATTTTCAGTAATGGTTCCCTGGCGAAGAATCAAATTGGGTTTGGCCAAAATGCTGTTGCTCTTGTGCCAACACAAATAACGGACTTCACCCGAGCACATAAGGTCAATACGAATGGTGAACTGATCATCGCCACAATAGGCCAAAATACGTTCAATGCTAGTGTCTCTCCAATAGATGGCTCAGTAGGTTTTAATAAGGTTTGGAGTCTTCTCGAACGGTCAAAAAATGACTGTATTGCTTCAAACAGGGTATTTTTTGGTAAAGATGGCCCCGAACATCCAACCGATCATGAAGATGATGCAGCCCAACAGAATCAAACAAATAATTTGTAAGGTATTTATGGTATCAATTATAGTCATACTCTTTAAATTTTTATAAGCAAGCTACACAATATGCAATAATTTTTCGCAGCCAATTGACGGATGCCCCTTTTGATCTGACGAATGGCCCTTCCCGATCCATGGATGCGATTTTTGCCTCTTTCCAAAAGTGCCCAAAAAGGGAAAATTGTCCATTCACTGGCGAAGTCCGTCCATTTTTTCGAAACTGCGATTGCCGCAACTTTGTTCCATCAAAATTTAAGTTTAATCAGAAAAGACAAATACCATGAAAAATTTGATGCGAACAGTAACATTGTTCCTATTTACCATTACGGGTGTGTTTGCCCAATTACCAGAACCTGGATTCACTATTGACGGCTCCACCGCCATTGTGATCACCGACCCACAGAACGATTTCCTGAGTCCCGATGGTGTGGCCTGGGGTGCCGTGGGGCAAAGCGTGCAGGAAAACAACACCATTGAGAATCTGGAGACCATTTTTAAATTGAGCGAACAGTACAACATTCCCGTATTTATCTCTCCCCATTATTATTATGAGCACGACCATGTGTGGAAATTTGAGGGAACCCTTGAAAAATTGATGCACAACATCAGCATGTTCGACCGTGGGGACCAACTTAATGTAGAAGGTTTTGAAGGTTCCGGTGCCGATTGGTTGCCCCGCTACAAAAAGTATATCGAAAAGGATAGGGTAGTGGTCACCAGCCCGCACAAAGTGTTCGGTTCCGAATCCAATGATTTGGCCCTACAGTTGCGCAAACAAGGGGTGGACAAGGTGATCTTGGCCGGAATGTCCGGTAACCTGTGTGCTGAATCGCACATGAGGGAATTGGTGGAGAACGGTTTTGAGGTTGCCGTGGTGGGCGATGCCACCGCTTCTGCCAAATTGCCAGGATTGGATGGCGACCAAGCTGCCCAAACCAATTATAAAATGATTTCCAGCCGGGTATTCACCACCGACGAACTGGTGAAAGAGCTCAAAATGCATCCAGTGAAATAAGTTTTCATGTGGTTGATGTTGAAGTGGAGTGGCAAGGGGCCGGACCGTAGGTTCGGTCCTTTGTTTTTTTGTTGAAATACCTCATTCAGAATCCCATCCATTTTTGCAAATCGTTATGAGAACCTGAAACCTGCTATTGCCGGCAGGCAGGCAAGTTCGGGTCGACGGAAACCAACTTTTTGCCCATCGAGGGAAAATTGTCCACGGACTTGCGCCATCTGTCCATTTTATCCCAGCGCACAGCGCCCCACCTTTGTCATGTCAAAAGTTGACAAGCAAATCATAAATCAAAAACAGAAAGTTATGACACGATTACAAGCATTAGATCCAAAGGAAGCAACTGGAAGATCCAAAGAATTATTTGAAGGTATCCAAGGCAAATTGGGCATGGTTCCCAATATGATGCGTACCATGGGGAACTCCCCAGCCGTTCTGGAAGGCTATTTGAACTTGAGCGATGCCCTGGGCAAAGGGTCCTTGGGCGGTAGATTGGGCGAACTCATCGCCTTGACCGTTGCCGAGTCCAACGCCTGTAACTACTGCCTTTCCGCGCATTCCTTTATCGGGCAAAAGTTGGTGGGTATCGACACCAATACGCTTCAATCCGCTAGGGACGGCATCAACTCCGACCCCAAAGTGGCCGCAGCGCTTCAGTTTGCCAAGACCTTGATCTCCAAAAACGGACGGGTATCCTCCGAAGATGTGGAAACCGTAAAAGCTGCCGGTTTTTCCGATGGGGCCGTGGGCGAGATCGTAGCGCACGTAGCCTTGAACATCTTGACCAATTATTTCAACAATACGGCCAATACCGATATCGACTTTCCCGTGGTGGAAGCCGCAACGGTATAGCCAATAACCTTTAAAATTAGAAAAGATGAAAACAATTAAAAATCTAGCATTTTTAGGATTGCTGTTCTTCGCTGTGATCAGCGTAAACGCCCAGACCCCTCCGGTAGACGATAACGGCCTTGCCATTGGCGGGTACGATGTGGTCGCTTATTTTTCCGGAGCGGCCCAAAAAGGGAGCAAAAGCTATGCGGTTAAGCACCACGGCGCTACCTATTATTTTGCCAGCAAGGCGAACCAAAGCGCCTTTAAACAATCGCCTAACCAGTATTTGCCCCAGTTTGATGGCTACTGTGCTTGGGGTGTGGGGGCCAAGGAGGCCAAGTTTCCCATCAACCCGGAAACCTACACGGTGATCGATGGTAAATTGTACCTCTTCTTTAATGGTCCGTTCAACGGGGATCCGTTCAACACCTACGAAGATTGGGGGCAACGGACCACGGAGCTCAAAACGGCAGCACATGCCAATTGGCCCAAAGTAAAGAACAGTAAGTAGTTTTAATTAGCAGTAAGGGTAGGGTCCCGCCATAGGTCCTGCCCTTTTTTAATGCAAAAAAATAACAAGATGGACATCGAGAAAAAATATCCGTTGCCTCCCTTTACTGAGGCCACCGCACGCGAAAAAGTACAATTGGCCGAAGATGCATGGAACAGTCAAGACCCCGAAAAGGTGAGCAAGGCCTATACGGTGGACACCGAATGGCGCAACCGTTCGCAGTTTATCAATGGGCGCGAGGAAGTGGTCGCCTTTTTGACGGAAAAGTGGCAAAAAGAAAAAAATTACAAATTGAGAAAGGAACTATGGGCCTTTACCGACCATAAGATTGCAGTTCGGTTTGAATACGAATACCAAAATACCGAAGGAGCTTGGATACGCGCCTATGGAAACGAGAATTGGGAGTTCAACGAGCATGGGCTGATGCAAAAGCGCTATGCCAGCATCAACGATTTGCCGATAGCCGAATCGGAGCGAAGATTGTAGTCATTTTTGGAGTTATGTCACTTCGAGTCTTTCGACTTCGCTCAAGATAAACTAAAGTCGAGAAGTCTTGAATCTCAATAGTAAAAATGCGGTCGAGACCGCTTAAAAGTGAGTGGTAATAAGGATTTCTCGATACAATTTTTGGACTGGGGTCCAAAAACCACTCGAAATGACATCTTGGTTGATCATGGGCACCGCTGAAAGAACCGAAGTGACACAGAATTTTGAAAACCGTCAGTTCGAGTTTTTTCCGAAGGAAAAAGTACCTGCCTGCCGCGAGGCAGGTCGAGAACAAGGTTTTGGCAAGTAATAAGGATTTCTCGATACCATTTTTGGACCCGGTCCAAAAACTACTCGAAATGACAACTTTGGTTAATGTTGAGCGCCGTCGAAAAAATCGACCTGACAACTGACAACTGCTAACTGCTAACTGATAACTGAACATACATGGACATCTACAACACCAACACGCTCATCGACGAACAGACCGGTAACCTGGCCTTTAAGCTTTCCGAATTTGAGGATGGCTGCCAGTTTTGCGATCTGCACCGGTTGAACCAGTATTCCTTGATCTGGGTCAAAAAGGGGAGGGGTACCGCCCAAGTGGACTTTTCGGAGTACACGTTTACGGCAAACACCCTAGTTGCCGTAACGCCCTACCAACCTTTTGCGCTAACCGAGGAAGAACCGTTGGAGGGCGTGGTGTTGCAGTTCCATCCCGATTTTTTCTGCATCCACAAGCACCACGAGCAGGTGGCCTGCCACGGAGTACTGTTCAACAATATTTACAGCCCGCCCATGCTTCAGGTTACGGACGATATCCAAAAGCAACTGGAGCTGCTCATTCAACAAATGTATGCCGAGGTACAAAAACCCGAACTGGCGCAATACGAGCTGTTGGTCTCTTATCTGAAGATCTTTTTGATCACCACCTCCCGCGCCAAGGCCAAGCAACAGCCCGAAGCCTTGGAAGGCAGCCCAGACGAAAAAGAGCCCTTTATCCTCCAAAAGCTCAAAAACCTGATAGAAACACACTATAAGACCATGCACTCTGCCGGGGAGTATGCCGATTTGTTGAACATAAGCCCCAAAGCCTTGGCGAAAATGACCAAGAACCACTTTAACAAGACCATGACCAACCTAATCAGCGAACGGATCATAATCGAGGCCAAGCGCGAGCTGTACCTTACCAACAAGACCGTAAAGGAGATTGCCTACGATCTAGGGTATGACGATGAGCACTACTTTAGCCGCTTTTTTAAGAACAATGCGGACATCTCGCCCAGTACCTATCGCGAAAATGTAGGCTTTGCCCGCGCCATGGCCTAAACCCACCGCCCTATGAAAGCCCATGTGGAACACCAAACCCTGCCGCTGCCCTTTGGGCAGGTGTACGGCACCATAAAGCAACGGATTACCGAGCAGGGCTTTTTGCTGCTGCACGAGATTGACACCCAAGCCATTGTAGCGAAGCACAGGATTACCATACCACCCTTGCGGCAATTGCTCTTTTTTGAGCCCAAATACATTGCCCAGATCATGGTGAACGACTCTTTGGCCATAAACGATATCCCCCTAAAACTGGTATTGCAAGAAATTGATGCCGAAACCACCCAACTGAGCTATAAAAACCCCGTGGGCAGCCTACAGGATTATGGGTTGGAACCTGAAATGGCGGAGGAGTTGTTGGAGCGGGTGCACTGGATAGTGTTGTTTTAGAGAGCGATTAAATTCTGCACATTTTGTAAAGCATAAGAAGGCCCTTTAGGGCTTTTTTTTGTTGGGTTACGGTTTTCCGTAAGCTGTTACTTGTTAATTTTTTATATTTAAGCGTGTAACTTGGATATATATGCTCAGTCATTCCTTCTCAGCAAAAGACTTACTTAAATTGATTACTTATGATGACTATCAAAGGTATGAAGGCATTGGTGAAAAGAAAGCTAAAACCCTTGAATTAATGACCGAAATATCAAGGTTGATAAATGCAGAAGAATACAAAATTAGTTCAGTTAAGGAGATAAGGATTAATGAAAATAAAGTTTTTACGGTAAGCAAAATAGAGGATGATTTTGCTTTAAGGAGGATTAATGATTCCATAAAGCGATATTATAAAGTAAAACAGGCAGACAGAAATTTGATAATTAATCAAATTATTGCCTTACTACAGGAGGCAATTCCAATGTCAATAATCAAATTAGATTTAAAGAGTTTTTATGAAAGTATTGATCGGGGTTGGATATTGGATAAAATAAAAGATGACACACTCTTATCTGGTGGTGCTATAAAAATTTTAGAGGATTTTTTTGAATTGGATGCTTTTTCAGGATTTCCGGGTTTGCCAAGGGGTATTAGCATTAGCGCAACCTTATCTGAGTTATTTTTGCGTGATTTCGATAGAAAAGTTAACAGATTGGACAAAGTCTATTATTATGCAAGGTATGTAGATGATATAATATTATTTACTACTGAAAATCCAAGTCTTCTTCTTCGTGAAATAAAAAATGATGGATTACTTCGTGATCCTTTGACATTTAATGAAAGGAAAACCATGATTTTTCAAGTGAATAATCTTGGAGATGCTCCTGTGAAAATGTTGAATTTCGAATATTTGGGGTATAAATTTACTTTTTCAAATGAATGCAAGAAGTCTAGGCATGAGTTTATTGATAAAAGCATCTCAATTTCGATAGCAAAAAAGAAGGTTAAAAAATATAAAACCAGAATTGTATATTCATTTTTAGATTATCTGAAAAACAACGATTTTGATTTGTTGGAAGATAGATTGAGATTTCTTACTGGAAATTATCCAATAAAGAAAAATTCTTCTGAAGGAACCATGCTTTATGCGGGTCTTTATTTTAATTACCCATTCATAAATGATGAGTCTGTTTTAAAGGATTTAACCGAATTTTTACATAAAATAATTAATGCCAAGGGAAAGAATTTCGGTTCTAAAATAAATGATTCTTTTACCGGAAATCAAAAGGGTATTTTATCGAAATATAGTTTTGTTGCAGGATGGAAAAACAGAAAACTAAATCCAAATTTCAGTCCTGAAAGAATAAAAGAGATTAAAAAGTGCTGGCATAATGGCTAGAGTAAGAGTTAAGAAATTTGATAAAAGTAGAATCTTGTTAACGGAAGTATTGCCGTACGAGGTTCCTATTCCATTTTCCAATCTAGGGCTTTATAGGTATGCAAAGAGACCGAAGTCAGAGATTGTGCCAGGTTTTATTGATGAATTATTTAAGTTGTCTAATCAAAATGCTAAATACCTCCTTCCATATAATTACAGAATTATTAGGAAGCTTGATGCTTACAGAACTTTAAGTATTATGCATCCGAAGGTGCAATTAAAGTTTATCGAGTTTTATAATAAATATGATTCTTTGATATTAAGTCTTTGCGCAAAAAGTAAGATTTCTATTAGGTATCCTCATAAAATAGCAAGTCATTTCTATGTGAAAAATTCTCAAATAATAAAGAAAAAGATAAAAGATTCAGGAGTTGAAGTGGAAAAGCTCCCTTATGAGAGTGAAGTAGCTTTCTCCAGCTCCTACTTCACATATAAAGACTATGATTTTTTATATAAGTTCTATGATTCTTATAAATTCCATAGGCTGGAAAAAAAGTTTAAAAAACTTCTAAGGTTTGATGTTTCAAAATGCTTTCCAAGTATTTATACTCATTCGATTGCCTGGGCAGTAAAAGGCAAAGAATTTGCGAAAAAGAATACTGGAACAAGTTCTTTTGAAAATAAGTTTGATAAACTTATGCAATGGGCAAATTATAATGAAACAAATGGAATTATAATTGGACCTGAAACATCAAGGATTTTTGCTGAGATAATTCTTCAAAGGATTGAACAGAATGTAATTAAGACCATTAAGCAAGATCATAATTTAAGAATTGATAAGGATTATACAGTAAAAAGATATGTGGATGATTATTTTGTTTTTGTAAATGATTTTGAAAAGGCGAATTTGATTAAAAAGGAATTTGTCAAAGAACTTGAATATTACAAATTATCCGTAAATGATTCTAAAACCGAAGAAATAGATGTGCCTTTCATCACAGGAATTACTATTGCTAGAATTGAATTGGAAAGGCTTTTAGATGATTTTTTCGGTTCGTTTATTGAAGAATATCAGGAAGAAGATGAGGAAGGAAAACCTCAGAGGAAAATTAAATTTATTAGGCTCAATAAGCCTTTTAACTTATCAAATAGAATAATCAGGGATGTCAAAAGTATTATTAAAAAAAACAATGTCGATTATGAAGATGTAACTGGAATTACGATTTCAATTTTGAGAAATAGATTGGTCAAGGTTTTGGATAACGATTTTATTTTAAAACAGGATTCAGTTTATTTACATGGTTTGGTGAATCCTTTGTTAATTACGCTGGATATCCTTTTCTTTTTGATTTCAATGGATTGCAGGCCGAGGGTGTAAGCTACCCCTAGATAGAACTGCTTATTCTTCTAAAACTTCATCAAATTTATCGTTTTTAATTCCTTGTGCGGTACCGCACAAGGAATTAAGTTCCAGATATTGTTTGGGGGACACATA
>Ga0189278_10245_pt1 | contig 33198 bp, 36 predicted proteins | sample N26A9minimetaG_FD_130326 | JGI IMG/M metagenome (GOLD analysis project Ga0189278, IMG submission 130326) | Marine microbial communities from the Costa Rica Dome - N26 A9 mini metaG | ecosystem: Environmental > Aquatic > Marine > Oceanic > Photic zone | place: Costa Rica: the Eastern Pacific...
CACCGCAGCAACCGCGAAACGCCTGACAGGAAAGGCGCTCGCGCCATGTTCAGCAGCCGATATTCTGCGCCAGAGAACGAGTGTTTTTCCACAGAATCGGCTCTTTCCGGACCTTCGCTGCAACGCGCGTGAAGGTTCAGACAAGCGGACAAAATTGCCGTTTGCTGCGAAACGTCAAGCCGCGCATCGACGGGCCGTGGTGCGGCGATCCGACCTCTGTGACTGGCACTTTAGGGCAGCCAAGCACATTCTACCCGTCTGTCAGGCATAACAGCAGCCAAATCGCCGTGCCAGGGGACGGCCCGTCATGTCGGAGAGATGCCTCCGGCATGATGCGCGGCGGCCTGCGGCCTTGATTCCGCGCGGGGGAAGCGGAAAGGGCTCTTTCCTGCCGTTCGCTGCGATCTGCGCGACGGCCCGCAAGGCGTTCTGCATCCCCGGGTCGGAAGCGCGTCCGGGGGAATGGGGGCGCTGACCTTAACGGAAGGGAGGAAAGTGGTGGGCGACCCTGGAATCGAACCAGGCGTGCGTCTCCGCGAGGGAGTTACAGTCCCCTGCCACACCTTGCGGCCTGTCGCCCACTTTCGCCTGATGCATTGCGCCCGGCGTGGGGGCGTGATTACAAGCGACCCTGAGAGGCGTCAAGGCGAAATTGACGCCGGAGCGGCCGGTCGGGGCACAAGGGATGATGCGATGAAAAAGCCGAAATGGGTGGTGCAGAAAGAGCAGGACAAGAAAGCCGAGGCGCAGGCGACGGTCTGGCTGTTCGGTCTGCATGCGGTGCGTGATGCCCTGGTCAATCCGGAACGGGAAAAGCTGACGCTGATGGTCACCCCCAATGCGCTGGCCAAGCTGGAAGATGCGGTTGCCCAGGCCGGTATCACGCCGGAGGTTGTGGACCCGCGCAAGTTCCGCCCGCCGCTTGACCCGTCATCGGTGCATCAGGGCGCGGTGCTTGAGGTCAGGCCGCTGAACTGGGGCCGGCTGGAGGATGTCTGCATCGGGCAGACCACGGCGCCGCGCGTGCTGTTGCTGGACCGGGTGACGGACCCGCATAACGTGGGGGCGATTCTGCGCTCTGCCGAAGTGCTGGGGGCCTCGGCGGTGATCGGCACGCGGCACCATTCCGCGCCCGAGACCGGGGCGCTTGCCAAAACGGCGTCAGGGGCGCTGGAGCGTCAGCCCTATCTGCGGGTCCGCAACCTGGCCGATGCGATCCGGGCGTTGCAGGGCATGGGCTATCTGGTGCTGGGGCTGGACGGGGAGGCCGCGACCACCATCGAGGCCGCCGTGGAGGGCCGTCGCGACCGGCCCGTGGCGCTGGTGCTGGGGGCCGAGGGCCCCGGCCTGCGTGAAAAGACCCGCGAGACCGTGGATGCCCTGGTACGGATTGACGCAGCCGGGCAATTCGGCTCGCTCAATGTCTCAAATGCTGCGGCGATTGCCCTATATGCTGTCAGAGAGAACGGCTGACGGGGCAGAGATTTGACCTATCCGACCAAGATCGCGACCTGCTGTTACTGCGGGACACGCGCGGCGCTGACACTGGACCGGGGACGGCATGAGCTGTCCTGCGCGCAATGTGCCGCTCCGCTGCACGATCTCAAGGCCCTGCCGGTCAGGGAGGCACCGCGCAAGACGGGAATCAGCCATCAGCCCGGTCTGCGCCGCTTTCCCGCCGCGCCCGGGTCCGATGCAAAGCCGCACCGCAGGTCAAAGAAGCGCAAGCCGCGCAAATCGCTCTGGCGCCGCATGGCCGAGGAGGCCTTTGACGTGGTCGAGGACATCTTTGATTGAGCGGCGGCAGATCGGCGAAATCCTGCCCGCTGTTCACCTGATCTTCACAAAATTGCGCAACCCCTTTTTCTGTCTCGGATGCTACCTATCTTTGAGACAAGACGGCGGGCCCGGAACGCCCGTGCGTCATTTTACTGTCCCTCGTTCCGTACCTTATGCGCCCCCTGAAATATTCAGGCGGGCGCCTTTTTTACGGGATCAATGCAGGATAGAGTTTGCCGATGACCTATTCTGATGCCTTGCTGAAAGACATATTGACCCGCACCCGGCGGATCGCGGTGGTGGGCGTGTCGCTGAACCCGGTGCGGCCAAGCTATTACGTGGCGCGTTACCTGGGGCTGCGCGGCTATAGCGTGATCCCGGTCAACCCGCTGCATGAAGGCGCAGAGGTCTTTGGCCGCGAGGTGCTTGGATCGCTGTCGCAGATCGAGGGCGGGGTCGACATGGTCGATATCTTTCGCCGGTCCGAAGCGGTGCCCGGGATCGTCGAGGAGGCGCTGGCCTGTTTTCCGGAGTTGCAGACCATCTGGATGCAGATCGGTGTCGAACACGCCGAAGCCGCGGCACTGGCAGAGGCGCGGGGTGTGACGGTGATCCAGAATCGTTGTCCCAAGATCGAATATCAGCGGCTGCATGGCGAGCTGCGCATGGGCGGCTTTGCCACGGGGATGATTTCCAGCAAGCTGTGATCTGCAGGACGCGCTGCGCGCGGCACGATCCATATTGCTGATGAGGGGGCTTTGCCCCCTCAAACTCCCCCGGGCATTCCGGGCGGAAGCGTCACGTGATGTCTGCTGTGTCAGGTATCTCGTCAGACGCTGTGCAGCAGCGGATCAGCGGGAGGCTTTTTCCGCGAGGCCCGATTGCGACTGGCGGCGGGAAAGTTCATCCATCACGTCGGAGAGGGGGACATCGCGGGCGGCGAGCATGACCAGCAGGTGGTAGAGCACATCGGCGGCCTCCGACGTGAGCGCCGTCTTGTCGTCTTTCACCGCTTCGATGATGGCCTCGATGGCTTCCTCGCCGAACTTCTCGGCGCATTTCTCGGGGCCTTTTGCCAGCAATTGCGCGGTCCAGCTGCTGTCAGGGGCCGCACCCTTGCGGCTGAGGATGGTGGCATAGAGGGCGTCGAGCGTGCCGTTTGCGGGAGTCGCTTGGGTCATGTCAGCCTCATCGGGATGCCGGCGGCGGCCATGTGCTGTTTGGCCTCGTGAATGGTGAATTCGCCGAAATGGAAGATCGAGGCGGCCAGCACGGCGGAGGCGCCGCCCTCGGTCACGCCTTCGACCAGATGGTCGAGCGTGCCGACACCGCCCGAGGCGATCACCGGCACGTTTACCGCGTCAGAGATGGCGCGGGTCAGCGGCAGGTTGAAGCCGGATTTGGTGCCATCGCGGTCCATGGAGGTGAGCAGGATCTCGCCCGCGCCTTTTTCGGCAACGGTACGGGCGAAAGCGACGGCGTCGATGCCGGTGGATTTGCGACCGCCATGGGTGAAAATCTCCCATTTGCCGGGAGAGACCGTCTTGGCGTCGATGGCGACCACGATGCATTGGCTGCCGAAATGATCGGCGGCTTCGGCGACGACGTCCGGGTTGGCAACGGCGGCGGAATTGAAGCTGACCTTGTCGGCCCCGGCCAGCAGGAGGGCGCGCACATCCGCCGCGCTCCGCACGCCGCCGCCGACGGTCAGGGGGATGTAGCAATGTTCGGCGGTGCGGCGCACCAGGTCGAACATCGTGCCGCGATTCTCATGGGTGGCGTGGATGTCGAGAAAGCAAAGTTCGTCGGCACCTGCGGCGTCATAGGCGATGGCGGCATCGACGGGATCGCCCGCATCGCGCAGGCCGACGAAGTTCACACCTTTGACCACCCGGCCATCGGCCACGTCGAGGCAGGGGATGATGCGGGTTTTCAACATGTCTCTGGTCCGGGCGTGGGGCGGGGGTGGATTGTGTATTTCAGGAACAATGAAATCACCGGGACAGGGTTGAGAGCGCGGTGGCAAGGTCGATTGCCCCGTCATAAAGGGCGCGGCCCGAAATGGCACCTTCGATCACGCCGGTGTCGCGCAGGGCGATCAGATCATCAAGCGAGGACACGCCACCGGAGGCGATGACGGGAATGCGGACCGCGCGGGCCAGGGCGGCGGTGGCCTCGATATTGGGGCCGCCCATGGCGCCGTCGCGCAGGATGTCGGTGTAGATGATCGCGGCGACGCCGGCGTCCTCGAAGGATTTCGCGAGGTCGGTGACCAGCACATCGGTTTCATTGGCCCAGCCCTTGGTCGCGACGCGGCCTTCGCGCGCGTCGATGCCGACGGCGACCTTGCCGGGAAAGGCGCGGGCGGCTTCGCGGACCAGATCAGGGTTTTCCACGGCGACCGTGCCCAGGATGACGCGGGCAAGCCCCTTGTCGAGCCAGGAGTCAATCGTGGCCATGTCGCGGATGCCGCCGCCCAGCTGGGCGGGGACCTTGCAGGCTTTCAGGATCGCCTCTACCGGGGCGGCATTGACCGGGGTGCCGGCAAAGGCACCGTTGAGATCCACCAGATGCAGCCATTGGCAACCGGCCTCGACAAAGCTGCGGGCCTGGGCGGCGGGATCGTCGTTGAACACGGTGGAGCTTTCCATGTCACCGTGGACCAGGCGCACGGCCTGTCCGTCCTTGAGGTCAATGGCGGGATAGAGGATCATCGGCGGGTCCTGTGCTGATTTGCACGCGCGGTTTTGCATGCATGGGCGGGATTTGCAACGCGACCTCAGGTCAGGCTTGCCAGAAACCGGGCGCTGATCCAGACTATGCCGCAAAAGGGGAGGATATTGCATGAAAAAACTGATGACAGCGGCGGCACTGGCCTTTGGTCTGGCCGGGGCGGCCCAGGCGGCAGACCCGGCGGTTGGCACCTGGCAGACCCAGGTCGACGACGGGGCCTATGCCCATGTGAAGATGGCCCCCTGTGGCGGCGCGATTTGCGGCACCATTGCGCGGACCTTCAATGACAGTGGCGAATACAAGTCGCCCAACCTTGGCAAGACGCTGGTGATCGACATGGTGCCGGAAGGCGGCGGGAACTACGCGGGCAAGGTCTGGCGGCCGTCGAATGGCAAGATCTACATCGGCAAGATGAATGTCTCGGGCAATGCGCTGAAACTGTCGGGATGCGTGGCGGGCGGTCTGATCTGTTCGAAACAGACCTGGAAGCGGATCAACTGATCCGCTTTCCGGCCATTGCGCCGGGGATGTGAGTTTTCGGGGGGCTGAACCGGGTATGCCGGTGTCATTGCGGGAAAGTTGAGGTGCAGTTCATGCGGGCGCTGCGCGGGGGCGCGATTGCGCTGATCCTCTGTCTGTCATCACATGCAGTCGCGCAGGGAAGGGATGCGGCCGAAATCCCGCGCGGCCTTTGGCAGACCGAACCGGACGGGCTGGGGGTCGTATTGCATGTGCGCAGGCGCAGATGCGGGCGCGACCTCTGCGCGCTGGTCGAGCGGGCCAAGAACCGGCGGGGGTATGACGCAAGGTCCGATGCGGTGGGCGCGAAGGTGCTTTGGAACCTGCGTGCACAGCCCGATGGCAGCTTTCTGGGCGAATATGGCGCGCGCGATGGTGAACGTTATGGGCAGACCCGGGTCAGGGCGGTGGGGGGCGCATTGCATCTGCAGGCCTGCACTGCGGCAACCTGCAAGAACCTCGTCTGGACGCGGATCAGATAGCCCTGGCTGAGCGCTTATGGCGCCCATTTCAGGAAGTTCGAGATCAGCCGCAATCCGGTGGCCTGCGATTTCTCGGGGTGGAACTGCATGCCCAGCATGGTGTCGCGCCCGATGATGGCGGTGACGTCGCCTGCATAATCGACATGGGCCAGCCGCTGGGCCGGGTTGTTCACCGCCATGTGGTAGGAATGCACGAAATAGGCGTGGTCGCCTGTCTTGATGCCGTCAAAGACGGCGTGCGGATGGTCGATCACCAGATCGTTCCATCCCATATGAGGGACCTTCAGGCTGCGGTCGGCGGGCGCGATGCGGGTGACCTCGCCGCCGATCCAGTCCAGGCCCGGCGTGTCGCGGTATTCGCGGCCCATCGTGGCCATCAGCTGCATGCCGACACAGATGCCCAGAAACGGGCGGCCCTTGACCTCGACCGCTTCGACCATGGCATCGAACACACCACCTGCGCCCTTCAGTGCCGCCATGCAGGCGGGAAAGGCACCGTCGCCCGGCAGGACGATCCGGTCGGCGCGTGCCACCACGTCGGCCTCGGAGGTGACGGTGACCTCGCCTGCGTCCACTTCGCGGGCCATGCGTTCAAAGGCCTTGTGGGCGGAATGCAGGTTGCCGCTTTCATAGTCGATGATGGCGGTCAGCATGGGCATCTGTCCCCTTGTGAATGGCGGGAGTGAAGGGATTTCCTGTGGGCGGCTGCGGATGGCCGGGGACGGGGCGGGCCTGCGGGCCGCAGATGAAGACATGTCATATATGACATGTCTTCATGGGAGTGTCTGGGATAGCCTCTGGCATCAAGGGAGCGTCTGGCACTACGGGAGAGTCTGGCCTCGCGGGAGTGTCTGGCCTCATGGCAGCGTCCGGGCGCGCAGGCGGGTACGGTGGCACATGCAAGGTTCCGGCAGGATGCGCCTTGCAGGCCGGTGGCTGAAAACCTGCCGTTCTGTGGCACATCCACCGGTTGCCATTGGCGACCACCGCCGCCGTTATCCCCTGCATCGGGGTCAAAGCGCACCCTTGGTGGAGGGGATATCGCCCGATTTGCGCGGATCGACCTCAACGGCCTCGCGCAGGGCACGGGCGACGGATTTGAACGCCGCCTCGACGATATGGTGGCTGTTCAGCCCATGCAGCATGTCCACATGCAGGGTGATGCCGCCCTGGGTGCTGAAAGCCTGGAAGAATTCGCGCACAAGCTCCGTGTCGAAGGTCCCGATCTTGTCGGTCGGCAGATCGACATTCCACACCAGGAAGGGCCGGGCCGACAGGTCAAGGGCGCAGCGCAGCAGGGCGTCATCCATCGGCAGCAGGCAGGACCCGTAGCGCCGGATGCCGCGCTTGTCCCCCAGCGCCTTGGCCAGCGCCTGGCCCAGCGTGATGCCCACATCCTCGACCGTGTGGTGATCGTCGATGTGCAGATCGCCGGTGGCGCGGACCTTCATGTCGATCAGCGAGTGGCGCGCCAGTTGATCCAGCATGTGATCAAAGAAACCCACGCCGGTCTGGTTGTCATAGCTGCCGGTGCCGTCAAGATTGATCTCGACGCTGACATCGGTTTCGGCGGTGGTGCGGGTCAGGCTGGTCTGGCGCATATCGGGCCCCTCTGGCTGGCGTCAGCAGCCTTATAGCAGTGCTGGCCCCGACGCCAAGACCGGATGAGGGATTGCAGGCGACCGGGCCTTGTGTCAGCCTGAGGAGAGCGCAATTTTCGAGAGTCCGATGACCACCTGTGTTTTTATCCAGATCAGATGCCGCCCCGGTACAACCTACCGCGTGGCCGAGGAAATTGCCCTGCGCGAGATCCATTCCGAACTCTATTCGACCTCGGGCGAATACGACCTGCTGATGAAGCTCTATATCCCCAAGGGGGAGGATGTGGGCGTGTTCATCAATGACCATCTGCTGACCATTGAGGGGATCGAAAGGTCGATGACCACCATGACCTTCAAGGTCTTTTGATGGCGCGTCAGGCATTTTTCGGAACCCTGGCACTTGTTTTCTCCAGCGTCGCCGGGCCGGGCACTGCGGCCGAAAAGGTCTATGAAGGCAGCGAGGCCGCGGCGCTGCGCTGTTCCAATACCCTGGCGCTGACGGCCGTGGCGCTTGCGGGGGCCGAGCTGATCAGTGCGGAGGAAAAAGAGGTGATGCTGGGCGTGACGGTCCTGATCCTCGAACACCATGTCACCGGGACCTGGGCGCAGAAGAAAGCGGCGATGGCGGTGGTGCGCGACCGGCGCTCGGTGAGTGAAACGCTGGAAGACTACCGCCGCAGCGCCGCCCGCTGCCTGAGCCAGTTTCCAATCAACTGAGCGCCGCGCGCCAAGGCCATGCCCGGGCGCGCCTGAGGTGCTGACCTACAGCGTCCCGCCTTAACCTGATACAGGCCGTATCGCCGATGTCCCGAGAGCGCGCAGCGCGGCTGGGTATCGGCGATTCAAGATCAACACGACCTAGAACACGCCGGCCGGTGATTTTCCGCTCATCTTCGACCTTTGGGCCGCATTGCTGCGGCTGCGCATCATGGCGCGGTCGATGGCGCGGTCGAATGTCTTTTTCACCCGTTGATTACGGTTGGTATAGGGCGGGATCGGATTGCCGATCGACACTCTGAGGTTCATTGGCGTGCCATCGGCATAGACCGCGGCACCCGAATTCAGCAGCGCATGGGCCTGATCCTCGATCACCGGCCAATCGGGCGGTTCGGCCCCCTGGCTGATGGCCAGAATGATGCCCTTGCCTTCATAGGCCAGCAGCAGGTTGGGATGATCGACCACCTCGACAATGGCGTCGACGACCTCGCCCAGGGCAATGGCAAATTCCTGGCTTGTGCAATTGTTGTACAGCGTCTCGATCTCTTCGATCCGGACCGCAAAGACACAGCATTCGTCCAGCGCCTGACGCGAGAGCTGCGACAGGTAATTGCCCAGCGAGAAGGGCAGGATCAGCTGTTCCTGATGCATCAGACGGACGGGACAGCCGATGCCAAAGGCATGTTCGCCCTTCGTGGCATCTGCCACCGGCATCAGCGGGTCGAGACGGGGCGCGCTTTCGGTGGTTTCCGACATCCGTTTTGCCACCCGGATCCGGGTGGTGATCTCTTTGACGTCAAAGGGCTTGGTCACATAGTCGTTGGCCCCGGCGGCAAAGGCACTTTCGATCTTGATGCGGTCCCTGACCGACGTCAGCATGAGGATCGGTGTTTCGCGGTAATCCGGCATAGTGCGGATTTTGCGGCACAGCGAAATTCCGTTCATGCCCGGCATTTCGATATCAAGGATCAGGCAATCGAATCGGGTGTCGTTTTCTTCCAGCATGGTCAGCGCCTGATCGGCGGACTGGGCGCAGGTGATATCGGGCATATCATCCTGACCGAACACGACAGTCAGGAGCTCAAGTACGACCGGATCATCATCAACGGCTAGAAGTCGCATATATCACCTTTTTATCTTTCCACACGAAAGCCTCTACCAACGCAACGATCATTGGCTGCGCTGGCTACACCTAAGCGGGAAAAGCGGGCGAAATTATGACGGCAATGCAATTAAAGATTGTGTAAAACGCAAGAAATCTCCCGTATTGCGGGATTAGAGCGCCAAATCGCTCATCAGTTCTGCCTTGGGGTAGTCCAATTTGGCGCGGCTTCGCTTGACCCTTCCGCCCTCCATCACGACAAAGGCGTCGCCAAGCCGATAGGCGAAATCGGCGTTCTGTTCGACCAGCACGATGGCCATCTGCCCCTGTCCGCGCAGCAGTTCCAGCGCATCGCCGATCTGCTGGATGATATTGGGCTGAATGCCTTCCGTCGGCTCGTCCAGCAGCAGCACCTTGGGGCGGGTGATCAGGGCACGGGCGATGGCCAGTTGCTGTTGCTGACCGCCCGACAGGTCGCCGCCGCGCCGCGATTGCATGTCGCGCAGGACCGGGAACAATTCAAAGATATGATCCGGAATCACATGGTCGGGTTTCGGCAGGCAGGCAAAGCCGGATTGCAGGTTCTCCAGAACACTCATCATCGGAAAGACCTCGCGGCCCTGCGGGACATAGGCGATGCCGGCCCGTGCTGCCCTGACGGCTGATGACAGGGGCAGGGGGGCACCGCCGACCTCGGCCCGCTCCGCCTGTGCCGGATGTCGCCCCGCGATTGCCTTCAGCAGGCTGGTCTTGCCAACGCCGTTGTTGCCCATCACGGCGGTGATCTGCCCCACGGTCGCGGTCATGGAGACGTCGAAGAGGATCTGGCTTTGCCCGTATTTCAGGTCGAGATTCGCAATATCAAGCATGACCGCGCCCCAGGTAGACATCAATGACCGTCGGATCGGCGGTGACATGTTCAAGACGCCCCTCGGCCAGCACCGCGCCCTCGTGCAGCACCGTGACCTTGCAGTCCAGGCGGCGCACGAATTCCATGTCATGTTCCACCACCACCACCGCGCGGGTCTTTGCCGCCTCCCGCAGGATGTCCGTTGTCTTTTCGCGTTCCTCCGCCGTCATGCCTGCGGCGGGTTCATCCACCAGCATCAGGCGGGGTTCCTGCGCCAGCAGCATGCCGATCTCCAGCCATTGTTTCTGACCATGGCTCAGTTCGCCCGCGACGCGGGTCAGACTGTCGCTCAGACCGATTTCTTCGGCGATCTTTTCGATCCGCGCGCCGTTGGCTGCGGTCTTCTTGTGCGTCAGCACCGCAAAGGGCCCGCGCGGGTTCTTCAGTGCCATGGCAAGGTTCTGCCGCACCGTCTGATCCTCGAACACGGTGGGTTTCTGGAATTTGCGTCCGATGCCCTCCTTGGCAATTTCGCTTTCCGACATGCCCAGCAGGGAAATGTTGCGCTCGCCCCAGATCACCTCGCCCTTGTCCGGCTTTGTCTTGCCGGTGACGATGTCCATGAAGGTGGTCTTGCCCGCGCCATTCGGCCCGATGATGGCGCGCAATTCGCCCTCGGCAAAGTTGATCGACAGGTTGTTGATCGCCCGGAACCCGTCAAAGGTGACGGTGACGCCATTGACCTCCAGCAGCATGCTCATGACGGTTTCCTCACCAGATAATCGAACAGCCCGCCAATGCCCTTGGGAAAGAACAGCGTGACGGCGACAAAGCTCAGGCCCAGCAGCACCAGCCACCAGTTTGTCCATTGGATCGTGTAGACCCACAGGTTGATGTCCGGCGCCCCGCCGCCGGTGAACCAGGACGACAGCAGCGATACGAAGGCGGCACCGATGACCGCCCCGTAAAGCCGCCCCCGTCCGCCGATGGCGACCCAGACCGCGAGATAGATCGAGGCGATGGGCGCGATTTCCCCGGGGTTGATGATGCCCGCCTGCGGGTAATAGAGCGCCCCGGCGATGCCCGACACGATGGCGGTTATGGTAAAGATGAACAGCTTGTAGCTTTCCACGTGGTAGCCCAGGAAGCGCACCCGCGCCTCATTGTCGCGAATGCCCTTCACCACGCTGCCCATCTTGCCCGACACCACCCAGGCAAAGAACAGATAGCCCGCGCCAAGCGCCAGGGCCGAGACGAGGAAGAACACCAGCGACAGGGCGGCCTGCGAGGTCTGCTCGAATCCGGGGATGTTCTGCAGGCCCGAGAGCCCGTTGTTGCCGCGCAACCCGCTGTCGTTCTGGAACAGGTACAGCGACAGCGCCAGGGTCATCGCCTGGGTCAGGATCGACAGGTAGACACCGGTCACCCGGCTGCGGAAGGCCAGCCAACCGAACACCAGCGCCAGCAGGCCGGGAACCAGCACGACCATCAGCAATTGCAGGAACAGATTGTCGGCAAAGGCCCAGATCAGCGGAAATTCCGAACTGCCCACCACGCCGAAGATCTGGTTGCCGATGGCGTCCGAAATCTCTGCCGGGGTGGGGGGCAGGGGCTGACCGGCAAGGCTGCCCAGCACGATGCCCTCGGTGCGCGCATACATCAGCCACATGCCGATGGCATAGCCACCGATCCCGAAGAAGGCGAAATGCCCCAGGCTGAGAATGCCGCAATAGCCCCAGACCACATCCATCGCGATGGCGATCAGGCACAGGCACAGCGTCTTGCCCAATGTCTTGACGAAAGAGGTGGAGATCACACCGATGCCGAAACCTTCGGACAGGATGGTGACCCCCAGCGTGAACAGCGCGAGCGCGCAGAGGAACCACAGGATGGAAGGGTTCTGCGCGATGAAACTGCGTCTCATGGCGCGACCCTCCCTGCGCGGGGCGTCAGAAGATCTGCTGCACCCGTCGCGACAGCATGAAGCCATGTCCCTCTGCATTGCGGCAGGTCAGCCCGCTGCGCTCCGACTGGCAGGTGATCTCTGCGAAATGCCCTGTCTCGCCATAGGGCGCCACATCGGTGTAGCTTGATTTGCGCGGCGCGGCCTGGCTGCATTCCATCTGCACCGGACCATAGCGGTTCAGCGTGAAGGTGTGCCCCCAGTAGCCATTGCACCAGCCGGGCCGGGGCAGAACCGGCCCCGATGACCGTTCCGCGATGGTGCAGCTGATGTCGCCGCCCTCCAGCGAGCCGTTGCAATAGATATTGCCCGAGGGCGTTCTGAACCCATAGCCATCCGCCTGCGCCGATGTGGCCAGCAGAATGATCCCGAGCAATGCGTAAATGACCTTCATCTGAAATTTCCGTGGTTGAATGGGACTGAACCCTCAGGATACCGCGATCATGCATCATGTGAAGCCTCAATCTGCTGCCGCCCGGCCCTTGAGGGCGACAATGCCCTTGGGACGGAACTGGATGAAAAGAATGATGAAAAGGATCATGTAGGTCTGCGCCGCAAGGGTGTTGGACGGGTTCAGCCATTCGATGCCCTTTTGCAGGAAGCCGATCATCGAGGCCCCGGCAAGCGTGCCCCAGACATTGCCGACACCGCCCACGACCACGGTCATGAAGCTTTGAACGATGTAATCGGCCCCCATCTCGGAGGTGACTTTCGCGTAAAGCCCGATGGCCACGCCCGCGATTCCCGCGATGCCCGATCCCAGGCCAAAGGTCAGCATGTTGATCCGGTCCGGGTTGATCCCCATGGAGGCCGCCATGCCGGGGTTCTGGGTCACCGCGCGTACCTCAAGCCCCAGGCGTGTCCGGTTCAGCACCAGCAGGATCAGCGCCAGAAACATCAGCGCCAGGACAAAGATCGCGATGCGGATATAGCTGATGGCGATCACGTCATTGATCACCAGCGCCCCGTCCAGCCAGCCGGGCGAGGTCAGGGGCCGTGCCTGGGTGCCAAAGATGTTCTTGGCCAGCTGTTGCAGCGCGATGGAAATGCCGAAGGTGGCCAGCAGCGTCTCCAGCGGACGGTGATAAAGATGGCGGATCACCAGCCGTTCCATCGCCACCCCGGCCCCGAATGTCAGGGCAAAGGCCAGTGGCAGCGCAATGATGATCGAAAGGGTGTAGTCGGGGACAAACTGCTGCACGACAAAGCCGGTATAGGCCCCCATCATGATGAATTCCCCATGCGCCATGTTGATCACGCCCATGACGCCAAAGGTGATGGCCAGCCCGATGGCAGCCAGAAAGTAGATCGAGGCCAGCGAAAGCGCATCAAGGCCTAGATCGGCGGCCTGACTGAAAGACACCCGCGTTTCGATGCCGTTCAGCACGGAGCGCGCGGCATCGGTAACGGCGGGGTCGGCTTCGGCATAGCGTTGGAAGAAGACGTGGCTTTCAATCGCCTCCGCCTCGGCCTCGGCGCTTACACGGGGCGGCACCACGCCATCGGCGGCCAGCGCGTCATAGGCGGCGGCGCGATCAGCGTCGTTGTCCAGCGCTGCAACGGGCATTCCGCCCACCATGCCACCGTCAATATGGGCGATCAGGGCGGCGCGGATGTCGCTCTGGGTCACAAGGGCAGGGGCAAGCCCGGCGGCCGAGAGCCGCGCATAGGCTTGCTGCTGGGTCAGATCGGTGCCGGGTTTGAGGATGCGCGCGATATTGGCCCCTTCCGGCAGCTCCTTTGCCACGTCATCCTGCGTGGAAAGGATGGTGTTGAGCACGGCACGCACGTCGACGGACAGATCCCCCGACAACGCGTTGATGGCGGCCACGCGCCCGTCAGGGGTGCTGGCAAAAAGCGCGCCCAGCATCCCGGCCAGCCGCGATTTCACGCGTTTCAGTTCGGGGTCGGTCTCCGTCTCGATGGCGGCGGTCAGCGGGCCAAGCTGACTGGCGTCCATGCTGCGGGCAATCGCGTCGACAGCCGCACGGCGCTTGCCGATATCGGGGTCGGACAATTGGAACTGCACCAGTGCCTCGCTGATCGCACGGCGCACACCGCCGTTGGGGCGGGCTTCGGTCAGCTTTGTCCCGGCGGCGGGGCCTGCAACGACAGCGGTATCCAGATCGAAAAGTTCACCGCCCTTGCGGCGAAAGAACTGCCCGTCTTCATCGCGCTGCACGATCTCGCGGTCGCGCCAGGCCTCCAGAAAGGGAACCACCTGCGGCAGGCCACTGGCCACCAGATCCACCAGCACCACATCGACACTGCGCCGACCGGGCTTGAGAACTTCATCGGCATGGGTTTGCAGGATGGGTTGCAGGCTTTGTGCCTGTGCGCCAGCAGGAAGGGACAGGCAAAGCGCCAGGGCCAGGAGAAACAGACGAAGCATCAGGGAAAGCCAATCATTCTTCAGGACAGTCGGCGCGGGGGGATCCCCGCGCCGCACCCGGTTCAGTAGTTGGATGTCAGCTGCACGCAGGACTTGGTTTCGGTGTTGTACATGCCGCAGCCAAGATCCTTCCAATCCGATGTCAGGACAGCCGATTCCGGCAGGAAGTCTGTCCAGGCGTCGCCCGGTACTTCGTCGGTCTGGCTGACGATATCGAACTGGCCATCGGCGGTGATTTCACCGATCAGCACTGGTTTAGCCAGGTGATGGTTCGGCAGCATCACCGCGGTGCCCCCGGTCAGGTTCGGAAATTCCTGCCCGTACATCGCGCTGCGCACCGCATCCACATCAGTGGTGCCTGCCGCTTCGACCGCGTTTACCCACATGTTGAAGCCGATGTAATGCGCCTCCATCGGGTCATTGGTCACGCGGTCGTCGCCCATCTTGGCCTTCCAGGCGGCAACCCAGGCGTCGTTGGCCTCGGATTCTGCCGATTGGAAATAGTTCCAGGCCGCCAGATGCCCGACAAGGTTGGAGGTATCGAGGCCGGACAGTTCCTCCTCACCCACCGAGAAAGCCACCACGGGGATGTCATCGGCAGAGATGCCCGCCGCTGCCAGTTCCTTGTAGAACCCGATGTTGGCGTCACCGTTGATGGTGGAAATCACGCCGACCTGCTTGCCGTCCGCACCCAGCGCCACCACATCGGCCACGATGGTGGCCCAGTCGGAATGGCCAAAGGGCGTGTAGTTCACAAAAATGTCTTCCTGCGCGATCCCCTTGGACTTCAGATAGCTTTCAAGGATGTTGTTCGTGGTGCGCGGATAGACGTAGTCGGTGCCCAAGAGCGCGAATTTCTCGACGCCCAGTTCCTCAAGGAAATAATCGGTTGCAGGGATCGCCTGCTGGTTCGGCGCGGCACCGGTGTAGAAGACGTTCCTGGAGCTTTCCTCCCCTTCGTATTGCACCGGGTAGAACAGCAGGCCGTTCAGTTCCTCGATCACCGGCAGCACCGATTTGCGGCTGACGCTGGTCCAGTTGCCAAAGATCACGTCCACATCATGCACCGTCAGCAGTTCGCGCGCCTTTTCGGCAAAGAGCGGCCAGTCGGAGGCCGGATCGACCACAACCGCCTCGATCTGGCATCCCAGAACACCGCCCTTGGCGTTCTGTTCCTCGATCAGCAGCAGCATGGTGTCTTTCAAGGTGGTTTCGGAAATCGCCATTGTCCCGGAAAGGGAGTGCAGCACGCCGACCTTCACGGGGTCGGCGCATTCGGCGGCAGCCATGACGGCGGAGCCCAGCAAGGCGCCCGTCACAAGAGCAGAGGTTTTAAGTTTCATTTATCAAACATCCCGGTTGTCGCTGCGGACGATCGGAATACCGCGAACGGTCCTTCCCAACCGGTGGCCGACCCGTGTAGTCAGACCCCGCAACTGTTGTTGTAGTCGCGTGGGGGAAGTATCTGCCAAGATGGCCCCCGCGCGGCGCTTTTGCCCGGATTGGGCAGCGTTACTAGGCGGGATGCGCTTGGCGATTCACTAGAATTTGCAGTCGATTTCGGGCGGCAGCAGGGCGATCTGCATAATTGTTGCCCGCAAGTTCGGCGCTTTGCACAACTTTTGGCCGGTTGTTGAACCCGGATTGCCGGTCAGGTGCTGCAACAGCGCAGTAGCAGAGCTGAAGGGGCCGGCAGGGCCGCGCCCCGGGGTTCTGCGGATCGGGATAATCAGGGGTTGAAATCTGCCCTGTGCGGCAGGGCGCCGGGCCAGAAACGAAAAAGACCGCCAAATGGCGGTCTGTTTCAAAAGGACCCATTGGAGCGGGCGAGGCGATTCGAACGCCCGACCCTAACCTTGGCAAGGTTATGCTCTACCCCTGAGCTACGCCCGCTTCCTTGGGTGAGGGGGAGATACCCATCCCAGCCGCGCGCCGCAAGAGGGAAAAGGCGGTTTGAGGTGAAATTTTTTCAAACTTCCCCCGCGCCGTTCAGAACAGCGCATGTCCGATCAGGCCCAGAGCGCTGAACAGGATCATGGCCAGTGTCATCGCCATGCCGAGTTGCCGCAGGATCATCTTTTGCGGGGTGGCGGAAAAGCCCACCGCATGCAGGAATCGCCCCGCCAGCAGGGTCATGCCCATCAGGTGAAGCGCGAGGGCGGGGGCGCCGCTCAATTCGCTGACCAGCAGGAGCATCAGACCGATGGGGGCATATTCGCCGCAATTGGCCTAGGCGCGCATGCGCTTGATCAGGGCCTTGTCGCCGACATCCCCCAGCGAAATCCTGTTGGCGCGCCGGTACAGGATGACCCGCGCGCTCAGGATCAGGAACAACAGCGCCACACATGCGGTGTAGAGCGCGGTGACAGCGACGCTCACGGATATTTGCGCGCCGCACGGGCGGTGGCCAGCGCGCCGCCGTTCTTCTTGGTCTGGGCGGTCGCGGTCCATTCATAGGTATGGCGGCCGCTGGGCGGGCAGGGGCTCTTGTACTTGAAGGCACCGGGCGCAATCACCTTCTGCCCGTTATAGGCCACCACCCCGCCGCCGTGGTTGTAATTGGGCACGTCGCGGTCGGTCAGCTTGAAGCGGATGAATTTCGTGCCTGCGGGAACGCCACTGACCTGAAATGCGGGGTTGGCGACAGTGTTGGGCTTTCCGTTGGTGCAGGATTTCAGGCCTGACCAGTCAAAGCCGATGTCGAATGCAAGGGCGGGGCCTGCGGCAAGGATGCAGGTCGCTGCGAGAAGTATCTTTTTCATAAGGGAACCTCAAATGTTGTCCGGTCAGGTTCCACGCGCGCGGCGCTGCTGTCAATCACGCCAAATGCAAAAGGCCCCGACGGTTGTCGGGGCCTTCTGACGATTTGAGATGCCTTAACGCGTCCGACCTTTAACCTGAAGCGTCCAGCGACATGAATGTCCCGAGAGCGCCGCAGGCGCGGCAGGGTATTCATGTCTCGGGATTAAGGTCGGGCGCTCTAGTGGCCGTGCTTGATGTCCCAGTCTTCCTGCTTCGGAAGCTGCTCGAACGTATGTTCGGGCGGCGGGCTGGGCAGGGTCCATTCCAGCGTATCGGCGAATTCGTTCCAGGGGTTGTTCGCCGTCACCTTCGCACCGCGGGTCAGCGAATAGGCGATGATCCCGAAGAAGAAGAGGAAGGAGGCAAAGCTCAGGAATGCGCCCATCGAGGACCAGTGGTTCCAGTAGGCAAAGGCCTCAGGATAGTCGATGTAGCGGCGCGGCATGCCCTGACGGCCCAGGAAGTGCTGTGGGAAGAACGTCAGGTTGGCCCCGATGAACATCGCCCAGAAGTGCAGCTTGCCGGCCCATTCGGGGTACATGCGGCCCGTCATCTTGGGGAAGTAGAAGTAGATCCCCGCAAAGATCGCGAACACGGCACCAAGGCTCATCACATAGTGGAAGTGCGCGACCACGTAATAGGTGTCGTGGTAGTAGCGGTCCACGGCGGCCTGGGACAGAACGATGCCGGTCACACCGCCGACGGTGAACAGGAACAGGAAGCCGAAGGCCCAGAGCATCGGTGTCTTGAACTCGATGGAGCCGCCCCACATTGTGGCGATCCAGCTGAACACCTTCACCCCTGTCGGCACCGCGATGACCATCGTGGCCAGCATGAAATAGGCCTGCTGGTTCAGCGACATGCCGACGGTGTACATGTGGTGCGCCCAGACGACAAAGCCCAATGCGCCGATCGCGATGATCGCCCAGACCATCGGCAGGTAACCGAAGACCGGCTTGCGCGAGAAGGTCGCGATGACGTGGCTGATGATGCCGAAGCCGGGCAGGATGATGATGTAGACTTCCGGGTGGCCAAAGAACCACAGGATGTGCTGGTACAGGATCGGGTCGCCGCCGCCAGCCGGGTCAAAGAAGGCAAAGCCGAAGTTGCGGTCCATCAGCAGCATGGTGATGGCACCGGCCAGCACCGGCAGCGCCAGCAGGATCAGCCAGGCGGTGACAAAGATCGACCAGGAGAACAGCGGCACCTTGAACAGGGTCATGCCGGGGGCACGCATGTTCAGGAAGGTGGTGATCATGTTGATCGCACCCAGGATCGAGGAGGCGCCGGAGACGTGAACCGCGAAGATCGCAAGGTCCATCGACATGCCGCCTTCTTTGACCGAAAGCGGCGGATACAGCACCCAGCCAACGCCGGAACCGGCCTGGCCGTTGCCACCCGGTGCCAGCACGGAGCAGACCGCAAGGGTTGTACCGGCAACGTAGAGCCAGAAGGAAAGGTTGTTCAGCCGCGGGAACGCCATGTCAGGCGCACCGATCTGCAAGGGCATGAAATAGTTACCAAATCCGCCGAACAGCGCCGGAATCACCACAAAGAACATCATCAGGATGCCGTGGCCGGTGATCAGCACGTTCCACAAATGCCCGTTTGGCGTACAGGTGGCCGCAGAATCGGCGAACATCCGTGCGCCTTCCATGCACATGTACTGAACCCCGGGGTTCATCAGCTCAAGGCGCATGTAGACGGTGAACCCCACCGACACGAAACCCGCAAGCGCGGAGACGACGAGGTACAGAATACCGATGTCTTTGTGGTTGGTGGACATGAACCAGCGGGTGAAGAAACCGCGCTCGTCGTGGTGGTCATGGCCTTGAATGGCTGCGTCTGCCATGCGGTGCCTCCTGAAACTTGAACTCATGGGTCACACCACGCCTGTCGGCTGTCATGCGGTGCGGATTGAGAGCCGTTCTAAAGCGGCTTGGCGCAGGGGGCAATGGGCGAGGTGTCGCAGGGCGGGGTTATTTTGCGGCTGCGGCGCGGTTTTTTCGAAGCCGGCGGGGAAGGTCAGAGGGTTCCGGGCTTTCGCTCAGGCGGTCACGGCGGGCAGGGGGCCGAACACCTGATCGAAGGCCGCATGCAGGGCCACGTCGACATCGGCCATGCTGACCGGCAGCCCGAGGTCCACCAGTGAGGTGACCCCGTGGTCGCTGATCCCGCAGGGGACGATACCGGAAAAATGCTCCAGATCCGGTTCCACATTGATGCTGATGCCGTGAAAGCTGATCCATTTCCGCAGGCGGATGCCGATGGCGGCGATCTTGTCCTCTGCCGGGGTGCCGTCGGGCTGTGGCGTTTTCTCAGGGCGCTGCACCCAGACGCCAACGCGGCCTGCGCGGATTTCGCCGGTGACATTGAACTGCTCCAGCGTGGTGATCACCCAATCCTCAAGCTGGCGGACAAAGCAGCGCACGTCGCGGCCGCGCGCGGCAACGTCCAGCATCACATAGGCGACGCGCTGGCCCGGCCCGTGATAGGTATATTGCCCGCCCCGTTTGGAATCATAAACGGGAAAGCGACCCGGATCGGTCAGATCCTCCGCCCGGGCAGAGGTGCCTGCGGTGTAAAGCGGCGGATGTTCGACCAGCCAGATGCATTCCTCGGCCTCACCGGCGCTGATCGCGGCCACGCGCGCTTCCATCCACGCCTCCGCGGCGCGGTAGTCGGTCAACCCGTCCGTGACAATCCATTCCACCATGGCGGATGTTTAGGCGCGATCGGCAGGCGCGACAAGATCACACGTTGCCGGGGCTGCCCGCCTCAGAACGGTTGAAACCCGGCATGGAAAAACATATAATAACTTTTGAATGTTTATCCTGCCTGCGCGTCGATCTTTCCCAGACGGCACCGGGCTTTGGGAAAGGACCCCGCGCATGTCGTTGAACAAAGGCCATCTTGATCCTGCAGTCATTGGTCCGGCGCGGAGGGGGTGGTGATGGAAACCGCTTTCACACCTTTTCAATCCCTTGCGGGGGGCGCGCTGATCGGTCTGGCTGCCGTATTGCTGATGGGGCTGATGGGCCGGATCATGGGGGCAACCGGCGTTCTGGCCGGACTGTTGACGCCTGCGGGCTTTGCCGATTGGTCCTGGCGGGCGGCGGTCGTGGCGGGGATGGTCAGCGGTCCCGTTGTCGTGATGCTGGTCACGGGTGAATTTCCGCAAGTGCAGGTTCCGGTCTCCCGCATGATGCTGGTCATCGGCGGGCTGATTGTCGGGGTGGGCGTGACCTTTGGGGCGGGATGCACCTCGGGCCATGGGGTCTGCGGCATGGCGCGGCTGTCACCCCGCTCCATCCTGGCGACGCTGACCTTCATGCTGGCCACCGGCATCACGGTCTATCTGCTGCGCCATGTGATGGGGGGCTGAGCCATGCGCATTGTCATCTGCTATCTGATCGGCCTGATCTTCGGGGTCGGCATCTCGATCTCCGGCATGGCCAACCCGGCCAAGGTCCTGAACTTTTTCGACGTCGCGGGCAGCTGGGACCCCAGCCTGGCCTTTGTCATGGGCGGCGCGCTGATTGTCACCTTCATCGGCTACCGCGTGGTGCTGAAACGCCCCGGGCCGCTGTTTGACCGCCGCTTTCACCTGCCCGCAAGCCGTGACTTCGATCTGCCGCTGATCGCGGGCTCCGCAACCTTCGGGATCGGCTGGGGCATTGCCGGTTTCTGTCCCGGCGGCGCACTGCCCGCATTGGGAACAGGGCAGACCGAAGTTGTGATCTTTGTTGCCGCGCTGATTGGCGGTATCGTGATTGCAAAGCTCATGCAGGTGGCCCTGTCGCGCAGGTCCGATGTCACAGCGTAATGGAGGAAATCCAATGACCTATCCCGTGGACATGTCCGTCAAACCCGAGGTCTCGGCGCATTTTGACGAGGCGACAAACACCATCAGCTATATCGTGCGCGATCCGGCAAGCGTGCATTGCGCCATCATCGACAGCGTGATGGACATCGACTATGCCGCAGGCCGCATCACCTATGACCACGCCGATGCCCTGATCGCCGAGATCGAGAGCAAGGGCCTGAAACTGGACTGGATCATCGAAACCCATGTCCACGCCGACCACCTCAGCGCGGCGCCCTATATCCAGCAAAGACTGGGGGGCAGGATCGGTGTCGGTGAAAAGATCATGGTGGTGCAGGAAACCTTCGGCAAGATCTTCAACGAAGGCACCGAATTCCAGCGTGACGGCTCGCAGTTCGATGCGCTGTTCAAGGACGGTGACACCTACAAGGTGGGCGAGATGACCTGCTTTGCCATCTATACGCCGGGCCATACGCCGGCCTGCATGGTGCATGTGATGGGCGATGTGGCCTTTGCGGGGGATACGCTGTTCATGCCCGATGGCGGATCGGCGCGGGCGGATTTCCCCGGTGGCGATGCGGGCCAGCTTTATGACAGCATCCAGAAGGTGCTGTCCCTACCCGACGAGATGCGCCTGTTCATGTGCCACGATTACGGCCCCAATGGCCGCGCGATCCAGTGGGAAACCACGGTTGCCGCGCAAAAGGCGGACAACATCCATGTCGGCGGGGGCAAGACCCGCGAGGATTTCATCAAGTTCAGAACCGAACGGGACGCGCAGCTGGCGGTGCCAAAGCTGATCATCCCGTCGCTTCAGGTGAACATGCGTGCCGGCGAACTGCCCCGGGACAAGGATGGCAACCTGATGCTCAAGGTGCCCGTGAACGGCATCTGAGGCAGCACCGCGTTTCCGGACCGGCCGGGGCCGGTCAGGCCGCGTGCTTTTCGCTCAGCACCTTGGTCAGCATCCGCGCATAGGTTTCGGCACCCTGCGCGCCGGTCAGCAGATAGCGTTCGTCGAATACCATCGAAGGCACGCCCGATATGCCGCGCGATGTCCAGAATTCCTGGCGCTTGCGGGTTTCTGCGGCATGGCTGCCGCTCTCCAGCACGGCGCGGGCCGCATCGCGGTCAAGACCGACCGAACCCGCAACCTCTGCCAAGACTTCATGATCCGACACGTCGCGCCCCAGCGTGAAATGCGCATCGAAAAGCGCCAGTTTCAGCGGGTGCTGCAAGTGTGCTTCCTGCGCCCAGTCCAGCAGCTGATGCGCGGCAAAGGTATTCACGATGCGGCTGTCCGCGTCGAAATTGAAGGTGAACCCCAGATCATGGCCCAGATCCACCAGCCGCCTGCGGTTTTCGGCAGACTGGGCGGCACTGGCACCGTATTTCTCGGCGATATGTTCGGTCAGGTTCTGCCCTTCGGCGGGCATGTCGGGGTTCAGCTCAAACGGATGCCAGCGGATAAAGGCGCCGGCCCCGGTCATCGCGAGGGCCTGCTCAAGCTGTTTGTAGCCGACGATGCACCAGGGGCACATGACATCAGACACGATATCGACCTGCACGACTTTGTCCTGCGGGGGAGGGGCGGTATCGGTCATTGGCGTATCCTTTCGGCTGGCATTCAGCTTTGTACTTCGGTGTCCCTGCGCAAATTTTCAATATTCGCAGCGGCAAATCGGGCCAAAAAGGTTCCCGGGCCGGATTATGTTGTGTTAGCCTTTTCGCAATACCCATAAAACGATTCATTTTCGGAGCGGATATATGATTTACAAATTGATGACAGGGGCCGTTCTGGCCCTTTCGGTGGCGGTTATTCCGGCAGAGCGGGTTGAAGCGGATGCAGGCGATTTCATTGCAGGCGCCATCATCGGGGGCATCGTGGGGGCCAATGCGAACAAGCAGCGGCGCACGACAACCAAGCGGCGCACCTATCGCAAGAAATCCACCCGCTCATCGCTGCCCTCCACCCAGGAAGGCAAGAACATCCAGGCCTCGCTGAACTATTTCGGCTTTGATGCGGGGACCGTGGATGGCCAGCTGGGGCGCAAGACCCGCAATGCGGTGTCACAGTACCAGGCCTACCTCGGATATCCCGTTACCGGACAGCTTTCCGCCTTTGAGCAGAACCTGCTGATCTCCAGCTACAACCGCGCGCAGGCCGGGGGCTATGCGGTTCAGCAGCAGGTCGCGGCGACGCCGGATGGCACCCGTGGTCTGCTCAAGACCTACCGCGCGGAAATGGCGGGCCAGTCACCGGCGGGCAACGGGGCTGCGCCCACGACAACCATCGTCGTTGCACCGCAGCAGGTGCCGCAGGTCGGCGCCACGATGGCGGCCACGGCACCGGCGGCACCGCTCTCCGGGATGAGCTCTCTTGCCGCCGCGGTTGCACCGGCACCTGATGCCGGCACCGGTGGCCTGCCGAACTTCCTCGGGGCGGGAACCCAGGCCTCGCTTGCCTCGCATTGCAACACGGTATCGCTGATCACCAACACCAACGGCGGCTTTACCACACTGGCCAGCATGACGGACCCGAATGTGGCGCTGAACGAGCAATTCTGCCTGGCGCGGACCTATGCCATTGCCGAATCGGAAGAGCTGGTCAGCCAGATCCAGGGGTTCACCCCCGATCAGATCGCCCAGCAATGCGCCGGTTTCGGCCCCGCGATGAAGGACAAGGTCGCGGCCCTGTCGCTGAAACCGCGCGAGGCGGTGGTGCAGGACGTTTCGGCATTTGTGCTGACCACAGGCATGTCGCCTGCACAGCTTCAGGGCACGGCCAAGATCTGTCTCGGCGTCGGCTATCGCACCGACAACATGGATGTGGCCGTGGGCTCTGCCCTGCTGCTCTTTACATTGGGTGAGGGGGTCTATGGCGAGCTGATGGGCCACCACCTGAGCCAGGGCTTCGGCCCTGCCAAACGTGTGGACATGGCGCAAAGCTGGTATCAGGCAGGCCTTGCCGCTGCCGATTCCGGTGCCGCGGCGGTCTTTGTCCCCGGCCAGCCCGAGCGGACGGAACTGATCCGCGCCGCGGCAAGCCGTTCGGGCGGGGTTCAAGGCTCTGCCCTGCCGACACCGCAACCGGCTTCCGGCAGCGCATTGCCCACATTCTCGATCAGCGAATAACCCCGGCACGGCCGGGCGTGACGGCCCCCCGCAGCGGATGCGCTGCGGGGGGCCTTTTTGTTTTCTTTTCCTCTTCACAAGCTGCACGGCTTTGTCTAAACCGCCTTCACCATCCATGGCGTGCGGTCGTGGCGGAATGGTAGACGCGCAGCGTTGAGGTCGCTGTGGGGTAACACCCGTGAGAGTTCGAGTCTCTCCGACCGCACCAACTTCCCAAAATCAAACCATGCAACCGGTTGTTCGAGCCTATTTTAATCCTGTTCGAACGGGCGCATTGTCCTTACCCTGTCCCTGCCACAAACTGGCCGCTGGTCAGCGCAGCAAAACCGCGCCGGACCGGGTCCTTGTATCGGAGGTTGGCTGATGGATCTCGACCTGCAGGATAAGCATGTTCTCGTGACCGGCGCGTCAAAAGGCATCGGGCTGGCGATTGCGCGTTCATTTGCGCAGGAGGGCGCGCGGATCACACTTGTCTCTCGCCGGGAGGATGCGTTGCGCAGCGCCGCCGAGGGGTTAAGAGAACACAGCGGCGGGATCATCGGCCACATCACGGCGGATCTGTCGAAGGAGGAGGCGCGTGCGGCCCTGTTTGACCAGGCGCCGGACATCGACATTCTGGTGAACAACGCCGGTGCCATCAAGTCCGGCCCGCTGTCTGCGCACAGCATGGAAGACTGGCGCAAAGGGTTCGAGCTGAAGGTCTGGGGGTATATCCACCTTTGCATGCTCTATGCCCCCCGGATGCGCGAAAGGAAATCCGGCACGATCATCAATGTCATCGGGATGGGCGGACGGGCTGTGCGGCCCTCCTATATCATCGGTGCGGCCGGGAATGCGGCCCTGATCGGCTTTACCAATGCGCTGGGGGCGGAAACCCCGCAGGACAACCTGCGTGTCTTTGGCATCAATCCTGCTGCCACGCGGACCGACCGCATGACAGACAGGCTTCGCAGCGAGGCGCGTCAGCAGTTCGGCGACGAAAACCGCTGGGCGGAGTTGCTGAACCCGGACCAATATCCCTTTGGCCGGCCTGCCCACCCGCAGGAGGTTGCGGACCTTGCCGTCATGCTGGCCAGCCCCAGGGTGCATTACCTGTCCGGCACGGTGATCGATATGGATGGCGGCAGGCAATGGGCGGGCTGAGAAGCCGGGGCAGTGTCAGGCCAGTATTTCCAGCCACAGCCAGACCGTCAGCAGCGACGCGCCGGTTGCAATCAGCACGGATGACGCGGCGACGCGGCGGCCCTTGCCGTACATATTGGCAAAGATATAGGCGTTGAACCCCGGTGCCATGGCCGCTGTCAGCACGCCGGAGCGGAAGCCATCCTGCGGCAGCGACAGGGCCGTGCCAAAGCTCCAGACCAGCGCGGGATGCACCAGCAGGGCGATCATGCAGACCATGGCGATGGCAATCTTGTCACCTTCGGGCCTGTATTGGATCAGCACACCCCCCAGCGCAAAAAGTGCGGCGGGCAGGGCGGCGCGGGCGATCAGCGACAGGGCGTCATCGACAACGCCGGGGATCGGCTGACCAGTCAGGTTGAAGGCAAAACCGCCCAGGATGGCCAGCACCAGCGCATTGCTGAACATCGCCCGCCCGACAGCGCCTGCCAGTTTCACCGTGGACTGGCCCCGGTTGCGCACAACCTCCATCACGGTGATGCCCAGACCGTAGCAAAACGGCGAATGCAGGGCGATGATCGCATAGTTGCCGGTCAGGGCATCCGGCCCATAGGCGCGTTCCGCGATGGGCAGGCCCAGCAGGACCGAATTGGAGAACAGGCAGCAAAACCCGATTGCCACGCAATCCTCCCAGGGGCGTTGCAACAGGATCCGCGCGCCAAAGATCCCCAGCGCAAAGCAGATCGCGGCCCCGGCATAGAAGCTGATCAGCAGGTCGGGGTCGAAATCACTGCCAAGGTCCAGTTTCGCAATCGCCTGGAACAGCAGGCAGGGGATGGCGAAGTTCTGGGTGAACTTCATGACCCCATCAATGCCGGAGATCGGGAACAGCCCGCGCCAGACGGCAAAATAGCCAAAGCCGATGACCAGGAAGACAGGCAGGATGACGTCGAGAAGGTTCTGCACGATCTGGGCTTTCGCTTTGCCGGGAGCGCCGGGGGTTTCACACCCCCGGACCCCCGTGGGAATATTTGGAGCCAAAAAGAGGTCAGGTCAGGGGAAAACGCAACACCATGCCGTCATAGGCGGGTTCGATGTGGTCAGGGGTTTCGGCGGCAAGGGTACGGTAATCGAGATCGTTGTGCATGTTGGTCAGCACCGCGTGGTCCGGCGTCAGCGCAGCGATCCAGTCCAGGGTCTGGGCCAGGTGGCTGTGGGTCGGATGCGGTGCCCGGCGCAGGGCGTCGACGATCCAGCAGGTCAGCCCCTGCAACTGGGACCAGGCATCTTCGGGAATGCTCACCACATCAGGCAGATAGGCGACATTGTTCATCTTGAATCCCAGCGCGTCCATGCCGCCGTGATTGACCAGAAAGGGCGAAAAGGTCAGCGCGCCGCCGGGCCCGTCGATGGTCACATCGCCGTCGATGTCGTTCATTTCCAGGATCGGGGGATACATCGACCCTTCGGGCCGGATGAAGGCATAGCCGAACCGCTCCAGCAGGGCGGCGCGGGTGGGGGCGTCGGCCCAGACCGGCAGCCGCGCGCGCATGTTGATGACGATCATCCGCAGATCGTCCAGCCCGTGCACGTGATCGGCATGGGCATGGGTATATAGCACCCCGTCCAGCCGCCCCACACCTGCGTCAAGCAACTGGCTGCGCATGTCGGGGGAGGTGTCGATCAGCACCGTGGTGGTGCCTGCATCGGTGATCCGCTCCACCAGCGCGGAACAGCGACGGCGGTGATTGCGCGGTTCCCCGGGGTCGCATTCGCCCCAGTGCCCGCCAAGGCGGGGCACGCCGCCCGAGGATCCACAGCCCAGTATCGTGACCCGCATCTCGGCCATCAGGCGGCCTTTTCAAACTGCGCAGCCTTGCTGAACAGGCGGTCGAAGTTTTCCTGGGTGCGCGCGGCGAAATCGGCGTAGTCGAGGCCGAAGGTCTCGGCCGCGCGGCGCGCGGTATGGGCGGTAAAGGCGGGCTCGTTGGTCTTGCCCCGGTGCGGCGGCGGGGCGAGATAGGGGGCGTCGGTTTCGACCAGGATACGGTCCATCGGCGCATTGGCAAAGATGTCGCGCAGTTCCTGCGATTTGGGAAAGGCGGTGATGCCCGACATGCTGAGGTAGAACCCCAGGTCCAGCGCGGTGCGGGCCAGTCCAGCCGATGAGGAAAAGCAATGCATGACGCAGGGATATGCGCCATTTGCATATTCCTCGGTCAGGATCGCGGCCATGTCGTCATCGGCGTCGCGGGCATGGATGATCAGCGGCAGCCCGGAGTCGCGCGCAGCGGCAATATGGATGCGCAGCGAAGTCTTCTGCACCTCCGCGCTTTCGGCGGTGTAATGGTAATCCAGCCCGGTTTCGCCGATCCCGACCATCTTGGGGTGGCGGGTCAGCGCCATCAGCGCGTCATGGCTGACCAGCGGTTCGGCGGCGGCGGACATCGGGTGGGTGCCTGCGGCGTAAAAGACCGGCGCATGTGCCTCGGCAATGGCGCGCACGGCGGGTTCATTGCGCAGCCTGGTGCAGATGGTGACCATACGTGTCACGCCAGCCTCTGCCGCGCGGGCGATGACCTGCGGCAACTGGCCTTCGAAATCGGGGAAATCGAGGTGGCAGTGGCTGTCGGTGATCTGCGGGGTCATGCCTGTAATCCTAGCGCGGCGCGTTTTCTGCGATCTTGAGCAGGGTATCTAGGACCAGCGCGGCCGGGTCAAGGTTGACCGCCAGCCCATGTTGCGCGCGGTCGGAGACCTGTTGCGCCAGATCGGCCCAGATCCGGCCCTGATGTGGCGTGGGAGCCAGCCGCGCCAGGGTCTGTGCCTCGCCCCTTGCCGCCTCGATTGCGGGCGGCGCACCTGTGGCCCCGGTCCGTGCCAGCCGGGCCAGCATCAGGTCGACCAGGGTGAACAGCAGGTTCAGCTTTTCTTCCGCCCCGCGCTGGGCGGCGGCTTCGGCCAGTTTGATGGCGCGGGCGCGGTCCATGCGCGGCATCGAGGACAGCAGGGCGATCAGTTCCGCATAGATCTGCAACCCGCCCATCAGCGACAGCCGCAGGGCCCCGCCGACCGAGCCGCCGGAAAGTTCGGCCAGGGCCGCCGGATCGCCATCGACCGCGACGCCGGAGGCGGCAAGGGCCGCCGCCATCTGATCGGGGTCAAGCCTGCCCAGCCGCAGCGTGCGGCAGCGCGACCGGATCGTGGGCAGCAACCCGGAGGGCTGGTGGCTGATCAGCAGCAAAATGGCCCGCGCGGGCGGTTCTTCCAACATTTTCAGCAGGGCATTCGCGGCGTTGACGTTCATCACATCCGCATCGTCGATGATCACCACGCGGCGCCCGCCGTCGGCGGCGGAAATCTGGAAAAAACCGTTCAGCGCGCGGATGTCATCGACCACGATCTGCTTGCGCATCCGTTTGGTATCCGGGTTCACGCTGCGGGTGACGGATTTCAGCGCGCCTTCGCCGCCCGAGGCCACGCGCCGTGCAACGGGGTGACCGGCATCTATGTCCAGGGTCCGGGGCGCAGGCGTGTCAAACATGCCGCCCGCGTCGGGATCGGGCGTGGCCAGGACAAAACGCGCAATGCGCCAGGCCAGGGTTGCCTTGCCCACGCCGCGCGGACCGCTCAGCAGCCAGGCGTGATGCAGCTTGCCGCTGTTCCAGGCCTCCAGGAATCCCGCTTCGGCCTCCGCCTGTCCGATCAGGGCGGGGGTATCGCGCGGATGCAGGGCACCGTCGAGCTGATCGGGATGTGGGGCCTCGTCGTTCATGGGTTTCGTTTACCACGGATCGCGACGGTTGAAAGGGGGCGGTGGCGGGATGGCACCGTCAAGCCACAGGCAACAACCTGTGGTCGCAACTTGTGCGCCAAAGGTCACATAAAAGCCAGAATTGCCCCTGCATCCCCCGATTGGGGGAGTGACCAAACGCCGTTTCACAAGGCTATTGAACGCATGGTTCTGCCTGTGCCCTGCGAATTCCGTGCCGGGCCGGAGGGCATCCATCTGAATGTGTTTTGAGCCACGAAGGGGAAATTCTTGTGAACAATCAAAGTATTTTACGTGCCGGTCTGCTGGGGGCAGCATGCCTCGCGATGGTGGCCTGCACCAGCAATGCGGTTGGCGGCGGACCGGGTGGCGGACCCGGCGGCGGACCGGCTGCAACCCGCGCCGAATATGACGCCAAATTCGACGAATTGTCGAACACCACAAGCCTGGCGCCGACCAGCGTCGAACTGGTGGGGCAGGGCACGTTCCGCGGCTCCACGCTGCTGAACATCACCGCCAACGACAACACCAATACCACCGGTTTTGCGCTTGGCGATCTGGAGGTTCAGGCGGATTTCGACAATGAGACGATTGCCGGGACCGCCACCAATTTCCGTGGCGAACTGGGCGGCGAGGCCTTTACACTCGACGGTACGCTGGACAGCGCAGACGGCATCGCGCCGTCGGTCCTCTCCGAGGAGACCCAGCCGATCATCCTGCCCCCCGGCGTGCCGCCAATCCCCGGCGCACCCACCGAAGTCGTGACCAACGTCTTTACCCTGAACATGGGTGGCGAACTGGTTGATCCGGTCAGCGGCAGCATCGGTCAGGTCAACCTAGGCCTTGGCGGTTCCTTCCTTGGCCCGGTTGGCGGCGGTCAGGCGCAGGCGGCTGTCGGACCGGCCACGGTTGTCGTGACGGACCGGCCCGGCGGCGCGCCGATCCTCATCGGCGGCGGCGGGACATTCGTGCTGGAACGCGAATAACACCTCCCCGACCTCGTACCTCCGGAAAAGGCCCCCTCGCGGGGCCTTTTGCCGTTTTTGGGGGCGTCTGGTGTCGCATGAGGCGCAAGCCGCGCGCATGTCGGTGCCAGCCGTCAGACGCGCCGCTTGGGTAGAAACCCGTCCGCCACCGCGCGGACATCTGCCGCCACGGCCTCGACGGCCCTTGCGCCGTCGAGAACCCGGAACCGGTCCGCAAATTCATCGGCCAGCGCCAGGAACCCCGCGCGCATGGCCTTTTGCAGATCCTCGCCGAAATCCTCGAACCGTTCCTCGGCCCCCTTGCGGGACAGGGCGCGGCTCAACCCTTCGGTGGGGTCCATGTCGATCAGGATGGTCAGATCCGGCTCGACCCCGATCATGAGGTCATGCAACCGGTCCACGACGCCGCGCAGATCGCCGCGCGACAGGCCCTGATACATCCGGGTCGAATCCGCAAAACGGTCGCAGATCACAACCTTGCCCGCCGCAAGCGCGGGCCGGATGGTGCGTTCCAGATGATCGCGGCGCGCGGCAGTGAAGAGCAGAATCTCGGTTTCCGCCGACCAGCGGTCGGGATCGCCCTGCAGGACCAGCGCGCGGATCTCCTCCGCCCCGGGAGAGCCGCCGGGCTCCCGCGTCAGGATCACGTCACGGCCTGCGTCGCGCAGATGATCGGCCAGCAGCCTGGCCTGGGTGGATTTTCCCGAACCGTCGATGCCCTCAAAGCTGATGAACAGCCCCTTGTCGCTCACGAGGCTTCCTGCGGACCTGCATTGATCCGCGCCAGCAGATGCTGCGCCGCTGCGGCCAGTTTGATCATGAAGCCGCCGGGGGCCACATCATCGGAGGCAACCAGCGGCACGCGCACTTCCGGCAGGCCTTCGCGGGTGATCACCAGTTCCCCCATCTCGGCGCCCTTTTCGATCGGAGCCTTGAAAGGCATCTGATAGATCGCCTCTGCCGTGACGTCATTGCTGCCGGTAAAGGGAGTCAGCATCGTCAGCTTGTCTTTCAGCTCCAGCCCCACGGTCTGCACGGCACCCAGCGCCACAGGCACTTCGGTGATCTGCGTGCCGGCCTCGCCCAGGGTACGTTCAGAGAACTGGCGGAAGGCCCAGTTCACGATGGCTTCGGATTCCTGCGCGCGTGCTTCGGCGGTATCCAGCCCCGAGATCACGAAAACCACGCGCCGATTCCCCTGTTTGGCCGATCCGACCAGCCCGTAGCCCGCCTCGGATGTGTGGCCGGTCTTCAGACCGTCCGCGCCGATCCCCAGCTTGAGCAGCGGGTTGCGGTTGTAGCGGTTCGCCGACTCGTTGGCATCAAACAGGAACTCCTCTTCAGCGAACATCGGGTAGAACTGCGGAAATTCCGTGATCAGTTTGGTGGCCACCAACCCGAGGTCGCGCATCGACATGCGGTGGCCCGGCTTGGGCCAGCCGTTGGAGTTCATGAAGGTCGAATTGGTCATGCCCAGCTGCTGCGCACGGGTGGTCATGTCGCGGGCGAAACGCGCTTCGGTCCCCGACAGCGCCTCTGCCAGGACCACACAGGCGTCATTGCCCGACAGCACGATGATGCCGCGCAGCAGATCTTCGACCGACACGCGTTCGCCCTGTTGCAGGAACATGGTGGAACCGCCGTAGGACGCCGCATCGGCAGAGACGAGCAATTCGTCATCCAGTTCCAGCCGCCCGTTCTCCAGCGCCTCGAAGGCCATGTAAAGCGTCATCAGCTTGGACATGGAGGCGGGCGGCAGCGGCTGGTCCGCATTCTTGGCCAGAAGCACCGTGCCGGTGGTCAGGTCATAGACATAGGCGGCACTTGCCTTGGTCTCGAAGGCTTGGGCGGGAAGGCTGAACAGGATCAGCGCCAGGCAGGCAGCGAAGTGGCGGATCATGGTCTGGGAAAGCTCCTGTGATTAGCTCGACACGGCATAGGCGTCCGAGAACCCTTCGCCCTTGATCTTCTTGACCAGGCTGTTGAGTTCGGACTGGCTGGTGACCGGGCCGACAACGACACGCCAGAAGGGCTTGCCATTGATTTCTGATTTCTTGACCGTCGGGACCAGCCCGGCGCCGCGCATCTGTTTGGCCGCGCGTTCGGCATTGGCTTCGACACTGAAAATGCCGATCTGAACATAGGGTTTGGACAGGCTGGATGCCGGTTTCGGGGCAGGTGCCGCAGGTTTTGCTGCCGCCGGGGCGGCAGGGGGGGCTGCCGCGGGTGCGGGTGCCGCCGCATCAATGGCCTGTTCGGCCGATGCGATGGGGTCCAGCGTTGTTTCCGTCACATCCGATGGGGCCTGCACGCTCGCGGCGGCGGCCTCGGCTTCGGCGGTTTCCTCGGCCTCTTCACGGCGCAGGGCGATCACGTTCAGCGGCGCGGGTGCGCCGGCCAGAACATTCAGCGCCGCCGCGGCGTCCGATGACATCTGCAGGTTCGGGCCGGGCAGTTCACGCTCGCGCCGGAACAGGGCGCCAATCACGAACTTCCCGTTCGCCTCATTGCGGATGATCACCCGCTCGGGTTCGGTCACATCGGGATGCGCCACCCAGACGCCCCCCAGCGAGGGGCGGCCATCCCACAATCCCTGATCTGTCACGTTGAAGACCTCGGGCGCCTCCACATCGCGTTCCACCAGCTTGGTGGAGCGGGTGGCACCTGCCGTGCTGGCCTGTGCCTTGGGCTTGAGGAAGCCAAGCTGCCCGGTGTCTTCGCAGCCTGCCAACAGGCCCACCGACAGGACCAGACCTGCCATCACGGTCAAACGGCCTGCGCGGCTGTCGGGGCGGGAAATAAGCCTGCTCATCAATTTGTCGTCCTTGCCTGCTGGCCTGATGGGCCATTTCACACCGCATCCTGCGGCAACGCTCAACACCCCCTTGGACGAGGGTTTTGCCGCACTCTAACCTGCAAGGGACAGCCTGAAAAGGCTGGGCTGCCCTGATCGGCAAATTTCCCCGTGTGACGGCCGGTAAATTCGGCACATCGGAGCATTTGCCGAATCGATTGCGGCACTCTAGGAGGGGGGCGTTGCGGAGGTTTGGCAGAGTGGTCGAATGCACCGGTCTTGAAAACCGGCGGGCGTGAGAGCGTCCCCAGGGTTCGAATCCCTGAGCCTCCGCCATTCACCGCCGATTGCCACCAAAAACAGCCTATTTCCCGCCTATCACCGGAGGGCGGTGGCCATTGCTGTTCGGTTTCGCAGTGCCCGCGGAGAAGCGGACAAAGGTAGCTTCCAGTTTCGATGTCAGCAGAGTGTACTTTGCTGCCATCAAACATGAGCACCCAGGCCCGGAACAAGCCGAAGGCGCCGGGCCATCGCCTGCCCGCCCCTCGGGTAGGCGATTTGGTGAGGCTAGTTGTTCCCTCGTTAGGATTCATCACGGTTGAGAAATAAAGTGGCATGAACCA